>WNGK01000322.1_pt1 | contig 80556 bp, 75 predicted proteins | sample 5400601 | NCBI WGS metagenome assembly WNGK01 (sample SAMN13153376, study PRJNA577476) | soil metagenome | isolation source: 60 cm soil or saprolite under Garry oak tree replicate 1 | place: USA:California | collected 2016-06-15
TTGATCAAGCCATTGCGAAAGATCCCAACTACGCGCTCGCTTATGTCGGTTTAGCAGATTCCTACATGCTGCTTCCCACGTATGGCAGTGTTTCTCCACGCGACTCGCTTCCGCCCGCAAAAGTTGCGCTCAAAAAAGCGCTCGAGCTCGACGATTCATTGGCTGAAGCCCATGCTTCCTTTGGACTACTTGCTAATCTCGAACTCGATCTCCAACACGCTGTCGAGGAAGTGCAGCGTGCGATTGAGCTAAAGCCGAACTACGCCACGGCTCATCATTGGCTTGCCTTAGGGTTCATGATACTCGGGCGGTTTGATCCGGCGATTTCGGAAGCAAAGCGCGCGATCGAGCTCGACCCACTCTCGTTGATCATCAACGCCGATTGCGGCTGGGTCTATTTCAACGCGCGCCGCTACGACGAAGCGGAGGCGCAGGCTCGTCGGACACTGGAAATGGACTCACATTTTTTTCTCGCCCATTACTATCTCGGCGCCGCACTGCAATTCAAAGGACACGTTGCTCAGGCCATTCCTGAATATCAAAAAGCATTCGACTTAAACAAAGATCCATATTCGCTCGCCATGCTGGGTCAGGCCTACGCGCGCAATGGACAAAAAGAGGAAGCGCAAAAGATTCTCGCCCGGCTAAATGAGGAAGCGAAGTCGCACTACATCGCGCCGTACGCTTTCGCACTGGTTCAGATAGCTTTAGGCGACAAAGACCGTGCGATCGAGGCGCTGGAGCATGCCTACGAACAAGGTGAGACCAACTACCTTTTTGTCATCAAGGTAGATCCATTGCTCGACGATCTGCGCGGTCAGCCGCGCTTTGAAGCGTTGGTCCAGAAGATCGCTGGTCAAAAGAAATGAAGATCGACAACTTTTTCGCCGAACTGAAGCGGCGCAACGTTTACAAGGTTGCCGTCGCCTATGCGGTTGTGGCGTGGCTGCTTATTCAGGCGGCCTCGATCTTGTTCCCGACCTTCGAAGCGCCTGCCTGGTCATGAAAATTTTCGTTATCGTTATTGTCCTTTGTTTCCCCGTCGCGCTGGTTTTCTCCTGGGCTTTCGAGATCACTCCGGAGGGAATTAAACGGGAGTCGGATATCGGCCCTGGCAAATCGAGTACTGCGCGAACGGGTCGAAGAATCGTTAGCCTAACCGCGGTGCTCGCCGTGATTGCCGCCGCGTTATTCATTTTTCAACTATTCCGCTCTAAAGTCCTAACCACGACGACGAGCTCCGTCGCATCGATTGCCTCCACCATTTCTGCCAAAAGTGTCGCGGTCCTTCCATTGGTTAACACCAGCGGCGATCCCTCCAATGAATATTTTTCCGATGGTCTTTCCGAAGAGCTGATTGCAGTGCTTGCCAAAATTCCCGATCTCAAAGTCATCGGACGCAGTTCGTCTTTTCTATTCAAGGGAAAATCGGGTGACAGCGGCGCAATCGGGCAAAAACTAGGCGTCGCCAATCTGATTGAGGGCAGCGTTCGGAAACAGGGCGAGCGCGTCCGCATTGTCGCGGAGTTAATCAATGCGGCCGACGGACGTTCGATCTGGTCGGAAACCTACGACCGCGAATTAAAGGACGTGTTTGCTGTCCAGGAAGAGATCGCGAAGGCGGTTGCAGAGCAAATGAAGGTAAGACTGTTAGGGGAGAAAACCCGCTCGGATGCCGTGCCGTCGAATCAAAATCCAGCCGCACATAACGCCGTCCTGCAATCTGATTTTTATTTTCAACAGCAGACGGCCGAGAGCATTCAAAAGGCCATCAGCTTCGCGCAGGAAGCAGTGCGCCTGGATCCTAACTATGCTCTCGCCTATGCAAAACTGTCTCAGGCATGGCGCCAATACGGTGCAAGCTTCGCAGTCGACAATGCCGAAAAGGCGTACCAGGAAGCTCGCGTCGCCGCTGAAAAAGCTGCCTCCCTCGCACCCGACCTGATCGAAGTGCGCAAGGCGATAGGATGGATATCAATGACCCCAGGGCTTGATTTCCGCGCTGCGGAAAAGGAATTCCGACGCGCGTTGGAATTGTCTCCTGGCGACGCTGGCGCAAAAAACGCATTGAGTTATTCACTCATGGCCCAGGGCCGGTTGGCCGAAGCGGAGCAAACTTGCCGGGAGGCGATTTCGTTAGACCCGCTTGTGATCATCCTTTGGTATAACCTGGGCAGACTGGCCGTTGCTGCCGGTCGGTACCAAGACGCAGAGGAAAGTTTCCGCAAAGGACTAGAAATCCAGCCGCACGCGGCGCGTTTTCACAATTACCTGGCCACGCTTGATATCTTGCAGAAGAATCTGACAGCTGCCTTGCAGCAGGCCCAACTCGAGCCAGATGATTTTTGGCGCGAATACGCGCTAACTCTAGTTCAGCAAACGCAACCCGATCGCGCCGCGGCTGACACCGCGCTCAAGAATTTTTTCTCCAAATACGCGAGCAACGGCGCCTACCAAATTGCCGTTATCCACGCTCTTCGCAAAGAACCAGATGAAATGTTCCGCTGGCTCGACAATGCTTACGCCACCCACGATTCTGGTCTGACCCAGCTGGTGATAACACCTTTTGTTTTCGAATACCGCGACGACCCGCGGTTCGTCGCCTTGTGCCAAAAACTCGGCGTCCAATTGCCGGCCCCTCGGGAACGATGAACGAGAAACCTTCTTTCCTCGCCGAGCTGAAACGGCGCAATGTTTACCGCGCAGCAGTCGCTTACGGGGTGGTCGCATGGTTCCTCACCCAGCTCACAACGCAGGTCTTCCCGTTTTTTGAAATTCCGAATTTCGCAGTGCGTTTTGTTGTCATTGCGCTCGCGATCGGATTTCCAATCGCGATGCTACTCTCCTGGCTCTACGAATTGACCCCCGAAGGAATAGTGCGGACTGAAGATCTCCATCCGGCACAGGCGAGGTCGGTTCAACGCGCCACCGGCCGGATCCTCGACTTCATCATCATCGGGGCTCTGTTGCTAGTTATCGCAATGCTGATCGTTGGGCGACTCCCGTTTTACAGGCAGACAGGCGAGTCGATTTCTCAGAAGAGCATCGCGGTACTCCCCTTCGAGAATCTGAGCGAAGATAAAGCGAACGCCTATTTCGCCGACGGCACTCAGAATGAAATCCTGACCAAACTCGCCGGCATCGGCGACCTGAAAGTTATCTCGCGGACTTCGTCCGCCAAATACAAAAGCAAGCCGGAAAACTTGAAGAGAGTGGCCCGCGAACTCGGCGTGGCCACCGTACTCGAAGGCAGCGTGCAAAAGACCGGAGACAAGGTGCGGGTGAATGTGCAACTCCTCGATGCGCGCAGCGATACGCACCTTTGGGCGAAGAGTTACGATCGCGATCTAAAGGATATTTTTGCAGTCGAGAGCGATGTTTCGCAGGAGATTGCCGACACGTTACGAACGAAGCTGTCTCCAAGCCAGGCGAAGGCCCTGGCCGCAGTGCCCACGCGTGACACGGAAGCTTATGATCTGTTCTTGAGAGGTGAATACCAGGAACGCCAGGCTGAGAGTGCAGAAAACGTGGAATTGTTCGATCGCGCCGAAACTTTTTATCGGCAAGCGGTGGCGCGGGATCTGAGTTTCTCCCTTGCGTACGCGCGACTCGCTTACAACCGTTTATTTCGGCACTGGTTTGGCAAACGCCTGACTCCCGCAGAATTGGAGGAAGTAAAGTCCAACATCGACCGCGCGCTAGCGCTTGCTCCCGATTTGCCGGAGGCATATTTGGCGCTGGGCATATTTTATTACTGGGGCCACCGTGACTTTGATTCCGCGTTAAGAGAACTCGACCGGGCCATCGAACTCCAGCCAAGTAACTCCGATAGCCGGACATTTCGCGGGGCTATTTACCGCCGCCGCGGCGAGTGGCGACGCTCGCTTGCTGAATACGAGCGAGCGTTGGAGCTCGATCCGCGTGAGAGTTCGATTCCTACTGAGATCGGCAATTCATACCTTTGCCTTCGTCGTTGGAGTGACGCTGAACGTGCCTTTACTCGCGCCTTAGCGCTCGATCCGCATAACATAAATGCCGGCTACCACCTCGCCCAAACCTACACGAATAGCACCGGCGACATTCGGCGTGCCAGGCAGGCATGGGAGGGAATATCCGAACAAAGAGCAAACCTCGGCCCGCGTAACATTGTGATTTCCGAGATGATTGGTGAGGTGGAATATCTCGACGTGCTCGAGAGGCGTTTCCCAGATGCTCTTAAAGCGTGGGAGACGGTACCCACTAATACTCCTGAGGCGCGTTTACGCCGGTTAGAGGCGCGGGTCGGAATTCAACTGCTTGCGGGTCAGAATGCAGCAGCAAAACCGGAGTGCGAGCAAGCGCGCGTCTTACTCGAAGCGCGCCTAGCCAAGCGGCCTCCAGAAGACCACATCACGGCAGCGGAGTTATCCTGGGTTTACGTATGCCTTAGACGTAACGCGGATGCGCTTCGCATCGTGCGAGAAGCGGTAGAGGCGGAGCCAATAGAAAAAGATATGTTTGTTGGCACGGATTTTCTTGTCGGACTGGCCCAGATCGAAGCGCACGCTGGCCATTCCGAAGAGGCGGTAAAAACACTTCGGCAGCTGCTCACAATCCCTGCCGGAGAATTCATTTCTGTTACGCGTCTAAAGATCGATCCGGTTTGGGACCCAATCCGCAACGATCCAGGGTTTCAAAAACTCCTTTCTGAACCCGAGTCGGCAACCGTTTACAAGTGACTTGCCGTGAACCTTCCAAATTTCTTCTCCGAGCTAAAGCGGCGCCACGTTGATAAGGTTGCGCTCGTTTATGTGGTCGTCTCGTGGCTGCTGATCGAAGTCGCGTGGATTGTGTTGCCAACGCTCGACGCGCCTGAGTGGATGCTGCCGGCTTTCGTCGTATTGCTCGTGCTCGGTTTCATTCTTGCGCTAATCATCTCGTGGTCCTTTGAAATGACGCCCGAGGGCTTGAAACGAACAGCGGACGTTACGCCGGGCGACGTCCTTCCCTATTGGAGCAAACGAAAGTTTGCCACGTTTGTTATCGGCACAGCTGTTATTGCCTTTGGCCTGCTTGCCTACCAATTGTTGCGACCCGAAGGCGGGCGCCTCTCGTCGAAACAACGCACTGACAAAATACTTATTCAGGGGAACTCGGCTGGCACACAGACCATTGAGATCCAGCCTGACGGCACAGTGCGCGCTGAATATTCCTATAACGATCGCGGCCGCGGCGATCACATCACTGCGAGTTGGAAACTCGATAACGCCGGCCTGCCGATCGAATACGACGGTCATGGCAATGATTACATGAAGGCGCCGGTCGAAGAACATTTCAAAATAAAGGACGGTCGGGCGAGCTGGAAAAATCGCAGCGAACAAGGCGAGCAAGCAATCTCCGGTGAAGCCTTCTATCTGCCCATGAACGCGCCTCCGGAATTTTTCGGCGTGCTGGCGCGCGCGTTGTTGAAGGCTCCGAACCACAAACTGCCGCTGCTGCCTGCTGGCGAGACAACAATTGAACGAGCAGGTAAAATAACTTCCGGTAATACCGAGTTCACCCAATACCGCATCACAGGCCTGGGGTTCTCGCCGCAACCGATCTGGTTGGACCATAACGGCACGTCCGCGTCGGTGTCGTCCTGGTTTTCGGTCATTTCGGATGGATCCGAGTCTTCCATTTCGCGATTGCGCGACGCGCAACAAAAAACCGATGTCGCGTGGTCGGAGCGCATTGCTCGCGCGCTCGCGCACGTTCCGCGTGGCGATCTGGTCATTCGCAACGCGCGGTTGTTCGATCCACGCGATCTCAGCGTCACGCCTGCAACCAGCGTCGTTGTAAGCGGCGACCGCATTGTCCGCGTGGCCTCGGACGCCGACGTTAAACCATCTGCGAACGCCGAGGTGATCGATGCAAAGGGGCGCTTCCTGATGCCGGGGTTATGGGACAATCACCAGCACTTTAGCGATAACGACGGTGCGCTCGACCTCGCAAACGGTGTGACCAGCGCGCGAGATATGGCGAACGATACCGATACGTTTCTTGAACGCGTCGCGCGATTCGACAACGGCAGCGAGCTCGGGCCGCGTGTTATCAAAGCGGGCATTATCGATGGCACCGGAGAATTTGCGGGTCCTACCAAGATGCGAGTGGACACCGCTGAGCAAGCTCTTGAGGACGTCGATTGGTATGCCGATCACGGCTACGCCCAAATCAAGATCTATTCTTCAATCAAACCGGAGCTGGTTCCGATCATTGCCGATCACGCGCATGCCCGCGGCCTCCGCGTAAGCGGACACGTGCCCGCGTTTATGTCAGCGCGACAATTCGTCGAAGGCGGCGCTGACGAAATTCAGCATCTCAATTTTATCGTGCTCAACTTCCTGTTTCCCGAAGTGAAAGAGACACGTAACCGAGATCGCTTTATCAAAGTCGCCGAACATGCCGGCGAATTTACTCCGGACAAACCCGAAGTCCGCGACTTCATCAATTTTCTCGGCCAGCATCACACCGTGCTCGATCCGACGATAAGCGTCTTCGAAGGTCTCTTTTGCGGCAATCCAAGCGCGATCACGCCTGGGCTGGAAGAAATTGTGCCTCGTTTTCCGCCGCAGGTGCGGCGTGCGATGCGGAGCGGCGCGCTGGAAGTTCCGCAAGACAAACAGGCATCCTATCACGAAGCTTTCCCGGCAATGTTGCGTTTACTCAAGGCAATTCATGATGCGGGCGTGACCATTATCCCCGGAACCGATGCGCTGGCCGGTTATACGCTCCATCATGAGCTTGAACTTTATGCGCGCGCTGGTATCGCGCCGTCTGACGTTCTGCGCATGGCAACATGGACGCCTGTTCTGGTAATGGGTGTGGACAAAGACCGCGGTGTCATTGCTCCGGGAAAACTGGCTGACATGATTCTCGTGGATGGCGATCCGACCAAGAACATCCAGGACATCAATAAGATCACCACGGTAATCAAAGGCGGGAAAGTGTACGACCCTGCGGCGATTGAAAAAGCGCTCGGCATCACGCCGCGCGAATCGGCTCCCCAATAGCATATGAACTGGGAAATGGTGACGGCGGTCGGGCAATTGGCTGCTGTGATGGTTGGAATCCCTTCCCTGATTTATCTCGCCCTGCAAATCAGGGCTCAAACCAAGGAACGCCACCAGTCGGTGGTAAACGCTCTCACCGTTCAGTGGGGCGATCTTACCAAGTCACTCCACGACAACGCAGACTTTTGCGCGATTTATCTTCGCGGCGTGCAGTCGTTCACTGACCTGGATGGGGTGTCCAAACTTAGGTTTAGCTCGTTCTTGAATCGCTTCTTCAAAAATTTCCAGGCGATGTATTTTTCACATCGCGACGGCGTGCTTAGCGCGTCCTTGTGGGGCGAGGTCGAGCGAACGATGAGCGATGTGATCGCCTATCCCGGCACACAGCAATGGTGGGAGACGCGAAGACACTGGCACACGGAAGAGTTCGCACGCGTCGTTGATGCGCTCATTGCCAAAGGCGCTGAGCCCAAAGCTTATTCAACCTACAACTTGGACGAGATCGTCCGGCAAAAAAATAACTAATGAGGGAACGTCAAGACTGGCCGCGAATCGCCGTTGTTGGTGCAGGAGCCGTTGGCGGTTATTTCGGTGGGACCTTCGCCCGCGCGGGCGCACCAACAGTTTTCATCGGGCGAAAACATTTCGTGGACGCCGTGAACTCGAAAGGTCTTCTTCTGGACAAATCGGAAGGCCAGCAGCGAATCGTAGGCACGGCGACAACGGATATGAGTGCGGTCCGAGATTCCTCGCTGATTCTGTTTTGCGTAAAAGCACACGCTACCTCGGCGACCGCGGCACAAATGGCTCCATTCGTTAGGCCGGATGCGACAGTTGTTTGCTTACAGAACGGTGTCGATAACGCGGATCGTGTTCGAGCTGCAACGAATACCTTCGTCTTACCTGCTGTGGTTTATGTCGCAGTCTCCGCTCCGGAACCGGGTCGCGTGAAGCACTTAGCGCGTGGTGATTTGATCATCGGCCCGCCATCGGAAAAAACAACGGAAGTAGCAAACGTTTTCAATCGCGCAGGCATTTTGTGCCGAATCTCCGAGAATATCGAAGGCGAACTGTGGGTGAAGCTACTGTGCAATTGTGCGCTGAACGCGATGTCCGCGTTAGGGCGTGTGAGCTATGGCGAAATTATGCAAAGCGGCGATGCAAAAAAGCTGATGGAGGACGTCGTCGATGAAGTGTTGGTGGTGGCTCGGGCGGCTGGCGTCATTTTGCCTGGCGTGCGCGACCGCGAATCCGGGATCGCGGCAGCGATGGAGATCGCGACGCAAATGGCGGACGCGTTCTCTTCGACTGCGCAGGATTTGAATCGCAACCGTGTGACAGAGATCGACGCATTGAACGGATATATCGTGCGGCGCGGCGCAGAGGTAGGCGTGCCGGTGCCCGTCAACAACGCGTTGTTCACGTTGGTGAAATTGGCCGAGCGAAGCAGCGCGATGTTCGACAGTTCTGATCGCCGATCACGTCATACCACCTCAGGCCCAGCGCCATCTGAGAAAAAGTAGGAGTGACACTCAATTATTGACGCACTAGAAGGGGACATATGCCGATCACTGCCTTCAGCAATTTCACCGACGGCCTCGATCCGAATCGAAGGAGCCGCGAACACTTCATTACTAACACGAACCTGGATGACGACCGTCTCTGGGTTCCTTATGCGGATGGAGTCTGGTTCCAGCCCTGTTGCTTTAACGTCACGTCTGGAGGATTCACCCTCGTTCTGAAAGGTCTTCCCGGCTCGATGGTGGGAACTCATTACCATGTTGGCACCGTTCATGGCTACACGATGCGGGGTCACTGGCGATACCTGGAGCATGATTGGATTGCGAAGCCTGGAACTTACATCTATGAACCCGCCGGCGAAGCGCACACCTTGGTTATAACTGAAGATTCACCTGGACCAATGATGGCCTTCTTTGTAGTCGAAGGTGGACTCATCTACTTAGATAAACCAACTAACGGCACCTTTGCGGGTTGCGGCGTGCGGGATCTGTCATTCCGACGAACATTATCGCACCGGCATTTCCCGGATTGACCATTTACCCGTAACGCTCGGGCACGAGATCGCAGGCTGGATCGAAAAAGTCGGCGCCGATATCAAGCACGTCAGGTCCGGCGATCGTGTTTGCGTACATTATCTGGCTCACTGCGGAAATTGTAAGTTCTGCGTTCGCGGGTTGGAACAGTTTTGTCGTACCGGAGAAATGATCGGCAAACAGCGCGACGGCGGATACGCAGAGTTTATCAAGATTCCGGGCAGAAATGCATTTGCACTTCCAGATCAGATTCCCTTCGAGATCGGAGCGGTGATGATGTGTTCATCGGCGACGGCGCTTCACGCGCTGAACAAGGCCCGACTCAAGCGGGGTGAGTCGATTGCAATTTTTGGTTTCGGTGGATTGGGATTTTCGGCGTTGCAATTGGCCCAAGCGTTTGACTGCGACCAGATCTACGTCGTCGAGATCAATCCAGCCAAGCTTGCTTTGATCGAAGAGCTTGGAGCTGTCGGGATCGACGCAAATAAGGGAAATCCGGTCGAACAAATTACAGCAGCGTCGAACGGAAAAGGTGTGGATGTTTCGCTTGAGTTGATCGGATCGGCGAAGACGATGCGACAAGCCGTTCAATCTCTAGGCGTGCTAGGTCGTGCCGCGCTTGTCGGATTAACGGCGGAGTCGATATCGATCTTTCCCTACACGGAATTGATCAATAAAGAAGTCGAGATCATCGGCGTGTCCGATCATCTCGCCGGTGAACTCCCTGCGCTGATCGAATTCGCTCGAAACGGGAAGCTTTGTTTTCCGCCAGACGCTTTGCGCTTTGTCGATCTCGATGCGGAACGAATCAACGCGTCACTCGATGCGTTTCAGAATTCGATTGATCATGTCCGAACAGTAATAAAAGTGGCGAATGACATGTGACGAAGCGACGTTTCCTTTTCGTGCTTACTTTTTGAGTTTGCGAAGAGCGCTGTGAAATATCGCTATTACACCTGTGATGTCTTCACCGAGACGCGCTTCGGTGGAAATCAGTTGGCCGTCCTGCCGCAGGCGGTTGGGCTCTCGACGCAGCAGATGCAGGAGATCGCGCGTGAGTTCAATTTCTCGGAGACCACGTTTGTATTTCCGGCAAAGGCGGGTCACACGCGGCAAGTCCGAATCTTCACACCTGCCAGAGAGATTCCCTTCGCCGGACACCCCAACATTGGGACCGCATTCGTGCTCGCCAGCGCCGGCGAGTTGGGCGAGATCAAGTCTTCGCTCACTGTCATTTTTGAAGAGGAGAGCGGTTTAGTTTCGATCACGATCCATGAGTCCGATGGGAAAATTGCATCGTGTGAGCTGACCGCTCCTCAATCGCTTTCTTTCGGGAAAACTCTTCCCGTGGAGCTTGTGGCAGCCGCGATCTCTGTCGATCCAAAGGAGGTCGTCACGAAAACACACGGTCCGCAAGTGGTGTCTGTGGGTCTTCCTTTTATCTTCCTAGAGCTAGGAGACCGATCGGTGCTCGAACGCGCGCGCATCAACATGAGCGGATTTGAAGGTTTGGCCGCGCAAGACGTGATGCCTGATGTGTTTCTTTACACGCGGAGCACCGACGGTTTTGACATCTGTGCTCGGATGTTCGCGCCCTTGAGCGGGGTTCCTGAAGACCCAGCTACTGGAAGCGCTAATTGTGCACTCGCCGGACTACTGGCTCACTACAGCCAGCACCCCAACGGGAGTTTCAGTTGGCGAATCGCCCAGGGAGTCGAGATGGGGCGGCCGAGTACACTCATTGCTCGCGCGGAAAAGAAGGATGGTGTCGTCCAAACAACTCGGATCGGAGGCGCAACAGTCCTGGTCAGCGAAGGAGTCATTTACCTCGACTAGATTCGGGCTCTTCGCGACAGCGGAACCAATGACCTTCAACGATCTCTCTAACCCAGGACAAGTGGTCGGCGCGCTTGCTGTTGTAATTTCTCTGATCCATGTCGCGTACCAAATTCGGCAAAACACTTTCAGTCATAGTGAAGCGCTTTTTGCCCGCGAATCACGCTAATCAGGCGAAAACAAGATCGCAGCGCTCCAGACAGATTGAGAAAATTTCGCGTCAATTCGCGTGTTTCGTGGGCCCTTTCTTTTAACCAGCGTAATCGGCGATGGCTTTAGCGACGTCGAGGGTGGAATCTTTTCCGCCCATGTCGTAGGTGCGCACCTTGCCCTCGGCGATGACGCGGGCGATGGCGCTCTCCAGGCGCGTGGCCATTTCAGTTTCCTTAAGCCAGTCGAACATCAATTTCACCGTCAGAAGAATAGCGATCGGATTGACCTTGTATTGGCCTGCGTATTTCGGCGCCGAGCCGTGTGTCGGTTCGAACACGGCATAGTTATCGCCGAGGTTTGCACTGGGCGCGAAGCCTAGACCCCCTACAAGTCCGGCGCATAGGTCGCTGACGATGTCGCCGAACATGTTTTCCGCCACCAGCACGGAATAATCCTGCGGATTCTTGAACATCCACATGCAGATGGCGTCGATGTTCACTTCGTCGGCCCAAATGTCCGGGTAGCTCTTTGCCACGTCGCGGAAGCAACGCGTCATCAATCCGCCGGTCTCGCGCAGCACATTTGGTTTCTCAATCAGCGTTACGCGTTTGCGTCCGGCCTTCTTTGCGTATTCGAACGCTTCTTTGCAGATGTTGGTGCATCCTTGCACACTCATGATGCGCGTGGAGAGCGCGACGTTCTCAAGACCCTTGTCCTTCCACTTCTTCATCTTTGGATTTGCGCACAGGGCGGTGTAAACCGATTCCGGCAACGGGAAAAACTCAACGCCGCCGTACATGCCCTCCGTATTTTCACGGAACACGACCTGATCAATCGGGACGTCCGCGCCGCTTGGGTTTGTGATCTTGTTACCGCGATAATTCAACGGATTGCCCGGATAACTCTTACACGGCCGCATGTTCGTGTGGAGGTTGAACAGCTGTCGCAGCCCTACGATTGGCGAGAAATAGCTCAATGCTTTTCCTTTGAGTTCCGGACTCAGTTCCTCTTTCGCTTTGTCCTGCGGCTTGCTGGTAATCGCGCCGAACAGCGCGCACGTCGTGTCCTTGAGCGCATTCACTGTGCGATTGGGAAGAGCGTTGCCTTCCGAGCACCAAAATTCCCAGCCGATGTCGCAAGGCACGTACTCGGCATCAAATTTCATCTGATCGAGGACGATCCGCGCCGCTTCCATGACATCGTTGCCTACGCCGTCGCCCGGCATCCACGCGATCCTGTATTTAGCCATAGGAAGGCGACTTTATCGGGGCGGGTGCGAGTCGCAAGGGTATGCGGTCACAAATTGTGATCGCATCCAGTCGCCGTCCAATAATTGATATCTGCTCGACGCTTGATTAGTAGAGAGCGATAAACCGTTGCCGTTGGCAACATGAGAAATAGCGCCCAAACATTAAAATTCTGAGTATCCGCGGACAGAAAGTCGTGCTCGATAGCGACCTCGCTGCGGTTTATGGAGTGACCACGAAGCGCCTCAATGAACAGTTTCGACGCAATCAGAAGCGTTTTCCCGAAGACTTCGCCTTTCAACTCACGGCGGAAGAATTCGAATCTTTAAGGTCTCAAATTGCGACCTTAGACGAAGGGACGCAACGGGACGAAACGCTTCCCGACGGAACATTCGGTATCGGCCATGGGCGTTTACCGAGCATGGTGCGCTCCAAGTTGCAAATGTCCTGCAAACGGATCGTGCCATTGCCATGAGCGTCTATGTCATTCGCGCGTTTATCGAGCAGCGGGAAAAGCTCGCGGCGAATGCGGCGATTCTGAAGCGCCTTGCCGAGATCGATAAGACGTTATTGGAACACGACACCGCCTTACGCGAGATCTACCAGAAACTTCTACCGCTTCTTGCGCCTCCGCCGGAACCTCCGCGCCGCCAAATCGGATTTCATTCTGCGTCATAGGCCGGTCGCCTCAATCGATTAGGGATATGTGGTCGCAAATTGCGACCACCTCTCTTGTTGTGACGAATCAACCCACTGCCACCTTAGCGCGGAGGCGGCTGGCTACCAAGTTTTCGGCGCCGCCGGCGACGATCAGTTCCTGTGCAGCTGGACTCAGCGGCGGGAACGCGAATGATTTTCCGTCAAGCGTAAGAATGGATTTCGCGTAATCGATTGTGATTTCCGGTCCGACCGTTGTCGGCGCGCGATTGGTGAGCGTGGCACGCAAGTGCGTCACTAACTCAGGGCACTCGAATACCACGAAGCCGTTGTTGAACGCATTTCGTTTGTAAGTTTCAGAAAAACTGCCAGCAATCACGCACGGAATTCCTTTAAACTTGAGCGCCGTGGCAGCTTGTTCGCGACTCGAGCCGGTGCCAAAGTTGAATCCGGCAACGATAACATCGCCGGGTTGATAGAGTGTGTTGAAGTTCGGATCGTAATTTTCAAATGTGACCGCGGCCATCTGCTCCGGCGTCATGTCGTCACGATAAGTATGTTTCCCGGCATAAATGCCGTCGGTGTTCAAATTGTCCTTGTCGATAAACAAAACACGACCGCGCACGCTCGACGGGAAACCTTTCATGATCTGCACCGATCCTGGCGCTCTTGATTTTTTTTCAGGGCGTCGAACGGCTGTGCCGGCGGGGCGCTCGCTGAAATTAGTCGGCGCGCAAATGAATCCGGCCAACGCGCTGGCTGCGACGACAGCAGGCGAGGCGAGATAAACAAACGCGTCGCGATCGCCCATACGTCCTTTGAAATTGCGATTTGTCGCGCTGATCGCGATTTCTCCTTTTTGCACCAGACCGCGTCCCAATCCAATGCATGCGCCGCAACCCGGCGGCAACGGAATCGCGCCTGCGCTTAACAGAGTTTGCCAATCGCCGTTCGATTCCGATCTGGCCTGCACTTCGGCGCTCGCCGGAGCGAGATAAAATTCCACGCCGTTGGCCACGCGTCCGCCCCGGGCGCGCACGACTTCTGCGGCGTCGTGCAAATCCTCGAAGCGCGCGTTCACGCACGATAACAAGTAGGCCTTCTGAATAGGCACGTGCTTTCGTTCCATTTCCGGCAGCGATACCATGGATTTGACTTCGTTAGGCCCGGACACGTGCGGAACGACAGTTGCAAGATCCAGTTCCAACTCGATCGCGTATTCCGCGTCGGGGTCGGCGTTGAGTTCGATTCGATTCTTCCACCACTCCTCGATATCGGCGTTTGCGTAGCCGGAGCGACTCGTCGAACTGCGCGTTCCGGGACGTTTTGGATTGGAAAACTCGCGGATGCGCGAGCGCAGATAGTTCATTGTCACTTCATCAAATGGAAACACGCCTGCCAGCGCACCCCACTCAGTGGTCATGTTGGCGATGGTCATTCGCGCGGACATCGGAAGATTTGGCACGCCGTCGCCTACGAACTCAACCGCGTGATTAAGCACCTCGTCTTTATTGAACAGTCCGCATAACGCGATAATCACATCCTTGCCGACCACACCGGGCGCGAGCGTTCCCTTGAGAACTACCTTCGCCACGGGTGGGACCTGCCACCAGGTGACGCCTGTTGCCCAAATACTCGCAGCATCGGTCCTCACTACGGGCGTGCCGAGGGCGGCCGCGGCGCCGTACAGATTCGAGTGCGAATCGCTGGCCACCACCATGGCGCCGGGAACGACGTAGCCCTGTTCCACCATCACCTGGTGCGAGATGCCCGTGCCCGGTGGATAAAAATCAATGCCGTGTTCGCGGGCGAATGCTTCGATCTTTGCGTACTTTGCCAGATTCTCCGGTGAAGTGTTTTGGATGTCGTGATCGATGGCAAAGACCGGCTGCGCCGGATCGGCGATCGCCGTTGCCCCAATCTGCTTGAACTTAGGGATCACCGCGCCGGTGTTATCGTGCGTCATCACGTGACGCGGGCGAATCGAGATGAAATCGCCACTGCGAACCGCCGCGCCCGGAGCAAGTCCATCGGCGTGACGGGCCGCAATCTTCTCAACCAGCGTCAGACCCATATCAGTTCCGGTTTACCCACGAATTACACGAATCACGCTAAAAGATAATAGATGGACTGAAAAATTCGCGTCAATTCACGTGTTTCGTGGGCCGCTCTCCTTGTTTCTATGCGTCACTTTTTAGCAGCGCGCTTGCCAAGTACCTTTGCGATATCGAAGTCCACAAAGTCTGCGTGATGAAAAATGATCGACTCGATCGAGCGCTCCACTTTGTCGCCTTCATGGCTGTGCGTGGCGATGATGTGCAGAACTTCGCCGGGAATACCATGTTTGTTAGCGAGCGCGACGCCGCTGAATGGATGACGTAATTGCTGACCAAATTTTCCCTGGACGACCTTGCCAGAGGCGTCCTTGTCGTACTCGAGTGGTTTGCCAACGTCGGCGAGCAACGCGCCGGCGATGAGATGATCGCGCTGGATCGGGATGCCGCAGCGGAATGTACTCTCCAGCACATCCGCTATGGCGATGCATTGCTGCGCACAGGAGTTGAGATGCTCGACAAACGTCATGTCGATATCCCCGGCCAGCAGCGTGAACTTGACCGCACGCAATTCGTCAAAGGTCCAGCCTTTCCTTTCGCAGCCGGTGGTAATCGCCTCGTTCCACACCGCCGCGACCCTTTCCCGTAATGATTCGTCCTTGATTTCCATCAAGCTTGGAAACAAGCCTGCGATTTCTTTCACGCCGTAGGTCATAATGAACCACTAATAAACACGAATGGACATGAATGAAACACAAGACAATGACGAAGCACGAATGACAAAGAAGCGTGCCGTGACCTCAACAACCATTTCGGGTTTCGTCATTCGGACTTAATTCGTCATTGGAGAGTGAGCGTGACTTGAGAGCTTGAATCGCAACCTGTTTGATGCAGACTTTCGGGCGTCGTCTCATATTCCTGATGCCAACCTACGAGTATTCTTGTAAAAAGTGCGGCCAAAACTTCGATGCGTTCCAGTCAATGCGCGACGAACCGTATCGCGAATGCCCGAAAGAGCTTTGCCGGCTGCCGCAATGGGGACATGGCAAGGTGAAGCGCCTGCTCGGTACCGGCGCAGGTCTGATCTTCAAGGGATCGGGATTTTACATCACCGATTACCGAAGTGATTCCTACAAGGAGGCGGCCAAAAAGGAGAGTCCTGCCACGTCGTCTGACGGAGAGAAATCCGCCGCGCCGAAGGAATCCACGAAAGGTTCGTCGCCCGGTCAGACCAAGCCACCCGGGAAAAAGCCGGCCAAAGAATCGAGCTGAGCGCTGCAACGCAACGGCGTTGGCCTGAATGAGCCGATCGAAGCGCTTACTACGCGGGTGCAGAAGATCAGCGCGCAGGTTGAGATGATAAGCCGTCTCCGCAAATCGCTGTAGCGGTGCTTGTGTCAAGCATCGAACTTTTGATCAGGCGTTTGACACACACGCCTCTACAAGGCTGCGGCTGAGGACAGCCGCTCTACATCGATGCAAAAGATAACCTAATTGTTGCAAATTGTTTTGCCGCAATACTTGACATCAATGCAACGCAGTGTGCTAGAAGGGAGCCGCGGCATTTTTACCGTGGGATTTATGAGGGCTCTAATCTTCTCGTCACTTATCGTCGCTCTCCTATGGAGCGAGACCCTTTCAGGAAACGCGCAGGTCAACGTGACCCAGAAAAACAATAATCTTTCCCGAGACGGCCTCTACATCGACGCCGCGTTCACACCGGGCAACACGGCGAACCTGGCTCGCGACATGAACTTTAACGGCGCCATCACGGGCAATGTTCACGCGCAGCCGCTTTACATCGAGGGTGGTCCGAACGGCCCGATGGTCATTGTCGTGACCGCGTCAAATAACGTGTATGCGCTCAACGCTGCAAATGGCAGCGTTATCTGGCAAAGAAACGTCGGCACGCCGGTAACGTCGGGCTTATGCGGGAACCCCGTTAATCCGTTTGGCATTATCGGAACACCAGTCGTCGATCTTGCCTCGCGATCGCTGTTTTTTAATGCGATGATCGATGGGCAAACGAAGAGACATTTCGTTTTCTCCTTAAACGTGGACACTGGCGCTACCAATAGCGGCTGGCCAGTCGATCTGAACGCCACCGCTAACTACAACGGCACGCCCTTTACTTCCAATGTGGAAAACGAGCGAGGTGCCCTTGCCGTGGTGAACGACAGAGTTTACGTGCCTTTCTCGGGCCACAATGGCGACTGCGGGACCTATCATGGTTGGGTTGTCGGTATAGCAATCAACAATCCTTCCGACGTCATGGCTTGGGCAACGGGTGCCATCGGCGGTGGAATTTGGGGACACTCAGGTGTTGCCAGCGACGGTACCAACATGTTTGTAATCACCGGAAATACCTTTAACACTAACCAGGTCTGGAGCGGCGGCGAAGCGATTATCCGTTTGCAAGCAGGGCCGATTTTTAGCGGTCGGCCTACCGACTACTGGGCGCCGCTCAACTGGTTTAACCTCGACCAAGGCGATACCGACCTAGGCGGTGTTAGCGCCATGCTCATCGACGTGCCTGGGGCAACTCCATCGCAGTTGGTACTCGCTACGGGTAAGGATGGTAAGGCCTATTTGGTTAACCGTAACAACCTAGGAGGCATCGCTGCGCCACTGACCCAACTAAGTGTCGATGGTGTAATCAGAGGACAATCGTCAGCCACTTACCACACCAGCCAGGGAACATATTTTGTCTTCCGTGCAGCTGGCAACTTGGTTAAGGCATATAAGATCAATCCAAATCCGCTCACCATCAGCGTTGCCTGGAGCGTAAGCCAGACTGGTCAAGGGTCGCCTTGGGTGACCACGACCGATGGTACCAATAACGCGATCGTATGGGTAGTTGGTGCCCAGGGTGACAACCGCTTACACGGTTACAATGGCGACACCGGCGCCGTGGTTTATGCTGGTGGTGGAAATAATGAATTGATGACTGGCACGCGCAAATGGAACAGCGGAATTGTAGCTCGCGGAAGCATCTATGTTGCCAATGACAACAAGGTTTATAAGTTCAAATTGCCGACAGGGACACCTACACGTGCTACTGTGGAATGGGTGCTCGGTAATGCCGGGACGCGTCAAACAGCGATCTGGTACCTTAACAACAACGTTTTCATCAGCGGCACGTACGGCCCGACCCTTCCAGCCGGCTGGGGACTAAGAAGTGTAGCGGATTTCAATCGCGACACCCACCCAGATTATGCCTTGTTTAACCCTGTTACGGATCGAACGGCGATCTGGTATTTGTCAGGACCAACGTTCATCGGAGGCGCTTATGGGCCAACGCTTCCCGGTGGCTGGGAATTGGTGGCTACAGCTGACTTCAACGGTGGTGGCAAACCGGATTATGTGCTTTATAAACCCACTACAGGTCAAACAGCGATCTGGTATCTCAACAACAACGTTTTCATCAGCGGCGCGTACGGCCCAACGCTTCCGGCTGGCTGGGAATTGGTGGCTACAGCCGACTTCAACGGTGGTGGCAAACCGGATTATGTGCTTTATAAACCCACTACAGGTCAAACAGCGATCTGGTATCTCAACAACAACGTTTTCATTAGCGGGGCGTACGGCCCAACGCTTCCCAGTGGCTGGGAATTGGTGGCTACAGCCGACTTCAACGGGGGCGGCAAACCGGATTATGTGCTCTACAACGCCAACACGCGTCAAACCGCCATTTGGTACATGAACAACAACGTCTTTGTCAGCGGCGCTTTCGGTCCTACCCTTCCGGCCGGCTGGAGCTTGGTCGCAACCGTGAATGACCTCTAACGGCGACTCTGATGCCAACATCAACACCAACACCGACAGCAACAGCCACGCCCACGCCGACGCCTTCCACCATGTAAAGGTGGCGATCTCGTCTGCAAAATAACCTAATTGTTACAATTATTTCGCCGCAGTGCTTGACAGCACTGCCGCGCGCAGTGTTAGAAGGGAGACGCGGCATTTTCACCGTGGATTTATGAAGACCCTAATCTCCTTTTCGTCACTCATCGTCGCCCTCCTATGGAGCGCGGTCCTTTCGGGAAACGCGCAGGTCAACGTTACCCAGAAAAACAACAATCTTTCCCGGGACGGCCTGTACGTTGATTCCGTGTTCACGCCCGCCAACGCAGCCAACCTGACGCGCGACCTGAACTTTGGTGGCACAATCGTGGGCAACGTTCACGCCCAACCGCTTTATATCGAGAGCGGTCCAAACGGCCCGATGGTCATTGCCGTGACTGCGTCGAACAATGTTTATGCGCTGGACGCCACCGACGGGAGCATTCTCTGGCAAAGGAATGTCGGACCGCCGGTGTCGTCGGGCCTTCCGTGCGGGAACATCAGTCCGTTCGGCATTATCGGGACACCTGTGGTCGATCTTGCCTCCCGTGCACTCTTCTTCAATGCGATGATCGATGGCCCCACTAAAAGGCATTTCGTTTTCTCGCTAAATCTGGACACCGGCGACATCAATCCGGGTTGGCCGGTCGATCTGAATGCGACCGTTAACTATCGCGGCACGCCATTTCTGTCCTCAGTCGAGAACGAGCGAGGCGCGCTGGCTCTCGTGGGCGGCATTGTTTATGTGCCTTTCTCTGGTCATTTCGGTGACTGCGGGACTTTTCACGGCTGGGTAGTCGGCATTCAGATCAATAACCCTTCCAACGTCATGGCTTGGGCCACAGACGCCATCGGCGGCGGCATCTGGGGACACTCAGGAGTTGCGAGCGATGGAACTAACATGTTTGTGATCACCGGGAACACTTTCAACACCGGCGGCAACTGGATGGGTGGCGAAGCCATTATTCGTTTGCAAGCCGGGCCGGTTTGGAGCGGGCAGCCCACCGACTACTGGGCGCCGATCAATTGGTTCTCGCTCGATCAAAGCGATACCGACCTCGGCGGTTGCAGCGCCATATTGATCGACGTGCCCGGCGCGAACCCTTCTCAGCTCGTGCTCGCTCTGGGCAAAGATGGCAACGCCTATTTGCTTAATCGCAACAATCTCGGTGGCATCGTCGCGCCGGTGGCCCAGCAAAGTGTTGACGGTGTAACCAGGGGACAATCCTCTGCCACTTACCACACCAACCAGGGAACGTATTTTGTTTTTCGCACGGGTAGCGGCGCGGTTTCCGCGTATAAAGTTACGGCAGCAGATCCGCCGGCCATGGTGCCTGCCTGGAGCGTGAACCAGAGCGGACAGGGCTCGCCATGGGTTACAACCACCGATGGTACCAATAACGCGATCGTATGGGTGGTTGGTGCCGAGGGTGACAATCGGTTACACGGTTACAATGGAGATACCGGAGCCGTTGTTTATGCTGGTGGCGGCAACAACGAATTGATGACCGGCACCCGTAAATGGAATAGCGGCATTGTAGCTCGCGGCAGCATCTACATCGCCAATGACAACCAGGTATATGCTTTCCGCGTGCCCGGAGGTACGCCCACTCCGACGCCAACAGCAACACCAACACCGAGCGCCACGCCCACGCCCACACCGACGCCGACGGCAACTCCGACCCCGACGCCGACCCCGGGGCAGATCACACTCAGTGCGCGTGGCTACAAGGTGCAGGGGCAGCAGGCGGTGGACCTTTCCTGGAGCGGGGCTACCTCGAACAACATAGACATTTATCGTAACGGGGTGTTGATTGCCACTGTGCCGAACATCCCCGGTTTTTACACCGATCACATCGGGGCACGTGGCAAGGGCACGTACACCTATAGGGTTTGCGGTGCAGGCACTCAAAACTGCTCTAACCAGGTCACGGTAAGGTTTGGCGGCGGGTAGGGCTGGCCCTAGATATCGGGTGATTGGTGATTTCTGATTGGTGATCACTTGTAGCCGGGGTCAGTGGTCCGTGCCCGGACTCGCTTTGGGTTGGCTCGAGCGAATCATCCTTTGTGCCGTCGATAATTAAATGTCCGATTGCACAGCATCGAAGGAATTGCCTTGTCTCGCTGGCACGAAACGGATACATAGTCCGACGTCGATGATCATACATAGGAACCCCATGTTTACGCCGTCGCGGGGCTCCCCTGTGCTCAATTGCCTCGCCGCAGCTAGCTTCGTTGCGCTGCAGGCATCGCGCTTCCTCGGGCAGCGGCCAAGGTGATCCGCTTGGCTGCGGAACGGGACCATGATGTCAGCCGGGTCTGGCGCTAAGCGAGAACTTCGACGGTGTGACACCGCCCGTGCTGCCCCTAGTTGGTCAAGTATTACGTGGGTGACGTCCAACTCGGGAGTGCCAGTGCCACCGGCCGATTTATCGCCGGATGCGGCGTTCGCGGATGATTCAGCCACGATTACTAGCGACTCGACTCGCTAAGCATCTTTTTTGAGCGAAGCCCCCAAACCCGGCGCCGATAACATTTCGGAATAACTTCAATTTTCAGGAGGGCCTTGACGGCGGCGTGCTGGAGATCAGCATTGACGGAGGAGTGACGTTCCAAGACATCCTTACGGTGGGCACTTTCGTGACTGGCGTTACAATGGCACGATCAGCAGCTGTTGTGGCAATCCTCTGGCTGGGCGGCAGGCATGGACTGCCACCTCGGCCGGCTTTGGTAGCCACGACGGTGAACCTGCCGGTGACCTGGGGGGCCCAACATGGTTCTGCGCTGGAGGATGAGCAGCGATAACAGTGTCTCCGGCGAAGCGTGGCGCGTTGATACCATTGTAGTGACCCCAATCTCACAAGCCCGGCCCGCCCACTCCGACTCCGAGAGTAACACTGCATCCTCGTCCGACGCCGCATCCACGCCCGTCCCCGCCGTGATTACAAGAATCGCAATTGGTGATGAGGTTTTTCCGCGGTCAACGACACGCGGCTACAGCAGTTGTCCTACAGGCAACGCTGTCGGATTGGTGCGATAGGTCCAATCCGGCGCGGGGTAGCCTAACGAATCTACCTCGCGTAACACGATATCCACAGCGGCGGCGCGATTTGGCGACAAATCGCAGACCGGATCTGTGTTTGCAGCGTTTCCGGTAAGCAACGCAGCCTGACAACGGCATCCGCCAAAATCGATTTCTCTTTGCGGACAACTCTGACATGGCTCCGGCATCCATTCTGTGCCACGGAACCGGTTGAAACTCTCCGATTCGCGCCAAATCCAATCGAGTTCGCGCGCTCTGACGTTTTCAAAACGCAAATCCGGGATAGCCGATGAAGCAGTCGGGCAGGGGAGCACTTCGCCGATTGGATTGACCGTGAGATAACGCTGGCCCCAGCCGTTCAGGCACGGTTTAGGTCTGGTTTCGTAATAATCCGGCAACACATAAAAGATGTCCATCTTGCCCGCTAGCCGCTCTTTGGCTGCTGTCGCGATTTCTCGTGCGCGAACAACTTGCTCACGTGTTGGGAGCAAAGCTGCGCGATTGAGAAAGGCCCAGCCGTAAAACTGGACATTGGCGAGTTCCACCCTCTCGGCCTGGAGCGATTCGGCCAGGGCAATCATTTCTGCCAGGCGATCGATGTTGCGCCGGTGAATCACAAAATTGAGACTGAGCGGAATTCCGGCTGCGCGAATTTTCGCAGCAGCGTCCAACTTGAGCTGATGCGCGCGAGCGCCGGCGATCTCGTCAGCGAGATCGGTGTTGTCCGACTGGAAACTTAGCTGAACTGAGTCCAATCCGGCATCGCGCAACGCGCGCACGCGATCGTCGTCCAGACCGATGCCGCTGGTGATGAGGTTTGTGTAAAGGTTTGCCTCACGCGCAGCGCGAACCAGATCGGGCAGGTCACGCCTTGCCAGGGGTTCGCCTCCGGAAAACCCAATTTGCAATACACCTAGCGCAGCTGCTTCACGAATCACGCGAGTCCACTCGTTTGTCGTGAGTTCTTGATCGTTTCGCGCCTGGGTCGGGTTTGAACAGTACGGACAATGCAGCGGGCAGCGATAAGTAATCTCGGCGAGCAACGCGTATGGACGAGGCGCGATCATACGAGTTCGATCAATTTGCGTTGTTGCAAATCCGCAAGGGTTTCCCGCACATCGGCGCCAAGCATTTGAGGATCGGCATCGTACTCTTCAGCCAACGCCTGGACAATCTCGCCCACTGTTCGTCCATCGCAGCGGGAAACAATCTCCTGGGCGGTTTCGTTTAATTCGAGGACCCCTTCTGGGAAAAGTAGAACACTGTTGCCGGTCTTGGAATCGGTTTGCAGCCGGACTCCGCGGGCGAGCCTTGGCTGCGCAGAGCCAGCGATCGTGGGAGTTTGCATTCAAGAACAACTGTAGGCGTGATGGATTGCATCGAGCACGGACCACAGCACATCACACTTGAACTCGAGCGCGCGCACCGCCTCACGCTGCAGCTCCGGCGTGTTGCATTGCTCCAGCGTAATCGCGAGCGCTTCATCGGAGTCGCGTCGCGCCTGCGTGACTCTGCGACGGAAGTAATCAAGCCCGCGCGAATCGATCCAGGAATAATACTTTTCGAACGCCGCAATACGTGCTGCCATGAGATCCGGCGCGAAAAGTTCCGTGAGCGATGATGCAACGGCAATCGGCCACGGCTGAGTTCGAGCGAAATTCACATAGGCATCTACGGCGAAACGAACTCCGGGTTGTAGAAGTCGATCCTGCAGCACCTCGTCGCGCGACAGCCCGCATGCCTCGCTCAGGCGCAGCCACGCCTCAATGCCGCCTTCATTTTCGCCGGCGCCATCGTGATCGAGAATGCGATGAATCCAGACTCGGCGCACTTCGCGCAATGGACAGTTGGAAAGGATCGCGGCGTCTTTGACTGGAATGTTTTGCTGATAATAGAACCGGTTGGCCACCCAGCCGCGCAATGCCTCTTGTGAAAGCCTGCCCTCGTTCATGGCCACGTGGAACGGATGTTTGTCGTGATAAGCGCGCGCGCCGATCCCGCGCAAATTTTCGACAAACGTTTCGCGGTCCCAGAGTCCGGCAGTCATATGACGATTTCCGATCCGTCCCGCGCGATTTCGATTCCTGATTGCTTTACTTGGGCGCGTTCCCGGGAGCTGGGCATAAGAATCGGGTTTGTATTGTTTATGTGGGTGTAAATCTTCCGGCGCGCTGGCGATTGATGCAAGAAATCGAGGCTGCCGTCGTTGATGGGCAGATGGTTCATCTGTCGCGCGCTGCGGGCGCCCGGCCGGATAGCGACCAGCTCGCCGTCACTCCAGAATGTGCCATCGAACAGAACGACGTCGGATCCATGAACGGTATTCCGCAGTTCATCCGTTAATTCACCGACACTCGGCGCGAAAAGTGCAGTTGCTCCCGACGAATCGTCCCGAAATTGAAAGGCGATGCTCCTGGGCAGGTCAATCGCTCGAAAAGCGATAGTGCCACTCAGCGTTTGAAATTCAGGGCTCGTCTTGCGCCATTCGATTCCGCAGAACCTTGCAAGGATGCCATCGAGCCAGGCGAGCGCGGCTCGCGTTTCGTCGGCCGCGTAAACGACCAGTGGCAGCTCTTGTTCGCGCAGGAGCAATAAACCGAGCGCATGGTCGATGTCGGCATTTGTCAAAAGAACGCCTGCAACTGGAGTGTTGCGTGGCGAATCACGGCGCGGCTGCAACCTCGGCATACTTTCGATTTGCCGGGCCAAATCAGGCGACGCGTTGATCAGAAACCAGCGGTGAAAACCTTCGGAGTCGCCACTGATGGCAATGCTCGATTGCGTCTGTGGTGTAATTTTTCCGGTACGCGCGGCCGTACAATTCGGGCAGGCACAGTTCCATTGTGGCAGGCCGCCGCCGGCTGCGCTGCCTAGAATATGGATGCGAATCAACCCGGAGTTTTCGGAGTCAGATAATTACGTTCGATCAAACCGCCCCTGCGTAACAGGTGCACTCGAAAAAGATCGGAACGGTTTTCAGCATCGGTTTGACCCACCGCTTTTTTGTTCGTCTCATAAATCCCATGCGTACTTTCTTTTGTCACTTCATTCTACGGAAATAGTAGGACGAAGTTCCCGCGTCTGATAAGGCATGCGGGCCATACTGGTCAAATTATTTTTTGATAAAGCTGATGTCGCCGCTGCGTTCGATGCGGGCAAGGCGGACCTTTGAAAGATCGTCGAGATGTGCATCCAAACGCAGATCCTCTTCCAAGTCGTGCGTGGAGATGTGGTTACGCCGCATCATCCGAAAATCGCATTCGCCGTCGCGCACGATGATATCGGGCTTGCCTTTGACCAAAATTCCGAACCCGTGGGAGTAATATGCCAGATGAGCGAAGAGGCGGTGAAGCAACACTAACACCACACCTCCGCCGAGCGTGGCAAAGAAAGCCGCCGAGCCATTGATCGCCCGCGAAAGCACCGACGCAAGAATTACCAGCAGCACGGCATCAAACGGCGTCTTGTGTGAGAGGGAGCGTTTATGCCCAAGCCGAACCATGGCCAAAGTGGCAAGAAACACGATGATGCCCCGCAGCGAGATTTGAACAAAGGTCAAGTTTTTCGGTTCCACGCTTAAGCCGAGCAAAATTTCAAAAGAGTTCCAAAGTGCATTCATAGATAAGATTGTATCGCCGCAAAAAGCCTGGTCGAGTGCGTGCCGATCCTAGTACCGCTTGCGCGAGAAACCATCGCGTGGCATAGGACGAACCGCTTGCCCGGTTTGAACCGGCAGAGCACATATAATTTATGCCGACAGCTCCACCTTCTTCTCGCGATGTTGCGCTGGAAACACGTTTCTTTTTGGAGCGCTTCAAAAAAGAGATCATCGCGGTGCTGATCGTAGCGTTGCTCGCCGTCATCGCCTTTACTGGTTACCGCTATTATTCCGATCGGCGCGCGGCAGCGGCGTCGGCTTCGTTGGCGAATGCAAAGACCGCTCAGGAATATCAACAGGTCATTGATCGCTACCCAAACAGCCCGGCGGCCGCTGATGCTTACCTGTTACTCGCTGAAGCGCAGCGGAGCGAAAAGAAATTTGCTGAGGCGAACACGACGCTTCAGGCTTTCATCGACAAATTTCCTCAGCACGAGTTCGTGAGCACAGCACGGATGGCGATGGCAGCCAATCTGGAGTCGATGGGTAGAAGTGATGAAGCGCTGGCTGCCTACCAACAGATCGCGACAACTTATTCCAACAGTTTCAACGCGCCGCTGGCGTTGCTGTCGCAGGTGTACATTCTAAAGGGAAAAAATAAGAACGACGAAGCGCGCCACATTTGCGAGACCATCCTCACGCAATATCGAACGAGCTTTTGGGCCGGCCAGGCGATGCAGGAATTGCGTTTGCTGAAGCCAAGCAGCACTCCGGTGCCGGTTACGATACCGGCAGCGACAGTTCCGCCGTTCTTAGTGCCCCCGGCGCGAGCACCGGCCCCGCAAAGCGCACCATCGCCAAACAAGCCGTAGAATCTAGTGCACGTGCCGCCCATATAAAACTTATGGAGCAGGCGCTCATTAGAACAAGTTCATGAGTCTTGTAGCCACCGGCCTGTGGCCGGTCTACCTGGGCGCTTCTTTTCTTGCGGCGAGACGGCCGCAGGGCTGTGGCTACAGCGGCCGGGGTCCCGGCTTAACTCACATTAACGTTTCGAGAATTGGAAACGTTTGCGCGCGCCGGGTTGTCCGGATTTTTTGCGCTCCTTCATGCGCGGATCCCGGCGGAGCAACCCTTCCGCTTTCAGCGTCCCTCGCAAATTGCCATCGATCTGAAGAAGAGCGCGCGCGATCGCAAGCTGCGCAGCGCCGGCCTGCCCCATGATGCCACCGCCGGTCGTGTTAATCGACAAATCGTAAGCATTCACTGCTTTGGCAGTTTGTAGCGGTTGGAGCACGACGTTCTGCAAAGGCACAGTTGGGAAATAATCTTCAAAGCTGCGACCATTGATATCGATCTTGCCGCTGCCCGGCATCATGCGGATGCGCGCTACCGATGTTTTGCGGCGACCTGTGGCAACGAATTCCTCAGTTTCTGGCATAGGATTATTTTCTGGTGAGTCTGACGACCTCGGGCTGTTGTGCGGCATGCGGATGAGAATCACCGCAATAAACTTTCAACTTCCGATAAACACGGCGACCGAGGCGATTGTGCGGAATCATTCCCCGCACAGCGCGCTCGATTAGCAGTTCCGGATGCCGCGCGCGGCGCGCCCGGACATTTTCAGATTTGTGACCGCCCACGTATCCGGAAAAACTCATGTACGTTTTTTGTTCTTCTTTTTTTCCGGTGAGCCGCACTTTCTCCGCGTTGATGACGATCACAAAGTCCCCTGTATCGACGTGCGGCGTGAAAACTGTCTTCTCTTTACCGCGTAACAGATTGGCGGCCTCTACGGCTACTTTTCCCAGCACCTGGTCCCTGGCGTCGATGACCCACCACTTGCGTATGACTTCGCTGGCTTTGGCAGAAAACGTTTTCATCACTAAAGAAAAAGGGCACGAAAACTACGAGGAGTGCAAGCGCCTGTCAACCTGTGTGCGCGGAACAGTCTGAGCTTATTTGTAAAATCCCAGTTGGCGGCTGACACAGCCGCCCTACAATTGTATGGCGTTTCTGCGAAACGCCAGTGATACGATGAACACCACAATTGCCAAAACTGCGATCACGCCACGGCGCGACCAGGACTTTCCAGAGTGGTATCAGCAGGTCATCCGTGCGGCGGAGCTGGCCGAGCCCTCGGATGTGCGCGGTTGCATGGTGATTCGACCATGGGGTTACGGGATTTGGGAAAACATGCAGCGTCAGCTCGACGCCATGTTTCGCGCTACCGGCCATCGTAATGCTTATTTCCCGCTTTTCATTCCGCTGAGTTATTTCGCGAAGGAAGCGGAACACGTTGAAGGCTTCGCCAAAGAATGCGCCGTCGTCACGCACACACGACTGGAGGTAGGTGCTGATGGAAAGATGAAGCCAGCCAGTCCGTTGACAGAACCGCTTGTGGTGAGGCCAACTTCGGAAACGATCATCGGCGCCAGCTACGCGAAATGGGTCCAATCCTACCGAGACCTGCCAATCCTGATCAACCAATGGGCAAACGTCGTGCGGTGGGAGATGCGGCCACGCCTGTTTCTGCGGACAACTGAATTTCTGTGGCAGGAGGGCCACACTGTTCATGAAACGGAAGCTGAAGCGCGCGAAGAAACGAAACTGATCCTCAATCTTTACCAACGTTTTGTCCGCGATCATCTGGCGGTGCCAGTTTTCACCGGCGAAAAGTCCGAGAGCGAGCGTTTTCCCGGGGCGGTGCAGACGCTCTCGATCGAAGCGATGGTGCAGGATCGCAGGGCGATCCAGGCCGGAACATCGCATTTTCTCGGTCAAAATTTTGCGCGTGCAAGTGGGATCCAGTTTCAAAATCGGCAGGGTAAACAGGAATTTGGCTGGACGACGAGCTGGGGAATGACGACGCGCCTGATCGGCACGCTGATCATGATGCACGGAGATGATGACGGGATCATTTTGCCACCGCGAATTGCGCCGACTCAGATTGTTATCCTGCCGGTTGCACCCAAAGAAGAGACCCGCGCAAAGGTGATCGAGGCATGCGACAATCTTGCAGCGCGCCTGCGGGACATTCGCTATGCAGATGCTCCCATTGAAGTAACGGTCGACCGGCGCGACCTGGGCGGCGGTGTCAAAAATTGGGAATGGATCAAAAAGGGCGTGCCGTTGCGTGTCGAGATCGGCCCGCGCGATCTGGAAAAAAACGCTGTCGAAGTCAGCCGGCGCGATCAAGCGGTGAAGGCAAAGGAGTCGATGCCGTTGAACGAGTTCATCGCGCGCGTGCCCGAGATCCTCGGGTCAATTCAGGATTCCCTCTATGAGCGCGCGAAGGAGTTTCGGGAGGCAAACACGCGTGTGATCGAATCAAAAAAAGATTTCTACGATTTCTTTACGCCTAAAGACCCGGCGAAGCCGGAAATCCACGGCGGTTTTGCTCTCGCGCATTGGAACGGATCACGGAAAGTGGAAGAACAAATCAAGAACGACCTCAAAGTCACCATTCGCGTCGTTCCACTGGATGATTCGCCGGAGCCCGGCAAATGCATTTTCACTGGCGAACCCAGTGCACGGCGCGTTGTTTGGGCGAAATCGTATTGAAGTCCTGTGGCGCGCGGGCGCACTGTGACTTTCCAGGCCAGCGGGACGTATCCCAGTTGACGCAGCGATCATCGCTGGTTTATTTGCGCGCTGCCGATGGAACTGACGCTGTACAGCCGCAAGTGGTGTTCGTGGTGCATCGACGCGAAAGATTATCTCCAGGAGAAGGGATACCGTTTCCAGGAGATTGACGTCGGAAAAGATCGACAAGCGTATGAGCAAATGAAGCAACTTTCCTCGCAGACGTATGTGCCCACGTTCGTCGCGGGTGATAAAGTTTTAGCTAATTTCGATACCAATCAGCTCGAGAAATTTCTAACCGAGCACCAGATCAATCCGCAGGAAATCAGTTCCTGATGCTTTTTGGCTTCTTTCTTACATTTGGCGTAGCCGTCCTCAGCGCGGGTTTGCGCAGCTTTCAAAATTCGTATGCCCAAAAGGCGGGCGCGCTGGGAATTCTCGCTGCCACTTTTCTCGGCGTTTATTTTATCACCGGCAGCTGGATGTGGGGTTTTGTCGGCGCGATGAGCTGGCTCTTTCTGCCGTGGCTGGAAATTCTCACTCGGATTCGCGCCCTTCGGCTTCCCAAGGAAAAACGGCTTCGACCGAAAAGCCCGCCGTCTTCAGACACGTTCCCAGCGCTCAGTGAAATCACGCGCGAGATCGAGGATGAAGGGTTTGTTCACGTCGGCGACGCCGGCTGGGATTGGGAAGATTACCGCCAGTTTTTCCGATTGTTTTATCGTGAGGAAGATCGAGCCCAGGCGGCTATCTGCCTGAACGAGCAGCATGATTTTTCGTTTTATTATTTGCGTATTTCATCGCGTGCCAAAGGCGGCACCGTTTGGACCACGTGGAATTATCCGCTCTCCTATGGTTTGAAACTGACTCCCCTGTTCCGCATTAATCGACAGCGTCCTGACAGATCATTCTGGCAGCTTTATCAAAGCCATCGCGATTTTCTCCGGCGAAACGGCGTGAATCCCGCGGTAATCGACCCGCTCGACGAGGAACAAATTGAGACAGAAATGGAGAACGATCTGCGAGACCAGATCGCGCACAACATTCATAAAGGCGTTCTCAAACAGACGGCGGCGGGCGACGTAAAATATTCCTGGCGCGGGATGTTTTATCTCTGGTGTCAGTTTCTGGTCGATCTGGTGCGGTTGTAGTTCGTCCTGTCATCCCCGAGCGAAGCGAGGGACCTCCCAATCGGAGCTTCGAATACGCTAGTTACGTAGCGTGACCTAGCAGCCCTGCGAGAGATTCCTCGCTTCCGCTCGGAATGACCCTCGAGCGCGGGATGTTTTATTGTTAGTTTCTGGTTGCTTTGGTGTCCTTCAGATTGAACTCACAGCGGTTGAATCTGTTCATTTGAACTTGTCTTCACCAAAGTTCGGACGATGATGCAACATGCTGACCGAGCGGCAGAGAAGCGTTCTCGATTTTATCCAGCGCGAGCAACGCGAGAAAGGGATCACCCCGAGTACGCGTGAAATCCAAAATCATTTCGGATTCGCCAGTCAGACATCGGTAATGCAATACATCGCCGCGCTGGCGCGAAAAGGTTTTCTCGATCGGCATGCGCGCAAGGCCCGAGCGTTGATCACTCCAGCCATGAAGGTGCGGATTACCGATGTTCCGATCTACGGGCAGATTCCGGCGGGCATGTCGGCGTTGACCGAACAGACCGTTGAGGGCCACGTGTCGCTCGACACGCGCTCCGCCAATGTGCAAAAGAATCGCGGCACATTTGCTTTGCGGGTCCGCGGCGATTCAATGATCGGCGCACACATTGTCGATGGCGACATTGTGATTTTGGAAGACGCGAAAGATGTGCACGACGGCGACATTGTTGCCGCGTTGATCGACGGCGAAACGGCATTGAAACGTTATGTCGTCGAGCGCGGCCGGCCATATCTCAAGGCGGAAAACCCGCGCTACCCGGATCTGGTTCCAGCCCGCGAACTCAAGATTCAAGGGGTAATGGTATCGCTGGTTCGGAAGCAAGAGCGCAGGAAGAAACACTAAGACGGAGATATCGCGGCCACACCAGGTGGTTCAATCGCCGGGATGCACGAGGGCAATCTCTTAAGTTGTTCATTTGAACATATGTCCTCCTCATGTCATTTTCTGCCATGCCGATGAGCGGGAAGATTATCGACCTGCGCAACCTTCTTGCGATTCGTTTCCCGCAGGCACCCATGCCGTTGGGAACGCGTTTAGTCACGGGTTTAGCTTTCTTCGATCAACCTGCTGGGGGCGGTTTGCCCAAAGGAGCGATCACAGAATTAATCACCCCACCCAGAAGTGCGGGGAGCGCATCGCTCGTTCACGCCTTCATCCGTGGCGCATATCGCGATAAGTATTTCGTCGCACTAATTGATGGACGTGATTCGTTCGACCCATGCGCGCTGGCTAATTCCATTCTGCATCAGCTGCTTTGGGTGCGTTGCGCTAAGGCCCTGGAAGCAGTCAAAGCGGCGGATCTGCTCTTGCGAGATGGCAACTTTCCGCTGGTGATTGTCGATCTGATTCTCAATTCCTCCGAAGAATTGCGCAAAATTCCGCAAACAACCTGGTATCGCTTGCAACGACTGGTCGAATCGGTGCCCACGGCCTGTCTGGTCCTCACCCGGTATGAAATGGTCAGTAGCGCGCAATTGAAACTTGTTCTCGAAAATTCATGGAACCTGGAAACTTTGGAAAAGCATGATGCAATTTCTCAACTGCGGATCGTGGTAAAACGATCGCATCTCAAATCAGTGGTCCCGCCTTCGGTCGCCACGGCGACTTACGGCGCGGCAAGCAATGGTTAGTGGTGAATTAATCGATGTTTGCGACGATTTATTTGCCGAACTTTTATTTGCAGGCCGCTATGCGGCATCAGCCTGGACTTTGCGCAAAACCGGTAGCCTTAATCGAGGAACAGGAAAAGAAACCTGTGATCGTTCAACTGAACGACGTCGCAGAAAAGGCGGGGATCAACAAAGGAATGACTCCCAGTCAGGCCCTGGCGCGATCTTTGCAGGTCATAATCAAAGTGCGAGCTCGTCAGCAGGAGAAATCGATCCAGGAAATTTTGTTTCACTACGCGTTTACGCTCAGCCCATTTGTTGAAAACACCGCACCGGGAATTTCCACAGTTCAATTTACAGATCACCGCCATCTACAGGCAAAAGTTGAGCGTGTTATCCAGCAATTAGCGCAATGCGAAATCTGGTCTCAAGCGGGGATTGCTGTTACGCCGGATACCAGTTTTCTCGCAGCACATCTGGCGCGACCGGTTCTGCATATTGAGAACGTAAAAGAATTTCTTGCTCCGTTGCCGATCGAAACGGTCGCCATGATCGGCGCAACCTAAATTAGAGGGCGGAGCTCTGCGACGCCGGACGCGAGAGGCTCACAGGAGTTCGCCCCTCCAAACGTTTAGACCGGCCACGGGCGTGTTCGATCAGCGGTTCTTCTTCGGTTTCCCGATCGCTTCGGTTTGCTTTACAACAAATGACTTCACACGGGCGTACTCCTTCTGAACGCCATTGGCGAAATCGTGTGGCCCATACTCAAACAGCACGACGAAACAAAAAGTCAGAATGATGAATAGAACCAACCAAAAAAGACCGCGCAGGAGCGCCATGCAAACAGGCTAACGCGCGCGGACACGGCGATCAATACCAGTGACGGAACGACAACATCTTGAATGGAATGGCGAAGCTGCCAAGCTATCTCGCCATGCACGTGCCGCTGCTCGATCTTAGCGAACAATATCGTGTCCTGGGCGATTCAATTCGCCAGACGGCCAACGATGTCCTGGCCAGTGGCCGTTTCATCCTTGGACCAAAAGTGAAGGCGTTCGAGAGGGCGATGTGCGCGTATTGTAGTGCGCCGCACGCCGTCGGTGTTTCGTCGGGAACCGATGCTTTGCTGGCCATATTGATGGCGCTAGGCATCGGGCGAGGCGATGCCGTTATCACGACGCCCTACACGTTTTTTGCTACCGCCGGATGCGTTGCGCGCGTTGGCGCGAGACCACTTTTCGCCGACATCGATCCTGCGACCTACAACATTCGGCCATCCGCGATTCAGGAGTGCATCGAAAAAAATTGTCGGCTTGATACGGACGGCACGTGGAAAACAAAGAACGGAGAAAAAGTCCGCGCAATGGTTCCGGTGCATTTGTTTGGTCTGTGCTGCGAGATGGACGCGCTCGGTGAAATTGCGGAGCGCTACCGGCTTGTTCTGATCGAAGACGCCGCGCAGGCGATTGGAGCCGAATTTCCATTCGGTGAAAGGATTGCCAAAGCTGGAACCATGGGCGAGGCCGGCTTTTTTAGCTTTTATCCTTCCAAAAATCTCGGCGCTGCCGGTGATGCGGGGATGATTGTTTGCGGTGATGAAGAGCTGGCGCAAAAGCTGCGCACTTTCAGAGAACACGGAATGGAACCGCGCTATTTCCATCATGTCATTGGCGGTAATTTTCGCCTGGACGAAATACAGGCGGCAATACTCGCCGCCAAGCTTCCATATCTGGAAAAGTGGGCCGCCGCGCGGCGCGCCGCTGCGGATTTTTACGGCTCGGAACTGTCGCGCTCAGGTTTGACTGAACGGATCGCCACACCCTGCGAATCTTATCGAAATCGTGGCCTAACGAATCATCACGTTTATCATCAATATGTCATTCGCGCACCGATGCGCGACGCTTTGCGCGAGCACCTGGCCAAACGCGAAGTCGAGACAGCGGTTTACTATCCGCTCGGCCTTCATGAGCAAAAATGCTTTGCCTATCTCGGCTACAAGAAAGGTGATTTTCCCGAGACTGAACGTGCGGCTGGCGAAACGCTCGCGCTACCCATTTACCCGGAGATTTCTCGTGAAGCGCAGCGATATGTGGTCGATTCCGTCGCGGAGTTTTATCGCTGACGGGGAGCCTGTCGTCGTTCGAATTTCGTCATTTGAGATGACACCTCGCCACTGGGTCGGGATCACTTGCAAGCCGCGCAGCGCGAGCCTATATGAATCGCTCGCACTCGGACGGGTAGGTACCGAAGTGGCCAAACGGGGCAGACTGTAAATCTGCTGGCTTTACGCCTTCGCTGGTTCGAATCCAGCCCTGCCCAAGCCCCTTCTCTATCCCTGATTCGGAATTTTTTAGTAGCCTCTTCGCTGGCCACCTTCGCGACGGCCACCGTATCCACCACCACCACCACCGCCGTAACCGCGTCCGCCACCACCGGGCGGTCTCGGTTCCCGCGGGCGAGCCTCATTCACGGTCAATGGCCGGCCTTCAACCGTTTGGCCATTGAATTTCGAGATGGCGTTTTGAGCGTCCTCTTCGGAACCCATGGTGACAAACGCAAAGCCACGCGATTTGCCGGTGAATTTATCTTGCATGAGGGTAACTTCCTGCACAGTACCGGCCTGTGAGAAAAGCTCCTGCAGTTCGTTTTCCGTCGTGTTGAAGGAAAGATTGCCTATGTATAGTTTAGTTCCCATCGTCGAGTTTATTCTTGGAAAGGCCGCCAGGTCACTGTTCCCGCTTATCGGATTTCAAATCGCCACTGAATAAACTCAACTGACAATCCACCAACTTCCGGGCTTCCATTTCCGATTTGGCTCATTTGTAAAATGCTTCCCGAAGGAAAGCAATAGAAAATAGCGTAACAAATTTTGCCTCTTACATGGCCCAATTAGGTAGTACGACCGGAAAAAAGACCCCTGAACGGGTGGCAGTTGTTGCTGCAGGAGTGGTCAGCCCGTTGGGGTTTGGACTGGCGGAAACGCTCGATTCGCTGCGTAATGCGCGGGATTGCGTCACCGCGGTAACACGATTTTCGGTAGCCGAATGCCGTTGCAAAACCGCCGGTCAAATCTCCGATGACCGTCTGCTCGCCGGCCTGAGCAAGAGGCTCCGCGCCAAACGCTTGCATCGAGCGTCACACATGATGATCCATGCGTTAAAAGAGGCCATGGCGCAAGCGCCTCAGTTTGAGCCTGAGTTAATGGTAATCGGGACAACGAGTGGCGGCATGTCTTATGGGGAACAATATTACCGATCGCTGTATCGGTCAGGGGAGCTGCGGCACGCACCGACGTGGATCGCCAATTACCCGGCGCAAAAGCCGGTAATCGACGCGCAGGAGGAGGTTCTCAGGCTGTCTGTGCCATGTCAGGTAATTGCGAACGCGTGCGCTTCGGGGACAAATGCGATTGGTCATGCGTTCGAATGCGTCCGATCGGGGCACTATCTGCGCGTATTGACCGGAGGTTATGACGCTCTTTCGGAACTGGTCTTCACCGGCTTCGATTCACTTCAAGCCTCGACGCCGGAGAAATGCCGCCCGTTTGATCGACATCGCGCCGGCATGGTGCTGGGCGAAGGCGCCGCCGTTCTTGCGCTGGAAAATCTCGAACTGGCTCGAAAGCGTGCCGCGCCTGTCTTGGCAGAAATTGTCGGCTACGGGATTTCCACGGATAATTTTCACATCACACAGCCGGATCCTTCCGGGGTCGGACCGCGACAAGCGATGGAGCGAGCCCTTCACAGCGCGCAAATTTCTGCAGACGAAGTCGATTACATCAATGCACATGGGACGGCGACGATCTTCAATGACGCAGCCGAGGGGAAGGCGATCAGTGCGCTGTTTAATGGCGTTCCGGTGAGTTCAACCAAGAGCATGATGGGTCATTCATTGGGAGCCGCTGGCGCGGTGGAGGCCATTTTCTGCTTACTGGCGCTCAAGGATCAATTTCTTCCTCCCAACATCAATTTTGGCGCTTTAGATGACGGCCTTGATCTAAACGTCGTGGCGAACGAGTCGCGACCGGCTGTTGTACGTACGGCGCTTTCGAATTCATTTGGATTTGGTGGCACGAATGCTTCGATTCTGATGCGTAGAGTTGGAGCATGAGTTTGGCGATCGCCGGAATGGGGTGGGTGACCCCTCTTGGAAATGGCGTTGATCCAGTTTGGGACCGGCTGCTTCATGGAGACGAGGCGTCTGCGACAGCGATTTCCGAACAGTTTGGGGACCGATCTTACAGCGCGTTCCGCGTACCCGAGTCGGCGCTGACCGGTTCGGCGCATCCGCGTCTTCGGCGGGCTAGTGTGATTTCACGATTCGCCGCAGCAGCAGGTCTGGACGCGTTGAAATCTGCCGGGGTAAAGGTGGATTCGGAAAACGCGGGACGAATTGCGCTTATCTTCGCGATCTCCAACGGAGGCGTCATTTACACCAAACGCTTCTATCGCGACGTCGTCGAGATGGGTGCGCAGTCGGCCAGTCCCCTCTTGTTTCCGGAAACTGTTTTTAATGCGCCGGCGAGCCATCTTGCGGCAATTCTGGGTGTCATCGGGACCACTTACACCGTAGTTGGTGACGGAGCGGTAGGTCTTCTGGCGATAAAAATGGCCGAAGACGTGATGGCGGATGAGTCGCTTGATTATTGCCTCGTCGTCGGCACCGAAGAGGTCGATTGGCTATTATGCGACGCGTATCGGCGATGGCGGTTGCTTCGTTCCGCGCCGCCGATTGAGCCATTTAATAAACAAAAGCGAGGAATGATTTTGAGCGAAGGCGCAGGAGCAATCGTGGTCGCCCGAGAAGGGCCGATTACAATTGAAGACGCTCACCCGGGCGGCTGCTACGGAAAGCGAGCGGAAGCGGAGGAAATTTTGAAGGGAATGCTGCGCGACCTCAGCCAAACCGAAATCGACTTTGTGATCTCGAGCGCTAACGGCACGTTCATCGATCAAGCAGAGCAGCGAGCGTTGGAGCAGGTGATTCCGGATGCAATTGCTTACACAGCCAAGCCAGCGCTGGGCGAAAGCGTAGGCGCTTCGGGGTTGTGGCAGGTCATCGTGGGAGCCCAAGCCTTGCTTCACGGGGAGCTTCCAGCTGTGCTTCACGCGGACCTCGCCATTTCGTTGCGGCTTTCGCGTTCGCACATGTCCGTGGCTGGAGCGCGTCGCGCAATTGTCTTAAGCTCTGGAGTCAATCAGCAAATTGCAGGTTTGCGCCTGGCAGTCGCGTGATGTTGTAGATGTTGGTGTTTTTTTTCTGGCGCAATTCAGTCCCGGATCAAACGCGCCCCGGTAAACATCGCATTACCGTAGCGGTACGAGTTTCCAGTTGATTGCTCCATCCGCAATCTGCAGCCATGCCACGCTTGGAGGTGCGCCCTGGTTCGGTCGGGTCACGCAACCTGGATTTAGAAACAGCACGCTCCCACGTCTTTCGTTTCGCGGGACGTGCGTGTGTCCATGCAGGACAACATCAACGTCATTTGGCAAATGGTCAGGCGGTATATGTTGGAGACGGAACTTCAATCCGCCTCGCGCAAGATCGACAACGAGCGGCCAAGCAAAGTTACTATCACAATTGCCTCGCACCACCGTTACGCGAGGCTCAATCCCGCGGAGCTCGTCGAGAATGGTCTCCGTGCAAACATCGCCCAGGTGCCAGATTTCGTCAGCATCTTTGGCGATTTCTCTAACCGTTTCTGGCAAACGATTGTGGGTGTCGGCCAGAACGAAAATATGCAAGGTGTCCTTCGATTTCTCAGGCGTTGGCATAGCGCAAAGTTATCTTTACACACTGTTACGTGCCGCACGTTCCGGCCGCATGTTTCCATGCACGCGTTGATTTGCGCGACAGCGGATGTTACGTAGCCTCGCCCGCTCGGCCATGAGTCAGAACTACAAAAATACTCTCAATTTGCCGCGCACGGAGTTTCCGATGAAGGCAAACCTCGCCGCACGCGAGCCGGAAATGCTTCGAGCGTGGGAAGAGACACGACTCTATCAGCAAATCCAGAAATCGAGAGCGGACCGCGAGTTGTTTGTGCTTCATGACGGACCGCCGTTTGCCAACGGAGACGTGCACATGGGCACCGCGCTCAACAAAATTCTTAAAGATTTCGTGGTGAAATCGCAGACCATGCTCGGCAAACGCGCGCCGTACGTGCCGGGTTGGGATTGTCATGGACTGCCGATCGAATACAAGGTGGTGAAGGAATCGCGCGGCCTTTCTCCGCTGGAGATTCGCAAAAGATCGGAAGCGTTTGCGCGAAAGTTCGTCGAGATCCAGCGCGAGCAATTCAAACGGCTCGGCGTCTTCGGCGATTGGGAAAATCCGTATCTGACGATGGACCCCAAATATGAAGCAGAAATCTTGCGCGCTTTCGCCGTATTCGTTGAGGAAGGTCTCGTTTATCAATCGAAAAAGCCGGTTTTTTGGAGCACAGGCGCGCAAACCGCGCTGGCCGAAGCGGAGGTGGAATACCAGGAGCGCGACGACACCACTGCTTATGTGCGATTTCCGCTTTCTGCCGACCAAGTAGCGAAAATCGGTTTACCGACTGACAAACCAGTGAGCGTCGCGATCTGGACAACAACACCGTGGACATTGCCCGCAAATCTTGCGATCGCAGTCGATCCGAACGCCGAATATGAAATCCTGGGTAATGAGAAGGAGCGAGTGATTGTCGCTCGCAAGCTTCGCGATCAATTTATTCAACAAACTGATTTTGGGGCCTCGGAAGAATCGACGTTTCGCCTTGGCAAACAGCTGGTCGGGCTCCAGGCGCAGCATCCATTTCTCGACCGAAAATCAATCATTCTCTCTGCCGATTTCGTGACCATGGATAGCGGCACAGGCCTGGTGCACATCGCGCCCGGTCACGGCGAGGACGATTACTGGTTAGGCAGGGCCAACGGTTTGGAAATTCTGTCTCCAGTGGACGATCACGGTCGATTTACAGACGAAGCCGGTTTGCCAAATCTCACTGGGAAGTATGTGTTCGATGCTAACAAGGACATCATCAGTTTGCTGCGCGAGCGGGGGATGTTGCTTGGCCAACAGAATTTTCATCATTCCTACCCGTACTGTTGGCGTTCGAAAACGCCGATCATCTTTCGGAATGTCGAGCAGTTCTTCATTCGGATCGATGAACTGCGCGGGAAAGCACTAAATGCCATTCACAATGAAGTGAAATGGATTCCGGCGTGGGGCGAAAATCGTATCGCGGGCACAGTTGAATCGCGCCCCGACTGGGTGATTTCGCGCCAACGTAGCTGGGGTGTGCCGCTGCCAGTTTTCTATTCGAAGGACGGAGAAGCCATTCTCGACGCAAAAATTATCCGAAAGCTCGCAGATCTTGTCGCCGAGCGAGGCTCAAACATTTGGTTCGAGTTGAACGATGCCGATCTTGCCGAAAAACTTGGTCTGCCACCCGGTACAACGAAACGCAACGACACAATCGATGTCTGGATCGACAGCGGCGTTTCACACAAAGCAGTTTGCGCGCTGCACCCGGAGCTGCGCGATCCGGCCGACATGTACCTGGAAGCGACCGATCAGCATCGCGGGTGGTTTCAATCGTCTTTGTTGACCAGTATCGCGCTGAATAATCGCGCACCGTACAAAACTTGCGTTACGCACGGGTTCGTTGTCGACCTGGACGGAAAGAAGATTTCCAAATCTAGCGCTTACGAGAAGCCGATGGACGCCGGCCACTTTGTGAACGAACACGGCGCGGACCTCGTTCGTTTGTGGGCGAGCAGCATCGATTACACCGCTGACGTCCCGTTTTCCGAAGAGATGTTCACCCGCCTGGGAGACACTTATCGCCGGATTCGAAACACGCTGCGCATTTTGCTCGGAAACCTTAATGATTTTCCTGTAGCCGCGGGCGCTGACCGCGGCCAGCCGGCATCACCGATGCCGGCTACAACGCTCGTCGATCGCTGGATTTTGGAGCGTTTGAACGATGTGATCGCCGATTGTCGATCCGCATACGCAGCGTTCGAGTTCCACAAGGTTTATCACGTGCTTAACCAGTTTTGCGCCGTCGATCTGAGCAGCCTCTATATCGACATTACCAAGGATCGGATGTATTGCGACGCCGCAGATTCGCCACGGCGTCGCGCAACACAAACAGTCGTGCATGAAATTTTTAGCGCTCTGTGCCGATTACTTGCGCCCGTGCTCGCATTCACCGCCGAGGAATCATGGCGGCATTCAGTGCTGGGCGGTTCGGTCCATCTGCAAGAATTTCCCCCGTTTGAACATCGAGGACACGAAGCAAGCGATCAGATTGCCGAGCTTCTGAAATTGCGCGGCGTCATCGGTCAGGCGATCGAGCAAGCGCGACAGCAGAAGCTGATCGGGAATGCTCTCGAGGCAGCGGTTGTTTTACATTCAAACTCTGAGGTCACGACCAAAATCAGCAGGGAAGAGCTGGAGGAATTCTTCATTCTGAGTGATCTGACGATTCGCCAGGGAACCGAGGCAAGCGCGACCGTCACCAAGACAACATACAAAAAGTGCGCCCGTTGCTGGCGTCACCGACCAGCCGTGGGCACAAGCAAAGAGCATCCCAATTTGTGCGATCGGTGCGAAAGCGTAGTTGAGGCGACGAACATAAGCCGTGTCACACACGAGAGTTCCGACTGACGCCGCGTCAATTTGTTCCTGTCATGTCGAGCGGAGTCGAGACATCTCTAATTATTCTAATGCACGGCATCAAAAACTAGCAGTAAGAGATTCCTCGACTCCGTTCCACTGCGCTCGGAATGACAAGACATAGATATGAAATTCATCCTTTTTCTTTCACTGCCCCTCTACGCAATCGATCAGCTCACTAAGCAGCTGGTCTTGCGATTCATCAGCCCTGATGAACCGCGTGTTGTGGTTTCGGATTTTTTCAGTCTTGTTTACGTGACCAATAACGGCGCGGCATTCGGATCCTTCCGAGGTAACAATACCTTCTTCATCGCTATTTCGTGTATTGCTCTTGTGGTTGTTTTGGGTCTGCTCCTGCGGGCGCGAACACGTGATCGTTGGCGTGATCTCTCGCTGGCGCTTCTGCTCGCCGGAATCCTGGGAAATCTTACCGATCGCCTTCTTTATGGGCACGTGATCGATTTTCTTCTGTTCGATTTGCACGTCCCGTATGCGCATCCCTGGCCGGCCTTCAATGTCGCTGACTCCTGTATCTCGGTTGCCGTGGTATTATTCATTATTCACTCCTTCTTGGGGCAGAAGAGCACTGACTAGAGAGGCGAGGTGTGGCGTGACGTGTTTAGCGCCAAAGGCGCCATGTCACTGTGAGCCTGGGGCATCGCCCTAGGAGCGTGAAGCCTGCCGGAACAAGCGCTGAAAGCGCGATTCAATCGGGCGAGTCAATTGAACGAGCGCTGGCGATGAGTTGCGCTTTCTGCGCTGGCGTTTGGACACTCCGTAAACCCTGGGGCGTTGCCACAGACTTAAGATTTAACGCTGCGCCTTTGGCGCTAAACACAAACGCGCGCATGCACGCCGACGCGTTCTGTAGGAATGCCTGCCTCCGTAAAACGCGTTGCGATTGTCCGGCGTCAAACGCACGAGGGCACCGCCAGACGGCGACTTGCGCTGTGTTAAAACAAGGAGCCGCCACGCATTTAAGGCGTGACGGTTCATTGCAGGTTGCTGTTGCGTGCGGGACAACAGCAAAAGGTTTATCTCAACGTGAAATTGGCGCTACCTACAACCTGACCGTTGATGATGATGTCTACTTCATAGGTGCCAGTTCCCAGCGCGCTCGCGCTCAGATTGTATACATACTGACAGCTATCAACCCTGAAGTTTGAGCCTGTGTCGGCGGAGCCAACGTAAACGGACTCGTCGATTTGCTGGTTACCTCCTGTGCCCGTTCGATAGACAGCGATCGTCGCCGACGGCAGATCACACGTCGCCACACCGTCCAGCGTGAGAGTGAATTTCACCGGAACAACGCCGCGTCGAACGCTAAAAACACTCGTTCCATCTGCATTGATCGGTTGCTGGATCTGCGCAGCATACGCCGGAGTGGGCGTTGGTGTTGGCGTCGGGGTTGGCGTTGGCGTTGGCGTTGGTGTCGGAGTCGGTGTAGGTGTAGGTGTAGGTGTAGGTGTAGGTGTAGGTGTAGGTGTAGGGATTGGCGCCTCCAATGCGCCGATGTCCACTGCGCTGCCGACTTTTCGCGGGGAGAATGTCACTTGCCATAAACCGCGTTGGTCGAAGGCCGGATTGACGGCTGCGCCGTCGCTGTGAGGATCGAGCGTCGTGCGCAAGACCGTAAGCGTGTTACCGGACTTGGCGGTAACGATCATCACTTCGCTGTCGATCTGAATCGCAAACCCAACGCCTGCGGGAATGCTGGTAGCGTTAGCGACTGTGACGCTCGTTGTAAAAGAGTTGATCGCGCCATTCAGTGCCGTCAAATCTGTTCCCGCGTCAATAGCCAGACTGCCGGCCAACAGCGCATGGGTGAAGGTCGGTCCGCCGTTGTCCTGTAAGGGACCTAACATAGGATTGGTGCTGTTCTGGTCACCGGCTTGGTTCAAGAAAGCGCTGGCATTATCGTTGCTCAAATTGTAGCCCAGCGAGGTAACCGTGCCGTGGTCGTTGAAGATATTTGCGCCCGAAGCTCCGGCGTTCAGAATCGTGTCTCCGATCGTCAGCGTTGCGCTGCCCGAAAAGCCGTTGTTCTCGATGCCGCCGCCGAGGGTGGCCGAGGTGGAGAAGTTGCCGCTCAGGGTGCTGTTGCTGATCGTCAGCGTTGCGCTGCCGGAATTTTGACCGGTGTTTCTGATGCCGCCGCCCTGGTGGGCTGAGTTGCCGCTGAGGGTGCTGTTAGTAATCGTTAGCGTTGCGCTGCCGGAACCACCACCGTCATTGAAGATGCCGCCGCCGCCGCCGCCGGTCGAGTTGCCGCTCAGGGTGCTGTGGGTGATCGTCAGCGTCGCGTGGTCGTTGTAGATGCCGCCGCCAAAGCTGTCTCCTGCATTTCCATTGGTTATGGTCAGTCCGTCAATGGTGACGGTTTGACCTGAACCGACGTGAAACACACGGCTGGCATGGTTGCCGCTAACCGCGAGATTAGCGGCGCCTGGGCCGTTGATCGTCACGTTCTTAAGCACGGCGAGTTCGCCTGTGGTCAGCGTGATCGTGCCGGTCACAGAAAAATCGATGGTGTCGCCGTCAGACGCGCTCGCCAGCGCCTGGCGCAGTGAGCCCGCGCCGCTATCGGCTGCGCTGGTGACAGTGATGGTCGCCGCATGCACGAGTTGCACACTGGCGATTGCTGCGCAGAGCAGCGTCATAAGCAGGGCAATTCGTGTTTTGATAGGTAGAGTTCGATTTTTCATAAGTTTTCTTTTTTGGGTACACCCCTTACAAAAGAAAAAAATGGGGAGCGTTTCACGAAAAAATGGCTCCGCTAGGTTAAATCGTTGAATCGGGAAGCGTTTAATCGGAGAGGACCGCGGAGGACCCGGATAGGAAAGGTTCTTGGCCGAAGATGAATTGCGCTTTCAGCGCTGGTATCTGGGCATCCGCAAGCTCCCATGACACAGAGCCTGTCGGCTTGCGCTGTGTTAAAACAAAGAGCCGCCACGCATTTAAGGCGTGACGGCTCATTGCAAGTTGCTGTTGCGTGCGGGACAACAGCAAAAGGCTATCTCAACTTGAAGGTGGCGCTGCCTACAACCTGGCCGTTGATGATGATGTCTACCTGATAGGTGCCGACTCCGAGTCCGCTCGCGCTCAGATTGTATACATACTGACAGCTATCGATTCTAAAGTTCGAGCCCGTGTCGGCGGAGCCGGTGTAAACGGACTCGTCGATCGGTCCGGTGGTACCGCCGGCAGTTCGGGTCACAGCAATGGTGGCCGTCGGCAGGTCGCACGTCGCCACACCGTTCAGCGTGAGAGTGAACTTCACCGGAACAACGCCGCGTCGAACATTGAAGACACTCGTTCCATCTGCATTGATCGGTTGCTGAATCTGCGAGCTGTAACATGGCTGTACCTCCTGCACCTCGAATGAGCCGATATCGACGCGACCGTCCACCACGCGCGGGTAGCCGGCACCGCGCTGATCGTAATCTGGAGGTGGCATAAAGCTCGGGTCGCCACGGTTGATAGCAGGACTGCAGCTCAAAAGAGCATGCGTGTAAGTCGGGCCGCCGTTGTCCTGCAAGGCGCCAAGCATCGGATCGGTGTTGCGAATGTCGCCGTTCGCATTAAGAAAACCGCCCGGGCTAGTAGCGGCGTCGCCTCCCGCTGCGTCGCTGCTCAAGTTATAACCAAGCGAAGTAACTGTGCCATCGTAATTGACAATGTTCGCGCCCGAAGTGCCGGTGTTCAGAATTGTGTCGGTTAGGTACAGGACCGCGATCTGGTTGGCGATGCCGCCCGCCTCGACGGTTGCCGAGTTGTCGCTGAGGGTGCTGCTGTTGATCGTCAGCGTTGCGCTGCCATTGTAGCCGATGTTGAAGATGCCGCCCCCAACGAAACCGGCCGCGTTGCCACTAATCGTGCTGTTGTTCACTGTCACCGTCGCGCTGCCGGATTGACCGTCGTTGAAGATGCCGCCGCCGTAAACGTCGGCCGAGTTACCGCTGAGGGTGCTATTGTTTACCATCAGCGTCGCGCTTCCGATGAAGCCATCGTTGTAGATTCCACCACCGTAGCCGGAGTCCCCCGTCGAGTTGCCGCTGATAGTGCAGTTGCTCACCGTGAGCGTCGCGTGGTCGTTGTAGATGCCGGCGCCATAATTATCTGGAGGGTTTGCCGGAGGATTGCCGTTCGTGATCGTTAGGCCGGAGATGTTTACGGTTTTACCGGGGGCGATGTGAAACACGCGACTCGCCGCATTAGCGTTCACGGCCAAGACGTTCGCGCCGGGGCCTGAAATGGTGACGTTTTTATCCACCAGCAATTCGCCGCTGGTCAATGTGATCGTCGCCGGTGTTGTGACGGAGAAGTCGATTGTGTCGCCATCGCTGGCGTCCACGAGCGCCTGGCGCAGTGAGCCCGCGCCGCTGTCGTTCGTGTTGATAACCGTGCTGCTCGCCGATTCACATGCGTCGCCAATACCATTGTTATTGCTGTCCTCCTGACCGGGATTTGGTATGGACGGGCAGTTATCACATGCATCACCGATACCGTCGCCGTCGGTATCCTGCTGGTTGGGATTGAATACCGTTGGGCAGTTATCCTGCAAATCGGGAATCCCATCGCCATCGAAGTCGGAGCCGACTGCCAGAGCGGTGTTAAAACTGGCTGCCAGTAAGACCGCCGAAATACCTAGCAGAGCGAGCAAGATTAGCGATTTGAAAAGCGCCAAAGCGCGTGCGGAATTGTTTTGTTGTTTTTTCATAGATTTGTTTTTGGGTTCGCTCCCTTACAAAAGAAAAAAAGGGGGAGGGTTTCAGAAAAAATGGAAAAATTTTCCGATCGGAGCACGGCCGATTTGAAACTCGCTCGGCTCCCGCCTCTCTCGCCGCTGCCCCTCGCCGCTTTACCTCCTGTGTCGCGCGACCCACGCGCTCTGCTCGCGGATGTCGCAGATGAGAGCTTCTAAACCACGAATGAACACGAATTTACACTAATTAAGAAGGCGGAAGCTACCGGCTACAAGAAATTGGTGTCCATTAGTGTCCATTCGTGGTTAAGGCTTCGTGAATCACCTTCTTATCAGTGTTATCCGCGTAATCCGTGGTTGGACTTATTTGGGCGCGAGGGGCTGCTTTCCCTCGCAAAGTTTTTGGAAACGGGGATCGCTGCGCAGTGGATCGAACATTGGATCGAGCCAGAGCAACTGGGGAGTAAGCGGCGTAGTAGTGAATGCGCCAAAGTAGGGGGTCGAGAGTAGTTTTTGTAAAGCGGCGATGGCCCGGTCGGACTCTCCGGTTTGCGCTGCCACGCGGGCGAGGATCTCGAGCGCAAACGGACCGTTGACGACATCTTTCTCGGCCGGGTTCGCGGCAATCGCCCGCTCGGCAAGGGCCAATGCGTCAGCTTTGTTGCCGAGGCCCATGTTGGCCAGCGCGAGAACACAAATAAGTTCCGCATTTTGCGGTTGTTCTTTGAGCAACGGCTCCAGTTCGCTGCGCGTCTGTCGCCAACTTTCCTGGGCGGCGGCATCGTCGCCGGCGACTTCTTGAGCCCAGCCCAACCAAAAGCGCAATTCACCATTGAAGAAACCGAACGCTGGATCAGGCTTGGCCAGTACCTCATTTAGCTGGGCGACGACCGGTGCAGGATGGCGCTCCAGGACAGTTTGGTAAGTTTGTATTTCCCACGCGCCGAAGTCGTGGGCGTTCGGATGCAGTGGAGTCAGAAGCGAAGCAGCTCGGGGCAGATCGCCGTCGGCTTGCGCTATAGCGGCTTTGATCACAGAAGTATCAATGTCGTCCGGTGTAAGATCGAGAACCTGGTCAAGTTTTTGCAGCGCTGCGGAAAAGCGACGTACAACGATCAGGGAAAGGGCGTGCTGAGTGAGCAGGTTAACATTGCGTGGGTCGAGCCTCTCAGCGTCGTTGAAGTAGGCGTCGCTTCGGTCCCATTGGCCTCGGGTTCGCTCAACATCGGCCAGGGAGTGAAGAACCCGGCTGTTATTAGGCAGAAGCGAATGTGCCTGCTCAAGGTAACGGAGCGCGGTGTCGTAATCCTTCAAGCAGGCGTAATGATAATAGCCCTTGGCGAGCACGGCCTCGCCGAGAGTGGGCTGAAGAGTGAGTGCGGTTTCAGCTGCCTGGCGCGTCTCTTCACGAAGGGCGAGCGTCGGTTGAAGATTCGCTGTGTGGTAGCCGACCGCATCCGTGTATGCCAGCAGCGCCCAGGCGAGGGCGAACTTCGGGTCCAACTCCACGGCTTGTCTGAGATATTTCTGCGCGCCGAGAGAGTTAGCAGGTGTGCGTTGCGTTCTCAGACTATAAGCCAGACCACGCAGGTAGGCGTCGTAGGCTTCGGGATTTTCCGTTGGTGTGGCGGCGATGACTTGTTCTTCATGGCTGGTGAGCTTTGGACGCAACTGCTCAGCAATCGCTCTGGCGACTTCACTCTGAACCGAAAAGATGTCCGTGAATTTGCGATCGAACGTGTCGGCCCAAACATGCGAGCTGGTAGCTGCTTTGATCAGCTGCACATTCACCCGCACGGCGTCTACGCTCTTTTGCACACTCCCCTCGAGAATGTATGCCACGCCCAATTGCTTTCCGATCGTGGGCACATTTTCCGGCTTGCTTTTGTAATGCTGTGTCGAAGTGCGCGCGATCACTTTTAAATCGAAGATCTTTGACAGGCGGGTAAGGATTTCGTCCTGGATTGCTTCGGCAAAGTAGGCGTCGGCTTTGTTTTCGCTAAGATTTTCAAACGGCAGCACCGCGATTCCTTTTGTTGCCACCGGGTAATCGATAAATTCACTTTTCCAAATGATCCATCCGGCTGCTGCCGCCAGTGCGAGAAGGCACACTGCAAGTAGCGCGCCAGTTGGTTTGCGCCATACCCACTTTTTGCCGCGCACGAAAATTCCGGTCCGCCTCGCCTGAATTGGCTCGCGCTTTAGCCAGTGCTCGAGGTCTTCGGCCAGCGCCAGAGCGGTCGAGTAACGACGCTTTGGATCTTTCTCCAGACACTTCAGACAAATCGTGGAAAGATCGCGATCTATTTTCCGACTCCACAGACGCGGCTGCCTAGGCTCGGTATCCAAGAGCAGCTTGATGGTCTCATAGGTGTTTGCACCGGCAAATGGAGGATAACCTGTCAGCAATTGATAAAGTACTGCACCAAGTCCATAGACATCCGTGGCACTACTGATAGCTGCGTTATCTCCCGCCGCTTGTTCCGGCGCCATGTAACTGGGCGTTCCCATGACTTCCCCTGTGCGCGTGACCGTGCTCTCTGTTTCTACCAATCTCGCAAGGCCGAAATCCGTCAGGTGCGGTTCGCCTTTTTGATCGAGCAAAATATTTCCCGGTTTGATGTCTCGATGAAGAATCCCGTGTTCATGCGCGTAATGCACCGTGCGAGCCAGCTTCGCGATTAACTGCGTTAATTGCCGGATCGACAGCGGTGTGCGCCTGACCACTTCGTCAACCTGACCGCCTTCGATGAACTTCATGCTGAAGTAACAGCAGCCATCCCGCTCGCCGACGTCATAAATCGGAACAATGCAAGGATCATCAAGGCTGGCGGCCGCTTCAGCCTCCCGGCGAAACCGCTTCACGTGCGCTTTGCTCGCCAATTGAGCATACGCGATGACCTTTAACGCGACCGTGCGGTTAAGACTTTTTTGACGGGCGCGGTAGACGACCCCCTGGCTGCCTCGACCGAGTTCTTCCAGTAGCTCGTAGTCACCAAACTCGATCGGCACGCCATCATTACCGGACATCGACTGATCAGACCGCCGCGATGTCTTACCAGCATCGACATCGTCCTCGGCAAATCCCGAGAGCAAGAGACAATTGATGCAAATCTCGTCTGCGCCACCGGTGGCACTGAGCCGCGAACCGCATTCCGCGCAAACTGACTGCGCCGTCTTCGATTTAGCGGTGTGACTTTTGTTCACGCGGCTTCCGCTAGAACATTGCAAAGATAACGCAGTTCTTCGTCGACCTCGTGCGGCGCCGAAACCGTACGGGCAATCTCGCGGCGCAGGATTTCGCGATAACGCTGGCGCAATCGATGGACGTGGGTCTTTACTGTCGCTCTCGGAAGGCCTGTGCGCTCCGATGCCTCATCATACGAGGGAGCAACGCTGCCGCGGGTAAGAAAACTCTTTAGTTCTTCGAAGAGTTTGAACTTCTCCTCGGCTCGCAATTCCTCTCGCAAAGAATTGAGCGCACCGGTGGTGACTGTTTTCGCCCAGCGCAATTCGAATAAACGTTCCGCTGTTGAATCGGGCCCGCTTGGAGCGTCGTAAAATGCTTCGGCTATATCTGGATCGAGCGGGATGAATTGAAAGCCGCCGCCGCGCCGGATTGCTTGATTGCGGTCCCAATCATTTGCGAGGAAATTCTTCACCGACGTGAGCAGGAAGGACCGGAATTTGCCATGGAGTCGGTCGGTGCGCGCATAGGCTTTTGTTCGCAGGAAAAATGCGAAAAATGATTGCGTCAGGTCCTGTGCATCGGCAGGAGGGTAACCGCGCCGACGGATGAAGCTGTACGTTGGCGGCCAATACATCTCGCATAATCGCGCTAGCGCGTCCGTCGCCTCTGGGTCCTCTGTGAGCGCACAATGCGCGACGACGCTCCAATGCGTGGTGGCAAAGCTCGCTCCGCCTTGGTGGAGTGTGCCAGGCGTCGTCTTCAATCGACTAAGTAGGATACCCGAGAGCGAGGCTTACTTGCAAGCATGGTTCAAGATGCGGAAAGACATAGGCTGATCCTTCATTTCTTCCCAAGAATTGAACGGGTCCCTCCGTCCTTATTCTCCGGATTTTTCGAAGCGAAGTTTGTAAAAAAATGAAAAATCTGGAGACAAGAACAAAAACGGTAAAACCGGATGTGCGGCGGCGCGAACGCCGTCTAGAATAGCGGCGATGAAGGAGAGGAACCGGTCGCCGATGGAAGAGACGGCGCGCAGGGTCGCTGCGCGCTTGCGCGAAGATGGGCACATCGCGTACTTCGCTGGTGGTTGCGTGCGCGATATGGTTCGCGGCTTGGCTCCAAAGGATTACGACATCGCCACCGACGCGCGACCGGAAGTTGTGCAGAGGATTTTTCCACGGACCTATGCGGTCGGCGCGCATTTTGGCGTCATCATCGTTCTGGAAAACGATTTCCAATTCGAGGTGGCCGCATTTCGTTCCGATGAGGCGTACATCGACGGACGGCACCCTACCGCAGTTCATTTTTCGTCGCCCGAAGAAGACGCTCAGCGCCGGGATTTCACGATCAATGGAATGTTTTACGACCCGGTTGCGGAAGAAGTGATTGATTTCGTCGGTGGCCGCGCCGATATCGCGGCGAACCTGGTGCGCGCTATCGGCGACCCCGCGCAGCGTTTCGCGGAGGATCGGTTGCGAATGCTGCGCGCAGTGCGGTTCGCGACCGTGCTCGATTACCAGATCGACGCAAAAACATGGGAGGCTCTGGTAGCCAATGCTGCCTCAATCCATGAGATCAGCGCCGAACGAATTCGCGATGAGCTGGTGCGCATTTTTGTGTCACCGAACCGAGGGCGCGGCTGGGACTTGCTCGATGCAAGCGGACTGATGCACGCCATTCTACCTGAGATTGAGGCAATGAAAGGGTGCGAACAACCCGAGCAATTTCATCCCGAAGGCGACGTCTTCAAGCACACACGATTAATGCTTGATTTTCTGCCGCAGAAAGTTTCTGTGCCGCTCGTTTTCGCGGTTTTGTTTCATGACGTCGCCAAGCCGCGTACGGCAACCGTGGATGAAACCGGGCGAATTCGATTTAGCGGGCATGATCGTCTCGGCGCTGAGATGACCGAAGAAATCATGCGGCGCTTGCGATTTTCCGGCGCTGAAATCGAAGGCACGGTCGAAATGGTGCGGCAGCATATGGTTTTCAAAGACGTGCCGAAGATGCGCGTGGCGAAATTAAAGCGTTTCATGGCGCGGCCGACTTTCGACGACGAGCTTGAGCTGCACCGGGTTGATTGCCAGGGCAGCCATCGCATGCTCGACAACTACGAATTTCTCGTTCAGAAGCGTGAGGAATTCGCTAAGGAACCGATCATTCCGCCGCCACTTGTGCGAGGGGACGATTTGATCGCCCTCGGTCTGGAGCCAAGCCCGAAGTTCCGCGAGATCCTCGAGGCGGTGGAGACACGCCAGCTCGAGGGAACGTTGCGCACTCGGGACGAAGCGCTCGAGTGGGTGAAACGCGAATACTCGTTAGAGCATAAGCATTAACGTCGAATGAGAATTCTGATGATTAGCGCCGAAGGGCCGCCGCTGCAGCGAACGGCGGCGTTGATCGATGTGATGGATGCCCTGCCGGCTGCCCTGCGCGCCCGAGGGCACGACGTCTGTGTGGTTCTTCCATTCTACCGCGAGATTCGAGAGAACCGCGCATTCAAGACACAGAACACCGGGATCGCTGTCGATGTCCAGGTCGGCGACAAAGTTTATCCTGCGCGATACCTCGAGGGGCGAAGTGCCAGTGGCGTGCAGTTGTACCTGGTTCGCTGTGATGAATTTTTTGATCGCGACGGAATTTACGGCGAACGGGGCAAACCCTACGAGGATAACGCGGCGCGATTTATCTTTTTTTGCAAGGCGGCGCTGGAGTTATCTCGCCGGCTAACGCCGCAATTACAAATTCTGCACGTGCACGATTGGCCGGCGGCGCTCGTGCCGGTGTTCGTGTATGCGCAAGGCCTGCCGTTCAGAACTGTGTTGACCATTCATCATGTCGCCGATCAAGGCAGTTTTTGGGGACTCGATTTCGGGCTTACCAATTTGCCGGAGCGATTTTTTACCCTGCATGGAGTCGAATTCTTCGGACGACTGAATTTTCTCAAGGGCGGAATTCTGTACGCCGATAAGATCACAACCGTAAGCGAACATTACCGGCGCGAAATTCTGACACCATCCGGCGGCCACGGGCTCGATGGGGTATTGGGCGAAAATGCGCATCGCCTAAGTGCCATTTTAGATGGCGCAGATTACAAGCTTTGGAATCCAGCGTCGGATCGCTTGTTACCGGCACGCTACGATGAAAAAAGGCTTCGTGGAAAACAGGTTTGCCGTGATGCACTGCTAAAGGAGATGAAACTTGCACCCGGGCCGCGGGGCCCGGTCTTCGGCATGGTGACTCGTGTCGTTCAGGAAAAAGGTTTCGAGATTCTGGTGCCGCTCCTCGATCGACTTTTGTGGGATGACGTGCGCCTGATCATTCTCGGGGAAGGCGATCCTGCCTACGAAACAGCACTCGCGGTCGCAGCCAGAAAATTCCCGGCGAGGTTTGCATATCAAAAAGATTACGACGCGAAACTGGCGCACCTGATCGAGGCGGGGATGGACATCAGCCTGATTCCGTCGCGGTTCGAGCCGGCTGGTTTGAGCGCCATGTATAACCTAAAGTACGGCGCTCTCCCAGTCGCGCGCGCGACAGGTGGAATTCACGAGATCATCGAGGACTACGATCCGACCTCAGACAGCGGTTACGGCTTTCTCTGCTACGAATATTCAAGTGAAGCCTTCTGGGACGCGATTAAGCGAGCGCGGCAAATCTTCGGCGACCGAAATCTCTGGACCAAGCTGATGAAGAGGGCGATGGCACGCAATTTTTCCTGGGACGCATCCGCGCGGCGCTACGAAGCTCTATACAGGGAACTTATTGGCGCGTCCGAAGAAGCAGCAGCGTAGTGGCTCGGCGCGGTGAATCCGCCTCTCCCCTTGGGAAAGGGAGAGGATTGAGGTGAGGGGTTGAAGCCGCGCGGATCTTGCTTCTCCGAATCAACCCTCACCTTCCTCCTCTCCCTTGCTAAGGGAGAGGCGACCCTTTGCAGGCCAGCTTGGGTAAGCTTTCCGCTTGTCAAACCGACGCATCTGTGGAACTTTGGCCGGCTTTTTCTCCGACTCATGGCTTACGCAATTATCAAGACTGGCGGCAGACAGTTTCGCGTCGCGGAAGGCGATACCATCGATGTCGATCTTTTGGATGTCGATCCCGGCAAGACCGCGACCTTCGGCGAGGTGTTGATGTTTGCCGATGGAAAAGACGTGACGCACGGGAACCCGCTAATATCCGGGGCAAAGGTCACTGCTGAAGTTGTGGAACAACGCAAGGACAAGAAAGTCATCGCGTTCAAGTACAGGCGGCGCAAGGGCTATCACCGGACGGTTGGGCATCGCCGCAAATTGACGCGCGTAAAGATCAAGAGCATCAGTGTAGGAGCGAAAAAGACCGGAGCAAAAAAGAGCGACGAGTAAACGCCCAATGTCGAACTGAAATATGGCTCACAAAAAAGGACAAGGCAGCGTTAAGAATGGCCGAGACAGCGTCAGCAAACGGCTGGGTGTCAAAAAATTCGGCAGCGAAAGAGTCGTCGCCGGAAACATTATCGTCCGTCAGCGGGGGACAAAATTTCTGCCCGGAAGAAACGTTGGGCTCGGCCGGGACTACACGATTTTTGCGCTCGTCGATGGAAGCGTGCGCTTCGACCGTGCTGGGCGGCGCGTAAATGTCGACCCATTGGTGACCGATAGCTAGTGTCGATTCTCCTTTCCTCGGCACAGCGGCCTGCGGTATAAGCGCATTTCGCTCATGAGATACAACACTTTTATCCTTTTTGGTGCGCCGGGCAGTGGCAAAGGGACTCAGGGCAAAACGCTCGGGACAGTACCGCGCTATTATCATTGCGCGTGCGGCGATGTATTCCGCTCCATCGACACGCGCACGAAAGTTGGGAAAGCCTTCCTTGAATATTCAAGCAAAGGTCAGTTGGTTCCGGACGATATCACGGTGGAGCTTTGGCGAGAGGCGATTGATGCGGCTGTGGAAGCGCACAAATTTAAGCCGGACATCGACACGCTGGTGCTGGACGGTATTCCGCGAAACGTTGGGCAGGCCAGGATCATGGAGGAAATGATTGACGTAAAAAAAGTGTTCCATCTCGCGTGTCCGAGTCGCGAAACCCTTTTTTACCGGCTGAAGAAGCGCGCCCTCAAAGACAACCGCCTTGACGATGCAAACGAGCAGGTTATCCAGCGGCGCCTGGACATTTACGAAAAGGAATCGAAGCCGGTACTTTCTTATTATTCGAAAGAGCTGGTGACTGTGGTTGACGCGACTCAGCCGCCCGCCAAAGTTCTGCTCGATATTCTAAAGAGCGTGAACGGCGTGTATGAGCCAGCAGCAGTTTGAAAATTTCACAGCATCCAGCCTGTACTGTGAAAAGTGCAAAGCCGCTATGCCCGTGCGGGAGCGGTTGCTTTTAGTCTTACCTGACAAGGAGATTTTCGATTATCTCTGCACTGGCTGTGGATCGTCCGTGGGCCGGCGCGAGATTACCGGCGGCGAAAAATTGATGGCGCAAGCGATGGCGGGACGGCGTCGGCGTCGCTCCACGGCAGTGCATCAACTCACGCCGTAGTTCGGCATGCGCATCGTTTTTATCGGCACGGGCGATATCGGCGTGCCGACGCTGCAAGCTTTACTGAAATCGGAGCACGAAGTCGTCGGCGTTGTGACCCAACCCGACAAACCAGTCGGGCGCTCTCAATCGATCGAGTCCCCACCGATTAAGGAGGCACTCTCCGGAACAAAGACACCGGTTTTGCAACCGGCTCGGATCAAAGACCAACAAGCAATTGACGAGATTCGAGCCTTAAAGCCGGATGTGATCGTCGTGATGGCTTATGGGCAAATCCTGCCACGTGGCGTTCTCGAAATCCCGAAGATCGCCTGCTTGAATCTGCACGCCTCGCTTCTGCCGCGGTGGCGCGGCGCCGCGCCGATCCAGGCAGCGATCGCCGCCGGTGATCGCGAGACCGGCATCACCGTGATGTACATGGATGAAGGACTCGATACAGGCGACATCCTCTTGCAGCGCACGATCGATATTCTGCCAGGTGACACCGGCGGTTCGTTACATGAGCGATTGGCGCAGATCGCCCCCGAGGCGTTGCTCGAATCTTTGGAGATGCTTGCAAAAGGAATAGCACGACGCACTCCGCAGGATAACGCGTCTGCGACTTACGCCCCGAAGCTGAAACGTGAAGACGGACGCATCGATTGGTTGGAACCCGCCGAAGTTATCGAGAGAAGAATCCGAGCATTTGATCCTTGGCCAGGCGCGTTTACCACCATTTCAATTAACGGCACGCACAATTTAAAAATATTCTCGGCAGCGGTTGTCGATCTTCGAGGCAAACCTGGCGAAATGATGAGAAAGCAGAATGAGTTGATTGTTGTCGCAGGCAAAGGCGCGCTTTCTTTGGGTGAAGTGCAACTTGAAGGAAAGCGACGCATGAGCGCGCCGAATTTTCTACGTGGACATACTTTGATCGCGCGCGTGGCCGGCTGACCTGTGCTTCCCAGATCGCAGGTCGACAAGCTTGTCGTTTTGCCTTCCAAAGCGCGTCGTGCCTTGTTTATCTTAGGTGAAGTCATGCAAACCGAGAAGCCAGCGTATAGGCGCATCGTTCTCAAACTGAGCGGTGAAGCTGTGCAGGAACGCGGGGGGCGCGACAACATTTCGCCAACGGTCGTCCGCGAGATTGCCGAACGGATAAAAGAAGTCCGAGATCTCGGGGTACAGGTATCAATCGTCATTGGAGGCGGAAACATCTGGCGCGGTTTAGCAGCATCGCATCGCGGCATGGATCGAACTACCGCAGACTACATGGGTATGCTTGCTACGGTGATTAACGCACTGGCGTTACGCAGCACACTTGATCAAATGGGTATCGAGACGCGTGTCCAGTCGGCAATCGACATGAGAAATGTGGCAGAGCCGTTCATCCTGGGACGCGCCATTCGGCACCTTGAACTCGGTCGTATTGTCATTTTTGCTGCCGGCACCGGCAACCCATACTTTTCCACCGACACGACAGCAGCGTTGCGAGCGAGCGAGATTCGCGCCGACGTCATTCTAAAGGCCACCAAGGTCGATGGAGTTTATGATTCCGATCCGAATACTCACCCAAACGCGCGCCGCTACGACCGGCTCACCTTCTCGGAAGCGCTTGCGAAACGTTTACAGATAATGGATTCGACCGCGTTTAGTCTCTGCATGGACAATAAAATACCGATTGTTGTCTTTGACATGAATAACCCCACCAACATCCGCGACGCCGTGCTAGGGCGAAAAGTCGGGACACTGGTTTGCGATGAACTGCCAACAAAGTAAAACTTCAGCGACATGAGCAGAGATGACATTCTTCTGGAGGCCGAGATGTCGATGGAGAAGAGCGTCGATTACATGGTCCATGAGTTTGCTGCAGTGCGCACCGGCAAGGCTTCGCCCGGTCTGGTCGAAAACGTCGATGTCCACGCTTACGGATCGACCATGAAACTCAAGCAACTTGCGTTGATCACGACGCCCGAGTCGCGTTTACTCGTTGTTCAGCCTTTCGACGCTGGCACGGTGCAGGACATCGAGCGGGCGCTTAAGGAATCGAAGATCGGCATCATGCCTGCCGTTGACGGAAAGATTATTCGGCTGCCGATCCCAGAACTGTCAGAAGAGCGACGCAAGGAACTGGTCCGTTCGCTCAGCAAAATGGCCGAGGAAGCGCGTGTGCGCGTGCGCACCAACCGCCGCACGGCACTGGACGAAGCCAAAAAACTCAAGGCCGCAGGTGAATTAACCGAAGACGGTTTTCGCGATGTGGAAGAAGAAGTGCAAAAACTCACCGATCGTTTCGTCAAATCGGTCGATGATCATCTCAAGCACAAGGAAGCGGACGTCATGAAGGTGTAGTCGGTCCAATTCTCCGCAGGAGTTCCGACTTAATTGCTAAAATAGCCTGATGCCGGCTGCAGCGTTTTTTTCCGGGCTCGCGAGCCGATGGTGATAACGAGCCGCGACTTCGGCGAAACGCTGAATATCCGCGGGCGATGGAGGCGGTCGAAACGCGCCGGCGATTGCGGGTTCATTCGATTGGTTTTTCCAAGCGTGCGTGACCCCTTGAGGCACGTGGCGGAAATCTCCCGCATGCATAGCTATCGATTCAAAACCATCCTGCCGCTGTACCAAAGCCTGAACGGCGCCGGAGAATAGAAAAAAACTCTCGTCGTCGGGATGACTATGAAGGGGGACAGAGACACCCGGCGGGATAGTTCCCTTCAATACGCAATAACGATCCTCGCTCTCCGATGGCAGGACCATAAATTCGACGGTAGGTCCAAGCACATCAAGAACGACGTGCGACTTTGTATTTGATCGAGGCGAAGGTGACTTTAAAACCACCTTTTTGCAGGTCCTCGCTGTAATCGAGCACCGAGCCGCTGACAAAAAGCGCGCTTTTTGGATCGACAACCAACCGCACATTCGAAATCGGCACGAGAATATCCCGCTCCTTCGGGCCATCCACCAAATCCATGACGTATTGCAAGCCGGAGCATCCGCCGCCGATCACTGCCAGGCGCAACGCTCCGTCAGGCTTGCCCTTTTCCTGAAGTAGCGACTCCAATTTGCGGGCGGCGTTCTCCGTAACGCCGATCAAACGCTCGTTGCCGATCTTATAATTGATAGCGGTGGATTCCGTCGTCATCGAAAAGCATTAGGAAAGCAGCAACGCGGGGATCGCATTTTTAACTTTTTTCTGCTCCATATTCGTACTTTCTTGATTCAAGATATCTTCTGCCGCGATCGCCTTAACTTCGGCGAGCGTCGACACATATGCAAAATGTTCACGCAACCGTTTCCCATTGGGCATCGTCCACGAATAAGCCATCAGGCGCGCGCGCATCGCTCGAATTGCGGGTTCCTCCGCGCCCCATTTGCGAACCGCGAGTTGGCAGTGGCGCAGAACCATGTTCCATTTTTCCAATAGACCGGGTGCATCCACCATCTGTCCGCTGGCGAGATATTCTTTGATCTGATTGAAGATCCATGGGGCGCGCATGGCGGCGCGACCGATCATTGCGCCCGCGACTCCGTTTTCGCGCCGTCGTTTCGCGATGTCGGCGGCACTGGATAGGTCGCCGTTCCCGATAACCGGAATCGGAACAGCAGCGGCAACTTCGCCGATGATATCCCAATCTGCGGCGCCAGCATAACCTTGCGCGCGTGTGCGACCGTGCACAGTTATCGCCGCGATTCCTGCATCAACCAGCAGGCGTGCTACGCGCGTGGCATTGATCGAATTCGCATCCCAGCCAATGCGAATCTTGGCCGTCACCGGAACCGGCGCGATCGCTCGAACTACCGCGATCGCGACGCTGGCCAAAGTCGCACAATCTTTCAACAATGCGGAGCCGCCATTTCTGGAGACTACTTTTTTGACAGGACAACCGAAGTTCAGATCAATGAAATCTGGACGCACCCAATCAACGACCTGACACGCCGCTTCCGCCATGTGCTTGCCGTCGGCACCGAAGAGTTGCACACCGATTGGCCGTTCGATCTCATCAAAGTCCAGGTACTCACGCGTCCGCGCATTGCGGCGGAAAATTCCTTCGGCAGAAACGAATTCGGTCGTGAGAACGTCAGCGCCATATTCTTTGCAGAGCTGTCGGAAAATTTTATCCGACACCCCGGCCATCGGCGCGAGGTAAAGCGGAAATTGTTCGAAAAACCAGGGAAGAAGCATGTCGATCTTTCAACCATGTGCCGCGGCCTGGAGCAGGTCCGCCACTTCGTTTTGCACGTTTTCCAGCTCGTCGAGCCGCAATTGCGGATCGGGTACGATGAATACATCGCCAGTCGCGCCGTGTTCGTAAATCAAAACACGCCCATTAGTACTCTCTTCCGTCTTCACTTGTTTCAAGACGCGTTTCCGCTCGAGCATCGCGGACAGGACGTAGCAAGCATTCGCAGGCGGATTTTCGGATGCAACTAAACGGCGAAAGAGCTGTTCCGCGTTTTCCCTCGGCAGAGGCTCCTGCGGTTTCGGCGGCAATGGCTCGTAGCGCGATTTCCAAAATGAAAATGGTTGAATGTTTTCATTTCGATGTTGCCACGCCTCTTCGCTCAAATCCTCGCGGCGATAGCCGTCCGCGCCGTGATAGAGCAGGGTATAAAAATATTCTCCGGGAACGAACGGCCGATGCGTCATGGCGCAGACGTCTGCTCGATGTGTGATCGCCCATTCGTTTGGAAGCGGATTCATCGTGATACCATACGGCGCTGGGCGAAAAGATGAAGACTGGGCGGTTCGCGGTTGGACGCTCGCAGATAGAGCAAATAGAGGCCGATCGCGGCAAAAAGAAGGTTCGGGGTCCATGCCGCCACCCATGGAGAGACGCGGTCGCCTTCCCCGAGCGCTAGAAACAGATGGACCAGGAAGTTCATTGAAAAGACGAGAAAAACCGCAGCGGCAACACTCGATAACACACCCCGGCGCGAATAGCCGATTCCGAGCGGCGCAGCGATGCAGACAACAACCAAACAGGTCCACGGGAGAGCAAGCCGATAGTGCAGATGTGTTCGAAACGGCGCGAGCAAGGTAGCGGGGAAATCCGCATTGAAACGCAAATACTCTCTCAATTCTGGCAGGCTGAGAAATTCCGCGCGTTCATTTGCGCTGCCGAGCCGGAATGGGGTCTCACTCCAGTGCTCGATCTTGAGTGAAGGATAAATCTGCTCGTCAACGATATTGCCCGCGTGATCGTAGTGGACGACCTTTACGTTCTCCAAATCCCAGGTTTTGGTTTCCGGGCGGTAGGAAGCGCGGCTTGCGACATAATTTGTGACGATATTGTCGTTCGCGTCCTGTTGAAGCACCTGAACGTTATTGAACGTACTGCCGCGAGGCAGGAAATTTTGAATGAACCAGGTGCGCAAGTCGGTGCGATTACGAAAAATTTGCCCCTGGATGTAACGACTGGGACGCGCCTGCGCTTCGGAGAGAAAATTTTTGCGGGCCAGTTCTGCATGCGGCGCAAGCGAATAGTTGAGGGCCATAGTCGCTCCCACAGTAAGTAGCCCCATGCCGATCAACGGCATCAGGACACGCGGGAGACTAATGCCCGCGGTGAGCATGGAGACAATTTCGTTGGACCGCGACATTCGACCCAGAGCAAAAAGTAGCGACAACAAAAGCGAAACCGGCAGCAGAATGATCAAAACCTGAGGAATCTGCGTGGCGTAGTAACGACCGACCAGAAGAAGACTGACGCGCTCATCGATGAACGTCGAGATGTTATCGCTCACGTCGAAAATGAGCCAGATGGAGATGAACCCGGCGATGCAGTAAAGATAAACCTGCAAGAAATTGCGAATGACGTATCGGTCGAGGAGTTTCATTGCGATTTAGATGGTCCCGTCCCAATTAGCGTACTCAAATCAATGGCACGTGCCAAATCATGACAGAAAAGGAATGACGGAATCGAAATGAGAAAGACGCGTAAATATACAATGATCGCTTGCGTTTTGCGTCGCCTACACGCGGCGAAGCCCGAAGCAATGTCATGATCGCACTGAAGGACAACTTGGGCAGTGATTTTGTCGAACGTGTCCGCGCTTTTTTTTCGGAGAACGGCCCGCTGTCGAAGGCAAAGAACTTCGAGTTTCGTCCTCAACAGCAGGAAATGGCGGCCGCGGTTGCCCACGCGCTGGAGGAAGAGCGTCATTTGGTAGTCGAAGCGGGAACTGGTGTAGGTAAATCCCTGGCTTATCTCGCGCCGGCAATTTTACTGGCGATCGAGGAGCACAAGAAGGCAATCGTCTCGACGCACACGATTAATCTCCAGGAGCAACTTCTTTACAAAGATATCCCTATTCTGAAAAAGATTCTGCCCGTCGAGTTCGATGCCGCGTTGATGAAGGGGCGCCAAAATTATCTTTGTCCGCGACGATTGGAACGCGCGCTGCAACAAGCCAATGAGCTTTTCAGCGGGCCGGAGCAAAATGAGCTGAAGAGGCTGGCGGAATGGGCGCGCACAACGCGCGACGGTTCGCTTAGCGATCTATCGGTCGAGCCCGACCCCAAAGTGTGGGTACAGGTCTGCAGCGAAGCGCATATCTGCACACAGAAAACCTGTGGCCAAGATCAACGCTGTTTTTATCAGCAAGCGCGGAAACGTCTGCTAGCGGCCGACGTATTGGTGGTCAATCATACGCTCCTGTTCATTCTTTTGATCAGTCCGGAGGTACAGCAAGAACGCGAGAGCGGCTTCATTTTTCCGAATGATTTCCTCATTTTGGATGAAGCGCACACGGTCGAGCGGGTCGCATCGCGGCAGATCGGCATGAACATCTCGCAGTACGGGCTGAGATCGACAATCCAGCGACTCTACAATGCCCGCACGCGCAAGGGCCTTTTCACCGTGACGCGCGATGCCGAGGGCGTACGGCTTGCGGCAGAGCTGGTCGAAGACGCGGAGAAGTTTTTCGCTGCGGTTGAATCGAAATGCGATTTCAAGAAAGGCCGCGAATTTCGTGTGCGTGAGGCAGATCTTGTTCGCGACACAATCACCGGTCGCCTGACAACCTTGCACGCCCGGATAGCCGAGGTCGTAAAACGAACTGACGACGAGTTTCTAAAAGCGGAATTACAGGAATACGGCCGGCGAATTCGTGACGTCCGCTCTGGAATCGCAGCGTTTCTGGAGCAAAGCGCTCGCGAGCATGTTTACTGGGTCGAGCGCACGGGAAAGACGGCACAATTTCTCACGCTTAACGCCGCGCCGATCGATATCGCGCCTGTTCTGCGTCGAATGATTTTTCGCGACAATTGTTCGTGCATTATGACCAGCGCGACACTCTCAGTGGGTCGCAAGGATCTTGCTTATTTCCGGCAACGCATCGGCGCGGAGGAAGCCGAGCCGGCATTGCTAGGCGGACCGTTCGATTTCCAGAAACAGATGAAGATGTTCATCGTCAAGAAAATGCCCGATCCGCGGGACGCTCAATACGAGGAAGCTCTGGAACATTGGGTCGCGCATTTTGTCGAGAAGACGGACGGTCGCGCGTTCGTCCTTTTCACGAGTTATCGCGCGATGCAGCAGCTGGCCGAGCGAATGGAGCAATTCCTTTCGCAAAAGAAATTCAATCTCTTGGTGCAGGGCGGCGGCGCACCGCGCGGAAAACTTCTTGATCAATTCAAGACCACGCCACGCAGCGTTCTTTTTGGCACCGACAGTTTTTGGATGGGCGTTGATGTCCCCGGCGAGGCGCTTTCGAATGTGATCATTACGCGTCTGCCCTTTGCCGTGCCTGATCATCCACTCATCGAAGCGAAACTCGAATTGATCGAGGAGCGGGGCGGCGATCCGTTCACTGAATATTCGCTACCGGAAGCGATCCTGAAGCTGCGACAAGGGGTAGGGCGCTTAATCCGAACAAAGAGCGACCGCGGCATTATCGTCATCCTCGACAATCGTATCGTGACCAGACCGTACGGTCGCGCCTTTCTGCAAGCGTTACCGAAATGTCCGGTGGAAATTATCTAAGCAATAGCGGTAAATGTTCACTTGAACATATTTCTCGGACCGCTTAATTTGGACGCATGGAGGGCCCTGATTCGTCAAATTCCTCTGCAGCAAGAGATCGGCAGATCCAGATCCGCCAAATTCTGACCATCCTGCATAAGTGGGGGATTCATACGCTTGGGCAGTTTGCGTCCCTGGATAGGGAGCAGCTGGGGGCGCGACTTGGCCCTGAAGCAGTCCGAATGTGGGAACGTGCTAATGGGCAATCGAATCGAGTGCTTAAATTAATCCGGCCGCCGGAGTCGTTTGAGGAAACCTTCGAATTTGAAAACGAAATTGAAACCGCTGAGCCGCTTCTCTTCATGCTTCGCCGGTTTTTGGAGCAACTCGCCGTTCAGTTGAGCGGAATTTATCTCGTCGCAAAAGAACTGACCCTGCGGATCACGTTCACGGATAAACAAATTTACGAGCGCATTTTCAAAATTCCGCAGCCCACCAACAATGTCGATCTTCTCTTCCGGATGCTGCATACGCATTTGGAGAATTTTAAATCCGAGCATCCGATCGTTGCGGTCGCGTTGAGCGCGCAGCCGATCAAGCCTGCCAGAGAACAATTCGGATTATTTGAAACTACATTACGCAATCCGCAGCAACTCTCAGAAACGCTTGCACGTTTGATCGCTCTTTTAAGCGCTGATCGAGTCGGTACTCCGATTTTGGAAGAGACGCATCGGCCGGACGCATTTCGGATGGAAGCGTTTGTGTGGAATTGGACTTCCACGGCTGGGAATGGAGGACGGAGCTCTGCGACGCCAGAGGCGCATCCCAAGGCTCGCGGGAGCTCGCCCCTCCATACATTACGCTTGGCGCTGCGCCGATTTCGGCCAAGTGTATCTGCATCCGTCCTGTTGCATGAAGACCGCCCCATGCACGGTCGCAGCGCAGATGTCCGCGGTAAAATCATCGATCTGCGCGGCCCATTTTTGATTTCCGGAAACTGGTGGGACGAAAAATCGTGGGCGCGCGCGGAATGGGATTTGCAACTGGAAGATGGAGAACTGGTTCGGTGTCACGAATCTCCGCCTTCATCGAATTACGGCGCGACGGGGGAGGCAACTTGGAGAATTGATGGGATTTATGACTGACAATTCGAAGTCATCCTGAGCGGAGCGTAGCGAAGTCGAAGGATCCCGCGAAATAGTCTTAAGCTTTCGCAACGGGATTCCTCGACTTCGCTCGGAATGACAATGAGCTACGTCGAACTTCACGCGTGCAGCGCGTTCAGTTTTTTGCGCGGGGGTTCGTTCCCGGAGCAATTAGCTGAAACAGCCGCCGAGATGAAAATGCCGGCGATGGCGTTGCTCGATCGCAACGGCGTTTATGGCGCGCAACGATTTTCCGTCGCCGCGCGCGAGCACAATGTACGACCAATCGTTGGCTGCGAATTGTCGATCGACGACGGCAGTGTTCTGCCAGTGCTGGTCGAAAATCGCACCGGTTACAAAAATTTGTGCGAACTACTAACCCAGGCGCATCTGCGTAGCGAAAAAGGCAAATGCGCGGTGCGATGGAACGAGCTGTCGCAATTTGCGAAAGGGCTGGTGGCGCTCTTTGGATCGGGGAGCACAGGCTGCCAGCCTGTAGCGTCCAGCAGCTTGCCGGACGCAATTTCTCCACGAGCACGGCGTTTCGTTCCGGGTTTGCGGCAGACTGCCGCAAACAATAGGCTGGCAGCCTGTGCTCCCCGGAATGCAGAAGATCGCGTTCGATTTCTAATCGACACTTTTGGCCGTGAAAATGTTTTCGTAGAAATCCAGCGGCATTTCATTCGGGGTGAAGACCGCATCAATCGCGATCTGATCGATGTTTCGCGCGCATATCGATTACCGCTCCTCGCAACAAACGGGGTGAAATACGCGAAGCCGTACGGACGCGAAGTGCTTGATGTTTTCACCTGCATCCGCGAGCACACACATCTGGATGCTGCCGGAAAATTGCTGGCCCAAAACGCCGAGCGCCATCTGAAGAGCGATCGGCAAATGCGAGCAATTTTCGCGGATTTGCCGGAAGCAATTGAAAACACGTCGCGTCTGGCCGAGCGGCTCGTGTTTTCACTGGAACAGCTCGGGTACGAATTTCCAGAGTATCCGGTGCCCGCTGGTCACACCATGGATTCATTCTTGCGCACCATCGTCTGGTTCGGTGCGCAACAACGTTACGCTGCGATTAGCACGAAAGTGAAACGTCAGCTTAAAGAAGAACTGGCGCTCATCACGAAACTCGGTTTTCCCGGCTATTTTTTGATTGTTTGGGACATCGTCAATTTTTGTCGCGAACACAACATCATGGTCCAGGGCCGGGGCAGCGCCGCGAACAGCGCGGTTTGTTATTGCCTGGGAATCACGCCGGTCGATCCGGTGGAAAATCATCTCGTGTTCGAACGATTCCTAAACGAGAGCCGCAAAGGCTGGCCTGACATCGATCTGGATCTTCCCAGCGGCGAGCGCCGCGAAGCAGTGATCCAGGAAATTTATCACCGCTATGGCAAACACGGCGCCGCGATGACAGCGAACGTGATCACGTATCGCGGACGCAGCGCGGCTCGCGAAATTGGCAAAGCACTCAATTTTGCGCCGAGCATCATCGATCGTTTTTCCCATCTGTTTGCGAGTGGCGATTTCCCGCACACGCTCGAGCTCGAATCGCAGATCGAGCAGGCTGGTTTGCCGAAAGAGCATCCGCGGATGCCGGCGTTCATCAGACTCTATCGCGCGATTTATGGATTGCCGCGGCACCTGGGCCAGCATTCCGGTGGCATGATTATCTGCCAGAACAAGCTCAGTTCGTTTGTGCCGCTGGAAAACGCCTCAATGCCCGGGCGTGTCGTTGCCCAATGGGACAAGGACGATTGCGAAGATCTCGGCATCGTGAAGGTGGACTTGTTAGGCCTGGGCATGATGTCGGTAATGCAGGACGCGTTTGAATTATGCCGTGAACGCGGACGGCCACTCGATCTGGCGCACATTCCGACAAACGACAAGCAGACGTTCGAAATCATGCAAAAGGCCGACACGATCGGCGTATTCCAAATCGAAAGCCGCGCGCAAATGGCCACCTTGCCGCGGATGAAGCCAGAATGTTTTTACGATGTGGTGATCGAAGTGGCGATCATCCGGCCAGGGCCGATCCAGGGTGATATGGTCCATCCGTATCTCGCGCGCCGTGCTGGACGCGAACCACCCACGTATTTTGATCCGCGTTTGGAGCCTGTTTTAAAACGCACACTCGGTGTCCCGTTGTTCCAGGAGCAAATGCTCAAGATCGCAATGGTGATGGCGGATTTTTCCGGCGACGAAGCAGAAGAGTTGCGACGCGCACTGAGTTTTCATCGTTCCGAAGAACGGATGAACAAGGTTTGCGCGAAATTGCGCACTGCAATGGAACGCAAAGGGGTGGCGCCGGACAAAATCGACAAAATCGTTCAGTCCATCTCGTCGTTTGCGCTTTACGGATTTCCGGAATCGCATGCGATCAGTTTCGCCATTCTGGCGTATGGCAGCGCGTATTTAAAAGTGCATCGCGCGCCGGAATTTTATGCGAGCCTGTTGAACAATCAGCCGATGGGCTTTTACACGCCCGCGACGATTGTGAAGGATGCGCAGAGGCATGGGTTGAAGATCAAGCCGGTTTGCGTCTCGCAATCTGACTGGCGTTGCACAGTTATTTGCGATGATCAACCCTCACCTCAATCCTCTCCCTGGCCAGGGAGAGGCGGACGCGAAGCGCCGGTGAGGGTCGGGGAAGCTGTCCGTCTGGGGTTTTGCGTGGTGAACGGATTACGAGAAGAACACGCTGAAGAACTCGTTAGGCAACGACAAGCGCAACAATTCGATTCATTGGACGATTTCAAGCGACGTGTTCCGCTCTCAAAAGAAGAATTGTGCAGGTTGGCGGAATTGGGGGCGCTCAATTGTTTTGCCGAACATCGCCGTGCGGCGATGTGGGAGGTGGAAGAAACGTTGCACGATGATTTGCTTACACACAACGCGAGTCATCCTGAGCGAAGCGAAGGACCTCACCCACGAAGCTTTGGTTACGCTGGGCGCAAAGAACGTTCCAGCATCCTTGGCGAGGTCCCTCGCTCCGCTCGGGATGACAGCGAGAAAGGTTCGACATCGTCGTCTCCGCTGAAACGAATGAGCTTACCTGAGCGCGTGAAAGCAGATTACGAAACGATGAACCTGACCACCGGACCACATCCGATGAAACTGTTGCGCGAAAGTTTGCCCAATATTTGGCGAGCCATCGATCTCGTTCACGCGCGACACGGTTCGACCATCCAAATTGCCGGCAACGTGATTTGCCGTCAGCGCCCCGGAACGGCGAAAGGATTTGTTTTTATCAGCCTGGAAGACGAGACCGGCGTTTCAAATGCAATTGTTGAGCCAGATTTATTCGAACATTTTCGGCTCGTGATTACAGAGGCAGCCTTTCTTCTCATCGAAGGCGAAGTGCAGAATTCCGACAACGTGGTCTTGATCAAAGCGGGCGAGATTAGACCGCTTCTACACCTGCCCGCAATGCTCGCGCTGCAGGCGGGCGAGCAACTCGTCGGAAGCGAATCACACGATTTTCACTAATTCGATTAAGCGATGAAGCGTCAAAGCGTCATCCGCTTCAACGCTTTAACGGTAATTCATTCCCCTGCGTGATGCGGCTCGGGTGTTTTCGGTTCGGTCGGTTTTTCCGCGGGTTTCTCATCCGAGTCGATCCATTCCGTGTGGAACACACCGGGTTTATCGACTCGCTCGTAAGTGTGGGCACCGAAGAAATCGCGTTGTGCCTGCAAGAGGTTTGCCGGTAACCGAGCGGAGCGATAACTATCGAAGTAAGCGAGCGACGCGGAAAATGCCGGCACGGCAACGCCCTGCTTAATGGCTGCTGATACCGCGACGCGCCAGTTGCGCTGTGCTCTTTTGATAGCTCTCGTAAAATATTTGTAGAGCATAAGATTGTGGAGATTCGCGTCCCGCTTGTACGCTTCGACGATCCTGTTCAAGAATTTTGCGCGGATAATGCAGCCACCGCGCCAGATGGTCGCGATGTCACTGAGGTTAAGATTCCATTGGTAATCAGTGCTTCCAGAGCGCAAAAGTTCCATTCCCTGCGTGTAAGAAACAATTTTCGATGCGTAAAGAGCGTCACGTACTGCATCGACGAATCGGGACCGGTTGCCTTTGAATTTTCGAACTCTCGGCTGTGGCAGAATTTTGGACGCGGCCACGCGCTCTTCTTTCTGCGCAGAGATAACGCGCGCTTCGACCGCTGCATTAATTGTAGAAATAACGACAGATTGTTTGATAGCCGCTTGAAGCGTCCAGATGCCGGTTCCTTTTTGTCCGGCTTTGTCGAGAATCATATCGACCAGCGGCCTGCCGGTGTCAGGGTCGATCTTTCTAAGAATCTGGGACGTGATTTCAATCAGATAGCTATCGAGCTCGCCTTTGTTCCATTCTGCAAAGACGTCTGCGAGCTCCGGAGCTTGCATCTCCAGAACGTCTTTCATGATTGCATACGCTTCGCAGATCAATTGAATGTCGCCGTACTCGATGCCGTTGTGAACCATCTTGACGTAATGACCGGCGCCATTCGGGCCCATGTAACGACAGCACGGCTCGCCATCTACCTGCGCAGCGATCTTTCGGAAAATCGGTGCGATGATCTCCCATGACTCTCGCGAACCGCCGGGCATGAGCGAAGGACCTTTGAGCGCGCCTTCTTCCCCTCCGGAGACGCCCATGCCGACAAAATGAATTCCTTTCTCCTCTAATTCCTTGCCGCGTCGCGCTGTGTCTGTGAAAAGAGAATTTCCTCCGTCGATCAGCACGTCGCCCCGCTCGAGTAACGGTGCGACTTCGCCGATAACAATGTCCACCGGCTTGCCGGCCTTGATCATCATCATCGCTATGTGCGGTTTCTTTAGCGCCGCGACAAATTCCTCGATTGTGCGTGTCGGCCGAATATTTTTTCCTTTCGCCCTACCGGCAGCAAATTTATCCGTCACTTCGGTGGTACGGTTAAACACCGCGACAGAAAAACCCTTCGATTCGAGATTCAGGGCGAGATTCTCGCCCATCACGGCCAAGCCGATCAGCCCAATATCACATTGATTCGTATTCATTTTAGTATCTTCTTTTTCCAACAGCTTGAAACAAGGGGCGACTCACTGTAGCGAGCATTTGAACCTTATGGCAAATCCGGTTTGCGAAGTTTTGTTGACAGAAGGGCAACTCAATGTGCCAGAGAACCGAGTCGATCTCGCCGCAGGCGCGAGAGTTGATTTTCAGGGGATTGTGCGCGGCTCCGAGGATGGGCGCGAAATTAAGGGAATCGATTACGAAGCGCACCGCGAAATGGCCGAACATCAGTTGAAGCAAATTGCCGAGCAGGCCGCGATCGAATTTGGGCTGCGATCGGTAATCATTCATCACCGGATTGGGTTTGTCGCTGTCGGTGAACCGTCTCTCTTTACGCGAGTGTGCAGTGGACATCGCGAAGGAGCGTTTCAAGCGAGTCGATGGATCGTGGAAGAGTTGAAAAAAAAAGTTCCGATTTGGAAACGGCCCGCCTTCGCCGAGGCTACGGCGGACAAGCCCCACCTAACGAGAATCACCGCGAAATGAACTGGGCGAACCGCATTACTCTAAGCCGGCTGGCGCTAACCGTGTTTTTTGTCGTGACGCTCAATTCCTCCTGGCACTATGCACGCACCACGGCGCTGGTCATCTTTCTCATCGCGGGCCTGACGGATTTCATAGACGGTGAGATCGCCCGGCGTTACGGGGTGATCACGAACTTTGGCAAATTGATGGACCCGTTAGTGGATAAAATCATGATGGCTGCCGCTTTTATTTCTTTGGTTCCTCTTAAAGCTGTGCCGGCGTGGGCTGCCACGACTGTCGTCGCGCGAGATTTTCTAATTACGGGATTTCGCCTGATGGCCAGTGCCAAGGGCCAGATTCTGCCGGCAGAACGGCTGGGAAAACAGAAAACTTCGTGGCAGATCATTACGATCATTTTCTTTCTGGCGCTCCTTTCGATGGCGGAACTGCAATACGTCAGTGAGAAATCGACATGGTGGGTGCGCGCCTGGACCGAAGCCGGGCCGGTACTAGTGTGGGTTACCGTAGGGCTGACGATTTATTCGGCTCTTGGCTTCGCCTGGCGGAACCGCCAGCTAATTGCACTAGACCAATAGCGAACAACGGAATCTAAAGATTGAATCGTCGGAAATTCTTACCCGACAAACTCATCGCGTAAACTCTTTGAGTTAAGTTCGTTACGCTGCGTTTCGCTGAGCCGCCACATAATCGTCTGAACCACTTTACAACATCGTCCCCGATGGAGTCACAGTCTCTCGAAATTGCTTCGATCATAATATCCTGTAAATAATATGGTTATGATCGTAGTAGAGGAAAGTGCTTTCTGTTGGCACGGCATTTGCAGCATTTTGCATGATTACACTTTTTTTACGCCGCGCCATGCAATCAAACGCAGTTTCCAGAGACAAATTTTTGCTGCTCTGCATGGCTTTTTGCGAGCGATGCTTGCGCCGAGTCACGACGCGAAGGCCGTTGCTCTTGGTGTCGGGGACTCCTACAAGCTGGGCTTTCTTTGCCCGGGCATACAAAGAAAAACAGATAATCAAAACAAGGCAACCTACGTGAGTCACTTGATTGGCATGGCTCTTGGCGCGATCGACGTCGCTAATGGCGAGGTATACTTTTGCTCAAACCATGGTTTTAAATCCTTGCCGACCGCCGCTCAGGCCCTTAACGGCGGTGGCAGAACGATAAACCTTCGCACCGGTGGTTTATACACGTACCTGTTCGCGACCTACGACGCCTACGGTTCCGAAGTTTGGTACATCGGTAATCTGAGTGGAATAATAACGATTCCCTTTCTGGCACCCGGGCACTACCTCACTGGATGGACGCTTTTTGGCCCACGCGGTGTCGGGGGTTCCGGATGGTGGCATTACGGTAATGTTGCTCGGTGTGGCTCTCGGCATGCTCGCCTTGGCGCGACGCTTCCTAATGCGTTAGCGCTCCACTTAATTCAGCAGCTGACAAGACCATATGCCCGCCTGGACCGTTGTAGCAAGAGCGATATGCGAGCAGTGCAAGGTCGCCGTTGTGCCGAAATGAAAAGGCAACGTGCTGTAACGCTGATCGGAATTGTTGGCATCGCTGGAGCGCTCGCGTTCCTGGTCGCTTTCCCTGCTGAAAGAGTTGACTCGGAGATCCCGACCATCAAAACCCCGGGTCCCTATCCGTATGAAACACCTGGGCAGGTTCCGGCGCCGCCGCCTGATTCGGACTCATCGCCCTTGCCGGCGCCTGCTCCTTTTCCCTATTCTGAATCAACTTCGTCACTCTCCGCTGCTCAGGAGCGCGATTCACGAACAGCAGCTGCTCGACGCCAGCTCACGCCGAAAGCCGTGCGCGAGGCAGCGTTCAAATACAATGGAGTAGCAAATTTTTGTGGATTTCTGGCAGCACTCCCTGCCGATGTTAGCGTATTCGATCCAAAACTCGGAAGACCGCGCGCCCTTGTAAAAGGAGGCCACGTAGTACGCAAAAACGTAGTGTGGCTCCGTAACCGCAAGCAAGCGGCCGCACACAAATAAAGCTGGACGGACGATAATGAGCGGGCAACGGGAATCGAACCCGCATGGCCAGCTTGGAAGGCTGGAACTTTACCATTAAGCTATGCCCGCGTGGTGTCGGAAGTGAACTCCAACGGTTTTCGCGAGTAAATAGTGACCGGTGAGGGACCAATAGTCAAAGCGATTGCCCCACGTGTGGCGCGCCCGCCGGTTGGGCACCACGTTATTTTTCGAACGCGATCGCAACGAGGGTGGCATTGTGGCCACCGAAACCGAATGAGTTATTTAAAGCGACACGCACTTTCTTTTCGCGCGCAACCTTGGGAGTGTAATCGAGGTCGCATTCTTTTCCCGGATTTTCCAGATTGATCGTCGGTGGAATGACCGAATCGCGGATAGCGAGCGCGCAGGCCGCCATCTCGATGCCGCCGGCGCCGCCTAACAAGTGGCCGGTCATCGATTTGGTAGAGCTGATGGCGACCTTGTAGGCATGCTCTCCAAACACCTGTTTGATTGCGCGTGTCTCGCAAATGTCGCCGATATCGGTCGAGGTAGCATGCGCGTTGATGTAGTCGACTTGATCAGGCGATAGACGCGCATGATCCAGCGCCAGTTGCATGGCGCGCGCCGCGCCTTCGCCATCTGCCGGCGGGGCTGTCATGTGATAAGCGTCGGCAGAAAGACCGTATCCTGTGATTTCACAGTAAATTTTTGCGCCGCGTGCCTTAGCATGTTCCAGCTCCTCAACTACCACGATTCCCGCACCTTCGCTGACAACGAAACCATCGCGGTCGCGATCAAACGGTCGCGACGCGCGTTCGGGTTCGTCATTGCGCGTGCTCAACGCTTTCATTGCGGAAAATCCAGCGAGACCAATCTCAACGACGGACGCCTCTGAGCCGCCGGCGAGGAAAATATCGGCATCGCCAAATTTAATGATTCGCCAGGATTCGCCGATGGCGTTGTTTGATGTCGCGCAGGCGGTAACGATACACATGTTAGGCCCGTGCAGGTCGAACTCCATCGAGATGAGGCCGCTGGCCATGTTGCTGAGCAGCATTGGAATCGTGAACGGCGAAGTCCGGGAGGGTCCCTTGGTCAACAGGATTGTTAGCTGATCCTGGAGGGTTTTCAGCCCGCCGATTCCGCTGCTGACGAGGACGCCGAACCGGTCGCGCTGTTTCAGGTTCGCAATATCAATTCCGCTGTCCGCAAGCGCCATTTTTGCCGCCGCCATCGCGAGCTGCGAAAATCGATCGCTGCGACGAACGTCTTTTGGGTTTTTGAAGAATAGCTTCGGGTCGAAATTGCGAACTTGCCCGCCGATTTTGCAGTCGTAAGCCGTGGTATCGAATGCGTCGATTGTGTGAATACCGCTGACGCCGTTCTTGAGATTGGACCAGAACGTCTCCACGTCGTTGCCGACCGGCGTGAGAACGCCCAGGCCAGTGATAACTACTCTACGGTCGGTCATAATGGCGATGAATTGGTTAAAGCGTGAAGCGTTGAAAGGTTAAGAACGTTAGCTCGTTCCCATTCCAACGCTCTGAACTGTTTGAAAGAGCTTTCCTTCGGTCTTGATAGAAGGCGCAATGATGATCTCCGTTTGCTGAAACTCGGCAATGTTTCGAGCGCCAACGTTACCCATGCAGGTAGTAATTGCACCGACCAGATTTTGGCTGCCATCGTCAACTTCTGCCGGACCAAACAGGATTTGTTTCAGCGAGCCGGTGGCGCCCACCTTGATGCGCGTCCCTCGCGGAAGATTGGCGTGCGGCGTGGCCATCGAGTGCTTTGCAAACGTCCCCACCTCGGCTCATTCCGCCATCAGTGATGATTGGCACGTAGCGTGACGTTTTCTTGAAGTAAGCATCGCGTGCTGCCGCGCAATCGACGGTCGCAGTGACCTGCGGAACACCAAGTCCAAGCACACCGCGTGAGGTGCAAGCCGCTCCCGGCCCGACACCGACTAAAACCGCAGCCGGACCACACTCCATAATCTCGAAGGTCACATCATAACCAACAGTGTTTCCGACAATCACAGGAATGCGCATCTCACGGCAAAACTTTTCCAAATCAAGCGACTTGTACTCCGACGAAATGTGTCGCACAGTTGAAACCGTGCTTTGCACGACGAATACGTCAGCGCCGGCTTCCTGGGCAATCTTGCCGAATTCGGCAGCGCGTTGAGGAATGGAACTAACCGCGGCTAATACACCGCCGTCTTTGATCTGACGCACACGCGCCGCGATTAGATCTTCCTGGACGGGTTCCTGGTAAATTCGTTGCAGCAGCGCTGTGATTTCGGATTTGTCGGCTTCGACAATTTTTTGCAGTACTTCCTGCGGATTTTTGTAGCGCGTCTGCACTCCCTCGAGATTCAAAACGGCCAGTCCGCCCAATTTGTTCATGGCCACGGCGAAGCGGACATCGACCACGCCGTCCATGGCGCTGGCAAGGATGGGAATTTTCATTTCCAGCGGCTCCGCTTCCCTCCGTGGCAAGCGAAAGGTGATATCGACTTCGTTTGGATTGATCGTCACGCGCCCTGGTACCAGCGCGATTTCATCAAATCCGTAGGTCACACGTGCTTTGCGATTCCGGCCTATCCACATTCCCATATTAAATTGGCTCCATTCTAAATCGTTCGTTTAAACTTCCACAGCGCGGGCAGCGAGGAAGCAGGGCGTCCGTTCGATCTTCAAATTCGAAAGCGCAAATCACACAGCGCAGCCGATACTGCAGAGCTCGTCGCTCCCGCCGCCGGCGATTCCATTCTCCCACTATCCAGAGGAGAAAAACCGCCGCAAGAAAAAGCAGCAAATAAATCGTAACCAGGGCGGCGAGACTAACTCGAATCACGGCATAGCTCTGCTTGGCTGGCTTGCCTGCGGGCGCGCAATGTCGCTACCCCACGCGATTGTTGCAATCCCCCAGGTTAAGGACGCGTCAGGCTTCCCACCAGCCAGGTCGCTTCGAGAGAAACGGCAACGCGTGAGATAGCGGCGGGCCTGTTCGTCCAGCCCTGGATCACCCGAGGAGTTCATAGGAAAACAATATCTGATTTCTCCAAGTCTGCTGACAGCCACCCGAAAACGAATCGCTTCAGGCGTTTCTCCGTTCGAAGCCACGAACTTCAGCTCCGGAAATATCGCAGGCCCAAAAGTATCGAGCTCGTTTGAAAACGAAACAGCTGTTGGGATCGGCGCGCCAGCGGAAGCGCTCTTCTGGCGCACAAACGGTACCGCCGCCGGGGGCTGAGTATCCGGGGCGCGCGAATCGACTTCGAAACGCGGCAGTTCCTTGAGAGTTGGTTCCATCGCATGATAGGAGGGCACGTGCTCAACCTTCGGCAAAGCGCGCAGCCTTGCTTCCGGCGCACGATGGGTTGTAAAAGCAACCGCAGGATCTTCCGCGTCGATCCAACGAAGCAGCGTGCGGCCTTCTTCAGACGCAGGAGTTATCAAAGCCACGCGGGCAGGAGGTGGCAACAGTGTGACCGTAGGTGGATAAACCACTTGAAAGATGTAAAAGCAGACCGCGTGCGCCAATAAGGAAAGCGCCAGAAAAGCCAGGAAGGCCGCTCGTCGACGCCGAGGTGAATCCCAGCTAAAGAGCAGCGGTTCTGCCGCAAGCTCAGGACTGAGATTATTCATCGTGGCGAAGCAGCGGCAAGTGCCACCGATGTGATGCCGTGTTCAAGAGCAGCATTTGTTACGTCGGCGACTGTTTCGTAAGAAGTGGAGCGGTCCGCCTTAATGATGATTGATTGGCCTTCGCGCTTGGCGGCATCCAGCAGGGGCCCCAGTTGCTCCATGGTGACTCGCTGGTCGCGGAAGTAGATGGCTGGAACTGCGCCGCCGGTAATGCTGATGATTTGCTGGTTAGTTTGCGGGCCAAGCGTAAAACGAGAGAACGGCATCGAAACCGAAATCCCCTGTTGCAAAATAAAATTGGAACTCAGCAACAGAAAAAAAACCAAAAGGAAAGCGACGTTCACCAGCGCCACGAGCACAAGCCAGGCGAAGTTGTAATTAATTGTGCGCTCGAGTTTCATGAAGGTGACAAACCGTTAAAAAGTTAAAAACGTTACAAAGTTAAAAGGTTAAAAAGACATGCTAATGGTTCTGAAAGAACAGTAACCAAGCGCTCTACTTTTTAACTCTTTTAACCTTTTTGACTCTCTTAACTTCTCCTTTTCCGGCTATAAATCCGGGCGTGCTTCGAGCTCTCGTGCAGTCTCGTTGGGTTGTTGAAAGCTGATGATCCCACTGATGGGACGGCTCTCAGTCAACATGTGCACAATTTCGATCCCTGCCCGCTCCATGTCATGGAGCATGTTATTCACGCGGGAAGAAAGATAACTGTAAGCGACGAAAGTGGGAGTAGCTACAACAAGGCCCGCTGCAGCCGTCAGCAAGCTTTTATATACGCCACCGGAAAGCTCAGTCACCGTGGCGTAGCCGCCACTTGAAGCGATCGTGGCAAATGCATCGATCATTCCTGCGACCGTCCCGAGCAACCCAAGCAACGGCGCCAGGAAAGCTATCGTAGCAAGCACCGGGAGAAACCGTTCCAGCTTCGGGACCTCGAGTTGGGCGGCTTCTTGCACGATGTCGCGCAGTTCTGCACGAGGTGCGTCGTGCCGAATGATTGCGGCATGAATCACCCGGGCTACCGGGCCTGGAGTCCCGGCTGATTCATGGAGTGCCTCTGCGAAATTGCGTCGCCGAATCAGATTGGATAGCCCCTTTAAGAATTCGCCCACGTGAATCGTTGCACGGTGAAAGTAAAACAGGCGCTCGGCAAACACCGCGATCGAGATGATGCTACACACCAGAATTGGCCACATTAACAGGCCGCCCTTTTGGATGTAATCAATCACGCAGGTTTTGTAGTCTTCTTTACGGGCTGTGGCAAGCCAACAACCCGATGTCCCTGCGGCTGATCGCTCAATGTAATGCCTTCCAGTTACTCTTATCGGGAGCTCTTCTCTCGAGCCTTAGGAGAAGAAGATGGACGGACGTTGGCAGCGCTCTTGCCTCCTACCAATTTGCCGGATGCGTCGAACACCGAATAGCCGGTCTGCTTGCCCGATGCGTCGTAACTGTAAACGATCTTATGCAAAAGCGTGCCGTCTGCGGCACTTTGAGTCTCTTCCAAGAGATGGCCCGCATCATCGTATTTGTAATGGCTCTTGAAACGAAGGCGGCCATCGCGGCCGGAAATTTCGCCGCTGGAAAAGCGCCCAGCGTCATCCAATTCGTAACGAATCGTCTCGCGGACTTTGCCATCGGGGTCGGTGGTCGTTGCCACGGCTTTGTGCTGCGCATTATCGAACTTGTAAACTGTGCGTGAACCGTCCGGGTGCATTGAAACGGTAACCCGCACAGCGTCACTTCCAGTTTGTTCTGGCGATTGGCTCAATGCGAATTTGGTGCCACAGACGACAAAGACACAAGCCACTGTCAGGCTTGCTTGGAAAAATTTCATGATCCGAGGAGCTTACGGTTGAGGTGAGCAGGCGCAAACGGGCCTGAAATTTTTTATTGACCACGCGGTGGGAAGGTGGTTAAAAGTGGGGTCAAGTGGAGGAAAATGGATGAATTCTCCACTCGATACATGGACAACGATTCTCCACCCGAACGTTTTTATGCCGGCGAGTTCCGGCATTCCATCGACGAGAAAAATCGAATCACGATTCCTTCTCGTTGGCGACGGGACAAGGCAGAAGAATTCATCCTTTTGCCGGAGGCGACGGATCAATTTCTGCTCGTCATGTCGCCGAAGGAGTTCGCGCGAATGAGTTCCGCGGCAGAAACAAATCAGGGCGTTTCCGCGCGGGACCGCCGGATTTTTTTGCGCCATCTGCATTCACGCGCGCAGCACGCGAGCGCGGACCGCCAGGGACGTCTTGTCTTGCCCGAAGAGCTTTGCCGGAAGATCGGACTGAAAGATGAAGTTGCCTTGGTCGGTAACCGGGGGCGCTTTGAGATTTGGAATCTGCAACGCTGGAAACGGGCGCATGAGGAGGAAACATCGACTTACCAGCACGTGGCAAACGTCATTGGCTTATAATCAGATGCTTGGTCAAAACGTTATCAACACATTTTGGTTTGAGCGGCCTTTGTGGGTGGCCGTTGATCCGTTTACTGCCGAAGAGGAGGCACCCGAAGTGGAGGAATTCATATATCATCGTCCAGTGCTGGAGAGCGAAGTATTGGAATTACTCGAACCGAAACCAGGTTCACTGATTGTCGATGCAACATGTGGTGGTGGTGGCCACACTGAAGCGTTTTTGGAGAGCGGGGCCAATGTTCTGGCGCTGGATCGGGATCCTGACGCTATCCGGCACGTCAGTGAGCAGCTGGCGCGCTTCGGCGAACGCCTTGCTGTACGACAGGCGAATTTCCGGTGCGCAATCAGCGTTCTCGATGACCTTGGCATTCGCACGATCGGGGGCGCGCTTCTCGATGTTGGTGTCTCTTCCAGGCAACTCGAAAATTCGGAACGCGGGTTCAGCTTCATGCGAAATGGTCCCCTCGACATGCGCATGGATCCACGCGCGCAATTGACTGCCGCTGCCGTCGTAAACGAGTACAGCGAGGAACAATTGACGCGGTTGTTTCGCGAGTTGGGAGAGGAGCCGGCAGCGCGCCGCATTGCGAGCCTGATTGTAAAGATGCGAAGGAGTGCACCGTTTCGCGAAACTCTGCCGCTGGCGCGAGCGATTGAGAAGCTCGTCGGTCGTCACGGCCGTCATCATCCGGCCACGCAGGTCTTTCAAGCACTGCGCATGGAAGTGAACGACGAACTTGGCGCACTTGAAGAAGGCTTGCGAGCGCTAACTGCACGGCTTGAGCGCGGCGGGCGCATCGCGGTGATCACTTTTCATTCGCTGGAGGACCGGATCGTGAAGAATTTCTTTCGCGATCATAGTCGCGAATGGCTGGACAAGCCCGAGTGGCCAGCGCCGCAACGCAACCCCGATTACGATCTTAAACTGATCACGCCAAAACCAGTTGAGCCGACCGAAGAGGAACGACGCATGAACCCCAGGTCACGCAGCGCAAAATTGCGGGTGGCCGAAAAAACTTAAATGAACCGCTCCCGTCGAAGAAATTGCAACACGGTAAACGCGGCATCGCTGGCGCGCTGGATTGTAATCACGGCGTTTCTGGCGCTGGCCGGGTTAAGTTACGTTTATTTGACCCTGCAACTCTATCATCTGGGCGAGCGCAGGAAGGCAGTCGAGAATGAGCTCGCTACTCTGCGCACCCAAAACGACATAGCCAGCGCACAAACCGCGGCTTTGACCTCGCGCTCTGCGTTGCAGCGCCGCTTGAAAGAAGGCTACTTGAAAATGGTGCCGATTTCGGAAGCCAACATTGTGCGGCTTACCATGCCGGCCCGCTCAGCGGACGACGACGCGATCCAACCTGTAGTCAATCCTTCCAACGCAAAATGAATGTAAACAGCCGAACCCGTTGCGTGCTGGTGTGCGCTGCTTTCATCGGGCTGTTCAGCATTTTTTCATTCCGTCTAATCCATCTGCAGGCAATCAAGCACGATGAATACGCCGGTCTTGCCGCTGAAAAGCACGTTCATAAGCAAATCATCCACGCGGAACGCGGCACGATCCTCGATGGGAATAGCGAAGTCCTCGCGGATAACATTCCTGTTCAAACAGTAGTGGCCGACGCCACGCATCTTAACAACCGGGAAGCGATCGTCGATCTCGTGAGCAAAGAACTCGGGCTTTCGCCGGGGCAGGTCGCGGAAAAGTTAAGCAGCGAGCGCCGGTATATCATCGTGAAGCGTGAAGTGCCCGAGGCGCAGGCAGCGGCGCTACGGGAAAAACTTCGTGCCGCTAATCTCCGCGGAATTTATTTCGAGCACGACGCCACTCGGGTTTACCCGAATGGCTCGATGCTTTGCCATGTCATTGGGTTCACCGACTTCGACCATCGTGGTATCCAGGGCGTGGAAGCGTCGATGGAGGAATATCTTCATGGGCAGGACGGTTTTCGCTTCATCGAACACAACCGCGCCGGACAGGAGATCGTCCCTTATCGCGGACAGGAGCGCCCGCAGCGCGACGGCTATCAGGTCCATCTGACTGTCGATCTTAGTCTGCAGAACATTGTTGAGAACGAGATCGACGCCGCGATGGAGGAATATTCTCCTCAGAAAGCCACGATTATTCTGATGCGGCCGCAGACGGGTGAAATCCTGGCAATGGCCAATCGGCCTGATTTCGACTTAAACCTTCGCTCCGAGGCGAAGCCTGAAGAAATGAAAAACCGGGCCATCATCGACATGATGGAGCCGGGCTCGACCTTCAAGATCGTTGCTGCCGCCGCCGCTCTCAACGAACGCAAGCTCCGCCCCGATTCGACGATCTTTTGCGAGAACGGTCTCTGGACTTTCGGCGGCGCTGCCCTGCACGATCATCGCGCGTTTTCGTATCTGAGCGTGCGTGATATTCTGGTTAAATCGAGCAATATCGGCGCAGCCAAGCTCGCACTGAGCGTGGGCGAACAACGGTTCTACGAATACATACGTCGATTTGGTTTTGGCGAGCGGACTGGAATTGAGCTGCCGGGTGAAATTAGTGGACTCATTCGGCCGCCCCAAGCGTGGAGCAAGATCTCGATCACGCGTATTCCGATGGGGCACGAGGTCGGAGTCACGCCGCTACAAATGACGGTGGCGATGGCGGTGATTGCCAACGGCGGCAAATTGGTCACGCCACGCATCATAAAATCGATTAACACGCCGGAAGGAAAAACCATCAGCTCGCTTTCCCCTGTAGTGCAGCGTCAGGTAATTTCTGCGGAAACTGCCCGAGAGATCGGTGATGCGCTGCGCGGTGTAGTGAGCGATCGCGGCACCGCTGCCGCCGCTGCCGTTCCAGGTTTTACGATTGCGGGCAAGACCGGAACGGCGCAAAAAGTTGATCCTAAAGGCGGATATGAGCACGGGAAGTATGTTGTCTCTTTCGCTGGCTATCTGCCGGCGGACCATCCTGAGTTTGTCGGTCTGGTCGTGCTCGATGATGCGCATACAAGCAAACCGGAGCTAAACTACGGCGGGCTCATTGCAGGACCAATTTTTTCCCGAGTAGCGGAGAAGGCGGCCCGCTATCTAGATCTTGAGCCGCATGAGGAGATTCGCAAAGCGATTCCCGTAGTGCGAGTCGAAAAAACAACGCCGGCAGAGCGAATGCGCAAGCCTGGACCGGCGGAACGAATCGCCTTAACCAATGCCTCGCACCATTGAACACGTCGCCATGGTTCGCGGCTGCGAATCCGTCCCTTTGCGGACATGTTAAAGCCTCATGCAGCTCAAGACTCTCCTCTCCGCGACTGCAGTTCGCCAGGTCATCGGCACACTTGATCGCACGGTGGAAAACATCGCGTATGACTCGCGGCGTGTGCAAAGGAATGGCATGTTCGTGGCGTTGCGCGGTGAGAAATCCGATGGCCACGAATTCATCGGTCAGGCAATCGAAAAAGGCGCATCGGTAATTGTTGCCGAACGCGAGGAACAGAATCCGCGCGCAACTTGTCTGGTTGTCGAGAACACACGGACCGCGCTCGCTGATTTTGCAGCAACCTTTTACGGGTACCCGGAGCGCAAATTAAAAATGGCAGCGGTCACAGGTACGAACGGCAAAACCACCACTACTTTTCTCGTCAAGCACATCTGCGAAAATGCCGGCTTGCGTTGTGGATTGATCGGAACGGTGCGCTACGAGATCGGTGAGCGGGTGTTGCCTGCCATTCGCACGACGCCAGAATCGCTCGATTTACAAGAACTATTGGCGCAGATCGTCAACGCGGGTTGTAAGGCAGCGGCGATGGAAGTTTCTTCGCATGCGCTCGCGCAGGATCGCACGCGTGGACTCGAATGGAACGTCGCCGTGTTTACAAACCTTACGCAGGACCACCTCGATTTTCACGGGACCATGAAAAGCTA
>WNGK01000143.1_pt1 | contig 80408 bp, 77 predicted proteins | sample 5400601 | NCBI WGS metagenome assembly WNGK01 (sample SAMN13153376, study PRJNA577476) | soil metagenome | isolation source: 60 cm soil or saprolite under Garry oak tree replicate 1 | place: USA:California | collected 2016-06-15
CTCACTGGTGATGCCGTAGAGATACCCCAGCAGCAGGATCCGCAACAGCACTTCCGGATCAATCGACGGTCGCCCCGTTTCGCTGTAGGATGCACGCAATTTCTCACGCACAAAATCGAAACTGACGTAGCGGTCGATGAAACGTAACGAGTGGTTTTGAGGAACCTGATCTTCGATGCGGAAGTAGTAGAACAGCGACTCCGAACGGTCGTGTTGCCCCATCATAAGCAGCCAGCCTCCGACAATGGCGATTGCCTGCAGCATCACTAACTCTCGTCTGCTTATAACCTTATTGTTGTCGCCCTCGCAAGCACCAACTCGGTGACTTTTTCAACACCAACGCGATTTATCACCAATCGAAAGCCTCGATACATGCGCGGCATCGCAGAACCAGCAACACCTGGCTTCTATTTGCAGGTCGCAATGAATCCTTTGAAGCCGGAGAAGCCCGTGATTAATCCTTTGTTCAGGCTCACGCCGAATGCATATGTCGGGACATTACTGTTAGGCATCACCATCTTCTTGAACGCGCCATTGAGATAGACGTAGGAGTTCAGTGACGTACTGCCTTGCATTGTTGTGGCGATGATCAGGTTCGCATTGCTGATGCCCTGGACGGTCGTCTGCACTTTGCTGTCGGGATAATTCAGCGTTGCCCATTGACCGTTGCTGTAAATGAATCCATGCTTCCACTCATTGGGCGGCAGGTACTTGCTATACCAACCCACAACCGTGCCATTATCATTGATGCCCGTTGCAGCGGTCTCAACGGCTCCCGGATAGTCCAGTGCGGATGCGTTGCCATCGCTGTAGCGTTTGAAGCCATGCAATTTGCCGGAAGAGTCTTTGAACATGCCGACTATCGTGCCCCAACGGTTGATTCTAGAAACTGAGAAGTTTTTATAAGTCATGGCGCCGATTCTCATCGTTAGCAGAGTGTACGTCGGGCCTCGTAGCGTGAAGGGGGTGCCGTTCCCACTTCCAAGCGCCAACTGACCGGCCTCTCCAATGGTTACACCCGCGTTATTGCGGTCATTGAAGAAGGTATCGAGCGTGGTGCCATTTACATTTCGCTGGTAATAACTGAAGCTGCCATCCGACCAGCGAGTGAATGCCTTCTCGACAAAGTTCGTGTCATCGTAGCCATCTCCGACGACTGTGCTGTAATCATTGATGGCTCGCGGCGTGAGACTTCGGGTAGCGTTTCCCACAGAGAAGCGAATGTTAAACGTGGTGCTGAACTGACAAGAAGCCTGCGTCTGCGCCTGGGCCGGAGCGAACAAGGCAATAACCGTTAAAGCAAATACACCAGCAGAAACAGTGAAGGACATAATTCGTGACATCAGACCACTCCTGCCGGGCCGGACTCTGTTCCAGTCTGGCTGCGCGCTGAGATGTTGCGGGAATTGAGCGGGGTTGTCGACCTTAGAGAGCTCTTAAGGTAAACAGAGCAGCGAATTTAAGGGAGGCCGGTTCAACACGCGGAGGGTTCGAATCCCACTCTCTCCGCCAGTTTTCTACGTTCGTTGCAGCGTGAAACCGTTTTTAAAATCCTCCAATACCCACGTGTCATCTAGGCCCACCGGTCGCAAAAGTCGCGAAGGATGGAGCACCCTCTTTCATACTGTGCCAAAAAAGGGCCACTGCCAAGCTGGCAACAATACAACGGAATCAAGCGGGTCCCGGCCGCGAACGATTTTGATAAAGAGCGCTCAAAAGTGGTCTCCTGGAGACAAGGCTGTTTCACTGCAAGAGGCCGTAGATGAAGACGTCGTTTCGGGCGGCAGCGATGACCTTATTGTCGACCACGATCGGTGTTGCGAATCGCACGCCAGGGTAAAGGACATTCGTGCCCATGTAGTTGTTCCACAGCTCGTGGGAAAGGTCGTTGGCATCGTAAGCATGCAGGCCCATGGCGCTTTTCGCATCCTTGGTTTCAGCCCAAACGATCGCGTCGGCATTTCCGTTTGCCGACACAACGGTGTTAGCGCCCCGGTTCAAGAATGTCGTTACTGACCGCGACGCCGGCGTCGTGGACAATATGCCGCCCGAGAATCGGTACTGCCGCAGGTCAGTGTTCGAGGGGGCCAAATAGACGCTTCCGTTCCAGTAGGTGGCATTGCCGTAGAGACGCTCCCAACCCGGACCGTCGGCGCCTGCGGCGCCCTGTCCGGGCTGGCAAGCTTTGTTGCCTACAAGGAACTGCTGCGGGATCTGTGCATCGGCGGAATCAAATTTTCCAAGGTTCGAAGTATTCAGAAGGTAGAGACGCCCCTCCTTACTGCCAGTGATCGCAAGGGGCTGGCCTGCGCCAGCGCCGCTGGGCAGCAGCAGCAAGCCCCCGGAGCCGATTTCGAGATCAGCAGTATCGAGACACGCGTAATTCGCCGGAGTGTAGTAGTCGACCAGCTGGAACGAGCCGTTGGACAACTTTAATTTTAGGACCGAGTCTCCATAATTCTGGCCGCCCGCGTTGGCATTGAAGCTGCCATCAGCGGCAATCACATAAATGTTACCGGCAGAATCGATGCTCGGAGCGGCCCCAGCCGCCCAAAAGGCACCACCGCCGCCGTGATCAGCTGCGCCATTGGCTGCATCCTGCGCCTGGTATTGCGTTGCCGGGCTGAAGACCGCGGTTCGTTTCAGCGTTTTTGCGTCGTAAGCCATCACCCAACCGCGGTAGATGCCCATATCCGAAAACGAGCCCCACGCGATCAGGACTTGCTCGCCGGCGAGCGCAAGGCCGGTACGCTGGTTCTGGACCGAAGGATCAAAAGAGATCTGGCCGTTTTTGCTGCCCGGTCCGTCGCCGGGAATGGTCGCCTGCACCTTGACGCTGCCCGGGCCGAAATCCATGCCGGTGCGAACGTCTACTGCGCGCAGCCACTGCTCAATGCTTCCGTTCTCCACGATAAGGGTAACGAAGTACATCGCGCCGGTAACGGGATCGATGACCGGAGTCCCGGTGATCCCGACCTCCGGGCCAAGGCTCGTCCTGCCGCCGAATATGGCGGTCCCGGTGGTGATTCCGGGCCCCAGGTAGCTTCGCGACCAGAGAGCTTGCGGCACTTTGCCATCGCCATCGAAAGCGGCTATGTCATCGTGCTCGGTAGCTACGATCACGACGTTGTGAACTCCCGCTGAGCCCATATCGAGATTCGAGACATACAGCGGTTGTGCCTGGATATCACCACCGACGTGGTAGCGAGCGAGTTGTCCGAAGCCGGACGAATTGACACTCTGTGGCGTCAGTGTTCCCGCGGAGTAGAGCGCATTCCCACTTTCACTACCCTTCCACCGGAATACCCCTTGGAGTTGATGCTCAGTATCCGGCGGAGGAGGCGGAGCGGCAGAACTGTTACCTCCGCCACATCCTTGCAGTATCAGAACGAGCGCTACCGAAAACCCGAGAAGACGCTTGGTCCACATACAGGTTTGTTCCTCGTCGACACTGAGAGGCTGAAACTCTCACGTGGGTTGCCGGTTGTATCGGGAAGAGTTGATGGCGCGGTTAAAGTCAACCGCGGTGGACTATGTCCTCGGGCCTGCCGCGGTTGCGCTCCCCAGCTCAGATGGGGTTTGAGTGCAATCGCCTTCTATGAGAAGGTCATAAAAGTCAAGGCCGACGTGGCGGCCTTCCTTAATTAATTGCTTTCCATCTGCATAACCCTCCGGTGGTGACGTGGGGAGCTGTCAAGGGCGCCCCCCGAACAGGGGCGTTCATCTTGTAAGTGTCAGAGCAACCGCATTCTAGCCAACACGCAATTTCTGTGTTGAAGTGAACTCCATGACAGATGAACAGAGTGGGCTTCGGAAAGGGCGACGCACGCCTGCCGAGATTGAGCAGATCGTGAGCGAGTTTGGAAGCAGTGGTCTGAATCGCAGCCAGTTTTGTCGGCGCCAAGGTTTGACACTGGGAGTACTCAATCGTTGCTTGAAGCGGCTGGGCGCAGCCTGTGGCCGTGGTGCAACCAGCGACGGTCTGGTGGCAGTGGAGTTGGCGGGCAAGAAGTTGAGTGCAGAGCGCGCCGATGGCTGCGACTTAGCCGTGGTGCTGGCCAGTGGGCGCCGGATCGCGGTGAGCACAGGCTTCGATGCTGCGACTTCAGCCGCGCATGTTCTGGAACTTCTGGCACACCAGAGAACATCAGAATGCGAACATCCGGCTTGATCCGCCTCATAGTTGCCGCGACATCATCACCGTTGCTGTCGGGCATGGCGTAATCGAGCAGAACTAGGTCAACCGGAGATACCGCGAAACGCTCCAGACCCTCCTGCCCGGTTCTTGCCGTAATAACCGAGTATCCTGCGCGCTGCAGGTACAGACACCAACCTGCAAGCGAGGTTTCGTAGTCGTCAACGCAAAGAATTGTTGGGAGGCTCATATGAACCGGGAATATACCTCGGGCGGAGTATAGGTCGGAAAGCCGAGGAGATCAACGTAATTCGCCCGATTCGGCACCATTGATCCGCCCCAGCCGATGTTCGATTCGCGAGGGATCTGAGGCCATCCTCGGCTTTGCCAGAGGCATCTACACGGGCGAAACAGTTAGCATTGAGGAGGAGAGATGCGCCGCATCAGCTTCATGGTTTTGCTCTCAGGCTTGATCATGTGTGTGGCGGTATGGGCCGGAGAAATACCTTTAGTTGCGAGTTCTCTTGTGCCCGCTGCTACCGGCAAACTCAGCTATGAACACGACCGCAACGGCAACCTCAAATTCACGATTTCGACCAAGCATTTGGCACCTCCGGAGCGGTTGACTCCAGCCAAAAATTCTTATGTGGTCTGGATCAGGCCAACTGACGGCCAGCCGCAGAACGCAGGCGTCCTGAGAATCAACAATGACTTGGAGGGCAGCTTCAGCGCTACTACCCCGGCTAAGGCTTTTGACGTCGTGATAACTGCGGAAGATAGCCCGACGATCGCCCAGCCCACAGGACCGGAAATTCTCCATGGCGGCATTCAGGTGCGCTAGGCGCCAATACTGGACGCCCGTAGCCAGCCACTGACATTGGAGCCGCTACGGCGGTGGGTTGCCGTTCAAAGTTGCAGAGGTGGTCCAGCACCGAAACGGCTCAATAGGCGGGAGTTCTGGCTCCATTGGGACAGCTGCTGCAAGTGGTCAAGCGCGCCGACGAGTTTTCGCTTGGATTTCCTTGCGAATTTTGGTCTTCGGTTTCACAACTGCAACAGCTGGCTTGGTCAGAGCTTGTGCCAGAGTCGCCGGTTTCCTGATCTCAATTTCAGGTTCGGTTGTGATGTATGTCTTCTCAGTTACCACATCAGTGACCGGCTCAGACGCGACCGCACGATCGATGCTGACCACTGCCGGAAATGCAGATCGATTTGCGCCCAATGATCGCGATCAAGAGGGACTTCGCGGCTTTGCTCAGGGTCGCCCAGAAGCCGCTTCTCACGATTCTCTCGATTGGAAATTCCAATGCCCGTTGACGTGGATGCTGGAGCTGCCGACCATTTACATGCCGACTTTTTTCGCCCGGCGGCACATCGAACCTGCTGCACACACACTCGACGGCGCTCTGTAAATCACCCCCACGGACAGCCATAACCAAATCGATAACGCTCATGGCGTGACTGTCGCAGACGTGACACTTCGCCTTGTTGCGTCTTGTAAAGCTCAGCGAGGGTGTCCGATCTCCATTTTGGTGCTGAAAACCGCGCCAACATCGCGCAGAGTTGCCAAAAACCTCCAAACCAAGTTCTTCGGCGACCAGCCGAATGGATATCTGAGTACGGATATACCGCAGGTCGGGCCAGTAACCTGTTCGGGCCGCAGATATCTCTGTAGACAGTGGCTTTTCCATCATTCCGCTCGACACATTAGCTGGCGCATAACTAAACTAGTCCTTCTTCCTTCGCGCATGCCCGATCAACGCTCCATAGAACTCATGTGTTCTCCCTAAGTAAACTGCGAGTTCTTGCTAGACAGATCTCCTGAGCCAATCGGCCATGGTCTTGGGATCGAAGCGAACGCAGGTCCCAATCCTGAATGATGGGATCCGCCCTGCCTTCGCGTGTTTAAAAATTGTGATCCGCGACACGTTCAACATCGCCGCAAGGTCCTCGGCTGTCAGAGCACGTCCTATCCGTTCGATTCGGTCGGCGAGGTTTGCGGACTGATGCGGAGTATCCCCGGTTTGCATGTTGCGATCGGGCGACACGAGATTGGGGCTACCGATCCGGTTGACTTCTGAGGTATTCATATATTTTGCAGGCTCCCTGCCCTGCCGCATCCAGCCTGTTCAGGCTGCACCACCGTGGAACGATAACCTGTCCTCGGTTGGCGTGATCTCAGCTCGTGAGACCCGCTCTCAATGCTTAAAAATGTAAGTGAGCAATCACACTACCAAAGCTTGTGCTGCGTTGTCTCCAGTACTTAGCATCAGCCCGCAAGGGGTTACGCGGCTATACTTGCACGAGTCCGTGGGAAGACATTTACCACCTATGTGTAATGGTCACGATGGGCAGTTCCGTCGACGGTAACACTTCGGTATCATCCTAAGGTGCCGAACTGTACCCTCCGGGTGATACCAGTGATACCGTTTTTCCTGAAAATAGGGCTAGTTGGGGAAAATATGGAAATGGGAACGGAAAATCACAATTCGCTTGAACCCCTCATAAACACTGTGTATTGTGACTATGTGTAGGTCTCACCACCACTTGCCAATAATGGGCCTAAAAGAGTCCCTTCTTCGGCACCAAGAGCTCGGTACTTCGATAGCCAGAAAAACCGTCGAACTGCCTTCTGCACTCCCTTGCGCTTAAGCGAACCTTTTTTGCGGCTTTTGTAGATTTCTTGTTACGGGTTGGAAAATGGCGCGCCAGTGGCGTATTTTGCTGGAGTCGTGATTTTGGCTTCTATGGCTCGGCGTGGCGCGGTCTCCTGGTTCCGGGGGGTGCGTCCTCGCCATACATTGTCCTTCCTTAATGTTCTTGCATCCAACTGCTTCTCTCGGCTGTTCTCAATCTATGGAGGTGAAGTCGTCTATGACCTTGTCAAAAATAAATTTCCTGATGCTCTCACGCCCAGCCGTTAAAGGAATTGTCACGCTATGCGCAGTCCTGGGACTGATGGCATCCGTGAGCGCACAAACGTATGTTGTTCGCGGCAACACGCCGGGATTTATTCAAAAAGCAAAAGATCTCGGAGCCATCGATCCGTCAACCGTGATCCGCGTGACTGCCTGGCTAAAGCTGCACAACGAGGCCCAGTTGGACAGGCTTGTACAGCAGCAGAACCAGAAGGGTTCTTCTAATTACCACAAGTGGATCACGCAGACGCAGTTCGATTCCACCTTTGGACCAACTCCTCAGGAAGTGAAAGCGGTGCAGAATTTCCTGACCGCGCACGGGCTCACCGCCATAGATGTTGCGGCAGACAACGCCTATGTGAAGGTACAAGGCACGGCGGCGGCGGTCGAGAAGGCTTTTCACGTTCAAATTGATAATTACAGCTTCCAGGGACAGACTTACCGCTCGAACAAAGCCGACCCATCTGTGAACGGTACTTCCGGCGGGCACATTGCTGCCATCACCGGGATGGACGATTTTGGATTTCAGACCAACGTGGTCCAGGCGTCGAACCCCGACGGTACCCCGACCTCTTTTCGTCCTTTGGCAAAGAGCACGCCCAGCGGATTGTTTTTTGAAGGCCAGTGCTTCCGAGACGTGGAGACTGACACGTTCACCGGAGGCGGCAACACTGCAACTTATACAGGCAATCGGTACGGGTCGGACATCACCAGCGGGTTCGGACATCTTCCTCCCTGCGGTTACTCGCCTTCCGAGCTCCAGACCGCATACAACATGACGCCGCTCTATCAGGCGGGACTGGATGGAACTGGAGAGACGGTCGTCATCACGGATGCCTACGGCTCCTCAACCATTGAGCAGGATGCCGAGGCCTTCTCGCAGATTTATGGGCTGCCCGATCTGACCCCTGCCAACTTCCAGATCGTCAAGGGCAAGGGTCTTTCCAACAATCCGCATGGAGTGCAACGCAATTGGGAATTCGAGACCACGCTGGATGTCGAGTGGGTGCATGCCATTGCGCCGGGAGCGAAAATTGCGCTTGTCCTCGCAACCGATCGCTCTTCGCTCGATGAAGCCATCAACAATGCAGTGGTCCAACATTTGGGCAACACCATTTCCAACAGCTGGGGCCGGATCGAACTGTTTGGCAACCCCGCTACCAAGATTCGAACCGAACGCATTCTCCAGATGGCGGCCACACAGGGAATCGACGTTAACTTCGCCAGCGGCGATTCGGGCGACTTCAGCACCGTAATCGGGATTCCAGCGGTCCTCTATCCGGCCAGTTCCCCGTTTGCGACCGGAATCGGCGGCACCAGCCTGGCTCTGAACCCGGACGATAGCATCGCTTTCCAGACCGGATGGGGCAATAACATTACCGAGGTCGCCGATCGGACTGCGTTAGGAAGTCCCCCAGTCGTGCCGCCGTTCAACGAGGGCTTCGACGGCGGAGCCGGCGGAGGAGTTAGTGTCGAATTCGCTAAGCCCTCCTTCCAGAGCGGCCTTCCTGGGAATGCGCGCCTGGTTCCGGATGTCTCAATGCTTGCCGATTCGTTCACAGGCGTTGAGATCATCGAAACTATCAATGGCCAGCTGAGCGTGGCGGTATTCGGAGGCACTAGCCTGGCTACTCCGATGTTCTCGGGAGTAATGGCAATCGCGGCACAGAAGGCTGGGCACAGTCTGGGCCAAGCGGCGCCGTTGGTTTACAACTTGCCTGCGGGCGCTGTCGACGATGTGATTGACGTCGGTTCACCCAACAACGTCACCGGTGTCATTAACGGCAATCCGGTAACCGCAGATCAGCTTGCCGCTCCTTTGGGTACTACCGCCGGTTACTACAGCGCACTCTACAATAGCCCCTTCTCCACGCGATGGTTCGTGCTAACCTTTGGAACGGATACATCGCTCGCAGCAGGACTCGGTTGGGATGACGTCACGGGAGTGGGTACACCGAACGGGTGGAACTTCGTGAACGCTCTAGCTCCATAGCGAAGCTACACGCGTCAAGACTGAAACGGGTGCCCCAGGTCTCGCTGCATTTGCGAGACCTGGGAATGATCAAAGGGCCGGATCGAAAGATCCGGCCCTTAGCATGTGTCCCCGATAGCTGACTGTTCTACTTTGTTCTTCCGCCTTCAACCTTCAGCTTGTCGCTGGCCGCGGCCTGCGCTGCGGCGAGCCGCGCTGTGAGCACCCGGAACGGGGAACAGGAAACGTAGTTAAGTCCAACCTGATAGCAGAACTCTACCGATGATGGCTCGCCGCCATGCTCGCCGCAGATCCCGACTTTCAGATTAGAGCGGGTTGTTCGTCCGCGCTCGGTTGCCATCTTCACTAGCTGTCCGACCCCCTCGCGATCGAGCACAGCGAACGGGTCCTGTTTCAGGATGCCCTCGGCAATGTAGGTCGGCAGCACTTTATTCACATCGTCTCTTGAAAATCCAAACGTGGTCTGCGTTAGATCGTTAGTGCCAAAGGAGAAGAACTCCGCCTCTTTCGCGATGTCGTCGGCCACCAGCGCAGCGCGCGGCAGTTCGATCATCGTGCCCACAAGATAATCGACCTTCGCTTCTTTCTCTTTGAAAACTTCATCGGCCACCCGCCGGACGACCGCTGCCTGGTGCGCCATCTCTTTCAGCGTTGCCGTCAGCGGAATCATGACCTCCGGGAAGACCTTCACCCCATCTTTGGCCACGGCCACCGCCGCTTCAAAGATTGCGCGCGCCTGCATTTCCGTGATCTCGGGATAAGTGATGCCCAACCGGCAGCCGCGATGTCCAAGCATGGGATTGAATTCGTGCAGCTCCTCAACCCTGCGCAACAATGTGGGCAGTACTTTCTTTAGGTCCTTGGCCCCTTTCGCGCCGAAGCGCCCGTATTTTTCAACCAGGGATTTCTTCTCCTTGGCATCCGCGTAGGGGACGACGGCAATATCGACCATCAGTTCTTCTCGGCGGGGCAGGAATTCGTGCAGCGGAGGATCGAGCGTCCGAATCGTAACCGGGAAGCCGTCCATGGCGCGAAATACGCCTGCAAAATCCGAACGCTGCATCGGCAATAACTTTTTCAAAGCAGTTCGCCGGGCTTTTTCATTGTCGGCCAAAATCATAGCCTGCATGTGCGGAATGCGGTCTTCCGCAAAGAACATGTGCTCAGTGCGGCACAGTCCAATGCCTTCCGCGCCGAACGCGCGCGCCTGGATCGCATCACGAGGAATGTCGGCATTCGCCCGCACCTTCATCGTGCGGAAAGGCTCCGCCCAGCCCATCAGCTTCAGCAGTTCAGGATCATCCGCGCGAGGAGGAATAGTGTTGAGCTTACCTTTAATCACGCGGCCGGTCGTGCCATCGAGCGAAATCCAATCGCCGCCTTTGAAAACCTGACCCTTCACGTGCATCTCGCGCTTCTTTTCATCTACGCGAATATCGCCTACGCCGGCCACGCAACACTTGCCCATGCCGCGCGTGACTACAGCCGCGTGGCTGGTCATGCCTCCGCGCGAGGTCAGAATGCCCGCCGCTACTTCCATGCCGTGAATGTCTTCGGGAGTAGTTTCGGCGCGCACCAGGATCACCGGATTCTTCTTCGCTCCGTGTCCTGCCTTCTCGACCGCTTCATCTGCGGTGAACACAATCTGGCCAACCGCAGCTCCAGGCGACGCCGGCAGTCCAGTCGCCAGCACCTCAACTTTGGCACTCTTCTCGTCCAGCCGTGGAACCAGAAAGTCATAGAGCTGGTTCGGCTCAACTCGAAAGATCGCTTCTTCCTTCGTGATCAATCCCTCATCAACCATCTGCAACGCCACGCGCACGGCGGCAATGCCTGTGCGCTTCCCGTTACGCGTTTGCAGCATGTAGAGCTTGCCTTCCTGAATGGTGAACTCGAAATCCTGCATGTCGCGGTAATGCTTTTCGAGCTTCGTAGTGATCTCATGCAACTGCCGGTAAACATCCGGCATAATCTTCTCGAGTTCCGAAATGTGCACCGGAGTGCGAATGCCCGCGACGACGTCTTCGCCTTGCGCATTCATCAGGAATTCGCCGTAGAACTCTTTCGTGCCGATCGCCGGATTTCGCGTGAATCCCACGCCCGTGCCGCTGGTCTCGCCAAGGTTGCCAAAGACCATTGCCTGCACGTTAACCGCGGTGCCCAACATGTCATCGATGTTGTTGATGCGGCGATAGTGCTTGGCGCGATCGTTCTGCCACGAACGGAACACGGCATCACGCGCCATCACCAGTTGCTCTTGTGGATCTTGAGGGAAGTCGCGCTTGGTGTGCTTTTTCACCACCTTCTTATATTCGGCAATGACTTCCATCAGCGCCTTCGCATCGAGGTCCGTATCCAGCTTCGCCTTTCGCTGTTTTTTCTTTGCGTCAAAAACTTCGTCAAATGTGTGTTTCTCAATGTCAAGCACCACATTCCCGAACATTTGAATCAGCCGTCGATAAGAGTCGTAAGCAAATCGCGGATTGTTGCCGCGCTTCGCCAGCGACTCGACACTCTGATCGTTCAATCCAAGGTTGAGAATCGTGTCCATCATGCCTGGCATGGAGAACTTCGCGCCCGAGCGGACACTCACCAGAAGGGGATTGTCACCTTTGCCCAGCTTCTGGCCTTGCAACTCTTCCAGTTGTCGCAGTGCGTCTTCCATTTGGCGGTCGACCTCTTCCGACACGTGGCCGTACCGCATGTACTCACGACAAGCCTCAGTCTGAATGGTGAATCCCGGGGGCACCGGCAACCCAGCGTTGGTCATCTCGGCCAACCCGGCGCCTTTGCCGCCGAGCTCGTCTTTCATCTTGCCGTTGCCGTCAGCCTTGCCGCCGCCGAAGGAGTAGACGTACTTGGCCGCCGGTTTTGGGGCCCTCTTCGTGATTTCCTGGACTTTTGATTCTGGAAGCGTTGATGTCGCCATATAAGTGCGTTCCTTTGTGTCAGTTTTTATTCCTTGATGTCATTCCGAACGCCTGCAGGCGTGAAACCTGCTGTGTTCCCGGACAGCGCAGGTTCCTCATGGCTAAAGCCATTCGGAATGACAGCCCTTTGAAATTACGATGTCTTGCCTTCGGTCACAATCTCTGAGAAATCGGCAATCGTCGAGAACTCTCTCAGCAGAGTTTGCAGAAGCGCCAACCGATTGGCGCGCAACTGCTCATCATCAACCATCACCATTACTTTATCGAAAAACGTGTCCACTGCGGGACGAATCCGCGAAATCTCCGCCAGCGCCGCGGAGTAGTTCTTCGCGTGCCGAAATCCGTCCACCGCCTGCGCAATTTCAGGGATCAGGGTTCCAAGCCTTTTTTCGGCCTCCTCCTGAAACCCCGCCGTATCAACCGCGCTGCCAATTCGCTTTCCCGTTTCCCGGGCCTGCCGCAGGATGTTTTTCGTCCTCTTAAAGGCAACAGAAATGGAGTCGAAATCAGCCGAGCCTCGCACTTTCGAAACCGCTTCCGCGCGCGCAACGGCGTCAACAACATCGTCGGCGTCAGCGGCGAGCACTGCGTTCGCAACGTCGTATTCGTACCCAAGTTGCTCGCGCAAATAGAACTCCAGGCGCTCGCGGAAGAAAGCGCGAACGGAATCTTCGTATTTGATCTCACGCGCAAATTTCTTCTCCGGGGCCGAATCCCGGTAGGTTTTGCGAGCTAACTGGAATAGTTGCACGATGCCAACAGGCAGCTTGTGTTCCGCAATCGTTTTCACGATCCCGTTTGCCTGCCGCCGCAGCGCAAATGGATCTTTCGATCCCGTAGGCTGCAAGCCTAGGGCGAACATTCCCGCAATCGTCTCGGCCTTATCGCAAATCGACAGCACCGCGCCCTCAACCGTTCGCGGGACCGAGTCATCCGCCGATTCTGGTTTGTATTGGTCGTAAATTACCTGAGCGATAAGCTGTCGCGTCGCGTCCGGCATATCGCGATCAAGCACCTGGACGCGAGCGTAGAGTCCTCCGACAATACCCTGTAATTCCGTGAACTCCTTGACCAGTTCGGTCGTCAGATCGGTCTTTGCCAAACAAACGGCCTTATGCACCACGCCAGGCCTCACAGGCACGCCGGCTTGACGAATGCCTTCGCAGACCCAACTGCACAGCCGCTGCACTCGTAGCATCTTCTCGTAATAGCTGCCGAGATCCTTCTGGAACGTGACATTCTTCAGCCAGGAAACGCGCTCGCGCAGTGGATGCTTCTGGTCCGTCTGCCAGAAAAATCGCGCGTCATTGAAGCGAGCACGCAGCACGCGCTCGTTACCATGACGGATCAGGCCCTGTGGATCACCGTCCGTGTTTAGCACCGCCAGAAAATGCGGCAACAGTTTGCCGTCAGCTCCCTCGACGGCAAAATATTTCTGATGGTCGCGCATCACCGTGACCAGCACTTCTTCCGACAATTCCAGAAACTCAGGATCGAAGCCGCCGAGAATGACGGATGGCCATTCCGTCAGATTTACTACAGTTTCAAGCAGCGCTTTGTCTTCACGCCAGCGGGCTCCCCGAATCATGCGAGTCGCCGCATCGAGAGCCTTGCGAATTTCGCGCTCACGCTCGCTCCGACCCAGAACCTTGGCCCCGCGCAACGCTTCCACGTACGCCATGCCTGCGCGCGGGATGGAAACCGGCATGTCCGACAAAATTCTGTGCCCACGGGATTGATTATCGGCACGAACCCCGCCGAATTCCAACGGCAGCACTTCGTCATCCAGCATTGCCACCAGCCAGCGTACCGGACGCACGAACCGCTCGCTAGGTTTGCGCCAGTACATGTTTTTCGACCAATAGATGGATGCGATCTCTTTGGGGAGAAATTCGACGAGGATCTCAGCTGCGTGACGGCCCTTCTTAGTGACCTTCGCGGAAAGATATTCGCCCTTGGGCGTCGCGGTCCTTTCCAGATTCGAAACCTGCACGCCTGCCTTCTTAGCAAAGGCATGCGCGGCAGGAGTAGGCTCTCCGTTCTTGAAAGCAACGCTAACCGCCGGTCCGTTGATTTGCTCGGTCAGATCGGCCTGCGCGGAGGGAAGTCCCGAAGCCAGCACCGCGAGCCGGCGGGGAGAATCGACGCCAATCAATGCCGTTGCGTCCAATCGTTCTCGCTGAAGCAGATCTTTCACGCGGCGCTGCAGTTCCTCCTGTGCGCCGGCAATCATCCGCGCGGGAATTTCTTCCGTACCTATCTCTAGTAGAAAATCAGGCATGAGTGGAAACACCTATTGTCTCAAATTCTCTGGCTTGGCCGCATCAGGCCGCGCACTTTGGCGGAAAAAAGGCGTTCACAGCTCACAAAAGTTTTCCAGGATCTTCAAACCCACCGCACCAGATTTTTCCGGATGAAACTGGACTCCGAACAGGTGTTCCTGCTCGACCGCAGCCGAAAAACGTCCGCCGTATTCGCATTCCGCCGAGGTCGAACTCAGCAGTGAGACGCGATAGGAATGTGTGAAGTACACAAATGACCCGTCAGGGATGTCCCTGAGCAGGCGAGAGCAATTGTGGACTTGCAGGCTGTTCCATCCCACATGCGGTGATTTGACTTCAGCAGGAAAGCGTCCGCACGCGCCCGGCCACAGTGCCAGTCCCTCAACTCCCGGCGCCTCCTCGCTCGACGCGAGCATCCATTGCATTCCGACGCAGATTCCCAGGAATGGGACACGGCGCGCAATGCTCTCGACGATTGTTTTTTTCAGCCCTGTATCTTCTAAAGTTTTGGTGGCCGCGAAGTGCCCCACTCCGGGCAGAACAATCTTTTCCGCCTCCGCTACCTCGTTTGGATTGGCTGTGACCAATGTACCCGCGCCCAAGTGATCAAACGCCTTTTTCACGGAAGCCAGATTTCCGGCCTTGTAATCTATGATCGCGATCACAGCAGCCCTTTTGTGCTCGGCAGCAGCCGGGCCATCTGCTTATCACGCCAGCATGCCGCTCGCAAAGCCCGCGCGAAAGCTTTGAACAATGCTTCAACTTTGTGATGGTTGGACCGTCCGTACAGGATTTGGGCGTGAACATTCGCTTGTGCTCCGCGCGCGAAGCCTGCAAAGAAGTCATGCACCAGTTCGGATTGCAAATCGCCGACAACGCGTACGCGAACTTTCGTATCCACAACCGCCTCCGCGCGCCCGGAGAAATCTACTGCCGCCAATCCTAGAGTCTCGTCCATCGGCATGACAAAGTACCCGGCGCGAAGGATGCCTTTTTTCTCACCTAGAGCCTGCGCGAATGCCTGGCCAAGTGCGATGCCAACATCTTCCACCGTGTGGTGCTGGTCGACGTCAAGATCTCCCTTCGCAGCCAGTTCCAGGTCAAACCCTCCGTGGTGCGCGAAGAGCTCCAACATGTGATCGAAAAAGCGAATTCCGGTCGAGACCTTGTACCTTCCACGACCTTCAATCGTGAGCCGGACCCGTATGCTGGTTTCTTTGGTCGTGCGATCGAGTGCAGCCTTCCTCATCGCGCTACCTTTTGGCTTAGTCCATGCCCAGCAAACACCTGACGCAAACAAGCAAGCAGTTTTGAGTTGTGCTCACGAATACCAACCGTGATGCGAACGCAGTCCTGGCAGCCGTAGTCGCTCGATCGGTCACGCACCAGAATGCCGCGCTCGCGCATGTCGCGAACGAAGGGCTTGCAATTCTCTCCGAGATGCATCAGGACAAAATTCGCGCGACTCGGCCAGAAGCGGATGCCCCATGCCTCGAGTTCGCGCTCAAGCTGACGTCGCCCCCCAAGCGCTTGATCGACGTAGTTGGTTATATATCCCCGGTCTTCGAGAGCATAAGGCAAGCACGCCAGCGCGACCGAATTCAGGTTGTATGGGGAGCTGGCGCGCCGCAGCACCCGCATCTGATTCGCGTTGCCCATCAGCACGCCGATTCTCAGGCCCGCCATGCCGTAGGCTTTCGAAAATGTTCGTGAGACAAAAAGATTGGGGAACGCTCGCCATTGCGGCGCCATGGTTTCGCCGCAGAACTCGAAATACGCCTCGTCTACCAGCAGCGCCGCGTTCGGAGCGGCCTTTGCTATCCTCGCGAGATCAGAAACCGGCACGAACGCCCCGGTGGGATTATTGGGATTTGCCACAGCAATAAAACGAGTCTGAGGGTTAATTGCAGCCAGAACTTTCTCAGCGGGGAATTCGAAATTGTCCGCAGCCGGTATTGAGATCACGCGTGCTCCAGTGGCCGCGGCATAAATCTCATACATCGCAAACGTAGGCACGACGATCAGCGCCTCGTCGCCCGGATCGAGATACGTCTCGCAAATCAGGTGAATGGCTTCATCTGTTCCGTTAGTAAGCAAAAGTTCTTCAGGAGACACTCCCAGCGCAGCCGCAACAATTTGCTCGCCCGGTTGGCGCTCGGGATATCGGGCGAGATCATCGCCGCTCAGCTTTTGTAGCCGTTCCAAAACACGAGGCGAGCATCCGACTGTGTTCTCATTGAAGTCCAGCCGGAGACCTTCGCGGTTGCCCAGCGGTGGATGGTACTCTTTCAAATTTCGTACTGGCTCTCGTGCCTTAAGCACTGCCGCACCTCACGCGAATGGACTCGGCATGCGCCTCCAAGCCTTCGGTTTCGGCAAGATGCACGACCGCCGGCGCTATTCTCTCCAGGCCCGAGGCAGAAAGCTCCTGTACTGTGATGATCTTCACAAAATCCGTCACGCCTAATCCTCCGCGAAACCGCGCTGCACCGCCGGTCGGCAGCACATGATTGGGACCTGAGGCGTAGTCTCCCGCCGCCTGCGCTGAATAGTCGCCGATGAATATCGAGCCGGCGTTGTGAACGAGCGGTAGGTCGCGTTTATCAATTGTGATATGTTCCGGCGCAATCCGATTTGCCCAATCGAAAGCCTGTTCCCTGGAGCTCGCAATCAACATCGCGCCCCGAGTCTTAAGCGATTTCTCAGCGATAGGGTTCTCATGTAGCGGCGGACGCACTCGTCCGCCGTCCCCCAGTTGGTCCGCAACCAAGGTCGCAAGCTTCTTCGAGGTACTGATAAACACCGCCAGCGTCTCGGGATCATGCTCCGCCTGCGCAATCAGATCAGCCGCGATGAACGCCGGGTTGGCAGTTGTACTGACGATCACAACCTCGGTCGGCCCCGCGAGCATGTCAATCGCGCAATCAAATGCAACCAACTTCTTGGCCGCGGTCACGTACAAATTTCCGGGCCCCACAATTTTGTCCACGCGCGGGATTGTCTCGGTTCCGAAAGCGAGCCCGGCAATTGCTTGCGCGCCTCCCACGCGATAAAACTCGCGTACTCCCAGCATGCCAGCCGCGGCCAATACTTCCTTGCCCGGCCGGGGAGAAACCACGCGAATATTCTTTACGCCCGCGACCTGCGCCGGAATAACGGTCATCAATAACGTCGAAACCAGCGGAAATCTCCCCCCGGGAACATAGCAGCCAACACTCTCAAGCGGACGCACTAGTTGTCCGAGCAAAATGCCGCTGCGTGAGTGCGTCCATTCTTTCGGTCTTTGCCATTCGCAGAACTGCCGGATGTTCGTTTCCGCCATCCGCAGTGCTGTCCGGAGTTGCGCCGGAGCGCTTTTCCAGGTTTTGCGCAATTCTGCTTCGCTTACCTGCAGGCTTTGCTTCGTCCCAAGCTGGTCGAACTCCCGTGCATATTTCTGGAGCGCTCCGTCCCCGTTTTTGCGCACCTCCTCCACAATGCGGCGCACTGCCGGCTCAACTTTGCCCAGTCGCGAACCGCGGCGCTCGAGCTTCCCGACATAACCCTCAGCGTGCCTACCTTCGAGAATCCGCATTACATGACCACCTTGTTCAGCGGATACTCGACAATCCCCTGGGCATTCGCTTCCTTCAAACGCGGAATGACTTCCCAGGCAAGCGATTCCTCGATCACAGTATTTACCGCCAGCCACTCCGGATCGCTCAACGTTGAAATTGTTGGACGCTTAAGCGCAGGCAGTACGCCGAGAACACGATCCAAATCTTCTTTGCGGACGTTGAGCATCAGCCCTACTCGATCTTTGGCTTCCATGGCGCCGCGCAACATCAGCGCGAGGTTCTCAATTTTGCGCCGCTTTCCGCAATCCGCCCACGCGCTCTTGTTGGCGATGATCTGCGTATTGCTTTCGAGCACCGTATCCATGATGCGCAGGTGGTTGGCGCGCAGCGAACTCCCGGTCTCTGTAACTTCGACTATGGCGTCGGCCAACATCGGAGGCTTGACCTCGGTCGCTCCCCACGAAAACTCAACCCGCACACTCACGCCTCGGCTGGCGAAATAATTCTTTGTAACACTCACCAGCTCGGTCGCAATGATCTTGCCCGCGAGATCTTCCGCCCTCTCATAGGATGAGCTCTCAGGCACGGCCAGCACCCAGTGTACTTTTCCCCGACTTTGTTTCGCGTAAATCAGATCGGAAACGGTCACCACTTCGAGTCCGCTCTCAATCACCCAGTCGAGCCCAGTCAGTCCAGCGTCCAGAGCGCCATGCTCGACGTAGCGGGCCATCTCCTGCGCCCGGATCAGCATGCATTCGATCTCTGGATCGCCCGTCGACGCGAAATAAGACCGCGAACTGGTGTGGATCGGCAGACCAGCTTGCGCAAAAAGTTGAAGCGTTGCTTCTTGCAGGCTGCCCTTCGGAATTCCCAGGCGGATCTTCATCGCGAGATCTCCCGCTGTGGTCGTGGCGCGGGCGCCCCCGCCCGCGAGAGGAGTTCTCCGGCGACTGGAAGTCTCTTGGTGAAGCACGACCGAGTCCCTTCGTGACAGACCACGCCCGCGCCTTCGACTTCGACCTGGATCAGCAGCGAATCCCAGTCGCAATCGGTTGATGCGGAAACAACTCGCAGACGGTTTCCCGAGGTCTCACCCTTAGTCCAGAGCTCGTTCCGTGTACGACTGTAGAAAGTCACATATCCAATCGCAAGCGTCTTCTCCCAGGCTTTGCGGTTCATGAATCCGAGCATGAGAATTTCTCCATTGCCGGAGTCCTGAACAATCGCTGGAACCAGTCCTTGCATCTTGTCAAAATCAATGTTCATTGCTCACCTTCGAAAAACCTAATTCACCACAGAGGCACAGAATTCACCACAGAGGCACAGAGAAACACTATTTGTTCGTTTTGCTTTCACTGTGACTCTGCGTCTCGGTGGTGAAGAAACAAAAAGCCCGCTGAACTTACGTTTCAGCGGGCCTTAGAACTTGTGTTTGCTGGCTAGATCAGCTCCACACACCCGCCTCCGCGTCATACGCGAGATGATGGTGGTGGTGATGGCGCCTGATGACCATGAATAAATTAACCTACGTGAGCCATCGCTCGCAGTCAATTCGGAAAATTCGATTCACGTTATTGGTTTTACAGATAAGCCGCCAGCGCGGTGATCGTCCCGACTGTGTCTCTCCAATTGCTCATACCTCAACATTAGAACTGCTTTCGCGAACCGTCCGCTCTCCACGGCTATAATCCGTTTCCTGCTAAAATGAAATCACCTCGTACCCGATTCCACGGCGCGGCCTGCCAATAATTTACAAGAAGAGAACACAGCAGCCTGGATTACGCCGCTAAATTGAAGGAGAAAACATGGCCAAAATTGCCAAAACCGCAGACCGCAAAAAAGTGATGGACACTACAAAAAGCACCGACTGTCCGAAGTGCGGCAAGCCCACGCGCATCGTGAAGCGCGTCAAAGACCGCGAGCGTGGCGTTCCCGGCGGAATCTTCATTTCCTGCTCCGCCTGCGAGTTCTGCGAGAAACTCTAGTCGCATTCTCGCCCTACGCACTTACCAGATTGCTTTGAGCCCTTTGTAAAGGCGGAATTTCTTGTCCGAAGTCACGATCGGGATGTTCTCGGATAGAGCTTGGGCAATGATTTGGCGATCGAAGGGATCGCCGTGAGGAAGCGGTAATTCGAACAGGTGGAACGCATGCTCAGCAGTATATGGAAGTATTCGCACATCAAGATCTGCAACCGCTTGTCGCGCCAGAGCAGCTGAGATTCTCAGTTTGCCCAGGGTTGTCTTGATGGCGATCTCCAAGAGAGAGACTGCGCTCAACTCAAGAATATTTTCTTTGTTTTCCAGCGCTGAAATGGCGCGCTTGCTGAGTCGCTCCGGCGATTCCACAGCATAAATCAGAATTGCCGTATCCAGAAGCAGCCGCACTTCAATCCCGTCTCGACAGGAAGGCTTCCACCTCTGCGTCGGGCATAGGTTTCGACCAGTCCGAGTCGAGCACTTGAATTTTGCCTTTGAGCGTTCCCAAAACACTCTTGTGGCGGCGTGGCTTTGTGGTGCGCACGATGTCTACCACGGGCACACCGCGACGGCAGATGGTTACCGGCTCTCCGTCTTCCACCGCTTTAATTAGCTCGGGCAACTTGTTCTTGGCGTCCGCTACGCTCACCTGCATCAACTCATGATAGCTATTAAATAGCTATGTCAACTATGCGATTGTGAGGTCGGCTGAGATTACCTGGCCATAGCGGTAGCTTCAACTTCCTGCAGAATCTGATCTACTGCGACCGCAGGATTTGCGGCGGCAGTAATCGGCCGTCCCACCACGATATACGTTGCTCCCGCGGCGATTGCCTCAGCTGGAGTTACCACCCGCGCCTGATCTCCATGAACCGCGCCCGCGGGTCGCACTCCTGGCGTCACCACCAGAAACTCGCCACCCAGTTCGGTGCGAAGCGCCCTCACTTCCCGGGCGGAACTCACAACTCCGTCGCATCCAGCCCCGAGTGCCAGAGAGGCAAGCCGCACCACTTGATCGCTGAGTTGAGGCTGTACTCCAATGTCATTCACATCCTGCTCATCCATGCTGGTGAGCACGGTAACCGCAAGCACTTTCAACCCTGCAGTTTCTCGTGTAGCCCCGGGCGTCCACGCCCGGGGTGCGTCAGCATCCGTCTTTAAGTGAGACTGTGCTGCCTCTGTCGCGGCGCGAAGCATCTTCGTTCCGCCGGACGCGTGGACCGTCAACATGCTGACGCCGAGTTGTACCGCCTCGCGCACAGCCGCTGCCACGGTGTTAGGAATGTCGTGATATTTCAGGTCGAGAAAAACTTTCCGTCCCGATGCCACGAGATCGCGGACGATCTGCGGCCCCTCAGCCGTGAAGAGTTGCATGCCGACTTTGTAGATTTCGACCGACCCGCCAAGTCCGGCGACAATTCTTTGGGCTTCTGCGGAAGAGGAAACATCGAGCGCGACGATCAGCCGCTGACGAGAAGAGATCATTCATCCACAGTTTAAAGCGAAATCTAGATGAATGAGAAATTGAGATTTTGAAGTTCTTTGCGTCCTTTGCGGACGTTGGCAAACTTTACGGTTACCAGTCTCGTGCGTCAAAATCTTTACCGCAAAGATCGCAAAGGGACTCGCAAAGATCGCAAAGAAATTCTCGGGCTATCTGCCCAGAACCGGCTCGCGAAGCAGTGCCATAGTCGCCGTTGGTTTTCTGGCGGGCACCACATCCAACCGCACTCGCTGAGTTCCTTGTCCCTGGAACTTCAGCGCCCTGGCCGCGCTATAGGAGACGTCAATGATCCGACCGGGCACGATAGGTCCACGGTCGTTAATTCGCACCACGACCGCCCGCCGATTGCGCAGATTCGTGACCTTGACCATTGTCCCCAAGGGCAGGGAAGGATGCGCCGCGGTCAGGTCATACATGTTGAAAGGTTCGCCGCTGGCCGTAGGTTTGCCGTCAAAATCTTCCCCATACCACGAGGCGGTTCCAATCTGGTATGCCCGCCCATTGGGCTTGACGCCGGGTATCGCGAACGAGATTCTGTCTGCAACTGCTGCCTTGCCAGCCGACCCTGATCTGGTTGGATCCTGAGCCGCTCCCCAGCCGACGAGTAAAGCGATCGCCAATGCCTGAGCCAAACGTCTTCGCATCAGATACCCTCCGTCGTCAAAGTCGTCCTCCTCGTCTTCAAGTGCGCGCAGTGCTGGAATGCTACGGGCCTAGAAAGGGCCTGTCAATCAAGAATTCTGCGTATAAGTGCTTCTGAGATTTACAGATAGTAAAGTAACCTCCCGCTGATTTTCAGCAGAACTCGGCATGTTGCTGTATTAAAAAGCCAACTGCTGTTAGCAAATTAAGCAAGTAACCCACACTTTTGAGCTGTGCAATTTCTTCGTAATTGCTTTTTCAGCAACTTACAACAATTTCTTTGCTTAACCTTCTGAATTCAGATATTTATGGCCAGTTCCGAAATGTTTCGGCGCCATCCCACCTTGCGTACACTGAATTAACGGACACTGTCCAAAAAGAGAGTTTTCAATAACCGTACTTTCCGATACATTCGCCTCATGCCCCAAACTCCGCCCGTGGTGCTGACGATAGCGGGCTTCGATCCATCGTCTGGCGCGGGAATCACTGCCGACATAAAGACCATTGCAGCTCACGGCTGCTACGGTCTGGCCGCCATAACCGCGTTAACGGTTCAGTCCACCGCTGGTGTGCGTCAAGTTGCGCCAGTTGACCCGCAATTCCTTTCCGATACTTTGGATGAACTCACTTCCGACGTAAAGATATCGGCAGTGCATATAGGAATGCTCGGTTCGGGCAAGATTGCAGCGCGAGTGGCCGATTTCCTGGAACGCGAAAAACACCCAAACGTGGTGCTCGATCCCGTCCTGCGAGCGTCTTCAGGAACCGCTCTACTGGATGACGCAGGCATTGGTGTCCTAAAGGAAAGGCTCTTACCGCTGGCAACCGTCATCAGCCCTAACGTGGATGAAGCCGCCGCGTTAAGCGGGACCGACGTGCGCGACGTTCACCAGATGAAGCAAGCAGCTGAGCTACTGCACTCAATGGGGGCCAAAGGCGTCGTGATCACTGGCGGCCATCTTGATCGTGCTATTGACGTTTTAAGCGTGAAGGACGCGTACGTCCAGGTCTTCAGGTCTGACCGGATAGATTCCAAGAATACTCACGGCACTGGCTGTGCCTTCGCAGTGGCGATTGCCTGTCAATTGGCCCAAGAGCGGTCACCGTCGGCTGCCGTGCTTCTGGCGAAAGCCTATGTGACGGCCGGGATTAGCAACGGCTACCCAATCGGCAAAGGCCCTGGGCCAATCAATCATATGTATCAAATGAAAAACCATCCCAAGGCCGTTGGGATGGTGAAAAAACTTGCGTCGGGCAAAGACTAATTTTCGGTCTTCCGGCTTTTCAGAAGTATGCCCACCAGAAACGCCGCGCAGGCTGCCATCAACCACTGAATCCGCCACAATTGGACGGCCTCAAAATCCGATATGTCGTGGACAGCTACCAGCCCCATCGCCAGGGCCACAATCAGGAAACCGACGCCGACAAGAAATGCGAACAGCGATAGAACAGGCAGTCCGAACCAGCCGCGAATTGAGCCGAAAGCAAGAAATTTGTGAAGTTCCAGGTTCTTCGTCCAAGACCCGCTCGCCGCCTCTGAGCGATGCCGGTTCGCCCCGCAAATATGGCAAAACGCCGCACCGACCATAAACTCAGTCCCACAGCGCTTGCAGGCCTCTGCCAGCTTCGCAGTATCAGACGTGGCAGTTACGGGAGGGCGCCAAAACTCCTGGCGTACATCTCGGACAACATCACTCATAGGGAACTTCCTGTCCATGCAGAGGCAAGCTTGATTCCAAAGGGTTTGCGGAATTGTTCTAACAAATCCAATGGCTTACAGGCGTATCCTGATGGAACTGACGACCCTGGTAGAGCAAGAATTACTCTCATAGTGCAAAGATTCTAAAGAAGATCGCCCACCCACCGCCTTCGGCGTCGTACTCAAGCGCCGACTTGACCGATTGTCGGGTACACTGCAAGCAGCATCTTTCGAGAACGCCGCCTTGTTTTGCAGAATTAGCTTGCTCGCCATCGTTGTGTCCCTTCTGAATTCCGGACAAAGTTGGGGACAGCAGCCGAGGGACAAACCTCCTGCTCCGCCTCCCAACGTCTCGTCGCTGGCTGCCAAAGCTTTCGAAAAGTTTTCTTTCCGGCCCGCTGACCCTCTGAACCCCTCAGCCTTCGAGCACTTCTACAACATGGATTATGACCGCTCGATTCAAGAATTCACGCAGGTCTCACAGCGCCATCCTGACGATCCCGACGCGATCAATCACCTCCTCACGGCAGTGCTTTTCCACGAGCTCTATCGCGTCGGAGCTCTGAATGCAGGTGAATACGCGAACGATGGTTTTGTGAACGCCTCGCATCGGCCTGCGGACAAGAAAACCTGCGACCAGATCAAATCGCTGGTTCAGAAGGCGCTGGCAATCGAAGAAAAACGTCTATCGGCGAATCCAAAAGATGTTGCCGCGATCTATGCCCGCGGAGTGACGAAGGCCCAATTCGCAACCTACACGGCATTGATAGAGCGCGCCTGGTTCTCCGCCCTTCGAAATGCGGTGGGTGCCCGGCACGACCATGAGAGAGTGCTGGAGCTCGATCCCCACAGCCTTGATGCGAAGCTGATTGTAGGCGCGCATAATTACGTGGTCGGAAGCCTGCCCTGGGGCGTAAAGGCGGCTTCGAGTGTCGTCGGACTTGGCGGCAACAAGGAAAAGGGCGTCGAATACCTGCACGAAGCCGCTGCGGGAAATACGGAAACCAGCATCGACGCCAAGATCGTTCTGGTCGTCTTCCTGCGCCGGGAGCGCCGCTTCGACGAAGCCTTGCAAATTCTCCGAACTCTTGAACCTCCGTATCCTCACAATGTTCTATTCGCCCTCGAAGATGGGAACCTGCTGCGCGCAAAGGGGCAGAGTCAGGAAGCGGAGGCGGTTTATCGCAAGGTTTGGCAAGACGGACGCAACGGACACTATTCTGGTTTGCATTATGAAATCGCCACGGTCGCCCTCGGAGACCTGCTCCGCAGTCAAAAGAACTTCGCAGCTGCGGCAACCGCCTACGAACAGATGGCTGAGGTCCAGAATCCCGACCCTGAGGTCGCCCAAAAAGGCGCGTTGGGAGCTGGGGAGATGTACGATATCTTGCACAAACGCGATCTGGCGCTCAAGCGATACGAAGCCGCAGTGGCAATTGACTCTACATCGCCGCTAGCCGAGACCGCGCGCAAAAGAATGAAACAGCCGTACGCGGGCAGCTAACAATACCGCCCGCCCTCCGCATTCAGAGTCGGCTGTGGTAGTACACTCTCTCCCGCCATCAAGCCTGTGCGGAGCGAGTCCAAAGAAGTCTGGAGAGGAAAGATTCGTCCATATGGCGGACCAAAACCAACTCGCCCTCTTACAGCAAGGCGCAAAAGTCTGGAACGACTGGAGGGCAGGACGAGATGTTAGAGTCGACCTGAGCAGCGCTGATCTCCATGGAAAAGATTTGACGGGTGCTGATCTGCGCGGCGCGACTCTCGTAGACGCAAAGCTGCGTGGCGCGAAACTCGGCCCTGGCGCTCTGCTATGGAACGCCGCCCTTTCCAGAGCTGACCTTTATCAGGCTGACCTTAGCGGCGCCGATTTGCAGGACGTGGATTTCACCGGTGGGGACCTGTTCGAAACTAAGCTGCGCGAAGCCAACCTCCAAGGGGCTAACCTCAGCAAAGCGAATGGTGGGCTGCGCACCGAGCAGCTTGCGCCAATTTAACTGGCACAAAGCCGCCCGACGAGCTTACGAAGTTGTACAACGCACTGGAGAACGTTAAGGGCATCTCCGAAAGCGCGCGCAAGCTTTTCCTGGCGGTTCTGGTGGCCTGTCTTTACTCGTGGCTGACGATCGCCACCACAACAGACGTCAACCTGATCACTAATCGCAACTCGTCGCCACTGCCCATTATCCAGACCAGCATTCCGATCGTCGGCTTTTATTTAGTGGCGCCACTCCTCGTAATGTGCGTCTATTTTTACTTCCACTTCTATCTGCAAAAGCTTTGGGAAGAGCTTGGTTCTTTGCCGGCGGTTTTTCCCGATGGACGCCCTCTGCACGCCAAGGTGGATCCCTGGCTGCTGAACGACCTGGTGCGGTCCCACCTGCCCAAGCTGAGTGTCAATCGTCCGTTCCTGTCGTACTTCCAGCTATGGATTTCGGTACTACTGGCGTGGTGGGTACTGCCCCTCACTATGCTACTGTTCAGGGGACGGTACTTGAGGCGACACGAGCTCATTTGCAACAGTATTTCATCTGGTGCTGCTTGTAATTTCGCTAGTGGCTGCCGTCCGTCTTTGCCGCCTTGCGGTTGCCACGCTCTGCGGAGCCGAACGGGATCCGTTCACCTGGAAGAAAGCGCTGACTAGCCGTAGGAGTTATCAAACAGCCGCCTCTGCCTGTGCTGTAGGCGTTCTGTTCGGGCTGCTTTCAATCGGGGCGCTGTGGGGCGTTCGATCCGGGACGCCCATTTTCGGCTACAAGCCCAAGTCGGAATTATTCCCTCCCACTCTCGGGCCACGTACTCGGGTACCTCGATGGATGGCGCTCATCGGCTCTCCTCCTTTCGCCGATTTGGAAGCGGCGGAGGTGTCCCAAAAGAGCCAGCCTCGGTGGAAAAAGAGTAAGGATGGCGACCAGGATTCAGATTCGGCAATCGGAGCTCAATTGAGCGGAACTGATCTTCGATATGCGTCAGCAAATGACACCTTTTTCGCCGATGCCGACCTGAGCTATGCCGACCTTCGCGGTGCCGGCCTGATGGATGCCAACCTGAGCGGTGCCAGGCTGGGCGGTGCCGACCTGCGGCATGCCAATCTGGGCGAGGCCAACCTAAGCGGTGCTAGGCTGATCTATGCCGACTTACGCGGTGCCGCCCTGAGCGGTGCCCACCTTCGCGGTGCCGACTTGAGATCCACCACGAATCTAGATCCCGAACAAGTGAAACGCGCAAGGGGGTTGGGACTACGCCTTCTACGACGATGACATCCTCAAAGCTTTAGGCCTTCCACCTGACCACAACAAGAAGCTCGCGGTAGAGTAGGAAATCTGAAAATATTTTCCTATTCAAGCCTTACTCTCGGTAACCTATTTCCCGGAATATCAAACGACGGTGGAATATACGCCGATTGTATGAAATCCAGAAGGCTGACCTCCTGCGAGGAGGCCCCGCCAGCATTGGGATGGAACCTTCTCGAGAGGTTGAGCGTATCCTAGTTGGGAAGGTGCGTGGAGGAATCTATGTACTGCAATTATTGCGGCAAGTCCATTCAGGACGACGCGAACATCTGTGCATACTGCGGCACCCGCGTCGGTGGCGTGATCGCGCGCAAGCGCCTGGTTCGTCCCCGTGAAGGACGAAAAATCGCCGGTGTTTGCCTCGGCGTGGCGGAATATTTCGACGTGGACGTCACCATCGTTCGCCTGGTCTGGCTGATTGCGTCCGTGGTGACCGGTGTCGGCCTGCTTTCGTATCCAATTGCTTGGATCGTGATGCCTGAGGAGCCGCACCTGCTGGGGGCGCACGCGCCTGGCGGGCAGCAGGTTACGAACCCATAAGTCTAGATCCGTGGCAAAGATCGGTTTTCGCCCGGTGAGAAGAACGGCTATCATTGAGCGTGGTGAAAACAAAGAAGTTTGACCTGAAAAATCCGACTCCTGTCGTGGACGACGAAGACGAGATAACTCTTGCCGCAACAGACGAGGGCCTTCGTGATGTTGCGGCTGGGCGAACCATCGCTGCGGAAGAAACCCGCAAGCGAGTGTCCAAGTGGATTACCGCCTCTCCTACACCCCAATAATCGCTGATTCATCGCGGCATCACTTAATTTCATATAATCGCCGCATGGAAAAGATAACCAGCGACGATGCCGAAATTTCCTATGACATTGCCGGCACCGGGCCATCAGTAGTCCTGCTGCACCCCACTCCGGCTGACCACGAGTTCTTCCTCCCCGTCTCCCAATTTCTGTCTTCGAAGTACCGGCTGATCATTCCCGACCTTCGAGGTCATGGTGAATCTTCCTTGGGCAACGGCCCGGCGAGCATGCAGAAGCATGCCTTCGATGTTGCACGCGTAATGGATCATGCAGGAGTTGATCGCGCGCCGCTGCTTGGAGTTTCGATCGGCGGGCGTGTGATCTTTGAATTCTGGCGTCGCTTTCGCGACCGTGTGACCGCGCTGGTCCTCTGCAACACCGAGGCCCGCGCAGATTCGCCTGAAGCGCGTGCAAATCGCCTGCGCAACGCAGAAGACGTACTCAAGCGGGGCACTGAGCCATTTTTCGAGAGCATGCTACCAAAATTGTTAGGCGAGACCACCCGCCGGTCACGTCCCGATCTGGTTGAGGGCGCGCTGCGCATGGCGCGCAGAATGTCCGCCGAAGACGTAGCTGGGGTGCAGCTCGGCATGGCCGAGCGGCCCGATTCCGTTTCTTCGTTGAGAACGATCACTGTACCGACGCTCATCATCACCGGCGACGAAGATGTCCTCACCGGAGTCCCTGACGCCGAGTTGATGAAGCAGAACATTTCTGGCAGTGAAATGAGAGTCGTCGCCAAGGCCGGGCACTTTTCGCCTTGGGAGCAACCCGAAGAAGTAGGCAAGCTGCTCCGGAACTACCTCGATCGCATTTAGTGACTTTCCTGCCCAAATAGCAACGCCTCAGAACGTGTTCTCAGGCGTCTAAAGGCAACATGCTTACCCGTCGCATTCAGTATACCTTTAGAGAATCTCCGATCTTGGTGGCCATCTCTGTTTTCTGTTAGTAGAATTCGGAGCGAGGATCCAATCTTGGCCTGTCCCTTTTTTGCTCCGACACATAGCGCTGACGACATCGCCTTTCCACATCCGGCTCGATTGCCCTTGGGCGCGAGCTGGCGAGGCCACTGCTCCGCTCCCGGACACGAGCAAGCAATTCCGGGTGATGCCGATCTCGAGTCCTGCAACTTGGGATATGCGAAGGCTTGCCCGCGCTTGCCGAAGGAGCGGAGTTGCGACGCCGTCCGTTTCTCAGTCGCCAATGATTCAGGCGACACCATTTCAGTGCAATTTGTTCTTGAATCCGGGTACCTCCCTACCACACACGGTTTTTTGCAATACGATGGAATCGCGAGGGGATGGACATCGCCGCATTCTGACCCGCGCATTCAGAAACTGGCGGAATGCTTCTTGCACTCCTATCTTAATCGACGAGGCCGATCTTCTCTGTGAAGATTTTCTCTGTGAAACTCTGTGTCCTCTGTGGTTAAAAACAGCAAGATAACCACGGAGGACACGGAGGAACACAGAGATGGCAATTACAGGAATAACGGTGAGCTCAACCTATGCACGAAACTCATGACCCATTAATGCCGCGCCCAGTACGCGATTCGCAGTCCGAGATGAACGAGATTGTTCTCCCCAATGACACTAATCCCCTGGGCGCTCTGCTCGGCGGACGCCTCATGCACTGGATTGACCTTGCTGGCGCGTTGGCAGCGCACCGTCATTCGCGGAATTACGTGGTGACAGCCGCGATCGATCACCTAGATTTCTGGACACCAGTACACGTCGGAGACCTGGTCGTACTACGTTCGTCCGTTAACCGGGTATTCACCACTTCCATGGAAGTCGGAGTCCAGGTCAGCGTCGAAAACTATCTTGCGGATGAATGCAAGCACGTCAGTTCGGCATACCTCACGTTCGTTGCGGTTGACGCTGCCGGACGGCACCTGAAAGTTGTCCCGGTTATCCCTGAAACCGAAGAGCAGAAACGCCGCTACGAAGACGCAGGGCGGAGGCGCGAAATCAGAAGGACCGAACGAGAGCGCAAAAGGGCTAACCTGCGGTAGGACAACTCAGCTAAGTCTCACCCCGTATAATCAAATTTGGAATCTTCCTCCAGGTGACCTTGTGACCTCACACACACCTCCCCGTCCCGGACAGCCGCCGGGGCCACAGCCCCTGCCAGGAGTTGACGCCATCGTCGCGGTTGGCTCTGGCAAAGGAGGCGTCGGTAAGACCACGTTGGCCGTGAATCTGGCGCTGGCCCTATCCAAACTCGGCCACAAGACTGGCTTGCTCGACGCCGACGTTTATGGTCCAAACGTCCCGCTGATGCTCGGGACTAGCGCACAGCCGAAAGTGCTGGGCGAGAACCGCATCGAACCGCTCGACGTTCACGGCCTGAAGGTGATTTCGGTCGGACTGCTGAACCCCGGAGACAAGCCGTTGATCTGGCGCGGGCCCATGCTGCACTCGATCATCCGGCAGTTCCTGGGATCGGTGGAGTGGGGGAAACTCGATTATTTGATTGTCGATCTGCCTCCCGGCACCGGCGACGTTGCCTTGTCGCTCATTCAGACTGTCCCCCTAACGGCCGCAATTGTCGTCTCCACGCCGTCCGATGTCTCATTGCAGGACGCGCGTAAGGCCATTGAAATGTTCCGGCAAATGAAGGTGGACATCGCCGGCGTGGTCGAGAACATGAGCTATTTTGTTTGCCCACATTGCCAGCACGAAATCGATATCTTCTCCCGTGGCGGAGTGGAGAAGACCGCCCGCCAGTTCGAGGTGGACTTTCTAGGCAGCATTCAGCTCGACCCAGAAATCCGCAAATCCGGAGACGAAGGCCGGCCGGCCGTGCTGGAGGGCGAATCGGCGGCTCATGCGAAATCGCTGTTCGAGTTTGCCCGGCGCGTCGCGGACAAAATCGAACAAATCAAAGCCAGTGCCCCGGAAAGCGTTATCCAAATCCATTAAGCCGATTCTCTCATCCAATACAGCGTGGCACCTTTCGGGTACTGACACCGAGGTAGCGAGCCGCTAGAATGGGGGCCGAGATGATCTGTTTGCACTCAAAAGGATTCCACCGCTACGATTCCAGGTAACCAACTAATCCTTAACTCGATGTTTTAAAAGCTGTTACTGTGAGTCGAGGGATCTTTTGCAGGGAAGGTATATATAAGGAGTATGGCGACGGGCCAACCCATAGGTGACAGAGAGCGCGAAATCTTGACCGCGATCGTGGAAACGTTCATTTCTACGGGGGAGCCGGTGGGATCGCGGATGCTCTCGCGGGGCAGCCGGGAAGGGTTGAGTCCGGCGACGATTCGCAACGTTATGGCGGATCTAGCCGACGCGGGATTCCTCGAGCAGCCGCATACTTCTGCAGGCCGCGTGCCGAGCGCCTCGGCGTATCGCTATTACGTCGAGCAGCTCAGCGGCAAGACCCAGCTTTCGCAGACAGACGAAGGCATCATTCAGGATTCGTTGCAGGGGGTGACCGACGTGCAGGAGTTTATGGAGCGAACTTCGCACGTGCTTTCGCTCATCTCGCGCAATGTTGGAGTCGCGGTTGCTGCCAGCGGCCCCAAGAATGCGTTAGAGCATGTGTACTTCTCACGGCTCGGCGATCAGAAGGTATTAGCGGTCGTGGTCACAAGGTCTGGTCTGGTTCGTGACCGCGTGATGCGGCTTGATCTGCCGCAAGCTGACCTCGACGCTGCGGCGCGTTTCATCAATGACAACTTTCGTGGCTGGACTCTGGAAGCGGTTCGCGGCGAGATTGCCCGACGGCTGGAGCAAGAGCGCAGCGAGTATGACCGTCTCATGACATCGGTCGAGCAACTCTACAGGCAAGGCGTGCTCTCCGGAGATGAATCAACGCAGGTGATCTTCGTGGAAGGCACAGCGAATCTGGTGGCCGGCGAACAAGATCGCGCGCGCTTGCAAGCACTCCTGCAGGCCCTGGACGAAAAACAGAAGCTGGTCGAGCTGCTAGGTGCCTATCTTGACGCAAAACAGGAGGCCGTGCGCGTGGTTATTGGCTTGGACGAGGCGCTGCCCTCCATGCGCAACCTGGTTCTGATCGGCACTCCGGCCCGTGTCGGAGGGGAAGTGATGGGGTCGCTCGCCGTGCTAGGGCCTCCGCGAATGGACTATCAGCACACAATTACTGCCGTCTCTTATATCGCACGGCTCTTTGACAAAATTTTGAATGAATCCGAATAAGACTTATGGCCAGAACCAACGGAAAAACCGAACTGGAAGAACAACAGCTCGACGTCGAGCATGAACTGCCGCCAGCGGAGCAAACGGAAAGTCAGCAATCGGGTGCCCGTGAAGCAGGCGAGCGTGTTTCCGAAGTAGAGAAGCTTCGCGCCGAACGCGATACGCTTCTCGATCGCCTCGCCCGCATGCAGGCAGAGTTCGATAATGCCCGTAAGCGCGCAGCAAAAGAACAGCAGGACTTCCGCGACTACGCTCTAGCAGACACGATCAAGGTGCTCATTCCGGTCCTGGATAGCTTTGATCGCGCACTCCAGACGTCTCCGGAAAAATCAGAGTTCCATGTAGGCGTGGAACTCATCCATAAACAATTGCAGGACGCCTTGGCCAAGATCGGAGTCCGCCCAGTTCCGGCCAAGGGCGAGCAGTTCGATCCTCGTTACCATGAAGCCATCGAAATGGTAGACACTGAGGATTTTGAGGACCATCAGGTGCTCGAAGAGTTGCAGCGAGGATACAAGTTGAAAGACCGACTTTTGCGACCAGCCATGGTCCGGGTCGCCCGAAATTCACGGAAGTAGGGAGAGCGAGTTCTGCCAAGCAACGTAAAACGCGATTACTACGAGGTGCTGGGAGTTCAGCGCGGCGCCAGCGACCAGGAGATCAAGAGCGCCTACCGTAAGCTGGCGATGCAGTTTCATCCCGACCGCAATCCCAACAATCCTGACGCTGAAGAAAAGTTCAAGGAAGCCAGCGAAGCGTATGCCGTGCTGGCCGACGCCGAGAAGCGAGGCATGTACGATCGCTTCGGCCATGCCGGAGTAGGCGGCGCGGGTGGAGGCGCAGGGTTCGACGCAACCGTCTTCCACGATTTCAGCGATATCTTCGGCGAGTTCTTCGGCTTCGGCGATCTGTTCGGCGGAGGACGTTCAGGCGGCCGCCGCACCCGCGCTCAACGAGGCGCCGACCTTCGCGAAGATATCACTATTGAGTTTGAAGAAGCGGTCTTCGGTGCCGAGAAAAAGATTACCTATCGCAAACACGAAAATTGCGAAACCTGCGGAGGCTCGGGAAGTGCGCAAGGCAAAGCTCCGGCAGCCTGCCGCACTTGCGGAGGACGAGGCCAGGTCCGCTATCAGCAGGGCTTCTTCTCGATTGCGCGTACTTGTCCGGCATGCCAGGGCGCTGGCAGTGTGATCAGCGATCCTTGCGTGAAATGCAAAGGTGAAGGCCGCGTCGTCCAGCAGAAAACGATCGACGCGAAAATTCCTGCCGGAGTTGAAGACGGTACCCGGATTCGTTTCACAGCAGTAGGCGAGGCCGGTGTGCACGGCGGCCCCTCGGGCGATCTCTATGTCGTCCTGCATGTGAAGGAGCACCCGTTTTTCGAGCGCCAGGGAAACGATCTCTATTGCACTGTTCCAATTTCGTTCACGCAAGCGGCCCTGGGAACGGAGATTCAGGTTCCAACCCTTGAAACGGAGCACACTCTGAAAATTCCCGAGGGAACGCAGTCCGGGACCGTCCTCAAGATTCGCGGCAAGGGCGTTCCAGTGCTCAACGGGCACGGCAAAGGAGATCTGTTCGTTGAAGTCCGGCTGCAGACTCCATCGAAACTCACCAAACGCCAGCGCGAGCTGCTGCAGGAATTGCAGACCATCACCCAGGTAGAAAACAAGCCGGAACGGCACTCGCTACTCGGCAAAATGAAAGATATGTTCAGCCAGGCTTGATTGTCGCTACACGGCCAGCAATTCTGCTAATGACTCGCCGCCGCTGGATTGCCGACGAAGTCTCCGGAAATTTCGCCGCGCTGACCGGAAGTCACGCCCGCCATCTTGCGCAGGTCCTCCGCGCCGAAATCGGCCAAGAGTTCGATATTTCTACCGGATCAGAAGTTCGCCGCGGAACAATTTCCAGCATTCGTCTGGACCGCATCGAGTTCGACTTGGGAGAAGCAATTGCGACTACGGCTGAGATCGCGATCGCAGTCGCAATCTCGGTTTTCAAATTCGACCGCATGGAATGGGCAATTGAGAAATGTACCGAGTTGGGTGTAGCCAAAATTATCCTGGTCATCGCGGGCCGCACCGAACCGCATCTTGCCGCTGCGTCTCAGAAGCGCTCCGAACGCTGGCGGCGCATAGCCCGTCAAGCGTCCGAGCAGTCCAGGCGAGTTTCGCCTCCCGAGATTTGTGGGCCGATAAAGCTCAAACAACTGCAAGCGACGACAGCCGACGCGCGAATAGTGTTGTGCGAAACAGAAAATACTCAGATGCTGAAGGACGCTGTCCCCGAGAGCGCCACCTCCGTGCTGCTAGCCTTCGGCCCCGAAGGGGGCTGGAAGGAGCAGGAAATCGCCACATTCCGCGATGCGGGATGGACGACAGCGTCATTAGGCCCAACCATTCTTCGCGCAGAGACAGCGGTGATAGCAGCGGTCGCAATCACCGCGGCCGTTGTCAAATCCTAGCGCCGTCCTCTGTGAAACTCTGTGTCCTCTCTGGTTAAGCCTTTAGCATTCAGAGAGGAACGGCTTAATCCACACACCAGTTTTCCGCAACTAACTCTGGTATTCTCCTGCTCAATGGCAGTTTCCAGAAGTATCCCTGATTCGCGTATTCAACCTGATCCCCACCAGCGCGAGGCCATCGAGCACGTACATGGACCGATGCTGGTGTTGGCTGGGGCAGGCACGGGCAAGACCACTGTGCTTATCAGGCGGATTGCGCAATTGATTCGCGACGGCCATGCGCGCCGCCCGGATGCGATTCTTGCCCTCACCTATACCGATAACGCCGCGAAAGAAATGCTGGATCGCGCGAAGCGGGAATTGCGAGGCTCCAATTCTGACGGCCTTCAAGTCTGTACGTTCCATGCCTACTGCAACGAACTGCTGAAACGCTGTGGTCGGGGCTTTGACGTGCTGCTCGATAAAGACCTATGGATCCTGCTACGCCGCAATCTCCGCGAGTTGCATTTGAACCATTATATCCGCGCGGCCAACACTGCTAAGTTCCTTGACGACCTGCTGGAGTTCATGCGCCGCTGCCAGGACGAGTTGGTCGGTCCCCAGCAGTATGCCGAATACGTGCGGCGAATTGAGAATGGCGAGCTGCCGGTCCCGCGAGTCGCCAAATCCAAAGATGCGGATGAGATCACGGATGAAGAGGCGATTGGCCGCTGCCGGGAAATTGCTTTTGTCTTTGAGACCGTTGAACGCATGCTGCGCGAACGTAATCTGGGCACCTTTGGCCATATGATTTTGCGCGCCAACGAACTGCTGGGCGAAGACGCTGCACTGCTCGAACGAGAGCGTGCCCGTGCGCGGTTTATTTTGATTGATGAGTTCCAGGATGCAAATTTCGCCCAGATCAAAGTTCTGGAGAAGCTGGCAGGTCCCGTGTGGGTCGGAAATTCTTGTCCGACAAGCGCGGGCGAGGGCGCCCGCGCCACACAAGCACAGCAGAATATCTTTGCGGTAGGCGATCCCGACCAAGGAATCTACCGTTTTCGCGGCGCCTCCAGCGGCGCCTTCGAGCTTTTCCAAAAGCATTTTGCCGGCTCGAAGCTGGTTGTGCTGAATAAGAACCGCCGCTCGACCACACCGATTCTCAAATGCGCTTACGCTCTCATCTCGCAGAATCCCGAGTTCTCATTAATGGCAGAAGCGGGCCCTGTTTCCGCTGAGGAAACGTTGACGAGTCCTAATCCTGCTGAAGCGGCCGGTACGCGCACCCAGTACCGCCGCGTGCCGCTGATTTCCGCTCGCGACCAACAGGACGCTAAGAACGCAACCCGCCGAGCTCCGGTCGATGCTGTTCTTGTGACCGGAAATTTCATGGAGGCCACGGACCTGGTGTCCACGCTGATCGAACGCCGCCGCCAGTCACGTTGCGAATGGAAGGACATTGCAATCCTTTACCGGATGCACCACCACCGTGACGAGCTCGCGGCCGAGCTGGCCAGAAACAAGATCCCTTTCTCAATCGAGGGCATGGACGTGCTGGATACGCCTGACGTCCGCGACCTGCTCGCCTGCCTGGGCGCGGTGGTCTCTGACACCGACAGTGCAGCATTGTTTCGGGTGGCAGCGTTCCGGCAATTTTCGGTTGATCCAAATGAATTGAGAAGCGCCCTCCGGGCTCTCCCCCGCGATAACACGGCCTCAATCGCATCGGTACTGTCTCGCCTAAAAGGGGGCGACACTATCGTGGAGACCATGCGGCAAGCGCGAGAACAGACAGCAGGAAACAAAACCTACTCGGCGCTGCTCTCCCTGGTCCGCCACTTTCAGGTACCGCGGAGTTCGGCCGTCGACACCATCCTGCAATTCTCAAATCAATGGGAGAAGTCGCCCATTACCAAAACGGGGGAGCCGGGAGAGTTCCTCGAATATCTCGACTACTTCCGCGAGGCGCGAGGGACGATTCCGCTGCCGGCCAGAGAAGAGGAGAATGCGGTCAAACTGATGACCGTCCATTCCGCCAAGGGCTTGGAGTTCGATCATGTCTTCATTCTGCGCGCGATCAAAGGCAGCTTCCCGGTGCATTATCGTGAGCCGCTGATCGAACTCCCTGCAGAGCTTCGCAACTCCGGCGTCCCCGGTCAGGATGAGAAAAGAGTCTGTGAACAGGAAGAACGCCGCCTCTTTTATGTGGCCATGACCCGCGCCCGCGACACGCTTTCGATCTACGGCCAGTTCGGTAGAGGACAGACCGACAGTACGCCACCCGGATATTTACGCGAGCTGCTCAAGCATCAGGAAATGAGGGGTTGGCTCAAGCAGCGAACTTGCCGCGAATTCCAAACAGACATCTTCGGAGCTGCAGAAGCTGTGTCACGGCTGGGTGAGTGGATTGGCCTCCCCCCGTCCTCCGATCTGGCGGCCACCCTGAGCGCCAGCGCCATCCAGCATTACGAAACTTGCCCGTTGCAGTTCAAACTGGAGCGTGAGTGGCGAATTCCCTCCGAGGCCTCAGCCGCCCTGCAATACGGAGCCTGCATGCACCGCGTCCTGCTCACCTATTACGATTCCGTGCGCTGGGACCGCCCTTTGTCGGAACCTGACCTGATTGAGCTTTTTCGCAACGAATTGGCCAGTGCCGGATTCTCGGATCATTATCAACGCGAGCTGTATGAGCAGAAGGGGATCACCGAGCTGCGGGAATTCTTGGCCATCTCAGGTCAGCTCAAGCCAGAGGTTCTGCACACCGAAGAACGCTTCAGCGTGAAGATCGCTCCCACAACCCTGGTGGGTCGTATTGATCGCATCGATAGAGCTTCAGATTGTTCGCGAGATCACGAAACTGGTTCGTCCGTCATCATCACCGACTACAAAACCGGGAGACCCAGATCGCAAGAGGATGCGGATGAAAGTTTGCAGCTCTCTCTGTATGCGCTAGCCGCGCGCGAGAACTGGGGATACCGCGCTGAACGCCTCGTCTTTCATAACCTGGAAGGGAACACGACCGTCAGCACCGAACGAACCGATCTCCAGCTTGATCAAGCCAGGCTGCACGTGGAAGACATCGCGGGAAAAATTGCAGCAGGGAAGTTCGATCCCACGCCGGGTTTCCACTGCTCCTGGTGCGCTTATCGAGTGCTGTGCCCGAAAACTGAGAAGCGCGTTCCCAAGATGGAAGCAAAACCTCCTGCGGCGCAAGCCACCTCGGTTTCCGCTCAATGAATCCGGCGCAGGCTCCAGAAGCATTTTTCCCCTAAGATCGCGAAAATCATGCAAAGTGCGTAGAGAAATATCAGGATTTTCTTTGCGAACTTTGCGAATCCTCAGCGTCCTTCGCGGTTAAATGCTTTTGGCTTTGTGCTTGGGCCGCAATGCTTACACCAAAAACTTAGGGGACGCTTTTGGCGTCCCCATGGTTTACTTTGCAATCGGCCAATTAGTGTTTCTTCTTGCTGGCCTTTTTCGCTTTCTTTTTGGTTGCCATGGTTGCCTATTCTCCCTTCCATTGTTCATGGATAATGCAACGATGATTTGTTGCAACTCTCTGAATGTATAGAGTCATTAAAAAGCGAAGTCAAGCAAAAAATGATGTGCAATGCCGATCACAGCGGAGTACGAAAGTCACGATGGAGCGCCGCTGCACGATTTTTTGGTTGCGATGCGCAGAAGTTTTCAATCACTGATGTTCCTCTGTGTGCCTCTGTGCCCTCTGTGGTTTCAAGAATTGGACGTGGAGAGCACGGTTCGATTTAGCTGAAGGCGGACGCAGACACCAAGGCGAATCGAAGTGCAGATGTCCTCTCATCTAACCTCTGGAGAATATAATTTAATCGCGAAGATCAGCGCAGGAGCACACAAATGGCTGCTATGGACGATGTCGTAATCATTTCCGGTTGTCGCACGCCGGTCGGAAAATTTCAGGGATCGCTGTCAGATCTCAGCGCCACGCAACTCGGCGCAATCGCCGTGCGTGAGGCGGTGAAGCGCTCCGGAATCGAACCCGAACGCGTCGACGAATGCATCATGGGCAATGTCATCTCCGCCGGACTGGGGCAGAATCCCGCGCGGCAGGCCGCAATCTTCGGCGGACTGCCTCCGGAAGTGGGTGCCATGACTGTAAACAAAGTTTGCGGCTCCGGACTCAAAGCCGTCGCTCTTGCGGCGCAGGCGATACAGACCGGGAATAGCACGATAGTTGTAGCCGGCGGCATGGAATCCATGACCAACGCGCCGTATCTTCTGCCGCAAGCGCGCAAGGGATACCGCCTCGGCGACGCTCAGATCGTCGACTCGATGGTCCGCGACGGACTCTGGGACATTTACAACGACTACCACATGGGCATCACCGGCGAGAACGTTGCCGGGAAATATGGCATCACCCGCGAAGAGCAGGACGAGTTCGCGGTGAACTCCCATCGCAAGGCGGTCGCCGCGATCAAAGAATGCCGCTTCAAGTCGCAGATCGTTCCCGTCGAGCTTTCCGCGAAACAGAAAGGCGCAGCCCCGGTTCTGTTCGACAAAGACGAATCTCCGCGCGAAGACACTACCATCGAAATCCTGCGCTCGCTCAAACCCGCCTTCAAGAAAGACGGAACAGTCACCGCTGGCAATGCTCCCGGAGTAAACGATGGCGCAGCCGCCGTAGTCGTGACCAGCGCTGCCATGGCCAAAGAACTTGGAGCTAAGCCGATGGTACGTATCGTTGCGCAAGCCACCAGCGGCATCGATCCCAAGTGGGTCATGATGGCCCCAGTCAGCGCCGTCCGCAAACTTTGGGAGAAGAGCGGCTGGAAGAACGGCGACGTTGACCTCTACGAACTGAACGAAGCCTTCTCGGTGCAGGCCTTGGGGGTCATGCGCGAGCTCGGCCTCAATCCCGAAAAAGTCAACGTGAACGGAGGCGCCGTCGCCATCGGCCATCCCATCGGCGCCAGCGGCGCGCGCGTTCTGGTAACGCTGATCTACGAAATGATCCGCCGCGATGTGCATCGCGGGATTGCGGCGTTGTGTTTGGGCGGAGGGAATGCGGTGGCGATGGCGGTGGAACGGTAGTTTGCGATTCGATTCCAGTGATAGCCCGGCACGGCAGTGCCGGGTGGATTTGAGAGATGATCAGGTCCCGCAGGGATCCCCATCATTTCTCTATCACCTATCCTCCATAGCGATCATTCGTGACAAGTGTAGAACTGTATCCCTCTGAGACCAGCTTCGTTATCCTTCTATACACAGCACTCGAGACGAATATCAATTTGAACGCTCCCCTGTCCTGGCCGAAAAACTCTTTCGACTTAAAGATCGCTTTCTGACCAGCGCCAATTGGTTTGGGGTACGGTCCCCTGAGCACAAGGCGATATTTTCTTTGCCCGCATGTTCGACAGTCCTCGAAAGGTGCGTCTTTGAGTTCCAATGGACAGCATCCTTAACGTCTAGCTGGACCACAGTGGGAATTTCGGCTCCTGTCTTGTCCAACACGACCGGTCGTGAGGTGGGTTGAATAAATACTCGGAGTCCCGTGGAGACCACACGGGTCTGGCTAACGACATCAACTCGCCAAGATGAAATTTGGATATCTCAGGCCCGCTGTGCCGTCCCTGCGGCGCTAACGCATCCCAATCTCAGCCATTCTGCATTGCGGCAATCACCGAGTCCGCGAACTCTGACGTCCCAGCCTTGCCGCCTACATCCTTCGTCAGCTTGTCGCGATCGCGATAAACCTTCTCGAGGGCATTGCGGATTTTGAGGGCCGCCTCGGGCTCGCCAATATGTCGCAACATAAGCAGGGAAGAGCGAAGTAGCGCGGTGGGATTGGCGAGGTTCTTGCCCGCAATGTCGGGCGCCGAACCGTGAACAGCCTCAAAGATGGCGCAGCCTTCGCCAAGATTAGCGCTGGGCACCAGCCCAAGTCCGCCGACCAGTCCGGCGCACAGGTCCGACAGAATATCGCCGTAGAGATTCTCCATGACCAGCACGTCATATTGATACGGATTCATCACCAGCTGCATGCAGGTGTTGTCCACAATGTGCTCGCCGTAAGTGATCTCGGGATATTCCTTCGCCACGTTACGCGAGCAGCGCAGAAACAGACCATCCGAAAGCTTCATGATGTTGGCTTTGTGAATGGAGTGGACTTTCCGCCGCTTGTTGTTCCGCGCGTATTCAAAGGCAAACCGTGAGATGCGCGTCGACGCTTTTTCAGTGATGATCTTCAAGCTCTCGACCACGCCAGGCACAACCTCGTGTTCGAGACCCGAATAAAGCCCCTCGGTATTCTCCCGCACAATGACCAGATCGACATCCGGGTAACGCGTAGGAATGTGCGGCAGGTTGCGGATCGGACGAAAATTAGCGTACAGCTCAAACTTCTTCCGCAACTGAACATTGATGCTGGCAAAGCCCCCGCCCACCGGCGTAGTGATCGGGCCTTTCAGCGCGACATGCGTCCGCTCAATCGACTCCGTCAGCGCTTTAGGAATGTATTCCTTGTACTTTTCAAAAGCCTCAGCGCCAGCCTGCACAGTCTCCCACTCGAACTCCAAACCAGTGGCTTCAAGAATTCGAACCACCGCCTGAGAAACTTCTGTGCCAATGCCATCGCCAGGAATAAGTGTGATTTTATGTGCCATCAAGGTTCGTGTAGGCCCGGGCGTCCACGCCCGGGCAGGCGAGCGCAGCTCGCCAAAACGCATCCCGCGCCTCGCTCGGGCGGACGGGCATGGACGCCCGTCCCTACATAGTTTTTGCTGTGCTTTTAGCCGGCAGTTCTCCGGCTTCCTTTGTCTTGAGCAGATCCTTCAGTTCCGCCATGAACTCCTGCACGTCCTTGAAATCCAAGTACACAGACGCAAATCGCACATAAGCCACTTTGTCATACCGGCGCAGGCGATTCATGATGAGTTCACCGACTTCGCTAGTCTTGCGTTCGCGCTCCGCCGACTCGATCACAAACCCTTCAGCCTCGTTCACAATCTGCTCCAGCTTGCTGATTGGTACCGGCCGTTTTTCGCAAGCCCGCAGCAACCCATTCAAGACTTTTTGGCGGTCAAATTTCTCCCGCCGCCCGTCTTTCTTCACCACCATGTAAGGGATTTCATCAATGCGCTCGTAGGTCGTAAAGCGCTTCTCGCACTTCAGACACTCACGCCGCCGGCGAATGGAATCGGCTTCCTTGCTCTCACGCGAATCCACGACCTTGTCATTGGCAAAGCCGCAAAAAGGGCATTTCATAAGGGTGGAAGAAAACTATTGTAGCAGGGGCGAAACCCATCACTCATTGAGTAGAAATGGTGATGGCTTGCATTGGCCGTCCTTCGTGTACCTTCGTGTCCTTTGTGGTTAATGCCTTTTGATCACAACCACAACGGACACAAAGTTACAGGAAGTAAACTTCGCCTGTGCTTGTCCAACTCGGCGCCCGCCAAGGGTCTAACCGCTAACTCCGAAATGCCGCTCTTCCGGCGGCTTCACCCTTCGAAACGCCCGAAACAGCAGCATATCGTAAGCAACTTTCGCTGCACCCCCAACAATCAGCGGCGCGGAAAAGGTCAATGCCTGCATCAGCGCCCCCGCGCTTGCCGACCCAATAGCCCAGAACACATTGCGCGCCAGATTAGTGATTCCAGCAGCAAACGTCCGCTCACTTGGCTGGACCATCGCCGCGACGTACGACTGTCGCGTGGGCACGTCCATTTCCACCAACGCCTCCCGGCAGAAGAAAAGCAGAACCGCCCATTTGAACGATGGCGCGAAAGGCACCGCAATCAAAAACAAACTGGATGGCAGATGCGTAAGCACCATCGTATTCACCAACCCAATCCGTTTCGCCAGCCAGGCCGCTCCTAAATGCGAAAACGCATTCAATACATGCACCGTGAAGAACACCAACCCCAGGTTCTGTTCGGCAATGCCGAAGCGCCGGAAGAACCAGTAGGACACAAGCGCATCGGTTAGAAAGCCACCACCAAAAGCATCCAGAGAAAATAACGCCGTGAGCCGAGTGAGCACTTTCTTTGTCTCGGGCGCGATTCGGTGTGCGGCTAATGCGCTCCGAACGCCGATCGCCACCGCCGGTGAGAGCAACGCATAAATCCCGGCTATCGCCAGTGAGAGACCCACATAAGCAAGGAAGAGGACCTTATATGCAGCGAACACGCTGAGCCCCGCGCGATGCTGTAGAAACAGGGGCAACCCCGCCGCCAACGCCCCGAGCGATCCACCTCCGTCGATCAATGCGTTGTAAAAAGCAAGGTTCCACGTCCGCGCCGAATCCGGCACCAGCCCCGGAATAATCGCCTGCTCGATTGCGTACGATGGAGACCGGTCCGTCCCGGTGCCGTTCAACATTCCCAGAAACGCGATCGCAATCAGCAGAAAAAAGGGCAGAGAAAAAATTGAGACCAGGGCCAAACCACCAACCGCGCTTAGGACCGACAGGACCAATAGCGAGCGCTTTCTCCCCAGGCGGTCCGCCGCAAAGCTCACAATGAAAGTCGCCAGCGACGCTCCCGCCAGCCCCGCCCCGACCACAATTCCAATCGCCAAAGATGAATATCCAGCGCGGAACAAATAAATGCCGAGAATCACTCCCAGCAGCCCAACTCCAAAAGACCGCAGGAACGCCGCAATCGAGATCAGTGCCCGATCACGAAAATGAGATGTCGCCGATCCGGAATGTTCACTCGCAGCCATCGACTCGGAGTGCAACCCTTTAGGTCTGCTCTGCTACGACCGGTTGCTCATGACTTGCTTTCGAGAGTTTGCGCAGCGACAAATGTCCGCGATGCGCGAACACCAGTCCAAGTGGAATGCACGACATAAAAGTCACCAGCCAAAGCAGGATGCCGCAACTCAAGGCCGCTTCCGGAGGAATTCCATATACAAGTTGTAGAGCGCTGATCACTGCCAGCTGGCTTCCACCACCAACCGCGGGCAACTGCACCACCGAACCAATCATGCTAAAGCCCATCAGCAACAACACGTGCGGAACGTCCATATTTGCCAGATGCGGCCGGTCGCCAACCTTCTTCACTCGCTTGTGCTGACGAAACAGCCAACTATCGCCATTGACCTCTTTCAGAACGTACCCCTTGCTAGCAAGCCCGGCATTGAGCGTCGCCACCGTATCATCCGTCAAAGGCTGGCCCGCGCTCTCTGGCAAACCCGCCAGCTGCGCCGTTTCCACGTCAACCGCCGGCGGCCCTTCCTGTGCCGCTTCAGGCGGATAGGAATGCGCCACCTCGCGATAGGCCAGCGCGATCATGAACCACATGAGAAGCGATATGGCCACCAGCTTGCCAAACGACCAGAATCCCGCGATCGTATTCAGCCCTTCACCGAACGCCCGCACTTTCTGGTCCACAACTCGCGCCAGGCGGGCGGATATTTTTGCCGTCACATTGTGCAGAAGCACCGCCACCTGATGTCCGCGCACGCGAATTACGAAGGCAATAAGGCTTGCCAGAGCCACCAACCCACAAAGGGTGATGGCCGCTACCCTGAATTTGTGCAGATACGGATTCACCCGGATGGCTGAGGAAAAAAACACATCAATAGTCATCAACACCGTAAACGCGCCGATGTCAAAAATGCGTTCCACGGTCCAGACGCCAACCTGCGACGCGAACGGCAATTCTTCTCGCCGCGCTATCAAGTAAGGACGAATAAACTCTCCCGGACGTCCAAGCAGCGCCAGCCCGGCGAAGCCGATGAATGTCGCTGGGACCAGGCTCCAGGTGCTGGTCTTGCGCACCGGCTCCAGAAAAACCTTCCACCGAAGCGCGCGCAAAAAATAAGTCGCATAGATGAGCCCCAGCGCGGCGACGACATGCAGAGGTTCCACCCGGCTCGCCTTCAGGAACCGCGACCATTCGAAGCTTCGCCAATGCTGTACCTGGAAATAAACCAGAGCGCCCAGGGCCGCAAGCACAATTGTGGTCGTCAGGATGCGCTTCTTGGTCATCAGTTATGCAAGCCGATCTGTTGCCTCTCTGGAAAATTCGCGGGCGTGTGGATTATTCAAGAAATTACGAACGAATGGAAGATCATTGTGCAGATCATTTTCACTTTAACGAGTTCACCTCAACGAGAAGCGCGTTCCGGCGCTTGCGGTTGAGCCGTCGCAAGCGCGCTCTTGTGTTCTCGCGTTCGCTGCGCTCCCGGCTTTGAAGACGCAGCCTTCGCCGGATGCGAAGCTGTAGCCGTTTGTTTCTGCGCAAGCAACGGATTCTCTGCCAGCTTCTGCCGGTTGAAATCGCGAATAATCCGCGCGACGTAAGCCTGCGTCTCATAATAAGGAGGCACGCCCCGGTACTGGTCTACGCGCTTCGGCCCGGCATTATAAGCAGCCAGGGCCTTCGGCACATCGAAGTTGTACTTTTCCAGCAGCTCCCGCAGATACTTTGTCCCGCCCTCAACATTCGCATTCGGATCAAACGAATTTGCCACGCCCAACTGAGAAGCCGTCTGCGGCATCAGCTGCATCAATCCCTGCGCGCCCTTCTTCGACACCGCGCGATTGTTGAACCCGCTCTCGGCGCGGATCACGCTGTTGATGAAGTCCGGATCAATCTGGTGCCGCTCGCCCGCGCCGCCGACGACCTTGCCAAGACTGGCCGAATCGATTCGGGGGTTGAATGACGTCTGCGGATTCAATGCGATTGGTGCGGGAGCCGGTGTGGGTATTTTCTGCGCCGAGGCGGCCAGTGGCGAAGTTTGCGGTGCCACAACTACCGGAGGAGGCGCCGTATCAATTTCGAATCGCTCAATTTGATCAGTCGGGATCTCGATATAACCGCTCGAACTCTCGCTCAAATACAGCCGCGTAACTGCTCCTACGATCTGCCGCCGCTCGTGCCGGATCGAATTCCCATTGCGCAAGATGGCCAAGTCCGCGCCATGCGCGCAAACCGACGCCGCGAAAATTACCACGACTGCGAGTTGTAATCTGAGCTTCAAATTCAAACCAAGAAAACTTGAACTTTAAACCCGGCTGCCCCACCCTTTGTGCTTTTCACAGGGTGGGAACCACAGAAGCCTGCATCGATGTCTTTAAATCAAACACCCCGTTCTATCGCCTTAGCGACTCCAAACTCATCATTCGATGCTGTCTTCGACCACCCGCGCCCCTTCAACTCCTCGCAGGCATTCCCCATGATAAACGGGACTCCGGCGAACTCAAGCATCTCCACATCATTATAATTATCACCGATGGCCATGACCTGCTCGCGCCCAATGCCCCGATAATTGGCCCAGCGCTCCAAAGCATGCCCCTTGGAGCAATCACGGTTGAGCACGTCCACGATCGACAGGTCCCGCACAGGATACTCCGTCCACACCACCGTGATCCGCTCCTTTAACCCGCTTGTTTCCAGCGCGCCCAACGCTTCCCGCATGCGCGCAATTGGCCCACAGAACATGGCCTGCACCGGGTCCGTCACCAGCGAATCTTCGATGGGCACCACAAAGTCGATGAATTGTAAATTCTTCTCCAGCCAGCGCTGAATGCTGCTGGTCAACATGTCCATCCGCTCCAGGACCAGCGCGCCTTTGCTGTCCTTGTCGAAGGTAATGACCATGTGCCCGCGGAAATCTCGCATCGATGAGCACAGTTGACGGCAGGTCTCCACCGGCAACAGATCGCGATGAAAACTTTCCCCAGCCAGCGACCGCGTAACCGCCCCATTCGAGCTGATCAGCCAAAGATCAAATCCAAGCTGCTCAGCGATAGGCAAAGCAAACGCATGCCGCCGCCCCGTAACCAGCGCGACTTCCACTCCGATTTCGTGCGCCCGACGCAACGCCTGCAGATCAGCCTCAGAAATGTGAAATTGAGAGTTAAGCAAGGTGCCATCAATATCGACGGCAAGAAGACGGATAGGAAGAGTCACTGAAGAAATTCTAGCATTCGCGCGGAGGTCTCAATCTTCGGGAAGGGAATCGCCGGGAAGAGCACAAGTTCCACACGTGCCGATTGAGCACGCCTACCGGGGGACCCTCTTTAGCCGCTGAGGCGCCTTTCCAGCACGAGCAATCACTTCTCGTGCATCAGCACGACACTAGACCAACGCCCAACCACGGTTTTGAGCGATTCATTTTCCTAATACTCTTTATCACAATTTCCAATACCGAACGGCCCTACAACTTGATAAGGTAGAAACAGCAGCCTGAGGTTCGCTCCCGCGCGGGACGCGAGACCTAAAGGTGAGTCCAATGCGGGAGTCTTCCAATGACCGATCTCGAGAACAAGATCAATCACATTTTGGAGGAACATCAGCATGAAAGCGGGCTGCACATGATAGGCGGGCGCCGCCGGCTGATCGACCGCCTGGTGCAGTTCTTCGAAGAGGACCTGAAGCCGCAAGCCCAGAGCGCTGTGCCATCTGGTTCGCGTGAAAATTAATCGTCGTTTCTCCTCCTGACTAAAGCCCGCTGTGCAAAGCAGCGGGCTTTATTGTTGCGCCAGGAATCGCCGGCATTGTCCGCCGAACCCACTGTCATAAGATAAAACTCGCCTAGCCGCGCAACGCGTTATCAGCGCCGTATTTTCGATTTCGGCAGGATCAACCGCCACAAGCATGCTGGCGTCCGCACACGAGTCTCCCAAATCTATTGTCGGCTAAGGGTTTGCAAGTGAGGTCTCGGCCCGTTAACGCTCAGCTCATTCTGTTGGTGCGATGGCGTTGCCTTGGAAGCTACGTTCAATTGCGGATGTAAGAAGTCCAGACCTGCATCGGGCTGGTTTGCCGATTTGACCAAGCGTAGTAAGGAATAAAGGTCAGGTTCCCTGACCGCGTCTTCGGAGCCTCGGCGTTTGTCGGCATGTAATCGGTTGTTCTGCTGACGCCGATTCGGACACTCTGCCTTGATGACGCAGAACGTCGACGCCGCACAGCAACTCGGCTTTGTACTCGTTCTGAAACTCTTTGCCAATCCGCTCGCTCACACTGATGGCGACATCTGACAGGGCAAGGCCGTTCGGCTGGTCCAATTCTTCCATGCAATAAATGATCGGACCGCATCTCACCGCAACCTTCCCGCGGTCTTCGGCCACATGGGGATTCGACGCGATCACTTCCGTGCGCATCGGTAACGCCAACGTGACCACATCGCCGGGTTTCCAGTTGCGCCGGATCGGAAAGTGCTCTCCTGCTCTTGCTGCTGGCTCCAGTCTGCCATTCACCACCACCGAAGCTTTGTTCGCCCACGCAGGGATCCTGACGTGCAGCGTGAATTCTAAAGTACAGCCGGCGCCCCATCGCGGAACTTCATTGAGCAAACCTGCCGCTTGGGTGACGTCAGTAAAAGTGCCGTCGCCGTTATTGCGATACAGCTTGTTCTGGCGGAAATAAGTGCAGAACAGGTCCTCGAAGCCATCATTGTTATAGTCTCCAACGTATACGCCGGAGGCCCATCCGGCATTTCGAAGGCCTGTTTTTTCGGTGACGTCAGTGAACGTTCCGTCGCGATTGTTCTTATACAAGCGATTGGTCGCTTCCGGCGGAGCGCCTTCAATTTTCGTGCCGCTGAGCAAGAAAATGTCCATCCAACCGTTGTTGTCGTAGTCGAAGAAAGCGCAACCCCAGCCCGTCGCTTCGAGGATGTAATCTTTGGAATCGGCATTGCCATAGATGACAGGCGTTGTGAGCCCAGCGGCAACTGCGATATCAACGAAATGCGCGTTAAAGGGCAGTCCTGATGGAGCGGGTTTGGCCTGAGGTTTCACCGTGCGCGATGCTACCCTTGTGCTAGAAGACGTCCGGCTGATGCAACCGCCGATAAAGTCACGAATAGCCGGCGAGTAATTCTCATGAGAAATTGGTGCTTCCAGCTATCAGCCTTAGAAGTAACGCGCTGCGGAAACGTTTACTAGCCATATATTCTATCCGACACGCCGCTGGTTCTTGCCATTGTTGCGGATGGACACGGTTCCTGATTTCGTTCCTGATCAAACTCGTCGATGGGCCGCCCAAGGAAACCACCTCCAAGAGTCTCTCTGCCGTGAAGAACCTTTTCACGCCATTGACGAATCTGCTATTAAGTGTGTACAGGAGGAACAGAAGTGTATCTGACCCTGGCTGTTATTTTCGTTGCCGCGGTGGGTCTCTGGACTGGAATTTGGATTAAACGAACCAGAGACCGGCAGCAAATGGAGGACCACAGCATCACACCCGAAGCGCTTCACGCGCTCTTGGACTCAAATCAGGAGGTGCTTCTGTATGATGTCCGGCAGCCGCTGGACTTGTTGACCAGTATTGAGATCATCCCTGGCGCAAAGAGAATTCCTCCAAGAGAAGTGCTTGAGAATCCGTCTCTCATCCCGAGAGAGAAAGACTCAATCGTTTACTGCACGTGTCCCAGTGATAAAACCAGCCGGACGATTCTGCATCGAGCTCTCGCTCTGCATTTCTTCCGCGTCAAATTCCTCAAAGGTGGGTTGGCAGCCTGGAAGGCAATGGGCTATCCAGTCCAGCCGTACACGGAGCCTTTCCATCTTGACATCGCAAGATAGACTCAGCCGCTGGGGACCTCACCCAACCTTCTCCAGCCGTTCCCGGAAATACCCTTTCCAACTCTCCGGCAATGCCGCAACTTGCAAAGCGCGGTCGACCGAGGCCACATCGTCGTCTGCATACCTTTTGGCGATGTACAGTCGAGTGATTTCCGAAACCGGGATGCCATTGTGGTCTCGACCAATGACTTTGATCTCATCACCAGCGCCAACTTCTCCCTCGCGCGTTACGGCCAGGTAAAAACCTGTGCGTCCGCTCGCAAGGAATCGCTTCACCATGCAATCGGCCTGAAATCGCACGCCGAGTTTGTAGCAAGGCAAGCGAGGCTGCGTAACGATCACTTCTGCAGACCCGACAGCGAACTGGTCGCCAATCTGGACTGAGTCTTCCAGCAAGCCGTTAGTAGTCAAATTTTCTCCAAACATACCCATTGGCAACTGCCGCCCCGGTAATTCTCTCGTCCAATAGCCATAGTGCGCGACGGGGTAGCAGTAGACCGCCTTATACTCTCCTCCGTGGACCGTGAGGTCGGCCTGCCGGTCTCCGTCCAGGTTGAGCTTGCGCAGTGCAACGCGGCCTTCGACGGGTTGCTTGAAGATCCCGGTAGTCACGATTCTCCCGTGCCACAATACTTCTCGTGGGAGGCCGATGTTTAGGGAGACAATCTTCATGCCTTTCCTTTTTTGAGTGCGTCTTGCTTTGGATGAAACGCCCACTGAGAAGATTCAGCTGGCCCAATAACAGAATTGCGCGACCAAATTCAAGTTTCCGTATCTAATCAAGTCACCCAGACAAATCTGAAACTCGGTATCATTTCTTTTGCTTCAAGGCCCGAAACGAGATCAAGCATGGCCAAACCAATTTTGCTGAGTGTGGATGACGACTCCGACGTTTTGCGGGCGATCGAGCGCGATCTTCGTTCGCAGTACGGTGCCGGATATCGGGTCATCGGAAGCGATTCGCCCGAGGGCGCTCTTGACCTCTTAAAACAGTTGAAGGTGCGTAACGACAGCGTGGCCTTGCTTCTGGCCGACCAGCGCATGCCGCGCATGGACGGAGTGGAATTTTTGCAGCAGGCAATGGGAATCTTTCCCGGTGCCAAGCGAGCGTTGCTGACCGCCTACGCGGACACTAACGCCGCGATCAGCGCCATCAATCACGCCGGCATTAACTATTTTTTCCTGAAGCCGTGGGACCCGCCCGCCGAACACTTGTATCCGCAATTAGATGATTTGCTCGATGACTGGCAAGCGTCCTACCATCCGACATTCCAGGGGATCCGGGTGCTGGGCACCCGCTGGTCGCCACGATCGTACGAGTTGAGAGACTTCCTGGCGCGCAACCACGTCCCCTATCAGTGGATTGACGTGGAGGGTTCCGCGAACGATCCGGAAACGAAGCGTCTTCTTGAAGCCTTGGGGCCCGAGGCTACCAACCTCCCGGTGGTACTCTTCCCCGACGGGACGAAACTTCTTGAGAGCGTACCCGCTGACGTCGCGCAAAAAGTTGGACTGCGGACGCGCGCGCAAACCAGCTTCTATGATTTGGCCATCGTGGGCGGTGGGCCTGCCGGTTTGGCCGCTGCCGTTTACGGCGCCTCTGAAGGTTTGCATACGGTAATGGTTGAGCGTGAGGCGCCGGGCGGCCAAGCGGGAATGAGCTCCCGCATTGAGAACTATCTTGGGTTTCCGACCGGGCTTAGTGGTGGCGATTTGGCGCGACGTGCGGTAGTGCAAGCCCAGCGTTTCGGAGTGGAAATCCTGTCGCCGCAGGAGGCTACTGGAGTCCGAACGGAAGCTTCTTATCGAATTATCAAGCTGGCGGACGGAAATGAGATCTCCTGCCACGCGCTGATGATCGCCACGGGAGTGCAGTGGCGGCGACTGGAAGCTCCGGGAATAGATAGGCTGCAAGGTGCGGGCATCTACTATGGAGGCGGCGCGACCGAGGCGCTCTCCTGCCAGGGTGAAATCGTGTATGTCGTGGGCGGCGCAAACTCCGCTGGTCAGGCGGCAATGAACTTCGCCAGATATGCAGAGCGCGTCGTTATTCTTGTGCGCGGCGAATCCCTTTCCAGCACCATGTCACGATACTTGATCGACCAGGTTCAAGAGACGCCTAAAATTCAGCTATGGACACATGCCAGCGTAGCTGAAGCCCATGGCGAAACACATCTGGAAGAGATTTCTGTACTTTGTTCCGACACCAACAAAATTGAACGGGTGCCGGCCAGCGCGATGTTTATATTTATTGGGGCACTGCCGCGGACGGATTGGCTGGCGAATACCGTCGAGCGCGACGAGCGCGGATTCCTCTTAACGGGGCCTGATCTTATACGCGACGGGCAACGCCCGAAGGGATGGACGCTCGACCGCGATCCGTTCTTGCTTGAAACCAATGTTCCCGGCATTTTTGCCGTGGGCGACGTGCGGCATGGTTCCATCAAGCGCGTGGCTTCAGGAGTCGGGGAAGGATCAGTCGCAGTACAGTTCATCCATCAGTATTTAAGCAAGGTATAAATGACCGAGAAATCAGAACTACTTCGCGTCCCGACATTCGCGGATTTGCCTGACGAGCAGCTTGAGTGGTTTCTCAGCCAATGCCAGGAGCAGGTACTCAAGCCGGGCGATACCTATATCCGCCAGGGTGATCCTGCCGAAAACATGTTTGTGCTCCTTGAAGGAGAATTCCAAGCGCGAGGCGAAATTAATGGTGAGACGTTTGCTTTTGCCCTCAAGTCTGGCGATGTGACCGGTGTTCTCCCCTTTTCACGGATGAAAAAAACTCCGGTGACGGGACGAGCAGTCAGCAATGGGCGGCTGTTGCGTTTTCCTTCTGCGCAGTTCCCTCAACTTGTGCAAAGGATGCCCGAGCTGGCCACCCGGTTGGTTGGCCTGATGTCCGACAGGATCCGCGAAACTACTCGCTTCGAACAGCAGCGCGACCGGCTGGCCTCTCTCGGAAAACTCTCGGCGGGACTTGCGCATGAACTCAACAATCCGGCTTCGGCTGCGAAACGCGCCACCAGCCAATTGCGCCACATTCTGAAAAAAATCAAGGACGCAAGTCACGAGTTAGGAAAACGCGACCTCACGTCCGCACAGAAAGCAGAAATTGACAAATTGGAGGCTTCGTTTACGCAACAGGATGTAGTGCCACCCGATGCGCTGACGATCAGCGACCTGGAAGACCAGCTTGATTCTTTGTTGCGCAGTCACGGACAGAACGACTTATGGCAGCTGGCAGCCGGCCTTGCGCGCCGAAACATCCAGTCGGAAGTACTGGAGTCTCTGTTCGCAAACCTCGATGGAGACACCGCCCGCGCCGCTCTGGTCAGGATTGCTGCTTCAGTGGAGGTCGCTAGTCTGCTACAAGAAATTGAGAGCAGTACGTCTCGAATATCGGATTTGGTCGGCGCAATCAAGGAATACACCTACATGGACCAGGCGCCAATACAAAACGTGGATATCGTAAAGAGCCTGGAAATCACGCTCACCATCTTGAATCACAAGCTTAAACAAGGAGTAGCGGTCCAGCGCGATTACCACCGCGTGCCGCTTCTGGTGAATTCATTCGGCAGCGAGCTCAACCAGGTCTGGACGAATATTATTGATAACGCGATCGACGCCATGCACGGAAAAGGCGAGCTTCGAGTCCGGACCTACCGTGACGACGGTTGCGTGGTAGTTGAGATTGGCGATAATGGCCCCGGGATTTCGCCAGAGGTTGAGCCGCACATCTTTGAGCCTTTTTTCACGACCAAAGGAGTTGGAGAAGGCACCGGTCTCGGCCTGGACACTGTCCAGCGAATTGTGAAGAAGCACCGGGGAAATATTCAGGTCACTTCCAAGCCCGGCGACACGCGTTTTCAGGTGTGGCTCCCAGTGGCAGACGCTTCCACGTGAGAGCGGGTGCAGAACGCGACGACCTCGGTGTGCGGTCCTGTGCAATACAAGCCACACCTTGAAAATCCATCCCGGCTGCACCGCGAGCGTCCTCAGATACCAATACTTGTGCTTACGCCGCAACCGAGCGGGCCGCGAACGTTTGTCGCACTGCGGCAATCATGATTCCACGCATGTCGGAAGATGGGCAGCAATCGTCGGCGCCGGCGTTTAGCGTGCGTGTCCACATTTCTTCATCCGCCACGCGATGGTTGCAGATGACGCGAATTCCCTGAAACTCGTTTTTCAGCGATTCCACGTCGTGGAGCGATGCCGATTCCAAGTCGAGAACGATTGCAAGCGGCCGGTGTTTGGCGGCGGCGTGACGCAGTTCATCTACGGACCTGGCAACGTGCACGCGATGGAACGAATCAGCTAGCAATGCGGCCAGCATTTGCGCCACATTGTGATCGCTCTGGAGCAGAATTATGGCGTGTTGCATATGCTCCTCGGTTCTGCCGCTTATCGCGGCTGCTGGCTCCGGCAGATGGATACCTGGCACAGAGCGGGGGAACGTTTGCCGCAACGCGCTGCTCGTGCTTCGCGCTGTCCGTTCGCCGTGGCGCTCTAGCGTTCGAACGGTTCGGCCTGAATCTTGCCGTTTTGCTTGAGCAGAATTTCCACTTTGCCTTCAGCCTCCTCCAGCTCCTTCCGACAGGACGCTGAAAGCTGCATTCCTTCTTCGAACAGGGTCAATGACTTTTCCAGAGGCACCTCACCCTGTTCCAGCTCCTGAACAATCTTCTCCAGACGCTGGATACACTCCTCAAATTTTGGCAAAAGGAAATAACTCCTTAAGGCTGATACTACACCCAGCCACCTTAGGTGCTATCGGGTAAAAACTGTAGCAAAACGTTTTAGTTTTCTAAGGGTTTCGAAAGGCGAAAAATCTGACTCTATCCCGCCTTAGCGCCTGAACTTCCCAGCGCCTCCAGCACATCAACCGCCGAAGAATAGCGTCCCTGGGGAGCGCTAATCTGCGCTCCTTGCACCATGCCGCGAACCGCCACCAGCATTTCGCGTGCGAAGGAAACACCTTCTTCCCGAGCAGCCTCCGGCGAAGCGGCCCGATTCATGCGCTCGATAATGGAGTCCGGAACCGACACGCGCAGTTCGTTCTTCATAAATTCAGCATTGCGCGCGCTGACCAGCGGCCAGATGCCGGCGATGACCGGTATCCGAAAATGCTCAATCCTGCGCATGAAAGTTTCCAGCAAGCACAAGTCAAACACCGGTTGCGTGACTGCGAACTCAGCGCCCGCCTCGACCTTGAATTCAAAGCGGCGAATCTCCTCGTCGATGTTTGGAACGCCGGGATTGGCTCCGATTCCAATGGCGAAGGCCGTGCCGGTCCCGATTGGGTTGCCGCCGATATCGAGCCCGCGGTTGAGATTGTGCACAATATTCACCAGGCCGATCGCGTCCACATCGAATACCGCGGTTGCATCAGGGTAGCCACCCATCTTCGGCGGATCGCCGGTAATGCAAATCAAGTTTCGGATTCCGACTGCCGCCGCGCCCAGCAAGTCGGATTGAATGCACAGCACATTGCGGTCCCGGCAGGTGTAATGCAGAATGGCTTCAATTCCGGCCTGCTGCTGCAAAAGCAACGAGAGAGCCTGGTTACTCATACGGGCGGAGGCGCGCGGGCTATCCGGAATGTTGATCGCGTCCACGCCAACAGATTTCAGGAATCTAGCCCCGGTGAGCTCTTTTTCAATGTTCGTACCCTTTGGAGGAACGATTTCCACCATGGTGACGAATTGGCCGCTAGCGATTTTCGCGCCCAGTTGTGACCTTTTCTCAAGGGGAATGCTGGCGACCACAGCAGGCGGGGCTTGGATCTTCACCGCTACGTCGGACAATCGAGCACGTGCCTGAGTGGCCCGAAGCCCAGACTTCATCACCCGAATATGCTCCGGAGTCGTCCCGCAGCAGCCTCCTACCAGCCGCACGCCGGCAGTCACAAACTTTCGCGCATAGCTCGCCATGTACTCAGGCGAACACAGATAAATATTGCGGCCTTCCACCGAGCGCGGAATGCCGGCGTTCGGCTGCGCGGAGATGGGCTTGGAAGTCGCTGCCCGGACTCGTTCCATGGCATCGAGCATTGCTACTGGGCCAACACTGCAGTTGCATCCAATCACATCCGCGCCCCACTGTTCGAGTCGGGGAGCAAAACTCTCCGGAGTCGAGCCGTCGAGGCAGTTGGCTTCTTCGTCCACCGTCACCTGTGCGATGAGTGGGACGCGCGGATCTAAGTCGCGGGCAGCGAGAATTGCCTGGTGCAGTTCTTCAACGTAACCAAAGGTCTCCAGAATGAGCAGATCCACGCCGGCTTCAAGCAGCGCCGCAATCTGCTCGCGAAAGGCGTCCTGGGCCTCCTGAAATGAAGTCTTGCCGAGAGGTTCGATCCGGATGCCCAGAGGCCCCACCGACCCCGCTACCCAGGCGTCAAAACTCTTGGCCGCTTCCTTTGCCAGCTTCGCGCCGGCAAAGTTGATGTCATGGACTTTCTCCTGAAGCCCGTGTCGCTCCAACCGGAAGCTGTTGCCTCCGAATGTGTTGGTTTCAATAATCTCTGCCCCGGCCTGAAGGTACTCGTGATGGACGTTGCGAATGAGGTCCGGTTGCGAAAGGTTTAGCTCATCGTAACTCTGATTGATAAAAATGCCCTTTGCGTACAGCAGCGTCCCCATGGCGCCGTCGCAAAGCACGGGGGTGGATTTCAGACGCGCAAGCAGATCTCCGGGCATTATCTTGAGAATACAGGAGGAGCTTTCGATTTGCATTGAGGGGATTTGCATTGCGGTTCGGCAACGGACCGAAAAAATCGCGCCGAGCCGCTCTGTTATAATCCGCTCTTCGCATCTAACTCTCTATCCTTCAATGTTCTTGGAGTCTCAGGGTTGAAAAGAACCTTACGCGGTCTTTCTGTGCTCATCCTGATCTGGCCGGCTTTGGTTTCATGCGGTTACAAAGGTTCTTCCCAGAGCCATAGTGGCTTGAAGCTCAGGGCCTTCGTTTCCAATCCACTTCATCCGCTCTCGTCGGGGGGTGGCACTCCGGTCCTTGAAATCGTGGATGCGTCCAAAGACGTTCTCAGCGGCTTTCTGGTGTCGCTTTCGGGCTCGGTATCCGATGCCGGAATGATGGCATTAAGCCCAAAAAAGGACCGCACCCTGGTGTTTAGCCCCACGAATAACTCGCTGGTGGTCGTGGACAACGCCACCGAGAGCGCGTCCGGCGCAGTCAGCCTGCCCGGAGCAACCGAAAGTTTCTTTGTGTGGACTGATGACACAACGGCATTCGTCGCGGTACCCACGGCAACCGTGTCTGGTCAGCCAGCAGGCGTAGTAGGAAGAATTAACACTTCCAGCAGTCCAATTACAGCTACCGTCCCCGTCCCCGGTGCGCACTATCTTGTTCCCAGCCCTACCGGTAATCAGGTCTTGGTAATTTCGGACACCGCTAATGCAGTCCAAGTGCTGTTCCCCAGCCTGATTGACACTGGCACTGCGTTGACTGCAGTGACAGGTTCATTCGATAGACCGGTCTGGGCAGCATTTAGTTCGGATGGCTCGACAGCCTATGTTCTGAACTGCGGCCAGGAGTGTGGTGGCAGTGGCGCGACGGCGAGCGTCGCCAAAATTGACATGACTCAGTCCAGTCCGGCCGTCACGAATACGCTTTCTATTCCCGGCGGAGCGACTGTCGGACTTCTGCAGGGCAGCACACTGTACGTTGCCGGAACGCCGATCGCTCCACAGAACGACTGCGCTGGATCAGGGAAGACAACAAGCGCCACCAGCTGCGGCCGCTTAAGCGTTATAGACGCTAGCTCTCTGACGATCACAAGCACTGCGCCGCTCGTGATTGCTGACGGGCGCCACGACCGGATGGAGATGGGTTCGCAGGGCCAACTGTTCATCGGCTCGCGGAACTGCACCAATATCAACGTTTCCGGAACCACCCCCGAAGTGCGCGGATGCCTGACCCTCGTGAATACAAGCACGTTGAGTAACGCAAACATAACGGTTGCACCGCGTAACGGGGATGTCACGGGAATCGAACCCATCCCAAATCGCAGCGTGGTTTACGTTTGTGAGGGCGGCAAGCTCACCATCTACGACACAACCACCGGCCAGCCGCAAACGACGCAGGTGAATATCGTTGGCCAGGCAGTCGACGTCAAGGTCCCGGATTTCTAAAGATATGTTTGGGAACGTCCGAAGGAATTCTCTCTCAGCGGCAGTGCTCGTAACTGGGCTATTTCGGCTGCAGCAGCAACCGGTGCGTTGCGGAGCCAGCTACGGCCGAGTTTGAGAAGGGAAACACGAACGTGTAACCGGTATACCAGGCCTGCCATTGATCCATGTAGTAAGGGCTAAGAAAATTGCCCGATTGTCCGGTGACAACGTTCAGCGTGGAAGCATCGAGATTCGAAAGATCAGCAGTGAACCTCTCTGAGGGCCCGTAGTCACGGCCCGAAGCCTTCACCGTATAACCGTTGCCCGACTGCGCCTGTTCGCCAGGCCCGGTCCATCGGCTCAGGATCGGAATTCGCCCCAACACTGGATTCTGGATCGTGGTCGAGTTCGCCGGCCCCCATTTCCAGGAATTCAAGTCTCCAGGGGCGTTCTTTAGGACCTCATCCAGTGCCGACGCGAGAAATTCATCGTAATTAGAAAAATTCGGCGGCAGCCAGCGTGGTGGCTGGTGGGTGAGGGTGTTTTCCAGCCAAACCGTCTCCATCATCCAGCGGTAGTTTTTCCAGCTAAGCGAAGAATCGTCTGCACCCTCACGAGCTGTCCCCAGCTTCGGTTCCAGCAGCATGCGCTTCAATTCAGTAGTAGCTCGAGAGACGATGGTCGGAGCGGCCGAACTTCCATCCATCTGTCCGTTCCATTGCCTCAGAATGTCCGCCGCTTGACGTGCCCGTTGCGACGGATTCTTTGCATGGTCCACGGCATATACAAGTCTGTCCGCCGTGAATCGGTCTAGCTCAGAATAGATATCCGTCTCAAGCCCAAGCATGTCTGCCGCGGAAAACTTGCGTCCTGATCCGAGCACGCGATAAATCCGGTTCGTGCGCCACGGCGCCTCCCACTCCACGCTGATGGAATACGGATAACCGTCAGGGGTAATGCGCCCATTCGCAGTGCCAATAATGCCGGAAGCCGGATTCAGCACACTGGGCAGCTTGTCAAAAGCTATGTAACCGGTCCATTCATGTGCGTTATTGCTGCCGTCAGCCGGAAGGCTGCCGTCGCCCGATGCGCGGATAGGGACTTTTCCCGTCGTTTGATAACCGATGTTCCCATCCACGTCCGCATACACAACGTTCTGCCCTGGAGCGTCGAATTCTGAGAACGCCCGCCGAAATTCCTGCCAGTTCTGAGCCATGTCCACGTGGAAAAACGGATTGCGAATGCCTTCGTAAAGCGTCCAGCGCAGTGCGATCTTACGTGTTTCACCGGGAGATAGTTCGCTCACGATCGGGCCATGCCGCGTGACGTTCACTTCGACGACGACATCAGCCTTGTCCTTCACATGAATTACTTCGCGGCGCGCTTCCGGTTGCTTCCAACCATCCGGAGTGAGGTATTGCCCGTGGTCATTGAAGTCTTCGACGTACGCATCTTGAACTGTGGGCCCTACATTGGTGAATCCCCAGGCCACGCGCCGATTGTGACCGATAAATACATAAGGATATCCCGGAAGCGTCACCCCTGCAGCGTCGAAATCTCCAGAATGCAGGTGCGCCTCGTACCACAGGTTCGGCATTTGATGGCCCAGATGCATGTCATTCGAAAGCAGCGGCTTGCCTGAGACTGTGTGCGCTCCAGAGACCACCCAATTGTTCGAGCCTAAGTGTCTCGGCCTGTCCTGAAAAAACGGTTCAAGCCAGGGCTGGAGCAAGAGCGAAACGGAAGTTTCGGAAATTGCAGATGCCACAGCTCCCGACGGCGCGGAAGCATGGGACGGAGACGGCGCGCTGTCGAGAGCCGCAGGCGGCGCGGTTGGGGGATGATCCCGCCACGAGGTATTGACATACAGATCGGCAGTTAGCTCTGGTCCAAGTTTGGCGAGAATCTTCTCTCGTGTCAGTGCACTCTTGGGACTGGTGCTCAGGGTCTCGACCATTTGGTACCCGATCGCCAGCGAGTCTTGCATGACCCAGGGTCGAGGGGAGTAACGAAGAATTCGAAACTCCAGCGGCAAGCGATCACGATGCGACTCGATGTAAGCGTTCACGCCGCGCGCATAAGCTCCAAATTGGGCGTGGTCCTCGGGTGTCGTCACCTGCAGCCCTTTTTCTGCCGTTGCTCTGATTCCGAGGATTCGCTGCTGGCGGTCGTGCTTCAAAGCCACTTCGCCCACGATCTCAGCCAGTTCGCCCACAGCTGCCCGCCGCATCAGATCCATCTGAAAGAGCCGGTCCTGCGCAGCGACGTACCCCTGCGCGAAAAACAGATCGTCGAGCGTGGCCGCCTCTATCGTCGGTATCCCATGGCCGTCACGAATAATGCTGACTGGCGCCGAAATGCCAGCTACGGGAAGTGGTCCATCCATCTGAGGCAGCGCGGAACGCGCTACGGTGAGAAACCATGCAATCCCGGCGAGAAGAATTGCAAGCAGAGCGAGTCCGACGACCGCCAATGTCCGCAAAACACGAAAACGCGAACCGGGCGGTGCAGCGGGTGTCAGAACTTTCTGTGCCATCGCGAAGAATCCGATTGTAGGCCCGCGTTCCAAGAATGACAATTTATCCGCCGGTGGATAACTGTGATCTCCGTGAAACCTTCATTTCTGCTCGTGAGGGACAATGGGCAAAATCCTCGGGACACCAGCGACCGATTTGGATGAAAGCGCGAAGGCCAGTATTATCTTTAAGACCCGAAATGATCTGCTCGCACTGTGCTGCGGAAATGCCGGAAATCAGCGTATTCTGCCCGTCCTGTGGTCGTTCCGCGGCGGCTGCGGACGACGAACCAAAAGCGGAATCGCCGCGCGATGCGTTGCTGGGTGCTCTGGCGTACATCACGGTGGTGCCTGCGATTGTTTTCCTTGCGGTTCCTGCAATCAGAGGTCGGCATTTCGTGCGCTTTCATGCCTGGCAGTCTGTGCTTTTTGTCGTCGCGACAGCAATTCTGGCTGGCGTTTTTCGGCTGCTGTTTGTGATTCTCTCGGTCTTACCGGTTCTAGGGTTTTTGATTGCGTGGCTGTCGTCAGGGCTGGGCTTTCTGGCGATTTTGTTCCTCTGGGCGGTGTTAGTGGCAAAGGCAGCGCAAGGACAAAGTTACGAACTGCCGGTGATCGGCCCCATGGCCGCCCGCTTCGTGGAGCAGGGATACCCTCGCTGATTCTCTTGGGTTTAGCTGAGCTTCTCCTTATATCGCTTGACAGGAATGGCTGCGGAATGGCTTCCTATTTCCTTTTACCCCCGAGCAGTCCGGACTGCCGGGCGCAGTTGATCACAAAGGGGAATTCTTGAAAGTTAAAGTCTTCTACCACGACCGCTGCTTCGACGGCGCATCTTCGGCCGCCCTGTTCTCCCGCTTTTATGGGGAGCGTATTCGCAACGACGTTGAATTCGTCTACTCCGGCTTGCTGCACCGGGCGGGCGCTCTTTTCAACGAAGCCGATTTCGATGGCGATGAGAATGCCATCGTGGATTTCAAATACTCCAGCTCGTCAAAAATCACCTGGTGGTTCGATCATCACCAGAGCGCCTTCCTCTCGCCCGAGGATGCAGCGCATTTCGAGCAGGACCAGAGCAGCCGCAAGTTTTACGATCCGGACTTCAAATCTTGCACCAGTTTCATCGCCACCATTGCCGAGCAGCGCTTTGGCTTCAATCCCGAGTCCGTCGCCGAGCTGGTGCGTTGGACCGACATCATAGACGGGGCCTTATATCCCGATGCCAAGACTGCTGTCGAAATGCAAGAACCTGCCATGCAGTTGACGATGGTGATCGAGTCCACTCAAGACCCCGAATTCTTGCCACGATTGATTCCGCTGCTCGCGACCAAGCCGCTGGCCGAAGTTGTCGGATCACCGTTTGTTGCTCCCCTGCTGCCGCCTCTGCTCGAGCGCCACCAGAATTCGGTCAACGTCCTGCGGGATCGGATTGAGTCCCAGGATGGGACACTTTTCTTCGACATCACTGATCACGAACTTGAAGGCTATAACAAGTTTGTGCCCTACTACTTGCATCCGGAGTCGATCTACAGCGTGGGCTTGAGTAAAAGCAGCTTTCGGGTTAAGGTGTCGGTCGGGTCAAATCCGTGGGCGCCGTCTCCGCCGGTGGTGAATTTGGCCAAAATTTGCGAGCGGTATGGCGGAGGCGGTCATGCTAGAGTAGGTGCCATTTCCTTCGACGTGACCCAGCATGCTGCTGCTCGGAAAGCTGCCGGGGAAATCGTGGAAGAGCTGCGGGCCAGCGTTTGACCAGGAGCAGCGTCTTGACATTTATCCTGAATCCGACATCCAAAGCATTTCGATTTTCGATGCACTCTGGTCTACACACGCAGACGGTCCCTGGTACGGCAGAGCACCGCACCCGGCTGCAGGCACTGCGAACCGTGGCGCTATTCGAGTTCGCGAAGGGTCTTCTTGTGTTGCTCGCTGCGGCCAGCCTCTACTGGATCGATCCTAGCGACGTTGCCGGCGCCTTCTTGAATTTTCTTCACATCAGTCCTGACCACCACTTCGCGCACATGCTTCTACGCCTGGCCGACAGATTGAGCGATATCAAGATATGGCACGTCATCGTGGTCGCTTGTATCTACTCTGGCCTGCGCTTCGCGGAAGCCTACGGGCTCTGGCGGGCCCGGGCCTGGGGAGAGTGGATCGCTTTGATCTCCGGCGCAATTTATCTGCCCTACGAAATGCGCCTGCTGGCGCACCGGGCCACAGCTCTGCACACCGCCATATTACTCGTCAACGTTGCCATCGTTGCTTTCATGTTCTATTTGAGAATCTATCTGCCGCGCCTCAAGCGAGTGGTTGGCAGTATCAGGTAGAAATCGCAGGGCAGGAACCGGTCTTAAGCTTTTCCTTTGTGATACTCCGTGTCCTTTGTGGTTTATTAGGTTACATTCGAGCTCTGTTGCGTCACCGCAGTACCCTCGTAACTGATCCCAGCTAGCTCGCCCTCCACGCATCAATTAGAATCTCCATTCAGGGATGTTTCCTTCGCCATCGAGCATTTGAACCATTGCTAACCAGAAGAAAGTTCCTATACACCTACACCGGAGCGATTGCCGGGGCGGGCTTGGCCGCCCTGGGCGCCGACGGCTTTGTGCAGTCGAAGCACATTGAGATCAAGAAAATTGAGATTCCCCTCGCACGCCTACCTGAAGCTTTTGACGGGTTCACGATCGCGCAGCTCAGTGATTTTCACTACGAAGACCATTTCTCGGTTTTTCCCATTCGCGAGTCGGTGCAGATCGTTAACCACCTGAATCCGGACTTGATCGTTCTCACTGGCGATTTCATCACTGTCCCTGTCCTGGATACTCATTCCCGCAACGCCAGGCAAGCAGCCAAAAGCGCCGCGCCCTGCGCCGAGATTCTGCGCGACCTGAAGGCACCCATGGGAAAGTTCGCCATACTCGGCAACCACGACGCCAATGCGGATTCCGCGCGGGTCATTGGCGCGCTTCGAGAGCACGAGATTCCTACGCTGGTGAACCGTTCTGTGTCCCTCGAACGTGGGCCAGCACGAATCTGGCTGACCGGGGTCGATGACGCCCTGGAGGGTAATCCTGACTTGGGGGCTGCTCTGGAAAAGCTTCCGTCAGGAGAGACGGTCGTCCTGCTAGCTCACGAGCCCGATTTCGCGGATGAAGCGGCATTGAGTCCAGTTGATCTCCAACTGTCCGGCCACTCGCATGGCGGCCAGATCTGGTTTCCAGTTATCGGCGCCCCATGGCTGCCGCCGCTGGCTAGAAATTATCCACGGGGTCTCTACAACGTAGGCAAGCTCACGCTGTATACCAACCTCGGGATTGGCACCATCCGCGCCCCAATCCGCATCAACTGCCCGCCAGAGGTGACGCTGATCACGTTAAGAGCTGCAAAGGCCAAAAGCTCCTAACCGCAAAGTACGCAAAGAAGATCTATGGGTGTTCTTTGCGACCCTTGGCGAACTTCGCGGTTAAGTCTTTGAGGCCTTACGCAATCAAGAACGACCCAAACAGGCTATACATCAGCACAGCAAGCACGATGAGCGTGAACAGAACGTACATCCGGTCGCGCTCGACTGCGAAGGCAACAGCGGAAAGCACCACGCGCGCAATCGGAGTCGCAATCAGCAACAAAAGCCCAAGCTGCATGATGCCGCGCGCGTCACCCAAGAACGCATATCGTATGGCACCATGAACGCTCCTTAGCGACTCGGGTTCGCCGTGGAATGTGTGATAGTCCACTCGGGTCCATGCATTCGAGCCCAAGTACGGTATCGCGCCGCTGATTACGATCATCGCCGCCCCGACCACACCCGCACGCAACAGATGCGCAATCATGTCTTCCAGCTTTTGTTCGTCCAGGTCGCGATAAATTTTCACTAGAATCGTCCTCCGATTCCCCTGATCAGCATTTCCATCCCAAGCAGCACGATTACTCCGCTGAACACGAGCCGCAGGAGCTTGGTTTGGGTCTTCACCAGCACCCGCGTACCCATGAGCGATCCGATCAACACGCCAAGCATTACCGGCATGGCCAGCGCAGGATCAATGTAGCCACGGCTCAAATAGACGCCCGCGCTGGCTGCAGCCGTGACCCCGATCATGAAGTTGCTGGTCGTAGTTGAGACCTTGAACGGAATTTTCATCGCCTGATCCATAGCCACGACTTTGAGTGCACCCGACCCAATTCCGAGCAATCCCGACAAAGCCCCAGCGCCGAACATAACTCCGAATCCGACCGGCACACCATAGACGTTGTAGCTCCGTATGCCGCTGGTGTCAGGAAAGCTCCCATTCATTTTCAGCTTGGTCGCAAGTGGATCAGGCGGCAGTTCGAGATCAGTCCTGGGGCGCGTACGACGCGAGACATAGGCCGAATACATCAGCATCAAACCGAAGATGATTGCAATCGTGCTGGCAGGCACTTTTGCCGTCAAGTAAGCGCCGCCCAGCGCACCCAGAGTCGTGGCAATCTCAAGAAACATTCCAATGCGAATATTCGAGAAGCCTTCTTTGACGTAGGCTGCTGCCGAACCGGAGGAGGTAGCGATCACCGAGACTAGGGACGCTCCAATCGCGTACCGAAGATCGACGTGAAAGAAAATCGTGAGCAGCGGAACCAGCACCACGCCGCCACCCAGTCCCGTTAATGCGCCCAGGAAGCCGGCAATCAGCGAGCCGGCCCAGACCAGAAAAGTGAATTCGACGACGTTCATTTAATGAATTAGACCGGCCTCATACGACGACCCAGCCGCGAAGCGGCGGCATAGGAAAGCCCGGCACGGCAGTGCCCGGAATCTGAATGGAATGAATTGAGTCCCTAGGGACGGCACCACGCTGTTAAGCATTCTCGGATGGAACCGACCATGACTCCAGTCTGCCATAGTGCGGCGCTCCCTGCGACCAGTCCGACCCTTCCCAGTTACTTCTCCACAGCCGCGCGCCGGGTGAATCTAAGTTCATGACAAAACCCTTCCGCCGCAAGCCAGAAAAAGCCATGGGATGCGAACGCTTCTACCTAGCTCCCGCCGGGCTGCTGCGCCAGGAAGAACTACCCACCGGATGGGGACTGCTCGAAGTTCGAGGCAGATCGGTCGAGCTGGCTTGCACATCGTCCAAAAAACTGCGTTCTTCAGCCGGACTCCGCCACGAAATGAATCTGCTTCTCGCCAGCCTCCGCCGCGTAGAAGTAAGAATCGAGCCGCAATCCATTACCGACTTTCTCAAGTGGAAAAATCGCATGGCTGAATATAACCGCGGTAGTTTGCCGGAGGGGATTTTGGCGGCGGGGGAAGAGTCTAACTGCTTTCTTGCTGTTGAAGCTGTCGAGGGCGATTCGACTCGATAGCGAAAACCCGACCCCGTCGGCTCAACGGGTGAAAATGTCCTCACGGCAATAGTTTGGATCGATGAGGCAACCCAGGCCCGTAATGATCATTCATCCCAGGATTCGTCCCGGCCACCACTGATGGCGGGAACGATCGAAATTTGGCACCCAGCGGAGATCGGACTCATAAGCCCGCCGGTATATCGAATATCTTCGTCTCCGACAAAGATATTGATGTGTTCCCGAATTTGTCCTTGCTCGGTGGCGATGCGATCTCGAACCCCAGGGTAGAGTATCCACAGCGCGGACAACGCATCGGCCACCGTCGCGGGCGCGGCTTCTACTTCAACTCTGTTTTGTCCTGCAGTGAATTCGCGCAAGGCACCCGGGATGTGAAAGGTCACCGGCACGATCACCTCTTGGTGGGACGCGATTTGTTTGTGCCCGATTTGTATGTTGAAGCTCGGCGCGATTTGCTCGTCACCGGAGATTTCGTCCGAAGCGAAGTCGAGACCGGCGTGCTTGGCGTGCTTGGAGGTGAATCGCCGGACGCCCGCTCGAAAACTGCATTCCGTATGCAAACGACTGATGGCAGCCCCTCGAGAATCTTTTGCCAATTCCTTCCTTCATCCCGCGAGCCAAAGATCTGACCGCTGCGTGTACCGAAATAAATCCCGGCTGGGTCGAAAGAATCCGCTGTCATCGCATCGCGCAAGACTGTCTCATAGGCGCCTTTTTGCGGCAATCCGCGGATCAGAGGCTCCCATGAGGTGCCGCCATTGCGTGTTCGATACACACGCAAACGGCCATCGCATGCGCAGCGAAACTGGTCGGACTCGACTGGAACGGCATATACCCAGTCCGGGTTGGTGGGATGCGTAATCAAGGCAAAGCCAAAATCAGACGGCACGCCATTCGCGATGTCCACCCAGTTTTCGCCATTGTCATCGGAGCGATACAGACCCCAATGATTCTGCAAGAAAAGACGTTCGGGGCGAGCCGCATGCATTGCGATCTTATGTACACACTGTCCGAACTCGGGATATTTATTCGGTACAAACATAGCCCGAATGCCACGGTTCTGCGCCGTCCACGTGCGTCCGCCATCGTCGGTTCGATAAACGCCACCGGCGGAAATCGCGACGTACATGCGCTGACTGTTCGCCGGATCGAGCAGGATTGTATGCAGCGCCAGCCCCCCGTTGCCCGGAACCCAGCGAGGCCGGTGCGGATGATCAAACAGACCACGCACGAGCGACCACGACTCTCCGCCATCCCGTGATTCAAACAGTGCTGCGGGTTCTACGCCGCAGTAGAGGACGTCAGGTTCATCGGCACGTCCGAGGGATATCTGCCAGATGTTTTTCAAGGAAAGACCGGTATCAGCGGGAAATCGAATGGCGGCTTCCTGCGGATTAGTCCAACTCTTTCCGAAATCATCGCTGGAACGTAGCATCGTGCCCCAATAACTCTGTGTCGAGGCCCATATGCGATGTTGGCCTGCGCGGCCGTCGTAAGCCATCGCGTAAATTGCATGTCCGTGGAAATAGGGCCCACCGACGTCCCAGCACGTGCGCTGAGCGTTCGAGCGCACCAGGAATGCTCCCTTTGTCGTTCCCACCAACAAAAGAAAGTCTCCCTTCTTGACGTTGATGTGCTGTACGTTGTGCAACACGGTTGTTCTGGGCGCGCTGCGGTCGGCATCAGGAGGAGTAACGATTGCCCCAGACTGAACCGCTTCCAAGGCTGCCTGCACCTCACTCGCGCGTTGATATCTCTGGGTCGGTTCTTTCGTCAGACAATGTTGAATGATGGCCCAAAGGCCCGGCGGCACGGGAGGGCCCAGTGGTTTCGGCAGTTCGCGCATAATGGCCGAGCCGATGTCAAAGGCAGTGCGCCCTTCAAAAGGCAGACGCCCCGAAGCCGCTTCATAGAGCACCACTCCCAGCGCCCAGAGATCACTGCGATAGTCAGCGGCCTCGCCACGCAAGATTTCAGGTGCCATGTACGGCAGAGTGCCACTCACGCTCGACGCGCCCTGCATCGTTTCAAGGGACCTGGTGGCGCCCTCGAAAATCTCACTGCCTACACGCCTCGCTAAACCGAAATCCAGAACTTTTGCCAGACCAGCGGGAGTAACAACAATATTCGCAGTCTTCAAATCCCGATGAACAATACCTCTGTCATGAGCGCGGGCGAGTGCGCTGGCTATCTGGATGCCATACCGCAGGACTGATTCCGCTGGCAGTCCCCCGTTTTCGCTCACCGCGCGCAGGGACTTGCCTTCGACCAACTCCATCACAATGTAAAGGTTGCCTTCAGTCTCTCCAACTTCGTAAATGGTGCAGATGTTGGGATGGGCAAGCGAGGAAGAAGCACACGCTTCATGCAGTAGATTCTGGCTTGCCGATGCATCAAGTCCGGCGCTCTTGTTCACGACTTTCACGGCCACGTCGCGATGCAGCACCTCGTCGTGAGCGCGATAGACAACGCCCATTCCGCCTTCCCCAATTTGCGCAATCACGCGACAATGACCGAGAACTTGGCCGATCACAGCACACTCCTTCCCCGGCCACATCGTAGGCTGGCGGTTGAGCTTCCGTCAATGAACTGTGCCTCGGTGCGAGCGTTGAGAAATTTCAAGACACACTAGAATTTCGCTAGGGCACGTTCACAGAGCGAATTGAATGAGAATCGCGGATGTATGGTTAGGCAATTCAGAAGATATTCCTACACAACTCCACAGGGTGTTGGCCACCCTATAACTCCCGCCGTCCCTCCATCGCTTTCAGCATCGTAATCTCATCCGCGTACTCGATGTCGCTGCCGGCGGGGATGCCGGTGGCGATGCGGGTCACTTTGAGTCCGGCGCGGCGGAGCTGGCCGGAAAGATATGTGGCGGTGGCTTCGCCCTCGACGGTGGGATTCGTGGCGAGAATGATCTCGTCAGCCTGGCCGTCTTCCACGCGCTTCATCAGGTTCGAAATGCGCAGTTGCTCGGGGCCTACGCCGTGGATCGGCGAGATCGCCCCGTGCAGCACGTGATAGACACCGTTGTAATGCCGCGTCTTTTCGACGGCGGCGATGTTCGTAGGCTCTTCCACCACGCAGATGAGGCGCTGGTTGCGGGTTGCGCTTGAACAATAAGTGCAGGGGTCCACGTCCGTGATGTTGTTGCAGATGGAGCACAGGCGGAGGCTGGCTTTTACGTCGTAAATGGCCCCAGCCAGAGCATTGGCGTCGTCTTCACTGGACCGCAGAATATGAAACGCCAGCCGCTGGGCAGACTTACTGCCAACGCCAGGAAGTTTTTTCAGCTCGTCGATGAGACGGGCCATGGGTTCAGCGAAACGAGACATGTGGGATTGGGTAATTGAGAAATTTAGTAATTGTGTAATTGAAAAGAGGAGAAGAAGATCGCAAATTACTCAATTACCTAAGTTTCTCAATTACTCAATTTCCCCGATTACTAAATTCCGGGAAGGTTCATTCCTCCCAGCATGCCACCCATTGCCGATTGCATGCTGTCATCCACTTTCTTCGCAGCACCGTTCACTGCGGCGGCGATCAGGTCCTGCAGCATCTCGACATCGCCAGACTTCACCGCCTCAGGATCGATTTTGACGCTCAACAGCTGCTTGCGCCCATCCATTTTGACGGTAATGGCGCCCCCGCCTGAGGAACTCTCGACAATCGTTTCCTGCATCTTCTTCTGTAGCGTCTCATACTGCCGCTTCGCCTGCGACATCAATTCCTGAAGATTGAATCCGCTCATAAAGGTTCTCGTGACCAGGTTCTAGAAATGCAGCCGCCTTGTTTGCTAGAAGCTAGTAGCTAGCAGCTAGAAGCTTCATCGCTTCTGCTTGTAATCAATAATCGTCCGAATCTCGGCGCCGAATTTCTCCCGCATCCGCTGGACCACCGGTTCCTGATCGGCGCGTCCACGGCTGCTTCCGTTACTTGGTGCAGGTTTTGCTGCCACAGCTTCGGCAATCCCGCCCGGCAAAATCTGCAGCTTCATCGGGCGACCTAAGGCGCCGCTTGCGACCGCAATAATCGTTCTCTTCGCTTCAGCGCTTACGGACATCTCAATCAAGGCTGCCGACGCGCCAACGCGAACGATGAGTTCGTTGCCTTGCAACTTCCATTCGCCAGCCTCAATCATTGAGCACAGCATCGTCTGGCCGCCAGAAGTTAGCGCGTTGAGAACAGACGAGCGTACTTCGTCAACTCCTGAAGACTGCGATTCAACTTTGATGGCCGGCGCGGGTTGGGCAGCCACGGCGGGCGCGGCAGCGCCCATAACCACCGGCATCGTATTCACGGCAGCGGGCGTGGAGCGCGAAGGCGTTCCAGTGTTTTCCGGCGACAGTTCAGACCTCGGGGTACCCTTTCGCGCCGAATCAGCAGCAAAAGGTGACACAAAAGGCCGCGAAGGTGCGGCAGGCTCTGGTTTTCTGGGCTGCTCGGGAGCGATTGTGAGCTTACGTTCGGGCGCAGACGGGCGTCCAGCCTCTGCTCCACTCAATAGCTGCTCAATCGGTAGCAGTCTCTGGGCATGGGACAGCTTCAGCAGTCCTAGCTCCAGATGAAACCGCTGCTCCTGGCGATATCCCAGTTCAGCATGGGTGCGCAGCATGATTTGCAAATGCCGCGCCAAATCTTCTTCGCTGAATATTTCTGCTATGCGCGCCACGCGGGAGCGCTCATCCGATGAAACCTGGAGCAGGGAAGAGTCTGCGCCGGCAACTTTGGCGACGATTGCATTGCGCAGAAAGCGCACCAACTGTCGCGCGAAGTGGACCGGATTCTGTCCCTCTGTAAGCAACCGGTCGACCGTTTGCAAAATCTCCTGGCTCGCGCTGCGCGAAACCGCCTGCATAATTTCTTCCAGGACGCCGGAAGGTGCAGCCCCGATCAACTGTCTGACAGATTCGGCCGTGAGCCGGCCATCGCTCGAGGCAATCGCCTGGTCAAGAATCGAAAGCGCGTCGCGCATAGATCCATCACCCGCCTCAGCTAAAAGCGCGAGAGCGTCTTCATCGGCGGGAATGTTCTCGCGTCCGCAAAGATCTTTGAGCTGCGCAACGATCTGCTCAAACTTCACTGCGCGAAAACTGAAATGCTGGCAACGTGACCGGATAGTCTGCGGAATATCTTCCGGCGCGGTCGTCGCCAGCATGAACACCACATGTCCGGGAGGCTCTTCCAGAGTCTTCAGCAGCGCATTGAAGGCAGCGTCTGTAATCTGGTGGGCTTCATCCAGAATGTAGATCTTGAACCGGTCGCGCGCAGGACGATACCGCGCAGCCTCCCGCAGCTCTCGAATTTCATCAATACCGCGATTGGTGGCAGCGTCGATTTCAATCACGTCTACCGAATTGCCGGCGCGAATCTCGGTACACGAATCACATATGCCACACGGCTCAGGAACCGGCTTCTCAGACGAGCGGCAATTCAGAGCCATGGCTAGGATGCGCGCGACCGTCGTCTTTCCAATCCCGCGATGCCCGCTAAAGATGTACCCGTGCGCCGTTCGCCCCTGCGCGATCGCATTCTTCAACGTGCGGGTGACGTGCTCCTGCCCGATGACTTCGGAAAACTTCTGTGGACGGTATTTGCGGGCAAGAACCTGGTAGCTCATGGAAGGAGATCGTCTGATTATACGTGACAGCGTCGCTTCAGAATTCCCGTTACCTCCAATGCGAACTGTGAAAAACACCGGTCATGTCGGTCGAAGCTGGCGCTTTCGCATTGTTGACATTGTTGCCTAAATGCTTGCTAACAGCCGGGTTAAGGTTTAACCTGTGGCCTGCTTCGAGTCCGAGGGGGATTTAGCCATGCAACTGAAAATCAATGTCCGTACCCTCAGTGATGGGATCGTCGTCGTCGACTGCGCCGGCCGTCTCGTGTTCGGAGAAGAAACCGCCGAGCTGCGCGACCGCGTCAGGGCACTCACGACCAAACACGCCCGCATCATTTTGAATTTGGGAGAAGTAACCTACATCGACAGCGGCGGGTTAGGAACGCTGGTGGCGCTCTACACGACGGCGCGTAATTCGGATGCGTCTATCAAGCTGGCGCGCCTCACGCCCAGAGTCGGCGACCTGTTGCAAGTCACCAAGCTGCTGACGGTGTTCGAGGTTTACAACAGCGAAGAAGAGGCGGTTGAGTCGTTCCGCAAAGGCGTTGCCGCTTAGGCCGCAAGTTTCGAAGGCAGCGCGGGCACAAGCCCGAATTCGCGCGACGATCCAGAAAATCCCCAGGGGAAAAGTGTCCACGTATGGCGCCATCGCTCGCGCCGCGGGACTCCCCAACGGTGCCCGGCAAGTTGCGCGAGCGCTGCATCGCTCGTTCGGACTGCCGTGGCAGCGAGTGCTTGGCGCCGGCGGCGAAATCAAGCTCACCGGTGATCACGCTATCGAACAGCGAATCCGCTTGGAAGCTGAGGGCGTGCGCTTCCGCGGCCGCCGCGTGGACATGAAAGCCCACGAATTCAAGTTCCCGCGCAGTTGATTAACGTTGGCTGGCTTCTCCCGCCAGCACTCTGCGATTGAAATCCGCCGACTTGTTCCGTGGAACACTTAGAGATTTCCATTCGCTGCTCTTAAAGTGCTTTGCCAGAAACACAATTTGCCCACAGTGGTAAGCGTAATGCGCGATTTGCCGGTTGATGGCCTGCATCACCGAGTGCGGCTCTCCCCGAATCGTTACTTCGCGCTCCAGGTCTGAGTCGGACAGCGGTTCCAGCGCTTCGAAAACTCTCGCCCATGCTTCGCTCCAGAGCCGCAGCAGGTCCTCGCGCGTGGCCGGAGGCGCGACGAACTCGCTGTCGCGGTTCCGGTTGGGCTTTTCCCCATCGCTGGTGAGAAAGTCCGTCCACCGCGAGCGCATGTTTCCCGCCATGTGCTTGACGATGATCGCGATGGAATTCATCTCCTCATCGAGCGTAGCGAATAATTGCTCGTCGGATACCTGCTCCATTGCGGCCTCGCCCATTTTCTTATAGAAGCGAAATAGAGCGATGGAGTCTTCAATATGGGAGGCGGTGAACTTATGTGCCATGCTATTAACCTCGAAGGTCTACGTTTTGAACTGCTCGTCGATTTCGATTTGATATCCCGATGCCAAGCGGTTACTCTCGTTCGCCATTCCGACCACGGCCATCAACTCACGAAATATGTCGTCAGTCATGCCTTTCTTTCGCGCTGCAGCGGTGTGTGAGCCAATGCAGTATCCGCACTGGTTGGTAACGCTTACCGCAACGTAGATGAGCTCTTTTGTGAGTGCGTCAAGCGCGCCCGGCGCCATGATCTGCTTGATGTCCTCCCAGGTGCGTTTCAGGGTAACGGGATCGTTTGCCAATGCCTTCCAGAAATTGTTGATCCAATCCGTCTTGCGAGTGGCCATGATGTCGTCATACACGGCGCGGACTTCAGGCATGGCATCCTGATATTCAACGAGGCCGAGAGTGGCCATGCTAGCTCCGGAGAAAACCCTGAACCACAGAGGACACAGAGGTTCACAGAGTCAGAATTCTCTGTGTTCCTCTGTGTCCTCTGTGGTTAAGAGGTTTGCAGGTTTCGGCTTCAGCTCTCTGGAATGAAACCAGCTCATATGCGGCAGAGGACGCTCAACTCCGCGGCGCACAGCAATCAATTCAGCAGTGATGGCAACGGCGATTTCTTCCGGAGTGATCGCCCCAATATCGAGACCCACCGGTGCATGCACGCGCTCGAATAACTTCTCTGGAATACCCTCTTTCACCAGCTCGCGGAATATGGTGATCGCCTTGCGCTTCGATCCGATCATGCCGATGTACCGCGCTTGCGTCTGCACTGCCCAGCGCAGCACGCGCATATCATCGCGGTGCCCGCGGGTGACGATCACGATGTAAGAAGTCTCGTTTGGAGCTAGGCGCGTCATAGCCAATTCGAAATCTTCGGCTATCACTTCTTTTGCTTCCGGAAAGCGCTCGCGATGGGCATAACTCTCGCGATCATCAATGACGCTTACGTCAAAGCACGCATTGTTTGCAATCCGATAAAGGCTGAAGGCAACGTGACCTGCACCGAAAATATAAAGCGACGCTGGAGGCAGCACCGGCTCAATAAAGATGTCCAACGTCCCCCCGCAGACCAGTCCGGTGTCATATTTCGGATTCTGATTCAGGTTGAAAGTCAGCGTACGCGGCTTCTCGCTTTCCATCACGTCCCGCGCCGCCTGCCAAACTTCGGCCTCAACGCATCCGCCGCCCACAGTGCCGACGATCGACCCATCATCGCGCACGAGCATCTTTGCGGTCTCGAACGATGGGATCGACCCGCGCACATTGACGATGGTCGCCACGGCGCCGCGCCGACCCTCCTTCCGCAGGCTGACGATCTGCTCGTAAATGTCCACGGAATGATTATTTGATCTGGAGGAGAAGGAAGTCAAACCGCAGAAGCAAAAAGCCCCGAGCATCCCGGGGCCTCAGGCGTTAATCAGTGCCACTGGGTGGTCACCAACCAATCAAATCATCGGCCGTTCGTACGCGGCTGTCAAGAATTCTTTCGTGAGTAGCACACGGAGGGCGACGGAGTTGAACTTGAGGCGATTAGCAGGCGTGAGCGCATAGGAGCCTGCCGCCGAAATCCCGAGCGAAGCCGAGGGACCTAGCGGTTGGTGACCACTCACCGGATTGAAAGTCCGGGTCCAGTACCGACTGGCAACGCCCTCCAAACCCCGATCTTTCCACAACAACTTACAGGACTAGTCTCGCCGTACGTTGTGACATGCATCACAACCCAGATTTTTTCTTGTTCCAAATTGGGAGGCGCCAACCCTGTGTTAATTTGGATTGACTCAAAGAGTACCCATGAAAGCCATTCGCATTCACGAATTCGGTGGGCCGGAGGTCCTCCGCTACGAGGATGTCCCCGACCCGCAGTGTCGCAAAGATCAAGTGCTGGTCCGCGTGAGAGCCTGCGCTATGAATCATCTCGATATCTGGGTCCGCAAGGGGCTGCCCGGCGTTAAGCTGCCGCACATTATCGGGAGCGACATCGCCGGAGAGATCGCAGAAGTCGGCGAATACGTCACCGGTTTCAAAGCTGGCCAACGCGTCCTGCTCGCGCCCATGCACTTCTGCAATCGCTGCGCGAAGTGCACCGCCGGTTTACCGAACCAATGCCGCGAATTCACGGTTCTTGGCAATCTGGTCGACGGGGGGAATTGTGAACTGATTGCAGTTCCTGCGGTAAACGTCATTCCAATTCCCGATTCCCTGGATTTCAATCAGGCGGCCAGCGTTCCCCTGGTCTTCCTTACGGCGTGGCACATGCTGGTCGGGCGTGCCGCAATTCGTCCCGGCCAGATGGTGCTGGTTCTCGGGGCAAACTCCGGGGTTGGGATTGCCGGAATTCAGATAGCGAAGTTTTGCAATTGTCGAGTAATCACCACCGCTGGGGATGACCGCAAAATCGCCAAAGCGCGCGAACTCGGAGCCGACCACGTCATCAATCACTACAAACAAAAAATTTCAGAAGAAGTTCGAAACATCACCAACAAAGAGGGTGTCGACATCGTCGTGGAACATGTCGGCCCAGCGACGTGGGAGGAAAGCCTAAAATCTTTGAAGCCCGCGGGAACGCTGGTTACCTGTGGCGCGACCACGGGCGCTCAGGTTGGGATTGATCTTCGCTTCGTCTATTCCCGCCAACTCTCAGTGCTCGGCTCGTACATGGGAACCATGGGTGAGTTGCACGAAGTCCTGAAGCACGTCTTCAATGGCACCTTAAAGCCCGTCGTAGATAAAATCTTTCCGCTGGCAGAAGCCCGGCAAGCCCACGAATACATGGAAAAGAGCCAGATGTTCGGCAAGATCGTGCTCGAATGTTCTCATTGAGTTAGAGTGTGTTGTGCTGCCTCAAAACTGCCGCTGTAGTGGAAATTGCAGGGACTCTCCGCCACATCAAATCCTAGTCCAACGTGAGCGGCCGCGGCCTTTCTCCGTTCCACGTCTTCCAGGAGCTGCAGAGCATAATGATCGCTGATGTCCTCGCTGGCATGGCCGAGCCAGAACTTTCTTAGGTCATCGGGACACGCCATTCGCTTCAGTTGGGCAGCGCGGAACCGGCGGAAGCAATGGGCCCCTGCTCCTGGGACATAGAAGCCGAGCTTCTCAAGCTTCGGTCGCAGGCTGCGGTTGTAGGTGTTTGAATACGAGCGCGGCGTTCCGGTACGCGAAGGAAACAGCAAACCTATTCGGGTCCCCACGTATTCCCGAAGAATCTCGGCAATCCTAGGATCAAGATCCACGTCGCGCCAAGCCGCATCGGTCTTCAAGCAGGCCACAAGTTTGTTGGCCTTCACCTGCTGACGTACATAGATCGCGGAGCAATCATCAGAGAGATGCTCTCTGTCGAGTGCCAAGGCTTCAGAGATACGCAGCCCTGACGCACAGGAGAGGATATAGAGCACTTGTTCCCAGCTCTCGTCACAGACGGCAATCAAAGCTTCAATCTGCGTTCCCGTCAAAGTAGCCCGGCGCTGTTCGCGCTTGTTGACGATGGGAAGATCAATCCGATCATTGTCCCACTTGCGTGGCACGATGGGCTGGCCATCATCATCAGCCAAGCTTTCGACAATCTGCTTTGCCATGACGATATAGGTGCCGATCGTCTTAGCAGCCAATCCCGCATTCGACATCTTCTCCACCAGCCCACGTAACGCCGTGTGGTTCACTTCGGACAGTGGCAGCGGCCCCAGCGACGGCACCAACCACTTGGTCAATGCGCCGCGGATGGAAGGAACGCTGCTATCGGGAATCGGCTTCCGGTTCCGAGTGCGGAGATGAGTGAGCCAAACTTCCGACTGCTCACGGAATGTTGGCATCGGTATTTTCCGATCAGTAGTGACCGGAGGAGTGAAGATGAACCCGCGACTCTCGTTCACCAGCTTTGCACGAATATTGCCGACTAAATTCTCGGCCTCGCGGCGGTTCTTAAGTTTGGTGCTGCCCTGGTGGCGCTCGCCATTCAGGATGAAATCGTAATGGTACGTGGAACCTCGCCTGTAGATGCTCATTGTCTCCCCTTTTTGGCGCTGCGTTTTGCTTTCTTCCGCGTTGGCTCATTTCTTCGCGATGGTCCAGCCGCCATTGGGTTTGGCCTCTTGTCCTCATCTCTTCCCCGCAAAGAGGAGAGCAATACCTGTCCCGGCTGAACGCCTTCACGAAACACCTTCTGCATTCCGGCCGTTCACAGCGGTGCAACGCTTTGCGCGACCGCACCAGCTCAATTGCGAGAGTATCCAATAGAGTTCGCGGGACCGGCTCCCATTTTCCAGCGAGAAAATCTGTGCGAATGGCGGGAGGGGCCCACGTCCCAGGGCGTCATGCCGGCCTGTCTAATGGCATCTGTGTACATGCGCACGCCGAGAATCTCGTCTAAAACTGGTTCAACGCCTCAATCTGCCCTTGCTTCTTCGCTGATCCTGCCGCGGCGAACGTGATCGCAACTGGGAAGAACAAATCCGGCAAGTTCCCTAATCCAGAGCAGTGGGCCGTAGCGATCCCAAAATGCCTTCAGACGCTGGACGCTGGTCTGAGCGTCTTTATCTGGCAGATTGATGAAATCAGCGAGGATCTTCTTAGGTCCCCACTGCGCCAGTGCTGCCTTGTTTTTCTCCTCCATCGCTTTCATCCCTTTCTCGTGCATGACAGTAGCGCGTCTTTCTCCGCAAATTCGGAGAGCGTAGGCGCTTGCTTCTTCTCGCGAATTCCGACTTCGCCCTTCGCCAGCGACGTGCGGTGTGCCGCTTCCATGTCGCGGGCAATCTTGTGATTGCCTTGCTTCGTGGATTCGCGAATTACTTTGCCCTGCCAGACGAACTTATACCAGTACACCTTTCCACGTTTGTAGATCGCCATATGCTCCTTTTTGGGAGCATCAGGAATCGAGTGAAAAGCCTTTGGAAATTTCCCTTGGGGCGTGACCCTTTCACCTGTTTCGGGAGCCGTCTCCCGCACATCGAGCAATTGCTGCTCTCGGCACCGTGTCCAATATTCGGCTCGGTTGCCGGACTCGGAGATAATCCGAGTCCCTCCTGATGCCAGCTATATTTAGCTGTAATCCAAAGTCTCCTTTTTGAAAATTGTTCTACTTCACCCTTCCTGACCGATGTAGCTGACGGTTCTCGCGGATGTATTTCTTCCGATAAGCTTTCCAGTCGTCACTTGATCGGAAGTAAGTCTGCTGACTTTGATTTGGCAAAAATTCTTCGTTCTATGACTAAGAGTGCTGCACGTATGCTGCCAATCGCAATTACGATTCGCGTCCCGCGCATCCAGCATTTGTTGCTGTAACCACCGTGACCATTGCTTGGCTCGGTTGGCGAGATTCGGAGACTTCTGTCCGAACCCGCTCCTGATGCTACTACAGACATTTTATCGCAAGTACTTCGAATGGATGCACGAGAATTTGCTCTAATTCAGCGCGGCAAGCGCACATCGCAGCACAAATGTATGCAATTACCCATAGGTGGGAAAAGCTTTACCGCTATTGTTGACAATGCCATGTTCCGCATGACGTGAGTAATGGACTGGTGTTGAAAAGAACGGTTTTTTGTTTGGCATCCTGCTTGCTTCCTCAATAGCCGAAGCATCGCGAGCGGATCGCACATAGATGCGATTCCACCAACCGAGACGGGATCTGAAAGTCGTCCACGGTGGTTGGCCTACCAAGGCGGATGCGGCAGGAGACTGCAAACATCACTCATTTATGCGTCAGCTGTAAGTGAAGAAAGACGATCCGGAAGATCGCTGCATTGCGGGGATCGTATTTCTTAACAACTCGATCGTAATTGGACTCCGGAGACAGATATGGCATTAGACAAATTATTTTCAGTGGAAGAAGCTGCGAAGAAGTTGGGAGGTATTAGCACCTGGACTGTGCAGGCTTGGTTTTCCCAAGGGCGGCTTCGAAGGACCAAGGTTGGCAGAAGGACGATGGTTGCCGAAAGCGAGCTCGAACGTTTTATTGCAGAAAGCAATAAGGCCTCTGGGGAAGGAAAAGGATTGGTCGGCCAAGAACATGCTGTTGGGGAGCAAACCGGAAGTAGCTCCGAAGTTCGACAGAGCTTTGCAGAATTGAAGCACGAATGGGACGAGATGCTGGCTAAAGCCCGAAAGGCGGACGAGGCGAGGGCAATCACATAGCAATTCCAGTTGCAAATAGATACACCCCGCAAACGACCTCCTAGCTATGAGATTGAAACCGATGCATCCAGAGACAGCAGCCGAGACGCGTCCGAGTTACTGGCCCGACCTTGCATTCATCCGCACACGCATTTCGATTCGAGAGGTTGCCAGAGAGCTCGGGTTGAACGTGTCGGGCAACTCGGCTACGTGTTGGCGCGGCTTTCAGCACAAGAATGGAGACCGTACACCCTCACTGAGCTTCACGAAACGCAACCGGGCGAAGTGCCACGTTTGCGACCCACATGCAATGAGTGTTCCCGACTTGGTGATGGCGTATCGCAGATGTGAGTTACGGGACGCCGTGGAGTGGGTTTGCGCCCGATGGCACGTTCCACTTGTCGAGAAGGGTAGGCACGTAAATGGTCGGGCACTGCAGTTTTCGCGTGCACGAGTAGGAGTAAGCGGATTCACATTGGAAGAGCTTGTCCGAAGAGGCTTCTGGGCAACACTGAGCAAAGCCGCGCAATCTTTCCTCGTCGTCGTTTTGGCTTTCAGGGACTCTGAGACACAATGGGCCACGCTGTCATTTCGCGCTCTGGCGCGCTTCGCAGGGCTTTCGCATGGAAGTATCAGCAGTGCTCAACGCGAGCTTTGCAACATCGGCCTGCTTTCAGTCGAGAAATCGCCGGCCGCGCCCCCTCTTCGCGCTTGTAATCGCTACCTCCTCACCCTGGAGAATCCTGCGTTTCTGGAGCTACTCGATCGTCAGTATCAGAAGAATCGTTCCGAGGTGGAATGGGAAAGAGCGTTTCAGAAAAGGCGAAGACAAGAACCAAATAAAACTATTCATACCCTGGGTAGTACTCTCTCTACTAGCAAGAGCACGGAGCAATCTCACGCTTTAATAAGTGGTGCGCGAGATTGCATGTCCACCCCACCTTTCTCCAACGAATTATCGCGAGGCGAATCCCAATGAGCAGTCCAATGCGGCCGTTCACCGTCAACCGTGGCGTTGACCAAAGTCACAGTGGCACGGCCGCGCTCGGCGTTTTCGCCGACAGACCAGATCAAATTGCCGACCCGTTTCAAACTGGTCCGGTGCTGGCCAATCCTGATCCGGCCTGCCACTTAACATCTTCACAGGGAGGCCGAGCAGCCGATCGGACCAGGACGGTCCAGAACTGGTTCAACCCATGTGCCTTCGCGGCACCAACCGGCGCACCATTTGGGACCGCGCACCGGAACGATCTGACAGGCCCGCGGTACAGTGAGCTGGATTTGTCGTTAAGGAAGAGCTTCAGCCTGTATCAGGGCCATCAGTTCCAAGTTCGCAGTGATGTGTTTAACGCTTTCAACCATCCTAATTTTGACCTCCCCAATCGCGTTTTCGATTCGGCTGCATTCTCGACGTTGCAGTCGGCGAATACGTTCGGCAATAGACCTCCGCGTCAAATCCAGTTCGCCTTAAGATACGGTAATACCGCCCACTCGCAGTTGCAGGCGATCTTCGGAAAAACCAGCACGAACCGGCAAGCAGAACTGCTCCGCATGTTGAGTGGCATTCTCGCCACCCATTCGAATCAGCAATCCCGAGCGGCCTGACATTCACGATGGCGCCGCTTTCATCATCATCTCTGCGGCACCTCCCGGCGATGTGACGATCGCGACATAATCCGATCCGAAAAGTAGCTACGCGAGCCGCTCAAAACTCGCCCAGGCGTAAAACGGTGGTGGAGCCAGTGTTTGGACAGATCAAACAAGCGCGCGGCTTCCGGCAATTTCTCTTGCGTGGTTTGCAGAAAGTGCAAGGCGAGTGGGCCCTGGTTTGTCTGACGCACAACATTCTGAAGTTACATCGGCTCTGCTATGGATCGAGCTAGAAACGACCAACAAAGGCCACTCATAAAGGTGAGGGCCTGCGCTCGGGAAGCCCTTCTCCAAGCATTGCTCCGAGCTTCATGGGGTGAACTCTGACGGGCTGTGTTCACAATTCGGTTCTCGGCTGCTGAAGCAGCTTTCAAAAAGCAATTCTCGGACGGACTCCTAAAGCAGGGGATTCAAGCCCCATCCCCCTGCTCCAGAATACAAAGAGGTTCCCTCACTAAAAGCAATTCTTGATTTTTCTGAGAGGGTTTTGCCGTGAACACGGATCAACTGCTAGACATCATTGGCGATATTTATGAGGCCGCTGCTGACGCAGGCATGTGGCCCCGTGTTCTGCAGAAGATTGCAGACTCCACTCATGCAACCCTTGTAGGGCTGCCGCATTTAGATAATCTGGATTCTCCACGTTTCGGCGTCATTGCCGCCGTCGGCCTCCATAAGGATTTCGCGGAGGAATACCCGAAATTTGCTCACCTGAATCCCTATCGTCTATTCTCGGGC
>WNGK01000062.1_pt1 | contig 80150 bp, 64 predicted proteins | sample 5400601 | NCBI WGS metagenome assembly WNGK01 (sample SAMN13153376, study PRJNA577476) | soil metagenome | isolation source: 60 cm soil or saprolite under Garry oak tree replicate 1 | place: USA:California | collected 2016-06-15
AGCGGCCAGGCCAATACTGGAGTCAGCAAGGAGACGAATCTCTATTGTGCTTGGAAACCTTCTGGCGCAACGGACGCTGGCATCTCCTGTTCCCCCATAATCATCAGCTCGACCCCTCCAAAAACTGAGATGCGCACGGCACCGGCCGCTTGGCGTTTGCGGGCGTGACGAGCGTCATCTGAATGTCCACCTTGATGGACGGACAGGCGGCATTGTCCACATGCCCGACCAATTGCTTCGCGGCAACTGGCATGGCGCCGACAACGCGGTCCGTCGCCTGCGTCACGACCGTCCACGTCACCTTCGGAACATTTTTCGGCACGCGGCCGAAGACCTCGCGCTCGAAGTCCTCGACGATTTCCGGGCGGCGCACCTTCCACCACTGCTCGGCGGTGGTGACCTTCTGGCCGTTCTTCGTCACCAGCGGATCGGGCAGGTCGGGGAAAGGATTGGCCTTGGCGGGGTCGTAATTGGCCGCGTTGGTCGCGCTGGCGTTGCCGCTCGGGCCGGGGCGCAGCCGGGTGATGCTCAACTGCTCCATCATGTTTTTGTGATCCTGCTGCGCCGTCCAGTTCAACGGCTCGGGAGTTTGCGCGCGGAGAACCGCCGGGGCCGCCGCGGTGAACGCCGCCGCGAGGCAGGCGGAACGGACGGAACGCGAACGCATCAAATGTTTCATCGGCATTTGGACGCTTGGTGACCGCCAAGGGATACGCCGATTTGGCCGGGCGGCAAGAACGGAAATGGATCGTGGACGGCCTGTCGCATCGCGGCGTGATGATGTCCGTCTCGCCATTTGTGGAATTCGAAATGGAGCGGCAGGCGAATTGGCCCTCAAGCCCGGGGATGATCCTGCGCGGTCCGCCCTCCGGATAGCTGTTTCCGTATCTGATCGAAATTCGCGCTACCAAACAGCGGTGCGAGTGTTACAATGCTCCTAAACGTTTAGCCGTAGTTGGCGGGGTGGTGTTCCTTCAGGCGCATGCGCAGTTCGACAGACGAGTCGGGAGAAACCCAATGCGAATCAGCCACGCGGGTAGCGCCGAGATTTCTTCAAATGCTCCAGGGCCTTCGAGGGTTTCTCACTCGCACTTTACTTCCACTCCATCGGAAGTCCTTGATTATCAGTTGCGCTGGTGAAGGGAATCGAACCCTAGTGATTATTACCAAGAGCAGTCCTGCCAGGAAATCTCCTGATTCGCGCCCGGACGGGAGGCAAAATGCCGACATCCCGGACCACTGATTCATCTCAGTGCCAACTTCTCACCAAGGCCAACCACTCGGAGCCACACCGACTCTCGCTTTTCCGGCGCTTTCTTCGCAGACTCGAGTCGTGTCTGGAATCACGCATCTTCTGGGTCGGTTGGAGCAAGGCGATGCGAAGGCCGCCGAAGATCTCCTGCCGCTGGTCTATGACGAATTACGCCGACTCGCCGCGAGCAAGATGGCGAACGAAGCGCCCGGCCACACCCTTCAGCCAACCGCCCTCGTCCACGAAGCGTGGCTGCGGCTGGGCGGCAGTGAGGCGCCGTCGTTTCAGAACCGCGCCCACTACTTCGGCGCGGCGGCGGAGGCGATGCGGCGCATTTTGATCGAACGCGCGCGCCGGCGTCTGGCGGCCAAGCGCGGCGGCGGCACCGCTCCGGTCGAGCTGGATGAAATCGAAATACCTTCGCCCATGGCCGACGACGACCAATTGCTGGCGGTGAACGAAGCGCTGGAGAAACTTGCCGCCCTCGATCCGCGCAAGGCCGAATTGGTGAAGCTGCGTTATTTCGTTGGGATGAGCTTTGACGAGGCCGCCACCGCGCTGGGCATCGCCGTGCCCACGGCCAAGCAATGGTGGGCCTATGCCCAAGCCTGGCTCTCGGTGGAGTTGCGCCATGGAGCGTCGCAATGAAAGCCGAGGATTTCGCCCGGCCCTCAGCCCTTCTGGCTTTTCGGCACAAACGTGTCCCAAGTGCGGCCGGATTGCGGCTCGACGTGGGTGAAACCGGTGCCGGCCGGCGGGCTGGGAATGCGGATGAGGTGCTGGCAGCCGGGGCATTGTATCTGCCGGCCAGCATGGCAAGGGTCGCACTTCAACGGCTGGTCGCAGTGGGAACAGTAAAACTTGAATTCGGATGTGCTCATAGTCTTCACCCATATCATGCGCAAACCACCGTGCAAAAGTATATTGCGAAACGAAATATTCATACTTTCCGCCCAGGCTTTGCGCATGTAGATGCAGATGAACGATTCAGCCATGCCTTCACCCCAGGAACGTGAGGCCGCGTTGTTCGCGCTGGCGTTGGAGAAGCCCGTCGCCGAAAGACCGGCGTTTCTTCAGGCCGTTTGCGGCTCAGACCGCGTGCTCCGCCAGCGGTTGGAAACCTTGCTCGCCGCGCACGACCAACCGGGTGAGTTGCTGGCTACCCCCACGCCCGGTCTGAAAGCGACGATCAAGCTCGATCTTGACGTCGCACCTGACGAAGCGGTGGGCCAAACCCTCGGACGGTACAAGTTGCTGGAGCGGGTCGGTGAAGGTGGTTGTGGTGTGGTCTATGTCGCGGAGCAGACCGAGCCAGTTCGTCGCCGTGTAGCGCTCAAGGTCATCAAGCTGGGCATGGACACCAAGCAGGTGGTCGCCCGGTTCGAGGCCGAGCGGCAGGCGCTGGCCATGATGGATCATCCCAACATTGCCAAGGTGCTCGATGCAGGAAGCACCGAAACGGGCCGGCCTTACTTCGTGATGGAACTGGTGAGGGCCATTCGCATCACGGATTATTGCGATCAGAATAATCTCTCCACGAATGAACGGCTCGATCTGTTCATCAAGGTTTGCCAGGCGATTCAGCACGCGCACCAGAAGGGCATCATCCACCGCGACATCAAGCCGTCGAACATCCTGGTTACGCTCCACGACGGCGTGCCCGTGCCGAAGGTGATCGACTTTGGCATTGCGAAGGCGACGGAAGGGCGGCTGACGGACGCGACGGTTTACACGCAGTTGCACCAGTTCATCGGCACGCCGGCTTACATCAGTCCCGAGCAGGCGGAGATGAGTGGGCTGGACATCGATACGCGCAGCGACATCTACAGCCTCGGTGTGTTGCTTTACGAGTTGCTGGCCGGCAGCACACCATTCGACCCGAAGGAACTGATGGCGTCGGGCATTGACCAGATGCGTAAGACGATCCGGGAGAAAGAACCGATGCGGCCCAGCACGCGGCTGGGAACGTTACAGGGTGGCGAGCTGACAACGACTGCGAAACGCCGTTCGACCGACGCGCCGAAGTTGGTCCACCAACTCAAAGGCGATCTGGATTGGATCGTGATGAAGTGTCTGGAGAAAGATCGGACGCGGCGCTACGACACGGCCAACGGGCTGGCGGTCGATCTCAAGCGTCACCTGAATCACGAACCGGTGTTGGCGAGGCCGCCTTCCACGGCGTATCGAATCCAAAAAGCCGTTCGTCGCCACAAGCTGGGCTTCGCCGCGGGCGCGGCTGTTTGTCTCGCTCTGCTGATCGGCGTAACTCTGAGCACAACACAGGCGGTGCGAGCGACACGGGCGGAACACGCCAAGCAAGCGCTATTGGACTCCGAACAAAAAGCTCATCAGGCCGCGACCCTCGCGCAGAGCGAAGCCGAAGTGGAGCGCGACCGCGCCCGGCGTAATCTCTACGCAGCGGACATCAATCTCGCCTACCAGGCGTGGTTGCAGAGCAATCTTGGAAAAGCTCGCCGGCTTCTGGCGCGCACCAGGCCCCCGGCGGGTCAGGAAGATTTGCGCGGCTGGGAATGGCGTTATCTCTGGAACCTGACTCGCGGAGACGACGCCGGTGAATTGGCGCGTTTTGACGGTGGAGTGTATCACATTGCTTTCGTTGACGACGATCGCAGCGTCGCAGTGGGGCTGTCAGGGTTTGGCGCCGAAGAGCGCGGGAATTTGTTGTTCGATTTTGGAACGACCCGGCTGACCAATCGGCGCGTGTTTGGCCGAAGCGAATTCAGTGTTTCCGCTTTTTTCCCGGTAAAAAAATGGCTGGCGGTTAGTGAGATGGACTCGAATGGCTGGGGCATTTCAGTCGTGAACACGGCCACGCAGGACGAGATCATCCGGCTGCCCTCGCCAAACTTCGTCAAAGCGATCAGCCTTTCCCGCGACGGCCAGTGGCTCGCCGCCTATCATGGCGGAGGAGAAGTCCGCCTCTGGCGGACCGACGACTGGCGCCCGACCTCAATTACTCATCGTGGAAATGAAGGCCTTCATTTCGGGGCGTTGGGCTTTCTGGGTGCGGGCGATCGCATCGCCGTCGGCTGGATCGACGGCAAGGTGTCCGTCCACGAATCCGCCAACGGCGAGAAGCTCCGCGAATTTTCCGCTCACACCGAAGGGGTTACGACCATGGCGGTTTCGCCTGCATCCGATGTGATGGCCACGGGCGCGGGATTTACGGACAGGGTGATCAAACTGTGGAATCCCAGGAATGGCGAAGCGATGGGCAAACTCATCGGCCATCAAGCGTGGATTTGCGGCCTGACGTTTTCGCCCGATGGCACGCTCCTCGCCTCGGCGGCTGCCGATCAAACCGTTCGGCTGTGGGACACGAAAACCTGGACTGAAGTGGCGACCCTCCGCGGTCATGAGGATGAAGTGTATTGTCTGGCGTTTTCGACGGACGGACGCCGGCTGATCACTGGCGGAAAGGATGGTTCGGTGCGGCTGTGGCAGGTTCCTCCCGCCAAACGTCCACCGGCCATGTGGGTATTGCGTGAGCCGTGCAGGAACTTCGACATTGCTCCGGACAGCCGGCGCCTCGTGACGGTGGGAAACGACTACGTCGTGTGGGATTTGGACACCGGCGAGAAACTGGCGACGCTGACCGAGCTGCGCGGCTTGCAGTCCGGCTGCCACTTTTCGCCGGATGGCCGCCGACTGCTGGTGGGCGGGCATGGCAAGATTCGCATCTGGGATTTCGCACGCAATTCACTCAGCGAATTCGATGCAGGCATCGACGAAGATATTCTGGGAGTGCGAACGCTGGGAACGACCAACTCCCTGATGGTGGCTTGGGGAAATTTCGCCAAGCCCTTCAAAGTTTGGAATTTCGAAACCCGTCAACTGATCCATGAATTTGAACCGTCCGTTTCGGCCGCCGGCTCCGCCAACTTTTCCCGGCAGGGCGACCTCGCCCTCGGCCACGGTGATGGCAGCGTGACGCTTTGGAATGCTGAATCCGGATTGGAGCAAACCAATTTCCCGGCGCATCGGCGAGCGGTGAGCGGAATCGCCTTCACACCCGATCGCCGCACCCTGGCAACCGGAGGCCTGGAAGGCACAGCCAAGCTCTGGGATTTGGCCACGCGGCGTGAAATCGTGACGCTCAAAGGCCATCTTAGATCGATTCATGCGCTCGACATTTCTCCCGACGCGCACCGGCTGGCCACGGGTGCCGGCGGCGTGGAATCGGTGAAACTCTGGGATATGCACACGCACCAGGAACTCATCACGCTGGCGACCGACGGTTCGCTGATAGTGGCCCTCGCGTTTTCGCCGGATGGCAACAAGATCGTCGGTTTGAATATGGACCCAAACAATGATCTTAACCTGCTCATCTGGCGAGCGCCGTCGTGGGCGCAGATCGAAGCGGTGGAGAAAGGGCAGACGAAGCAATGATGAACGCGAATGACAAAGTGGAAGCGCTGTTCGAGCAGGCGCTGAAATTCAAGCCGGAGGAGCGCGCCGCTTTCTTGGCTGGCGCGTGCCGCGCAACGCCAAACTGCCGAGGAACAACGAAAAAAGGCTGAAGCGCAGGAGTTGGCTGCCAGGCAGCAAGCCTACGCCGCCGACATGAATCTATGCGGATGCGCAGTTGCCGTTCAGGCGGGCTGACCTGGATGCGCTCGTGGAATGCGCTCTGAATCTCGACCGCCCCTTGCACGGCAGCGAGGGCGCTGGGGAATTCGAGCAGGAAGCTGTCACCCGTGTTCTTGACCTCCCGCCCACCATGCCGTTGGCAGGAAGCCCACGCACCACGCGCGGATGCTCCTCTAGCGCGAGTGTCTCGTTGCGCTGGGAGAGCGCGCTGTAGTCACATTGCTCCTGGCAGTTGCTCCTTCGCTGGCACACCGAAGGCCGATTTCGACGTGATGTCCCGATCATTCGCGTGCGTGAGAGGGTGGAAAGATTGAGTGAGCCAAAGCAGGGAAAAAGGCCCGCTGATTTACTTGCACTTCTCCGCAAATCCTTGGTTCTCAATGGAGCGGGTGGAGGGAATCGAACCCTCGTTTCAGGCTTGGGAAGCCCACGTTCTACCATTGAACCACACCCGCGTTTGCTCCCGCACGCTTGTACCAGCTTGGGCCGGCACAAGCAACCGGTCAATTGCGCTGATTCAATCGCGCTGGTTGCCCGGCGTCTATTTTCCGTTCGACGCGGGCGGGGCTGCCGATCGCGAAGCGGTGACGGCTGGTTGGGGTTTCAACAACTCGGCCAGGTTGTAGTGGGTGTAGCGGGCGTCGCTGGCCACGCTTTTCGAGTCGGCGTTGGCCACCCAGAAATCCAGCGTGTCCGGCTCAAAGAGCACGGAGTGGATGTTCGAGTTCATGCACACCGGCCGCTTCATCAGATCGCGGGCCGAGTCGGCGTCGATCTTTCCGTAGCCGGCTTTCACGCGTTCCGCCAGTTTTTCATAGCGATCACCGGCGGACATCAGCACGCCGTCTTTAATGGCGTGCGGCAGTTTCGCGTGGCTTTGCCCCGCCCAGATGGTTTCAAAGGTCTCCGGCGTGGCGGCGATGCCGGCGGCGCGTTTGGTTTTGCCGTCGGAAACCACGTAGTAATATTCACAGGTGCGCGGTCCTTTGCGCATGATCTCCAGGGCCTCGTCGATGGTGTCCGCGCGCTCCATGACTTCGCGCACCAACTGCGCCATCGGTTTGCCGTCCCATTTGCCCTGGCCGCGCCCGCCCATCTCGCCGATGGCCACGCGCTTTTCATTCATGGCGGTGACCGAGCCGACGAAACCGGAATAGCTCACGTTGACCCAGGCATTGCCCTGGCGGGGCTGCATCACCATGACGACGGCGTTTTGTTCGAGCCCGACGCCCTTGAGATAATCGAGGATGCGGCCGTGAAACATGTGTCCGCCCACGGTGGCGTCGCCAAACAAGGCGAAGCCGCTGCAATGGAAAAGTTCCGGGAAGAAATTAGCCAGCCGGACCTCCTCCTTGTCGGTGTTGCTGGCCAGCGCAATGGCGTCCATCTCCTGCAAGTATCGTTCGTCGATGAACGGACTGATCCGGCTCTGCGCCTGTTCGATTTCGCCAAAAAACCATTTGCCCTTGAGGAACGAACTCCCGACGCCGACCCCGTAGAGGATGCGGTCCACCAACTCATGAATTTCCTTCTTCAAGAGCGTGCCGTGCTGCCGCCCCATCTCCTCCGGCGAACCTTTGAGGAACAAGACGCGCGTGCCGTCGATCATTTCCAAGCGGCCTTCGCCTTCACGGGCCACGACCCGGCGCTCGCCAGTGGCGGGGCCGAGGGTAGGAATTTTCTGATCGAGGCTGGAAAGGGCGACCGGGATGAAGTGGGACAAATGCGAAAGCGCCGTGGTTTCGATCTTGTCGCCTTCGCGGGCGGGAATTTTCCATTTCTCCTCCGGCCAGGCGTCGCCGAATTTGGTATCGGCCAATCGCGCCTCCACGTCCAGGCCCTTGGCGTCCGCGTAGGCGATGCGGGTCGGCATCGAATCACTCGACTGAATCCAGAAGGTCCATCGGCCGGCGGGCAGTTTGAGCGCCTCGATCGCCTCCGGTTTCGGCGTGACGGCCAAAACGTAACTGACGGCGTTGCCGTTCGTTTCGCTCGGCAACTGCTCGATCTTCATGAGGAGCGGCAATAAGGCGAGTTGTTCTTTGGGCAATGGCAATTTGAAGTCGGGGAGTTGGGTCGTGTCCTTCTTTTCGGGCGCCGAAGCGAACCGCGCCACGCCCGCTTTTCCCACCAGGCCGAATTGTTTGCTCGGCGCGTAGAACCAAAGTTGTTGCTGGTCGCGCCCGGCCGAATAGCTGTTGCCGCTGATGGTCGTGGCAACGGTCAGCCGATCCGGGGCTTGATAGGCCAGAGTGGCGGACTGGCCCGCGAGGCTTTTGGGCAGCCCTTCGGTTTTGACCAATTCGACGCGAGTGGAAAAGGTCTGCGCCGCCGCGCCGGGCGCCGGTTCGACGAGGTTGACGATCCTGGCGAGCGCCCCCCTGAAAATCTCCGTGGGAGTGAGGGCTGGGTCTTCCGCGCCGATGGCCCGGCCACAAGGACTAAGCGCGAACAACGCCAGAAGGATCGAGGAAAGCACTTTCATATAATCAGAGACCAGTTTGTCGTTTACCGCCGCACCGCTGGAACCCTGCAATTGGCCCGCGCCGAACACAAGCCTGAATTCACGCGGCGCGACCGACTCGCCTCATCAAGGGTGGGCCATGGACTTGACGAGGCTATCCAACTCCTGGAATGGTCCGAGTGGCTTGACCGATTGTACGTTGCGAGTTACGAGCGGTTCGCCGGAACGGATTTTGTAGGCGACCATATCGTCCTTAACAATGACTAAGGCTTTGAAACTCCAGCCAGTAGTAGTCGTGTTCTTTTTGAAGGATAACACGTCCAGGACCACGTTGCCGTGGCGTTTGCTGTGGCTCACGTTCAAACTCAACTCGTAGGCTTTACACGCGTCCTTGGCCTCGATGCAGGCCCGGACGTCGGGATGGAGGTCTTCCATTCGGATGGAGGCATTAGGGAGGAACCGCTCGATCAGGTCCAGATAAGTGAGAATTTTGACGTTCGGCGTGGTTTTCGGATCGAACCCCATCTTAAACAACTCTTCCGCCGTGGTTTGGTGCGGGCTGATTTTGTCAAATGAAGCCTGGGCTTCATCAAAGTTTTGCCACTGATTGAGTGTGCGGTTATCGTCAGTTGGAAGCAAGGATCTGCACCCCGTGGTCACTGAAACCAAGGCCAGGAACATCAACCAAATGGTGCCAGCTTTTATCATTTATGCGAATCAGGACTTCAAAGACCTGAACAAAACAGTCGCCACGCTAAAGGTAGCACGGAATGGACCCAAAGCCTAATCGGCGGGCCGTTCGCCAGCGGCCAGCCGCGACGCAAGCCGTGCGCTACCAGACCGTTACACAAGGAAGCCTCGAAACTCGCCCAAAACCGGGATTCTCCCTCGGTCCATGCGGCTCGCCGAACGCCTCCGCCCGGCGGCCTCCGCTGCCGGGCTGGGCTTCGCTCCATGAGCGCGGATCGCGACCGTGCCACCGAATCCACCCGGCCCGAAGCAGCCGTATTAGCGGTCAGGAGTTCATGTGAACATCTCCGATCCATTTGAGCCATGTTGCGGCAGAATTCCCCTGCCCAATTATTGCTGGTACTATCGGCGGACTATGCACCGATCTTTATGGCGCGATTGCGGTGCTCTTTTTCAGCTTTTTTTGCCGCGGCTGGCGCGGGCGGCAGCACCGCATGGAATTACTTCCGAACCCAGCTGCCCTTCTCGGCCGGCACGCTGTAAACTCCGCTTGACTCAACCAGCCCGCGCCACTAACACTTGCGCGAATCACAGCCTGGAAAACGATTATGAGCATTCCCGAAGAGAACCACACTTCGCGGCGGCAATTTCTGAAAACCTCCACGACTGCCATCCTCAGCGGGGCCATCGCGGCGCCGGCAATCTTTGCGCCCAAGGCCAGGGCGGTATCACCAGGCGACACGCTGAAGGTGGGTCTCATCGGCTGCGGCGGCCGCGGTTCTGGCGCTGCCAACCAGGCACTGCACGCCGACAAAAACGTCAAGCTCACGGCCCTAGGCGACGCGTTCGAAGACCGCCTCGAAAACGGCCTCAAATCACTTCAAGCGGAGCACCAGGACAAAGTCCAAGTCGAGCCGGACCACCGCTTTGTCGGCCTTGACGCCTATCAAAAGGTGATCGACAGCGGGGTGGACGTGGTCATCCTCGGCACGCCTCCCGGCTTTCGCCCCATCCATCTGCAAGCCGCTGTGGCCGCGGGCAAGCACGTCTTCGCCGAAAAACCGATGGCCGTCGATGCGCCTGGCGTTCGCGCGGTGCTGGCCGCCGCCGAGGAGGCGAAGAAGAAGGACCTGTGCCTCGCCTCGGGATTTTGCTGGCGGTCGCACTATCCCAAACGGGCCGCGTTCCGGCAGGTCCTCGATGGCGCCGTCGGTGAAATTGCTTCGGTTTATTCCACCTATAACACCACGCCGGTCAAGGATGTCACCATTCGCAAGCCCGACTGGACGGACCTCCAAGTGCAACTGCGCAATTGGTATCAGTTCAGTTGGCTCTCCGGCGACCATATCGTCGAGCAAGCGGTACACAGCCTCGACATGATGTCCTGGGCGATGGGCGACGCGCCACCCGCGCGGATCACCGGCCACGGCGGCCGCCAGGTGCGGACCTCACTCGGCAATATCTACGACCACTTCGCCATTGTTTATGAATATGAAAACGGAGCGCGCGGTTTCCACTATTGCCGCCAGCAGACCGGCTGCTCCAACGATTACTCGGTGAACATCGCCGGCACCAAGGGCAAATGCATCGTCGATTGCTCGCGCGACCGGCCGCATGAGATTGTCGGCGAAAGGCCCTGGAAATATGACGGCCCGAAAAACGATATGTACCAAACCGAGCACGACGAATTCTTCGCGGCCATTCGCAACGGCAAGCCGATCAACCACGGTGTCTGGATGGCCCAAAGCACCTTGCTCGCCATCGCCGGTCGCATGGCCTCGTACACCGGGCAGACGATCACCTGGGAGGAGGCAATGAACTCGCAGGAAAGCCTGATGCCCGAGAAACTCGCCTGGGACATGCCCCTCGCCGTGCCACCGGTATCGATGCCGGGCCGAACCAAGTTTGTCTAGTTAAGGATCCAGTCATGACAATCTTTGGCAGCCGGCGAGACTTCCTGAAACACACTGGCGGTACGCTCGCGATGGCCGCGCTCGGCTTACCCGCCTTCCCTGCCGCGGATGACTCCGCGCCCGCCAAAAAGCGCAAACTCCGCAAAGGCGTAAGCCTGGACATGGTGCGCGGGAACCAGTCCATCATGGACAAATTCAAGCTGCTGAAGGACCTAGGCTTCGATGGCATCGAATTGAACTACCCCAATGGACCGGACAAAGAGCAAATCCTTCGGGCGCGTGACGCCACGGGCCTGGCCGTCGGCAACATCATCGACTCGGTCCACTGGAACCAGCCGTTCTCCGATCCCAATCCGGAGGTCCGGGCCAAGGGTTTGGCCGCCCTCCAACAAGCGTTGCACGACGCGAAGGACCTAGGCTGTCCCGCCGTGCTGCTCGTGCCGGCGGTCGTCAACAAAAAGGTTTCCTATGCGGACGCCTACACCCGCTCGCAAGCCGAGATCCGCAAGGCCGTGCCGCTGGCCGAGCAACTTGGCGTCAAAATCGCCATCGAAAACGTCTGGAACCAGTTTCTGCTCAGCCCGCTGGAAGCGGCGCGCTACGTGGACGAATTTAACAGCCCGTCGGTCGGCTGGCACTTCGACGTCGGGAACATCATCAACTACGGCTGGCCCGAACAATGGGTCCGCATTCTCAACAAACGGATCGTCACGCTCCACATCAAAGAATTCAGCCGCAAGCGGCGCGACGAGGAAGGCCTGCGGAAGGGCTTCGACGTTCCCCTACTCGAAGGCGACAACGACTGGCCGGCGGTCATGAAAGCGTTGGATGAAGTCGGCTTCGGCGGCTGGAGCATCGCCGAGATTCCCGGCGGCGACGCGGCTCGGCTCAAGGACATCGCCGAGCGCATGGACCGCATTTTCGCCGGTTGACCCCGGGTCCCTAGCATCGAGCGGCGTGGCCCCTTTACTGTTCCGGCGCATCACCGAGACGAGCCTTGCTCACGGAGGCGACCGTTTCCAGCGTCACGATCTGGAACTTGTTGTCAAACCACTGGCGATCGGTTTCCGGTTTTCTCGGTCCCGGCGCCGGGAACTCGTAGCGCGGCACAATCGCCACCTGCAGGATTTTTTTCTCCAGGAGGGGGATCAGCCGTTCCGGCGAGTGGGCTTCGGCGATGAATATCGGGGCGGACTTCATGCGCGCCAGCTCCGCGTCGGTTAGCTCCGGAGCGCCGACAAATGAGACGATGGCGTCGGCGCCGAGATTTTTTCGGGCGACCTTGAGAAACCGCTTGGCGGAAAGCCCCGAGCCGGGGCGGTATTTGGGATTCTCGCCCGGGTCCAGCAGCAGCCGGTCTTTCACCGTGATCTGGCCCAGCGCTTTGAGACGTTTTTCAAATGCATCCAACTGGACCTTCAATTCCGGGGCCTTGCCCGTGTCCATCGCCACGATCAGGACCGTGCCGCTGTGGCCGACCAGGCGGGCTGTTTCCTCCGCCATTACCTGCCCGATGGCTTGATGGAGCGGAACATTGAACTGCGGCGTGGCGAATTCACTCCGGTAAATCCAAAGCGCCGACGCCACAATGGCGAGAACCGCCCCCAGCGCCGTCAGTTTCTGTTTTGTGGTGTCGCCGCTCGCGCTCATCTGTTTGACTTAATAGCCGTTGAAATTGCCTGGGCCTGTTCGTCAACCGGATCGGCGTCTTCGATGAGCCGAAGAGGGTCGATTACAGTTTCCGTTGAACCGGCGGGCAGATTGCGGGTTCGCCGGCGATTCAGAGGTCAAGCGCACGATTTCCGGCCGGTCAAAAGCGCCAACGGACATTTGTGGCATTCGTGGATTTGACACTCGGCAGTTTAAAGGTGTCAAAGGTCGCCGCGCTATCATCAAAGAAGAGAAGATTCGTCTTGGTCCGGCGGGAATGGCGCGCGTTGACTCGTTCGTCTTTGCCGTTCAAAAGCCAAAAACCGTCGAACACCGCCGGCATTTGCGGCAGGCTGGCCATCTTGCTGAAATGATTGAGGTTGGTCTGGCGGCTGTCGAGCGGCACGCGCGTGAAGGGCCAAATTTCGGGACTGCCGGTCGTGGCATTGATTCCGTACCAGCAATCAACGAAAAATTTCTTGCCCGTGCTGGTCGAAACAAACGGCCAGGCCTTGGCCCCTTCCGGATCGTCGCGCGAGGTGGGGTTAACGGAATAGACGGCGGGGAGTCCGGACGGACAGCGAAACACCGTCTGCCTTGAGTGCACCCGGTAGTAACCGGAGGTCGGTTCAGCCGGGAGGTAATGGCGGTTGTATAGAATCGTCGGCCACCCCTCCTCGAAGGGCGCGCCTTTCCTTGGATAATACTCCGCCGGGATGAGGAAATCCTCGTTATCATCGGCGTACATGGTGATCGCCACCCCAATTTGCTTGAGGTTGCTCAGGCAGACGATCGTCCGGGCCTTCTCCTTGGCCTGACTGAGCGCGGGCAGCAACAGGGCCGCCAGAATCGAAATGATCGCGATGACCACGAGCAATTCGATGAGCGTAAACGCGGCCCGCCCTGGCCGGCGCCGGGGTTCGAGCAGGGAAATCTCGCCAGAAGCAGGCAGGCAAACGACGGCTGCCACGCGGGTACGACTCATTTGGTGAATTCTATCACATGCGGCATTTGAAGCAAGAAAAAAATCGGGCCGGGAAGGCTTAAAGATATCTCCGATTAACACTCGCAATCTTCGGTCACCGTGCTAGGCTTTTGGTTAATCATGAAGCGAAACCTGTTGCACCTATGGGAGGTCCGTTGTCTGCTGGGCTGTTTCGTCCTGGCGTCTGGCTTCACGGCCTCGGCGGAAAAAGTTTGGAAAAGCCCGACTAGTGGATTTTGGGCCGATGGCACCAATTGGTCAGGCAACCTTCCTCCGGACATCACCTCGTTTATCCAGATCACCAACGCCAACACCAAGACCGTGACCATCGACGCCGCCACGCCCGCGGCAATTCTGACGGTGCAAATGCTTACGATGTCCGCGCCGCCCGGCCAGACCAATACGCTGCTGCTGAGCGACGCGGGCACCAACAACCCGTTGGTCTTCCAAACCGGCCTGCAACTCGATGACGGAGCGGCCATCCGCATCACGAATTCGGCTTTGGTGGTCGAAATACCGATCTTCCACGCGGATCTGGATGGCAGCCTCACGCTGGACAGCGGGTGGTTGACTTTCAGCGATAACACCTCCACGGCCCGGGTGGGCCGTGCCACCAGCGGCCGGCTTATCATCAATGGGGGCACCGTTCAAGCCGGGACCATGACCGTGGGAGGGCTGACCAACTCGCAAGGCCTGGTAAGCATGACCGGGGGCAACCTCGACATCAGTTCGCTCTTCAGCATCGGGCGCAATCCGAGCACGACGGGGACGGTTGCGCTGCTCGGCGGCCAACTATCCGTGCCCAATGATGACACGCGGATTGGGGATTCAGGCGTCGGCCAAATGATCGTGTCGAATGCCACGGCCACGCTGACCAACCTGGTGATCGGTCGGGACCCGCTCTCAGCGGGCACCCTGACATTGCAAAACGGCGGAGTTGTCGTGCTCTCGAACGATCTAACGATCGCCCGGTTTAGCGGTTCCACCGGCATCGTCACCGTCGCGGGCGGCCAGCTCATGGCGTCCAGCATGAAGATCCTCGTTGGCAGGGAGGGAGCCGCGCAGATGACAATTTCCGGCGGCGGCGTTCAGGCCTCTCGTCTGTTGGTTGCGGCTAATCCTACGAACACGGTGAGCGGAAGTTTCTCGATGTCGGGCGGTGACTTAAGCCTTTCGTCCGAACTTCTCGTCGGCAGCCTATCGCTGGCAACCGGAGAGATCTTGATAACCGGTGGCGCGATCACGGCTACAAACAGCACCGGAGCAGGCGACGTAAGCGTTCCGAGCGGCAACCTGACCCTCAACGGAGGGACCATAACGACGGACAGCCTGCTGCTGACCAACTCGGCCGGGCGAATGGTTTTTAACGGCGGGGTCCTCAGCACAAGAGGTACCACCGTGGCGAATGGTTCTCCGTTCGTCGTGGGCGACGGCAGCAGCGCAGCCACGTTTAACCTGCTCGGTGGAACACATTCCTTTGCCAACGGTCTGATCATTTCCAGCAACGCCACTCTGACTGGATGCGGGACGATTATCGGCAGCATCATCAATCACGGCACGATCTCCACTAATTGCGGGGGCGGCACTGTCCCGCCATCGATCACGATGCAGCCAACTAGCCTGACCGTGACCCAAGGCAACAATGCCAGCTTCAGCGTGACGGCTGCGGGAGATCCGCCGTTGAGTTACCAATGGCGCTTTGGCGGCAACAACCTTTCCGGCGCTACGAGCACGGGCTTCACGGTCACCTGTGCCCAGTCAACCGACGCGGGCAATTATGATGTCGTGGTTTCGAACAATTCCGGTTCGGCCACCAGCGCGGTCGCTACGTTGACGGTGCGGATTCCGCCGTCCATCACCCAACAGCCGGTCAGCCTTACGGTCACGCAAGGCGACAATGTCACCTTCACAGTCGTGGCCACCGGCGACCCGCCGTTGAGTTACCAGTGGCGCTTTGGCGGCAACAATCTTTCCGGCGCGACCAGCACCAGCTACACCGTTATCGGTGCCCAGGCCGCCAACGCGGGCAATTACGATGTCGTGGTCTCGAACAACTCCGGCTCGGTCGCCAGTGCGGTGGCGACGTTGACGGTGCTCATTCCGCCGTCCATCACCCAACAACCAGCCAGCCTAACGGCCACGCAAGGCGACAATGTCACCTTCACGGTCGTGGCCACCGGCGACCCGCCGTTGAGTTACCAGTGGCGGTTTGGCGTTCCGGGCGTGAGCGGCGGCGACATTGCTGGCGCGACCAACGACGTCCTGGCACTGAGCAACGTCCAACCCACCAACGCCGGCAACTACCGCGTGATCGTCCGCAATGCCTCCGGCTCCACCAACAGCGTCGTCGCCACCTTGACCGTCCTCGTGCCGCCGGCGATCACGCAGCAGCCGCAAAGTCAGACCGTGGCGGAAGGGGCGAATGCCAGCTTCACAGTTATGGCGACCGGCACGCCTTCCTTGGGTTATCAGTGGCGTCTCGGTGGCACGCTCCTCCTGGGACAAGCCAGTAACACGCTGAGTCTGGCCGGTGTTCAACTCTCGCAAGCGGGAACTTACACGGTCGTGGTGACCAACCGCGCCGGCACGGTCACGAGCGCCCCGGCCAACTTGCGCGTGCTGAAGCCATCGACCATCACCAAGATCACCCAGACGCAAAACACGGCGAGTGTCTCGTTCACGACGGTGAGCGGCCTCACTTACACCGTCGAGTGCAAGAACAGCCTGAACGAAATCACTTGGACAGAAATCCTCCCTTCAGTGACCGGAACCGGGAGTGAGGCGACCGTGACGGATCCGTTGGCCACGGCACCGACGCGCGTCTATCGTGTCCGCACCGAGTAGTCCTCCCGACGGGAACAGGATGGCGGCGCGGAATTCGTGAGGATTCCGTCCAAACAACCGCCAACTTGAGAAAATGCCGTGATGATTGGAGGCAATTCGACGACGGGCTTCAACTACTGGGCCGTTGACTCGCAATTCTGGATGATTGTGGTAAAATTTTGTCCAATTATGAAGAGAAACCTGATTCAACTTTGGGGAGTCCATTGTCTGCTGGGCAGTCTGGTCCTGGCGCTGGGCTTCAAGGCTTCGGCGGAAAAAATTTGGCGCAGCCCGACGGATGGATTTTGGGCCGATGGCACCAATTGGTCGGGCGGTCTTCCTCCCGATATCACCGCCTTCCTTCAGATCACCAACGCCGGCACCAAGACCGTGACGATCGACGCCGCCACACCCGCGGCAAGTCTGACGGTGCAAATGCTGACGATGTCCGCGCCGCCCGGTCAGACCAATACGCTGCTGCTCAGCGACGCGGGCACCAACAGCCCCTTGGACTTCCAAACCGGCCTGCAACTTGATGACGGAGCGGCCATCCGCATCACGAATTCGGCTTTAGTGGTCGAGATACCGATCTTCCACGCGGATCTCGATGGCATCCTGACGCTGGACAGCGGGTGGCTGACTTTCAGCGATAACACCTCCACGGCGCGGGTGGGCCGGGCCACCAGCGGCCGGCTGATTATCAATGGGGGAACCGTCCAGGCCGGGACCATGACGGTGGGAGGGCTGACCAACTCGCAAGGCATGGTAAGCATGGCCGGGGGCAGCCTCGACCTCAGTTCGCTCTTCAGCATTGGGCGCAATCCGGGTACGACCGGGACGGTCGCGCTGCTCGGCGGCCAGCTATCCGTGCCCAATGATGACACGCGGATTGGGGATTCGGGCCTCGGCCAAATGATCGTGTCGAATGCCACGGCAACGCTGACCAACCTGGTGGTTGGGCACAGCGCGCTTTCGGTTGGCACGCTGACGTTGCAAAACAACGGAGTCATCCTGCTCTCGAACGATCTCTCGATCGGACGTTTTGAAGGTTCGACCGGAAGCGTCACCGTGGCCGGCGGCAAGCTCCTCGCGCCCGGCCTCAAGATTTACGTCGGCCGCGAAGGCGCCGGTCAAATGTCTGTGGCCGGCGGGGGCGTACAGGCCGCTCGTTTGTTGGTGGCCGCCAATGCCACGAACACGGCGACTGGAACGTTCGTGATGTCCGGCGGATTGTTGAGCCTTTCCTCCAATCTGGTGGTCGGCACTGTTTTCCTTTCCACCGGACAGGTGGTTGTAAGCGGTGGCACGATCACGGCCACGAACGCCAGCGGAGGAGGGACGGTGAACATTGCCAGCGGCACGCTGACCCTGACGGGCGGAACCATCGTGGCGGACCGACTGGTGGCGACCAACTCGGCTGGAAGGATGATTTTTAGCGGCGGCGTCCTCGAAACGGCAGGCAGCACGGTGGCGAATGGCGCTCCGTTCGTCGTGGGTGACGGCACCAACGCCGCCACGCTCCGACTGCTCGGCGGGATGAATTCCTTCGCCAACGGCCTGATCATTTCTTCCAATGCCACTCTGGCAGGCTGCGGGACGATCATCGGTAGCATTATCAATCACGGAACCGTCTCCACTAATTGCGCGGGCGGGCCGGTCTTGCCCACGATCACGAAGCTCAGCAAAATCGGGAACACGGCCAGTGTTTCGTTCACAACGGCGAAGGGGCTAAGCTATACCGTCGAGTACAAGAACAGCTTGAGCGCCTCCAATTGGGCGATGATCCTGCCAGCGGTAACGGGAACCGGAAGTGCGGCGACCGTAACGGACACCGCGGCCACGGTGCCGACGCGGGTTTATCGCGTCCGCGCCCAATAGCCTGGCTTGGAGCCGGGCATCGTTGGCTCGCCCGCCTTAACGGAGTGATGAGTCACGCGAGGAGCGTTCACTTCCGGTCAAGCAGCGGCGCAACTACCGCGTGGAGGCTTTGTGAAATGATCGGCATGGAAAATCTTTCCAGGCAGCGCGCGCGCGCCTTTTCGCCCAGCGCCCGGCCTTTCGCCGGATTCTGCAACAGATCGGCGATCGCCGCCGCCAGCAGCTTCACGTCGCCAGGAGGGACCAGCGAGGCGCAGCCGTCCAGCGTGGCCGGCAGGTCCGAGATCGAACTGGCGACAATCGGTTTGCCCATGGCCATGCAATCATAAACTTTCATCGGCATCTGATAGCGCGAGGGCGCCTTATCCAACTGGGGGATGGCAACCACGTCCGCCGCCGCCAGCAAGGTCGGCAGCGACGTGTAAGGCACCAGCGGAATTTTCTGCACTTCGCAGCGTTCCCATTCCGGGAGGGCCATGTCTTCGGGCCGGCAGAGCACGGCGAGCCGCGCGCCAGCCACTTTGGCCACCGCCTTGGCCAACGGGCGGATTCCTTTATGTTTTCGCGGCGTGCCCGGAAACAAGACGGTTGGTCCGGTGAACTCGTACAAACGGCGGGCCGCTTCCCGGTCGATGACGGCCGGGTCGAACAAATCGGTCAGCGAACCATGCGGCACGAGCGTTCCGCCGAATCGTTTTTGCAGGGCGCTGGATGCCACCGTGATGGCCGAAGCCGCCGGCGCGGCCCGCGTAAGGAGCGCCAGATAGATCTCCGAGTCCGGTCGATCCAGATCGGTGCGGGCAGGTTTTCTGGTTTCAGCCGCCAGCGGGGCGAGCGCCACGTCGAGATCGTCGATGTCCAGGATCAGCGGCACCTGCCGTCGTTCCGCCGCCAGCAAGCCCGCGCCAAACGAGGCGAGGTACGGCTTGACCGCAATCAGGACATCTCCATCGGCAGCCTCCACGAGCTCGACCAGCGAATCATAGAATTTTGGAAAATCCTTTTCCGGCACGGTCTTGAGCCAAGGCTCTCGCGGCAACGCCGGCCAGACTCCCTGGGCTTTGGCCAAGCCGACCATGGTCACGTCCGCGAACAGACTGGCGGCCTTGGCGAGGCGGTGCGCGCGCATCGCCGCGTTGGAATAAAGTTTGTGGCTAAGGATCGTGATTTTCATCGAACCGGAAAATGGGTCGCGGGAATCGACGGGCGCTGCCCTTAAAAAGGCCCTGAACCCGCGGGCAAAAGTCAGCCGGCAACAGCATGGGCTTCCTCGGACGGCAGCGTTCCAGAGCGGGCAGTAGCTTGCAAGCGGTACAAGGCCGCGTAACGCCCGTTGGCTTGCATCAATGTCTCGTGCGTGCCGCGCTCCAGGAGCTGTCCGCCTTCGAGATATAAAATTAAGTCGCAGTCGGTGGCGTGATGCAAATCATGGGTGATGAGAAAAGTCGTGCGTCCCTGGTTGAGTCGATCGAGCGATTCGGTCACCGCCCGCTGGTTCTTTCGGTCCAGGCCGGTCATTGGTTCGTCGAGGATGAGAATGGGGGCCTGGCGAATGGCGGCGCGCGCGATGGCGATCCGTTGTCGTTGCCCGTGCGACAGCGTCACCCCGCGCTCGCCCAGTACCGTGTCATAGCCCTGCGGCAGCGACTCGATGAACTCGTGGGCGTTGGCCAGCCGCGCGGCGGCCTGGATTTCCTCCGGCGTGGCGGAGGGCGCGCCGCAGGCGATGTTCTCCCGCACCGGCGCCGCAAACAGCAGGTTATCTTGCAGCACGACGCCGATTTGCGAGCGCAGCGATTCCAGCGTGTAATCGCGGATGTCGCGGCCGTCGATCGTGACCCGCCCATGCTGCGGGTCGTAAAGCCGTAGAATCAAGCTGACCACAGTGGATTTGCCGCTGCCGGACTGCCCCACCAACGCGACCCGCTGGCCGGGTTTGACTTCGAAATTCATGTCGCGCAGCAGCCGCTGTTCCTGCTCGTAGGCAAAGCTTACGCTTTCAAACCGCACTTCGCCGTGAAACGACGGCGCGCGGACCGCCTCCGGCAAATCCCGCACCTCCGGCACGCGCTCCAACAAATCGAGCACGCGCTCACCTGCCGCGGTCGCTTTACCCAGCCGCGCGGTGTATTTGGCGAACTCCTGAATCGGCCGGAACGCGTTCTTCAGATAGGCCAGAAAGACCAGGAGTTCACCGGCGCTCAATTCCTTGCGCAACACCTGCCGCGTCCCGTAAAACAACACCAACGCCCCCGCGATGGCGGTCAGCAAATCGACGGAGCGCTCAAGACCGGCGGCCAGCCGCTTGGCTCTCACGTCTTGTTTCAGGTTCTTTTCGCTTTGCCGGCTGAACTGCTGCTCGAAGGCCGATTCGAGCGAAAGGGCTTTCACCGTTTTGATGGCGGTGATGGATTCGGCGGCCGTCGCGGCCATGGCGCCTTCGCGTTTTCGCTGGAGGCGCGCGACCTCGTTGATTTTTCGCCCCATCGTCACCGTGCGCAGCCAGAACAACGGGAACACCGCCAGCGCCACGAGCGCGAGCCGCCAGTTCATCCAGAACATCAGGGCGAGCATCCCGGCGAGAATGAGCGCCTTGGCGAGCATCGGCAGGACGGCGGTCACCACCACGTCCTGGAGCAGGCCCACGTCGCTGATCACGCGGATCACCAGGTCGCCGCTCCGGGCCCGCGTGTGAAAGGAAAGCGAGAGATATTGGACATGGCGATAAAGTTGCGCGCGCACGCGGGTCAGCACGCGATTGCCGATCTTGGCGAAGCCGATGGTGCTCCAAAAGCCGGCCAGCGCGCGCAATCCGGTGATGGCAACCATCGCTATCGCCATCATGGCCAGCAAGGTGACCGGATCAAAAATATCAAACAAAGAAACGCGATAACCGTGCGCGCCGTGCATTTTGTTGATGACCCGGTCGAAGACCACCTTCAGCGGCCAGGGTTCCAGCAGTCGCAAGCCGACTTCCAGCAGCAGGGTGGCGAGGGATCCGAACATCAGCAGACGATGCTTCCGCACCTGGGGCCAGAAGTGCCGGAGGACCCGCCACAGGCCGGGAAGATCTTTTCGGAGTGTTTGCGGAGTGGGCATCTAAGTTCTGAGCGCCGCGCCATCAGCATGCGGTGTCGCCCCAAGCCCGGCAAGGCGGAGCACCCGCTGGGCCACGGCATCCCATGTGTATTGCTTCAACACGGTCGTTCGCGCGGCCTGTCCGAGTCGGGCGCGCAGTTTCGGGTCGGAATGCAGGCGTTCGAGCGCCGCCGCCAATCCAGCGGCGTCACCCGGCGTCACCAACAAACCATTCCGGCCCTCTTCAATTAAGCTTTTCAATTGTCCGATCCGGCTGGCCACGACGGAAAGGCCCGCGGCCATGTATTCATAGACCTTGAGGGGGGAAAAGTAAAAGTGCGCCAGGGGCGGATACGGCGCGACTCCGACGTCCATCGACGCCAGCCAGCCCGGCACCGCGCTCGCATCGACCGCGCCGGCCAAATGGACCGCCTCGGTCAAACCGGCCGCGGCCAGGTCCGCCACCAAGCGGTCGCGTTCCGGGCCGTCACCCACGATCAAAAGTCGCGTCTGTGGATGGCGGCGGCGCAACTGCGCGAAGGCTTCGACCAAAATCGAGAGTCCGTGCCACGGCTTCAACGTGCCGACAAACCCGACGGTGAAGGTTCCGGCCGGCCTTGGCAGCGTCGGCGCCAGCCCCGGGGAGAATCGTCTCGGACTGACCCCGTTCGGGACCATGTGGATTTTGTTTCGCGCGCCCGGAAACTGTTCCACGTAAGCGGCCACCTCGTCCGAAACTGCCAGGATCACGGTGGCGGCGCCGAACACCTGTTCGGCTACGCGCTGGGCGCCGGCGCGGTCCGCAAGGTCACGATGCGCCGCTTGCTCTTCAATGAGCGGGGCGTTGACCTCCAGCAGAGCCGGGATGTTCGCCGCGCGCGCATATTCCATGGCGGCAAAACTCCAGAGCGAATAGCGCTCATACACCAGGTCATAAGGCAATTCGCGCGCCAGCGCGGCGCGCAATTCCCCGTTGGCGGCCAGCGCGGCTTGCTCGCGAGCGGCCAGGTCGCCTTTGGGCGGACGCGGCAGCGAATGGACCCGCAGGTCTTCCAACCCCATTGGTGGGGTCCCGCTGGCGTTCGCGCTAAACACTTCCACATCGGCGCCGCGATTTTTCAGGGCGCGGACGACTTCCTGCACGTGGATCGAGCATCCTTTCCGGCCAAAAATCGGCACGCCGAGGTCCGCGCTCACATAGGCGATTCTCACCGGTTCACCTCGGTCGCGGGTTCGCGCAGATTCTTCATCTCCATGGTCTGGCCGGCTTTCGACGGTTCGGCCGGCGCCGTCCCCAACAAAAGCTCGCGCAGTTGGGCGAAGTTGCTGCGCCGGTCGAAACGCTGCTCGATGACCGTTCGCGCGCGGGCAGCCAGGCTTTCGCGGAGTTGCCTGTCCCCGAGCAGCAACTCGATGCTCGCCGCCAGTCCATTCGGGTCGCCGGGAGCAACCAACAGGCCGGTCCGGCCGTGCTCGACCAACTCCTCGATGCCATCCAGATGGGTCGTCACCACTGCCACGCCGACCGCCATCGCTTCCTTAAGGACATTGGGCAAAATATCGCGGTCGCCGTCCGGCGCCTCAATGCAGGCCAAGGCAAAAATCATGGCCCGCTCCAAAAGCGCCCGCAATTCTTGTTGCGGCAACGGGCCGACCATGCGGATGTGCTGCTGCACTCCGCAATTCCGGATCTGTTCCTTGACCGCGCCCGCCAGGCGGCCGGTGCCGACTATCTCACAGCGAAAGTTGAGTCCCTTTTCCTTCAGCAGCCGGCACGCCTCGATAAAGTCGGCAAACCCCTTCTTTTCCACCAGGCGGCCGACGCTCAGGATGAGCGGCTCGACCGGCTCGGTATTGCGCCGGGGAAAGGCATTCAAGTCGATGCCGTTGTAAATCGGGTGGACCGCCAGCTCCTCGTTGACCGCGGCGCGCAGGCAGGCGGCGCTGAAACGGCTGTTGGCGACGACGAAGCGCGCCCGGCGCATCCGTTCGTGGAGCTTGGGCGAAGTGAGTTGGTTACCCTGAAATACGTCTTTGGCATGGGTGGTGATGCTGTAAGCGACGCCCGCGATCCGGTGAGCGATCAACGCGACCTTCGCCGGGATATTAGCGTAGTGGGCGTGCAGGTGGCGGATGTCCCCCATTTCGCGGATGAGGCAGCAGGCCTGGCAGAACCGGAGCAGAGAGCTCCTGAAGGCCCCCCGCCGGGAACCACGAATCAGATGCCGGAGCGTGTGCCAATATTCGCGGCGATGCTGGAGCAAGACAACCATCTGGCCCTGCAGAACGCGTATCGGCTCGTGATGAAGTTCTTCGGGCAGATAGGTAATCGGGGACCGCACTGATTTGACCTGGGGATGCGACACGGCATCGACGGGGCGCTTGAGTGAAAAAATGTGGAGCGAGACTCCTTGCCGTTCCAGTTCCAGGATTTCGTTGAGGATAAAAGTCTCCGACAGACGGGGGAACATTTTGAGCACATAACCGATCTGCAGGCCCCCAGCCGGATTCATGAGGCGGCCCGCTCGGACGCGGCGGTGGCGTGTTCGGCCTTGGTCGCCGCCAGTGCCAGCAGGTGGCTGGCGGCCTTGCGGGCGCCGTCAAAACTCAAAACTGCGTTGGCCCGATCGAGCGCTTTCTGGCGTCCATCGCGGACGGCTCCATCCACCTGGTTCCGGAGCGTTTCGGCGCTGAGCTGCTCGGGCCTGAGGGTCCGCAGCAAGCCGAGGCGCTCGAACGCCAAGGCCCGAAGCAATTGTTCGGCGCGCGGCGCAGTGCGCGGCACGCAGACGGTCGGCAAGCCCCGCGAAACTGCCTCCACCAGCGTGTTGTAGCCCCCCATGCACACCAGCCCGTCCACCGACCAAAACAGGCTGGAGAGATTCTGCACAAACGTGTGCAGCATCACTTTGGTTTCGTCGGCCAGTCGCTGGAGCCGTTTGAAGTCATGGAGGGGCGTCATCGGGCCGGTGACCACGATGCCCTGCCAGGCCGCCCCCGCCGCCGCCCGCATAAAGGTTTCCAGCAGGGGGCAGCCATCTTCGCCGCCACCCGAGGTGGCCAGGACGACCGGACGCGGCCGATTCTGCAACGTCAGCGCCGACCAGCGGATGTCGCTGCGCCCTTCCGGCTCCTCGCGATTGATCACATAGCCGCAAAAGCGGGTGCGTTCCACCACGGCGGGGGAAAAGTCATATTCGGCAATCGGATCGAAGACCGAGCGATGGCCGTACACAAAAACCAGGTCGTAGAATTCCGCGATGGCCGCTTGCAGGTTCTCCGGCGCCCATTCCTGAAGCACGGTCTCGCGCTCGTCGAGAATGTCCCGCAGTCCCAGGACCGCGTGACCGCCGTAGGTTCGCACCTTTTCCAAGGCGGCCTGGAATTCACCGCCGGCGCCCAAGGGATGTTTGTCCACCAGGACCACCGTGGGGCGATAGGATTTCACCGTGGCCAGCAGCAGCGCGGAACGCAGGGCGCGAATTTGCGAAGTCGAAATGCGCAGGCGCCGCGAGACGTAGTGGTCGTTGGCGACCTTGCGAAGACAGGGCAACTTGATGACCTCGACATTGTCCGGCAGGCCCAGGCGATGCACGTCATCCGCGCCGCTGACCAACAATACCGAAGCCTCGGGAGCCAGTTCGGTCAACGCGGCGGCCAGCGCCAAATGCCGCCGAGTGTGGCCCAGACCCAGGCCATCGTGCGAGTAGAAAAGGAAGCGCATACCGGGTCCGCCGCCGTTTTTAAAGGTCGTTTTGAACATCTGAATGAGGGAACCCTAACACGAATGACCGGCCTTGGCCATCGCAAATTTCGACCCTCGACGCCATGTCAAAAACCGACTGTGACCCGCAAAGCCGCGTTGCCGAGCCGCACTCCGCATGGCGCCCCTCAACGAGGCTCTTGCCAACGCCAGAAATCGGGGTCTATAGTTGCGTTGTTAGCCCGCTTCACGAGAATGCGCGCGGTGCTCAAAAGTCTTGGCTCAGAGCGACCTTGAGGTCACACGTGATTAATCCGCTTGTGTTCATCATCGGATGTCCTCGATCTGGCACGACCTTGCTCCGTCATATCGTGGGCGCACATCCACTCATCGCGATTACGCCCGAAGCGCATTGGATTCCGAAATGGTTCGAGAAGCGACTGGGCCTGACGCCGGAGGGTCTGGTCACTCCGGACCTGATTGCCAAACTGCTCGCGCATCCCAAATTCGCTTTGTTTCGCCTCGGGCGGGAAGACCTCATGACACTCGTGAAAAACGGCGAACCGCTGTCGTACGCGTCGTTCGTGACCGGCATCTTCGATCGGTACGGGAAGAGCCACGGCAAAGTGTTGGTCGGAAACAAGACACCCGATGCCGTCCGGAAGATGGATACCTTGCACGCGCTCTGGCCCGAGGCCCGTTTCGTCCATGTGATCCGGGACGGTCGAGACGTTGCCTTGTCAATGTTCAATTGGCCGAGCGTGCAACAAAAGAAGCCGGGGACGTTCCCCACATGGCAGGACGACCCCGCGTCAACCGCGGCCCTCTGGTGGGAGCTTAATGTCCGACGGGGCCGGGAGGCTGGGGCATCGCTCGGATCCGGGCTTTACCATGAGATGCGCTATGAATCTCTGGTCGCCCATCCGGAGCGGGATTGCGCGGCACTGTGTGCGTTTCTCGGCCTGCCCTACGATGAGGGCATGCTCCGCTTCCATGAAGCTCGCGCGAATACTTACGAGGGCCTAAAGCCGGGCCACGGCTGGCGGCCCATCACGCCGGGTGCCAGAGACTGGAGGACGCAAATGGCCCCAGCAGATGTCGAGCGCTTCGAGGCGGCGGCCGGCGCCCTACTCGATGAACTGGGTTATCCGCAGGCTTTCCCCGAACCTCGGCCGGACGCCGTGGCACACTCGACCCTGGTTCGGAATCTGCTGGCCAATGAGCCGCGAGATGTTCGGCCTTATGGACTGGCATGAATCCCCTGCCCCGCTCCGGATGCTGGAATTCGAAGCCACCCGCGAACTTGTGTTCCAGTTAACCGTTTTAACGATACCTCGACCTACCGAATACTTATGAACAAATCGTTCTTTCCCGCCATTACCACCGCCGTGCTGTTGCTGTCAACCGGCTGGGCGAGTTCACAACCGCTCGCCAGCCCCGGGAGTTCCCGCAGCCTCGGCGAGTCCCACTTCGTTTCCTTGGGAACGAATAAGATCCACTACGTGACCGGCGGAAAGGGCAACCAGACGATCCTGTTTGTTCACGGCTGGTCGTGCAACAGCGGCTTCTGGCGCGAGCAAGTCCCGGCGCTGACAGGCAAAGCGCGGCTGATTCTCATCGACCTCCCTGGCCACGGCCAAAGTGACAAGCCGCAAGTTGATTACACTCTGGACTTCTTCGCCCGCGCCGTCCTCACGGTGCTGCGCGACGCGCGCGCTGCCAAAGCCACGCTCGTGGGCCACAGCATGGGCGCGCCGGTCATTTGCCGCGTTTATACCCAGGCCCCGGAAAAAGTCGCGGCCCTGGTCGCGGTGGACGGCCTCCTGCGCCGGCCCAAGCTGAAGCCCGAAGAGGTCGAACAATTCATCGGCCCCTATGGCACGCCCGGGTACCGTGAACACACCACGCGCTTCGTCAACTCGATGTTCCCCAATCCCGGCGCCGAAGCCCTGCGCGACCGCGTGCTCTCCGAGATCCTCGCCACGCCCCAGCACGTCATGCGCAGCGCGATGGAAGGGATGTTCGATGCGGGCCAGCCCGCGTGGGATTTGCCGAAAGTGAACGTGCCGGTGCTCGTCCTCAACGCGCAGAACCCGATGTGGACGCCCGAATACGAAACCTACGTCCTTTCCCTCTCCGCGAAGACGGACTACCGCACCATCGAGAACGTGGGTCATTTCCTCATGCTGGAGAAGCCGGCGGAATTCAACGCGGCGCTTTTGGAAATGCTGGGCAAATTCGATCTGGTGGCAAAATAAGCATGAAAGAACAGCGCTGCTCACTACAGCCTCGGCGTCGGCCAACCAAGGGAGGAAGCGCGGCCACCAAGCAAGTCCTGCGGACCAATTATCAGTGGACGACTTTCGTTGCGTTCGGTTCAACATCTATCGAGCGGGTATATGTCGGTGGCGGGCCAGGGCTTGAAAGCGGTGCAGCCCACAGTTAACGCTATGTTAGCCCACGGACCGCAGCCTTTCCCAGATCTTAACGCGAAACCTGTTTTCGACCCTTGAACTTCGCGATCGCTGATTTGAACACTCGAGCCATCACATAAAACGATAGCATCCCCGGCAAAATGACTCCGGAAGCGAACACGAATCCAAAAATGAGGTCTGGAAGCCAGTCAAGCCGCGCCGTAACTTGGGTAATTGCCCATGAAATTGGAAATCCAATACAATACAGCACCAGCCAAGCTCCCCAAGCCCCATCGTGCGCGCTGAGGCAGGCAAGGGAGTAGAATGCGATGGCAATCAGTCCATAGCCGATCGAAATACGCAATTCAGTTTTGCGCTGTCGCATCCACGTGAACAATGGTTTTTTCAGAAATGGAAAGTGGTTGGCCCGACGTAATGGCATAATTTTAATTCTGCTCCGCGGCGAGGCGGCAGTCCACGATGTGGCCGGACCTTCCTATAACCACTGGCCCAGCGATTCAGTCCAAGCTCAAGGTTGTCTCACCGCACAGCCGTGGGCCTATTTTTACCTTGGCGCGGTCCAGGTCATCCTAAGGATTCCTCACGCGCCGCTCGCCCTCTCTCATGACATGATATATCGAGCGTCAAAAGTGATTGCGCCGGGTCGGGGGACCCGGCCTACAAATTTCTGTAGGCCGCGTGCCCTCACGCGGCGGGTCTTTTGCCGTCGTGTATAGATCGTCACCGGACGCTCCGCGCTGAAACTTCTGGTCACGAAATGCACCCTGAGCCGCCCCGCCGAGAACCTCTACCCTGTAGGCAATTCCCCGCGAGCGGCCCATTTCGCCTATTTCGCGGTTCGTCCTCCCCTGACTGAAGACCCAAGCCCGATGCGAACGTCCAATGATGAATTAGCAAACGACGCCCGCCACCAGCGAACTTTGAACTTGGCGGGCGCGCGGGCTTGCCCGTTAATTCCGCCGCGCATGGATCAAAAAGCTTACGCCCGCGCCGGCGTCGATATCCACCTCGGCAACCAGGTCAAGGCCGCCCTGCCGCGCCTGCTCGCGGCGACGCGCCGCCGCGAGGTGCTCGGCCAGGTCGGCGGCTTCGGCGGCCTCTTCGCGCTCGATACCCGAAAATTCAAACAACCGGTGCTGGTTTCGAGCATGGATGGCGTCGGCACCAAATTGAAGCTCGCCTTTGCCATGGACCGGCATGACACCATCGGCGAGGACCTCGTCAATCATTGCGTGAACGACATCGCGGTGCTCGGCGCGGAGCCGCTCTTTTTCCTCGATTATCTCGGCGCCGGCAAGTTAAACCAGCCCGTTTTCACCGACATCATCAAAGGCTTCGCCCGCGGCTGCGCGGCCAACCATTGCGCGCTCATTGGGGGCGAGACCGCACAGATGCCCGGTTTTTATCAGCCGGGCGAATACGACCTGAGCGGCGCGATCGTGGGCGTCGTGGAACGAGTGCGGTTGCTGGACGGCAAAGCGATCCGCCCCGGCGACGCGGTGATCGGACTCGCCTCGAGCGGTCTCCACACCAACGGCTATTCGCTGGCGCGCAAGATTTTCTTCGAGCAAATGAAGCTCGCGCCCCGCAGTCCCGTGCCCGAACTGGGAAACACCATCGGCGATGAACTGCTCAAAGTCCACATGAGCTACGGACCGCTCGTGCAAAAGCTGTTGCGCAAGTTCAATCGCGGCAGCGGTCTGGCCTTGAAAGGCCTGGCGCACATCACCGGCGGCGGGTTTGTCGATAACATCCCGCGGGTGCTGCCGAAGAACTGCGATGTCATCATCCGCAAAGGCGCGTGGGAAATCCTCCCGATTTTCCGGCTCATCCAGGCCCAGGGCGGCCTGCCCGAAGACGAGTTATATCAGGTCTTCAACATGGGCATCGGCATGACGCTGACAGTCGCGCCCGACAAAGCGGAGGCGATGCTGACGTTCATCCGCGCCCAGAAGCAGGCCGCGTGGCAAATCGGCGAAGTGGTCAAAGGCAAAGGCGCCGCGCGGATAATCTGAGGTAGGGATGGCGTGGATTCAGGAACCGGTGCGAACGTCGTAGCCGACGAGGTAACGAGGCGGATTTTGCCATCAAACCCATTCCGCCTCGTCACCTCGGCGGCTACTCCTTCTTGCATCGGCCCCGACTGAGCGGCTGAAAAATCTTTTCCTGATTCCCTGATTTCCTGCTTCAATCCGCCTTTCAATGAAACTGTTGGTCATCGGCTCCGGCGGCCGCGAACACGCCCTGGTGTGGAAGCTGGCGCAATCGCCGCGGGTCACCCAAATGTGGTGCGCCCCGGGCAACGCGGGCATCGCCGAGGAAAAACTGGCCGGCAACAAATTACCGGTTCAATGCGTGGACATCCGCGCGGAGGATTTGCCGCAGTTGCTGGCTTTCGCCCAGGAAAAGAAGCCCGACCTGACCGTCGTGGGACCGGACAAGCCGCTCGCGCTCGGCATCGTCGATTTGTTTCAGCCGAACGGACGGCGCATCTGGGGGCCCAACCAGAAGGCGGCGCAGTTTGAATCATCGAAAGTCTTTTCGCAGAACTTCATGGAGAAATACGGCATCCCCACCGCGCGAGCCGGGACGTTTGCCGACGAAAAATCGGCGAAGAACTTCGCCGCGTCGCTCGGTGGCCGCTGTGCGGTGAAGGCCGATGGGCTGGCTTTGGGCAAAGGGGTTTTGATTTGCGCCAGTCCGGCGGAAGCGAACCAGGCCATCGAGCAAATCCTGGTGAACAAGGCCTTCGGCGCGGCAGGCGCGCGGATCGTCATCCAGGAATTTCTGGAGGGGACGGAAATCTCGCTCCACGCGCTGTGCGATGGGCAAACCGCGAAGCTCTTCCCGACCGCTCAGGACCACAAGCGGGCGCTGGAAGAGGACCAGGGCTTGAATACCGGCGGCATGGGGACCTGTTCGCCCGCCCCCTTTTTGAATGAAACGCAACTGGCCGAGGTCGGCCGGCAGATTTTGGGGCCGTGGCTCAGAGGTTGCGCGGTGGAGGGGATCGATTTTCGCGGCATCCTTTATCCAGGCGTGATGCTCACGAAAAGCGGCCCGAAAGTCCTGGAATTCAACGCCCGTTTCGGCGATCCGGAGGCGCAGGTTTATCTGGCGCGTCTGGAAAATGACCTCGTTGAATTGCTCGAGGCCAGTCTGGACGGAACGCTCGGCAAAATGGAATTGCACTGGAGTCCGATGGCCGCCGTCTGCGTGGTGATGGCGGCGGCCGGTTATCCCGGCGCTTACGCCAAAGGCCGCCCGATCAACGGCTTGGCTGAGGCGGGGCGGATGGCCCGGACCAAGGTGTTTCACGCCGGCACGGCGCGCGCCGGCGATCGCGTGGTGACCAGCGGCGGGCGGGTGCTGGGTGTCACGGCGTGGGCGGCGGATCTGGCGCGGGCGCGTGAGGCCGCTTACGCGGCGGTGGACAAAATTAGATTCGACGGCGCGCAGTATCGGCGCGATATTGCCGCGAAGGCGCTGCGATCAGCGCCCAATTTTTGATGAAATACAAGACAGTGTTGGGAGTTTGTCTCCTTCCTCTCTGCCTCGCCGTGCTGAATGTCCGCGCGGCCGCCGAAGGTCCGCCGCCCGATCTCAACGAAGTCTATGGCCTGCTTCGCGCGAACCTCACCGCCATGAGCGAAGCCGAGCTGAGCCGCGCCGCCGTGCAGGGGTTGCTCAGCCAGCTCAACGGGCGGGCGACCCTCGTCGAGCCGGAGGCGCTAGACCACGCGCCGGGCGGTGCGCCGATCCGCACCGCGGTTTATGACGGCGCCTACGGTTGCCTGCGCGTCGGGCAGCTCAGCGCCGGCGGCGACGAGCAGTGCGCCTCAGCCTTGCGCGGGCTGCTGGCCACTAACCGGCTCAAAGGGATCGTTTTCGACCTCCGGGCCGCCGACGGCGACGGGTACGCGGCCGCCGCGGCGATCACCGACTCTTTCTGCGCCGGCGGAAAGCCGCTGCTCGATTGGGGCGATGGATTGAAAAAGTCAACGGACAAAACCAATGTTCTCTCGCTGCCGGTGGCCGTGTTGGTGGACCGAAAGACCCGCGGCGCGGCCGAGGCATTGGCCGGGATTCTGCGCCAGACCGATACCGCGCTTCTGATCGGCGCGACCACCGCCGGCCAGGCCAGCATCACCAAGGATTTTCCTCTGAAAAACGGTCAGCACCTGCACATCGCCACCGCCCCCATCCGCCTGGGCGATGGCCGGCCCTTCCCGCTTTCGGGGCTAAAACCGGACATCGAGGTGCAAGCCAGTTCGGAAGGGGAACTCAACTCGCTTGAAGCGGCCGACAAGGCGCCGTCGCAAACCAACCGCCTGGCGAGCGCGCGCGGCGCTTCGACCAATCTGAATTTGTCCGCCACCAACCGCCCGCGACCCCGCGTCAACGAAGCCGAACTGGTCCGTATGCTGCGGGATGGAGAACCGCTGGAGGGCGACCGGCCCAGCGCCCTGTTCCGCGCGAGCGAACCAGCTGGCCCGGCCGGGCTGCCCGTGGCGGATCCAGCCCTGGCCCGCGCGCTGGATTTGCTCAAAGGGCTGGCCGTGGTCCAGCCGTTCCGTCCCCGCTGATTTCACCGTTGACCAGTGCGCAGCCCCCTCCCAAGTTGAGCCTACGAATTGCGGCATGAAGACGATTTTGTTCGTATGTACCGGCAACATTTGTCGCAGCCCGATGGCCGAGGGGCTTTTTCGCCACGCGGTCAAGGGCCGCAGCGATTTCCGCGTGCTTTCCGCCGGCGTGGGCGCGGTCGAGGGCTTGCCGCCCAGCGAACATGCCGTCCGCGCGCTCCTGGAACTGGGGATTGATATTTCCAAGCAGCGCAGCCGGATGCTCACGGCCGACCTGGTCGAACAGGCGACCTACATCTTCGGCATGACCCACCACCACGCCGATGCCATCCGGCTGCTCTACCCGCACGCCGCCGAGAAAACGTTTCTGCTGCGCGAATTTGACGAGACGCTCGATAGCTACGAGAACGACATCAGCGATCCCATCGGCGGATCGTACGAAGTCTATTTGAATTGCCGCGACCAGATCGAACAAGGCATCGCCTCCATGCTCAACTTCATCGAACAGACCTCGCTGATCCAGGGCGCCGAGCGTCCCGTCGCCACCAGGACCACCGTCGCCCTGGGCGCGGACCACGGCGGCTTCGAGTTGAAAGAAATCCTCAAGCGGCATTTGCAGAAGCAAGGCATCGGCGTCACCGATTTTGGCGCCCCTTCCAAGGAAGCGAGCGACTATCCGGACTATGCGCAGGCCGTCGCCCGCAGCGTGGCCGAGCACCAACACGATCTGGGCTTGTTGGTCTGCGCTTCCGGCATCGGCATGAGCATCGCCGCCAACAAAGTGCCCGGCGCGCGCGCCGCCCTGGTCTGGGACGAGCAGACCGCCCAACTATCCCGCGAACATAACAACGCCAACGTCCTTTGCCTCGCCGGCCGCGGGACCGAGCCGGATCAGGCCCGCAGGATCGTCGATGCCTTCCTCGCCGCGGGCTTTGAAGGCGGGCGCCATGAATACCGCGTGGGCAAGCTGGAGTCGGAGGACCCGCTGATGAATCTGAAACTCGAACTGGTCGATCCGCAGGTGGCCGGGGCCATCGCGCGCGAACGCCGGCGCCAGCAGGAAAACATCGAACTGATCGCCAGCGAAAACTTCACCAGCCCCGCCGTGATGGAGGCGCAAGGCTCGGTGCTTACCAACAAATACGCGGAAGGATACCCCAAAAAACGCTGGTACGGCGGCTGCGAGAACGTGGACATCGTGGAGCAGCTCGCCATCGACCGGGCCAAGGCGCTGTTCGGCGCCGAACACGCCAACGTCCAGCCTCACTCCGGCAGCAGCGCGAACATGGCGGTTTATTTCGCCTTCCTCAGACCGGGTGACAAAATGCTGACGATGGACCTGAGCCACGGCGGCCATCTGACCCACGGCCACAAAGCGAACTTCTCCGGCCGATTTTTCGAGATTGTTCACTACGGCGTCCGCAAAGAAGACGAGCGCATCGACTACGACCAGCTCGCCAAAATGGCCCGCGAGCACCGCCCGAAAATGATAACCGTCGGAGCCAGCGCCTATCCGCGGATCATCGAGTTTGCGCGCCTGGGCCAGATCGCGCGGGAGATCGGCGCGTACTTGCTGGCGGACATGGCGCACATCGCCGGCCTCATCGCCGCGGGCCTCCACCCCAACCCGGTCGAACACGCCGATTTTGTCACCACGACCACCCACAAGACGTTGCGCGGCCCGCGCGGGGGGTTGGTTTTGTGCAAGGAAAAGTACGCGAAAGAGATTGATTCCCAAACGTTTCCGGGAATCCAAGGCGGGCCGCTAATGCAGGTCATCGCCGCCAAAGCGGTCTGCCTCCTCGAAGCGGCGCGCCCCGGTTTTAAACTCTATCAGCAACAGATCGTGCGCAACGCCCGCGCGCTGGCCGAGGGAATGAAGCGCAACGGCTTCCGCCTCGTCAGCGGGGGGACGGATAACCACCTGATGCTCGTCGATGTCGGCGGGCGCGGCCTCACGGGCAAGGATTGCCAGACCGCGCTGGATGAGGCCGGCATTACCGTCAACAAGAACACCATCCCCTTCGAAACCCGCTCGCCGTTCCAAGCCAGCGGGATCCGCCTCGGCACCCCCGCCGTGACCACTCGGGGCATGAAAGAAGGAGAGATGGCCGCCATCGCTGACATGATCAGCGAGGTTTTGATGGATATAAAGAATGTTGACGCGGGCCGTTCCGTGCGCCAACGTGTACGGGAACTGACGGCCAGGTTTCCCTTGCCGTATAGTTGAAGTGCAATCGGCCGGTCCCCGTCTTTGATTGAGCCGGCATGCGGAATTGAACTTGGGCAAATCCAGCGGCGCGAAGGCAGCGTTCGCAACGGGTTCACTTGCACGCCTACCGCTTAACTTGATTTAATTTTTAGCTTATGGCGAAACCGAAAAAATCGGTGGCGGCCAAACCCGCCAGGCCCAATGTCGGAAATGAACCGGCGCCGGGTGACGCGGAGCCGCTAGGCGGCGCCGCCACCGCCACCGACACGCTGGAACTGGAGCCCCCGACCGCGGCGCTGGAAGTCCCGTCCCAAGAAGCGCCCGCCGCCGGCAAAACGGAGGCCAGGCACAAAAACCGCGGCAAGCGGCCTGGCAAAGAACCCTCGGCCGCGGCGGCCGGGCCGACAGCCGCGCCACCCGCCGCCGGCCCCGCCGGCGCGCAGCCCGCGACAACGGTCAACATCGCCAAGCTCCAGGCCATGTCGATGATCGAACTCAATCAGATGGCCAAAGAGATGGGCATCGAGAACTTCGGCACCATGCGCAAGCACGAAGTTATCTTCCATGTCCTCCAAAAAAATGCCGAGCGCAGCGGGGTGCTGTTCTCCGAGGGCGTGCTCGAAGTGTTGCCCGAAGGTTTTGGTTTCCTGCGCTCGCAGAGTTTCAACTATCTGCCTTGCCCGGAGGACATCTACGTTTCCCCTTCGCAGATCCGGCGCTTCGACCTGCAGACCGGCAATCTGGTCGCCGGCCAAATCCGCCCGCCCAAAGAAAAGGAGCGCTTCTTCGCGCTGCTCAAAGTCGAAGCGGTGGACCAGGAAGACCCCGACAAGGCGAAGGACAAAATACATTTCGACAACCTCACGCCGCTCTTTCCGAACAAGCGTTACTTGCTCGAAACGGTCGGCGAGGAGCTTTCCACCCGCGTGCTGGACCTGGTCTGCCCGATCGGCAAAGGCAGCCGCGGTTTGATCGTCGCCCCGCCGCGCACCGGCAAAACCGTGCTCATGCAGAAGCTCGCCAACGCCATCCTCAAGAACAATCCGGAGGCCTACCTCTTCATCCTGCTCATCGACGAACGGCCCGAGGAAGTCACCGACATGGAGCGCTCCTGCAAACCGGCCGAAGTGATCAGCTCGACCTTCGACGAACCGCCCGAGCGGCACGTGCAGGTGGCCGAAATGGTCATCGAAAAGGCCAAGCGCATGGTCGAGCACAAACGCGACGTGGTGATCCTCCTCGATTCGATTACCCGCCTGGCCCGCGCCTACAACACCGTGCAGCCGCACTCCGGAAAGATCCTCTCCGGCGGCGTCGATGCCAACGCGCTGCACAAGCCCAAGCGGTTCTTCGGCGCCGCGCGCAACATCGAGGAAGGCGGCTCGCTCAGCATCATTGCCACGGCCCTGATCGATACCGGTTCGCGCATGGACGAAGTGATCTTCGAAGAGTTCAAGGGCACGGGGAACATGGAAGTCTCGCTGGACCGCCATCTCGTGGATCGCCGCATTTTCCCTTCCATCAACATCGAGCTTTCTGGCACCCGCAAAGAAGAATTGCTCTACCATCCGCAGGAATATCAAAAGGTCGTCATCCTGCGCCGCGCGTTGACGGGTGTGCCGCCGGTGGAGGCGATGGAATTGATGCTCAACAAGCTCAAGAAGACCAAGAGCAACATCGAATTCCTGCTCGGCATGGCCATGGGTTGACCGCTCAGCGATGCTCACCCCTCCCGCGCATCCGCTTGGAAAGCAGATGCTTCGTCCGCCGCTTGCTGTCTGCTGTAGGTCCGGCGCGGGGGTGAAGAACTCTGGGGTCTTCGCAGTCCAACCTTCCTTCCGAACGGCGCTTGCGGTGTGGATCCCCGGCCAGTAAAAGAATGAAGATGACTGTACTGTCAATCCTTCGCCCTGCTGTTTCGCGGCGGGCAAGCTGGGTTGGGTTGTGCTTGATGTCGCTGGTGGCGGGCTGCCGCCGGGAGGACATCCGGGTTTATACCGCCCCGAAGGACGCTCCCACCCCTCCGCCGCGGATGGCGCGCGGCCCGGCGCGCGGGGCGCGTCCCAGCCTGAGTTGGAAGCTGCCGAACGGCTGGCGCGAGACCGGACCGGGCGAGATGAGTCTGGCGAGTTTCTCCATCGGCGACGGCAGCGGGCCGGAGGCGCAGGTGTCCATCACTCCGCTGGGTCATTTGACCGGACACGAGACGATGATCGTGAACATGTGGCGCCAGCAGGTCGGACTGCCGACCAACAGCGAAGAGGAAGTCGCCCAGCAGCTCCAACCCGTCGAGGTCGGCGGCGAGAAGGGAAGCTTGTTCGAGGTTACCGGCAAAACCGACGACGGGGGTTCGGTGCGGATCGTCACCGCGATGGTGCATCGGTCGGATGCGAGCTGGTTTTTCAAATTAGCGGGTGACGCGGCGCTGGTCGCGGCGCAGAAGCCGGTTTTCATTGAGTTCCTAAAATCGGTCCTGATCCGGCAAGCCGCTCCCGCGGATGACACGGCCGACGCGGATTCAACCGCTCCGCAGCCAACTTGGGAAGTGCCGGCCCGCTGGAAAGAGCTTTCCGCCGGGCGGATGCAAGTCGCCCGGTTCGCCGTGCCGGACCGCGGCGCCGCCAAGGCCGAGGTGTCGATCAGCGTTTTCCCAAGCGACACCGGCGGCACGCTCGCCAACGTGAACCGTTGGCGGCGGCAAATCGGCCTGGGCGAAGTGAGCGAAAGCGGCCTCGCTCCGCTCGTATCGCCGCTTGACCCCGCCATTCCCGAAGCGATCTTAATTGATATGATGAATAACACTCGGCGGCTGGTCGGCGCGATCGTCCCGCGCGGCGGCAGCTATTGGTTTTACAAGCTGCTCGGCGACGCGGACGCCGTCGCGCCGGAGAAAGAAGCGTTCGTGACGTTTGCCAAGTCCAAGCCCTGACATGCTCCACCGCGTCATCAAAATCTTCACCTCGCTCCGGCTCACGGTCACCCTGCTGGCGTTCGGCATCCTGCTAGTCTGGGTCGGCACCGTGGCACAGGCCGACGAGGGGCTTTACCAGGCGCAGACTCGTTACTTCCGACACTGGTTCGTGTGGGGCATCACGATGTTCGGGCATAAAATCCCGGTCGGACTGCCTGGCGGCTACCTCCTCGGCACGCTGCTGCTCATCAACCTAACCGCCGCGCATATCCAACGGTTTCAGTGGACCTGGAAAAAATTCGGCATCCACCTTACCCACGCCGGGGTCATCCTGCTTCTCGTCGGCCAGCTCACGACCGACTTGTTGTCCCGCGAGACGCAGATGCGCGTTGTCGAGGGCGAAACCAAATCTTACTCCGAGAGTGCGATGGATTATGAACTCGCGTTCGTCACCGATGCGGATGCGAACACCGAACAAGTCGTCGCGATTCCGCAGTCTCGCCTTGCGCCCGGCGGCGAGATCCAGCACGACAAACTGCCCTTCACTGTCCGCGTGAAAAACTACTGGCCCAACTCCGAGCCGTCCTTCCGCGCGCCGATGCAATCGAACGGCCCGCCGCTCACGGAGAACGGCGTCGCGCGCCATTTCGATTTCCGCGAAACGCCGATGACCCACAGCATGGACGACAAGAATGTCCCGACTGCCGTCCTCGAACTCGCTGGTGCGAGCGGCACGCTCGGCACTTGGGTGGCTTCGGGTTGGTCGGGCGACGAAACGATGGCGGCGGCGGTGCGCAAGAGCTACCTGCGGCAAGTGGGAGCGCCAATGGCCGACACCATCGCGGCCCGCCTTGGGGAGCCACAATTTGTGGAAGCCGGCGGCAGGCGATACAGTTTCACCTTGCGCCCGACGCGGGCCTACAAGCCGTTTTCACTCACGCTGCTCAAGGCGACCCACACAATTTATCCCGGCACCGAGAATCTCGCCGCCGCCAATCCCGGTATCCCGAAGGATTACCGCAGCCGCGTCCGCATCAACAACCCGGAAAAGCGCGAAAACCGTGAAGTGGAGATTTACATGAACAGCCCGCTGCGCTACGGCGGCCTGACATTCTATCAGTACCAAATGCCCCCGGAAGCGGCGCTGCGGGCCGGCGAAACGCCCTGGTCCACGCTGCAAGTCGTGCGCAACCCGGCCTGGCTCACGCCATACGCAGGCTGCGCGATTGTTGCGACCGGGCTGGTCTTCCAATTCATGATCCACCTGGTCGGATTCGTCTCCCGGAGGAAGACCGCGTGAAGCTTTCCCCTCCCGTTGAAAAGAAAGCGACGTCGTCCGGCGGCTGGCGCGCCTGGGTTTCGTGGTTCCTCCTTCTGCTCTTTGCAGCCGAAATCACCGCTGCGATCTTCGTCCGGCACAGGGACAAAACGTTCGCCGTGTCGCAGTTTGCGAAACTGCCGCTGATCTTCGAGGGCCGCGTGCAACCGATGGATTCGCTGGCGCGCAATTCGCTGCTTCAGATTCGCGGTATCACCGCGGTGCCCCTTGAAGGCAACGGCGCCAACGGCGCGTGGGGCGCGTGGGAAGGACTTCGCGCCCAGGGCGGCGAATTGTCCGAGCGCCGCTGGTACCAGTTCGCGAAGCATCCGCGGAAACTCAAGCCCGCCGACTGGCTGCTCGAAGTCTTCTGCAATCCGCGCCAGGCCGACGACCGCTACATCTTCGTGATCAACCATCCCGACCTCCGCGGCCTGCTCAAGCTCGAGGGCGGCGTCGAGAATAGCAGCCTGCATTTCTACCGCTTCAACGATCTCAAAGAGCGACTGGGAGAGTTGCGCGACGAAGCCGAGCGCGCGGGCAAACTCGACGCCTCGCAGCGCAACCCGTTCGACCGCGCCGTGCTTCAGTTGCACAACGCGTTTGGACTCTATTTCCGCTTGAAGAACACGGTGCAGCCGGAGGACTCGCAAGATTTCCGCCAGGAGATCGATGATTACCTCGCCGCCGCCGGCCAGGCCCGCGCCGCCGTACGGGAGCGCCAGGCCAAAGGCGAAAAACTCGATGACGACGCGCTGGCCGCGTTGCTCGCGCCGGTCCAGAAGTTCGCCGGCCGCTACGACGCGATGGCGCGCATGGAGACACCGCTGGTTGTGCCCACGCCGAATCCGGCCAGCCCGCGTGAAGCGTGGCGTCGCATGGGCGAAGTGCTCTTGGAAGCCCCGAGCGCCGGGATGCCGGAGTCGGCGCGGTTGCTGGCCGGACTTACTTCCACGTATCGCGCGGGCGACGTCGCCGGGTTCAACGGGCTGCTCGGCGAGTATCGCTCGCTGCTGGAAAAGCAGGGGCTGGGCGCGGACCTGGCCAAAGGCGAGCGCGAATCGTTCTTCAACCAACTGCTCGCCTTCAAGCGGAGCATGTATGTCTATCTGGCGGCGTTCCTGCTGGTCCTGCTTTATTGGACGAACCTGACGGAAATCTGGCGAGTGACGGCGGTGCGGCTGGTGCTTCTCGGTTTTGTCGTCCATACCGCCGGGCTGATCTTTCGCATGGTCCTGGAAGGCCGTCCGCCGGTGACCAACCTCTACTCCTCGGCGATCTTCATCGGCTGGGGCGCGGTGGTGCTCGGCGCGGTGCTGGAGCGGTTTTACAAGGACGGCATCGGCGCCGCCGTGGCGGCGGCGGTCGGATTCATCACGCTTATCATCGCCCACAACCTCTCGCTGGGCGGCGACACGATGATCATGATGCAGGCGGTGCTCGACACTAATTTCTGGCTCGCCACGCACGTCGTCGTGGTCACGCTCGGTTACGCTTCGACCTTCGTCGCCGGTTTTCTGGCGATCGTTTACATCACCCGCGGGGTCTTCACCCGCACCCTCACCGGCGCCACCGGCAAATCGCTGGCCCGGATGATTTACGGCATTCTCTGCTTCGCCACGTTATTCAGCTTCGTCGGCACGGTGCTGGGTGGCATCTGGGCCGATCAATCGTGGGGCCGCTTCTGGGGGTGGGACCCGAAGGAAAACGGCGCGCTGATCATCGTCCTTTGGAACGCGCTAATCCTCCACGCCCGCTGGGGCGGCCTGGTGCGGGAGCGCGGACTGGTGAACCTGGCTATCGTCGGCAACATCGTCACCAGTTGGTCGTGGTTCGGCGTGAACATGCTTGGCATCGGGCTGCACAGCTACGGCTTCACCGCCGCGGCGTTCCGCTGGCTGATGCTCTTTGTCCTCAGTCAACTGGCGCTGGTGGCGCTGGGACTCTTGCCACGGACATACTGGATGAGTTTCAAGTCGGCCGCCTCCGCTCCCGCCGAAAAAATCGCTCCCGGCCCCGGCGCGGACCCCGGCGGCAAGCCGGCCCCGGCGGCGACTTGAACTCCTTACCCCCTAAATTCTTTGACGCTCCGGGCCGCTTCCCTTAGCTTATCCCCGTGGGTTTGCCAGCATGTTTGGGTTTATCGTCAAGATCGTTAGCATGATTGGGTATATCATCAAGAAAATCATCGGGTCGAAGAACGAGCGGGAGGTGAAGAGACTCCGGCCGATGGTGGCGCGGATCAACGCGATCGAAGCTTCGCTGCAATCCCAGCCGCGCGAGGCGCTGCTCCAGAAAACCGCCGATTGGCGCAAGCGCCTTTCGACCATCCAGGACAACGACGAACTGGTGGCGGCGCTGCTGGAGATATTACCCGAGGCGTTCGCCGTGGTGAAGACGACCTGCCGCCGCTTGTGCGGCACGGAGATCATCGTCCGCGGCCACCCGCTCAAATGGGACATGATCCCGTTCGACGTGCAGCTCATCGGCGCTTACGCGCTGCACACCGGGCGCATCGCGGAAATGGCCACTGGCGAAGGCAAAACCCTGGTGGCGACCCTGCCGGTCTATCTGAACGCGCTCACCGGGCGCGGGGTGCACGTGGTGACGGTGAACGATTACCTCGCCGCGCGCGACAGTGAATGGATGGGGGCGGTCTATCAATACCTCGGCCTGACGGTCGGCTGCATTCTCCACGATCAAGAGCCGAGCGTGCGCCGCGAGCAATACAACTGCGACATCACTTATGGCACCAACGCCGAGTTCGGTTTCGATTACCTGCGCGACAACGGCATGGCGACGCGCCTGGAGGACCAGGTCCAGCGCGGACATTACTTCGCCATCGTGGACGAAGTGGACTCGATCCTCATCGATGAAGCCCGTGTGCCGTTGATCATCAGCGGCCCGGCGGTCGTCGCCGCCGACAGCAACGAATACGACAAGTACAAGCCGGTGGTCGAATCGCTCGTCCGCGCGCAGGAAAAGCTCTGCGCCCGCTTTCTTTCCGAGGCCGAGGAACTCCTCAAACGGCTTCGTCCGGCCGACGGAAGCAATGCGCCCGAGCCAGATTTGCTGGAGCGGGAGATTGGCCTGCTGCTCTACAAGGTGAAAATGGGCCAGCCGCGCTCGGAAGGGTTGCTGAAGCTCCTCGAAGAGCCGGAGAACCTGCGCTTGATGAACAAGGCCGAACTGGAATTGCACGTGGACCAGTCGAAAAAGGATCTCTACGCACAAAAGGAAGAGCTGTTTTTCGCGATGGATGAAAAGAGCCACGAGGCCGATCTCACCGAGAAGGGCCGCAACTTCTTAAGCCCGCAAGACCCCGATGCCTTCGTGCTGCCGGACCTGGCGTCGGCGTTCAACGAAATCGATTCCGATCCCGAAGCCGACGTCCACAAACGGGTCGAGGCCAAAACCAAACTGCAGGCCGAGTTCGAGGCCAAGGCGCAACGGATTCATTGCATCTCCCAACTGCTCAAAGCCTATTGCCTCTACCTCAAGGACGTGCAGTACGTGGTCCAGGAGAACAAGGTGATTATCGTGGACGAAAATACTGGTCGCCTGATGACCGGACGGCGCTGGAGCGATGGCCTGCACCAGGCCGTGGAAGCGAAGGAGGGCGTCGAGGTCGAGCGCGAAACGCAAACCTACGCCACCATCACGATCCAAAATTATTTCCGCCTCTATCAGAAACTCGCCGGCATGACCGGCACCGCCGAAACCGAGGCGCAGGAGTTCTATGACATTTACAAGCTCGGCGTGCTCGTCATCCCCACCAATAAACCGATCGCCCGCAAAGATGCGCACGACACGGTGTATAAAACCAAGCGGGAAAAGTTCAGCGCGGTCGTGCGCGAGATCCAGCAAATTCATCAGCAGGGCCGCCCGATCCTCGTCGGCACCGTTTCGGTGGAGACCAGCGAACACCTTTCCCGGCTGCTCAAAAAGGCGGGCATCATCCATTCGGTGCTCAACGCGAAGTTTCACCAGCAGGAAGCCGAAATCGTGGCGCGCGCCGGCCAAAAAAGCGTGGTCACCATCGCCACGAACATGGCCGGACGCGGCACCGACATCAAACTCGGCCCCGGCATCCCCGACTTGGGCGGCCTGCACGTGCTGGGGACCGAGCGCCATGAGGCCCGCCGCATCGATCGCCAGTTGCGCGGCCGCTGCGCGCGCCAGGGCGACCCCGGTTCGTCGCACTTCTTCATCTCCCTCGAAGACGATCTGATGCGCCTGTTCGGCTCCGACAAGATCGTCAAGTACATGGAAAAGATGGGCCTCGAAGAAGGCCAGGAGCTGGAGCATCCCCTGCTCAATCGGTCGATCGGGACGGCGCAAAAACGGGTCGAACAGCACAATTTCCAGATCCGCAAACGCACGCTCGAATACGACGACGTGATGAACAAGCAGCGCGAAGTCATTTACGGCTTCCGCAACGAAATCATCCGCGCCAAGGACGTGCGCGACCGGCTCATGGACGTGATGGAAGAAGTGGTGATCCAAAAGGTGGATCAGCTCACCTCGCCGACGGCCGACGTGACCGAGTGGAACTTGCACGGGCTGGCTGACTGGGTGAACCTGAATTTCCCGCTCGGCCTGCCGGAGGCGGAAATCGTCAAATCGGCGCAGGCCGGGCACGAAGAGCCGGTCAAGGACTCGATCTTCGACGGGCTGAGCGCCGCGCAGTTTGCCGTCTGCAATTTCATTTCCACAGCGGTGCGCAAGGCGTACGAGCTGAAGGTGAGTTTTGAAAACCCCGAAGCGCTCCGGTCCATCGAGCGCTGGACGATCCTCAGCGCCATCGACAAGCTGTGGCAGGAGCATCTCTACGGCATGGACAGCCTGCGCAACAGCATCGGCCTGCGCGCCTACGGGCAGCGTGATCCGCTCATCGAATACAAGGCGGAGGCCTTCAAACTTTTTGATGAACTGATGGTCAACATCAAGACCGAGATTTGTCACAACATCTTCCGGAGCGCGTCGAGCCTGATGGCCTTCGACCAGTTCCTGCGCAGTATGCCGCAACGGACCGAACATGAATCGACCAGCGCCTTCACCAGCACGACCAACACCGCGTCCTCCCCCGGCCCGCGCCCCAGCGACGTGGTGAGCGAGGCCGCCGACGCCGTGGCCAAGGCCAAACCGATCCGGACCGGACCGAAAGTCGGGCGCAACGATCCGTGCCCCTGTGGCAGTGGCCGAAAATACAAGCACTGCTGCGGCAAGAATGGATAGGCCGCCCGGTACTCCGCCGTATCCGGCGAAGCCAGACAACTCGTCCGCCAGGGCGGCAGATTTTATACGGCGCGCTGCAAATTTTCCCAGGCACTCCCCGTTTCATCCCCGCAGTTCTTGGGCCGGCTGCTTCGCTTGACGCTTTCCCGGCCGGAGGCGCCGGCCAAAGCGGGCATTGGAGTCCAGGCCGCTGGCATGGATTTGGCTACGGATTAAGCAATTTTTAGATGGCTATGGAAACCATTTTGAAAATCGAAAATCTGCGGGTGGAATTCAAGAGCCGCGAATCCGCGGGCGGGGTCAAGCAAGCGGTGAAGGGCCTGAACCTCTCCGTCGATCGAGGCGAAGTCTTCGGTTTTATCGGGCCGAATGGGGCGGGCAAAACCACCACTATGAATGTCCTGCTCGGTTTCGTGAACGCCACCGCCGGCGATGCCTGGCTTTTTGGCGTCAACGTTCGCGAGCCAATCGCGCGCCAGCGGATCGGTTATTTGCCGGAGATGACTTATTACTACAAATTTCTCAGCGCCGAGGAACTCCTCCGGTTCTACGCCCGGATTTTCCGCCTGCCCAAAGCGCAGATCGAGGAGCGCATCCAGGCGGTGTTGAAACTCGTCGAGCTGGAGCACGCCCGCAAGCGGCCGATCAAGACCTATTCCAAGGGGATGCAACAACGAGTGGGGCTGGCGCAGGCGCTTATCAACGATCCGGACTTGCTGGTGCTCGATGAACCGACCAGCGGCCTGGATCCTGTCGGCCGCATGAAAGTGCGCCAGATCATCCAACGCTTGAAGGACGAGGGCAGAACCGTCTTCTTCTCTTCGCACGAACTGGGTGAAGTCGAATCGGTTTGCGACCGGGTGGCGATTTTGAACGAAGGCGAGTTGCAGGCGGAGGGCCGCGTGGCGGACCTCGTGGCGTGCCACCAGTGCGACACCCTCGAACAAGTCTTTTTGAAACTCATCGATTACCCGATGGCGGCATGAAACAGGTCATTGCCTTTTCGCGGGAACTTAGTCCCACAGGCGCGGCGTCGCGGGGCGCTGCCGGCGCGCCGCGATTCGGCGGGACCGCGCTGAACAACGCGCTGGCCATCGGCGGCGTGGTCATTAAGGAACTGTATCGGCGCAAGGATTTTTACGTGCTGTTCATCCTCACGGCCCTGCTCACGCTGGTGCTTGGCTCGGTCAACTTTTTCAACGAGGATAAAATTGTCCGCTATCTCAAGGAGATTTGCCTTTTTCTAATCTGGATTTCATCGCTGGTGATCGCCATCACGACGACGGCGCGCCAGCTTCCGGCGGAACGGGAGCAGCGCACGATTTTTCCGCTGCTGGCCAAGCCGGTGACGCGCCCGCAACTTGTGGTCGGGAAGTTCCTGGGCTGCTGGCTGGCGTGCGGCTTGTCGCTGCTGGTGTTTTACTTTTTCTTCGGCGTCGTGAGCGGCTCGCGCGAACATCACTGGCCGGTCCTGAATTATTTTCAAGCCATCACGCTGCACTGGTTCATGCTGGGGGTGGTGGCCGCGATGACCCTGCTCGGCTCGGTGGTATTCACCGCGCCGTCGTCCAACAACACGATCACGTTCGTGGTGGTCGCGGGCATTTTGCTGCTCGCGCGCCATCTCAACAAAGTGGCCCTGCAACTGGGCGAGCCGTGGCAATCGGTGGTGTATGGGTGTTACTTCGCCATCCCGCACCTGGAATTGTTCGACGTGCGCGATTTAATCGTCCACAACTTCGCCGTGATTCCCTGGCTGGTTTGGGCGGCGGCTTTGGGTTACGCGACGGTCTATGCGGCCGTGTTCCTGGCGGCGACTTGCCTGGTGTTTCGGCGCAAAGCGCTGAACTGAGTTATGCGGACGACCTGGCTCGTTCTCTCATCCTCGCTCACGCTGGGAGTCAGCCTGGCGACCTGGCTGGAGCCGTGGTTTCAGACGTGGGCCGGCAACCGCGCCAAATCCGCCAACGTTCTGTCGGTCGCTTTGGGTGATGGGCGCAAACTTTTTGCCAGCCATTTTTTTGCCAAAGCCGACGCTTACTTTCACAGTGGTTTCTATCCAACCATTTTCGACAATCGCGAGGCCTTCCAGACGCCGCATATGGCGGAAGACGCGGGCGCCGTGAGCAGTCATAACCAGGGCGACGAGTCCGGTTTCCTGGGAAAACCACGCGACTGGATCGACGCCTTCAGCCGCCAGTTCTTTCCTTCCACCCACACGCACCTGGACGAAGGCGGAGCCGTGGGCCGCGCGGGAGGGCTAGGGGACGAGGTGGAAACCGCCCAGGTGCGGGAGATCCTGCCATGGCTGCGGCTGGCGGCCGCGTTGGATCCGGAGCAGCCGGAAACTTATGTGGTGGCTTCCTACTGGCTGCGCACCCGGCTGGGAAAAGTCAACGAAGCCGAGGAGTTTTTGCGGGAAGGGTTGCAGCATAACCCGGGCGACCCGGGAATTCTCTGGGAACTCGGACAAATGTACAATCAAAGCCGGAACGACCCGGAACACGCGGGCAACGTCTGGGAGTTGGGGTTGCGCAACTGGCGCGAGAAGGAATCCGCCAAAGCCGAGCCGAACCTGCTGCTCTACGCGCAGCTCCTGGGCAACCTCGCCAAGTTGGAAGAGAATCGAAAACATTACTCGAAAGCCATCGACTATCTCACCCAGTTACAGGAAGTCTCGCCAAACAAGGCCTCGCTCCAAAAATGGATCGAGGAATTGAAGCGGAAAAAGACTTAGGCTGATAGACACGTGGTTTTGGACCGTGCTCAGAGGAATATTACCCCCGTCTTTAATCCTCTTGTGCTCGCTCACGTTGAACGGGGCCGGGCTGGATGACCCTTTCGCGGTGGTCTTCATCGATCATAAAACTGAAGAAACCTACGGCGGTTTCCTCCTCGACCGAGCGATCCTGGCCAAAGGAATCCGTGAAATCAAGAAACAGAAGCCCAAGGGCATCATTCTCAAATTCTTCCTCGATCTTCCCAAAGAACCCGCCAGCGACCGCGCCCTGGCGGACTCCTTCGACGGAGTACCGGTGGTTCTTCAAGCGCGATTGGAAGATTCGGTGGCGAAGCCAAACCCTTTGCCAGACCGGTTCGTCCTGAAGACGCCATTGACACGAGGGAGCACCGCGTTGTCGGGCCGAAGCGGCTGGTTGCCCTTGGAGATATTTTCAGCCAAGGCGGCGGACATCGGCTTCGTGGATTTTTCCGCTCCGGAAAAAGTCCCGATCATCGAACAGTATCAGGGCGCGGCGGTGAAGTCGCTCTATCTCTGCGCCGTCGAATTGGCTTTGGGACAGACGGCGGAAGTTTTTCCCGGGAAGAGGCTGGTAATCGGCAAGCATGAGGTGGCTCTGACTGAGGAAAGCGAGATCTCCGTCGCGATGCCGGCCAAAGACGAGCTTGAGAACACCGCATTTCACGACGTGCTGGACGGAAAGGTCAAGTTAAAATTCTTCGAGAACAAGGTGGTGATTTTAGGGTACGATGGAACGGAGATACACTCCATCAACACGTCGTTGGGCAAAATAAAGGCTCACCGATTATTCTGTTACGGACTTGCATCGCTCTATCGGAGGGTCAAAGGCTAACCGTGCCGCAAGCCCTGGGTGCTCCAAGCCGCTCGCGCTTGCCACTGCGACTTCACAGGTCGTGGCCGCTTGGACGAGGTAAGACCATTCCGCCGAAAAAATGGCTTGCGCTTCCCGAAACGTCTTGTTTACTTGTATAAGTTTGACAACTGGCCTGGAATCGAACCGTCAGCCCCGGGTGGGCAGAGTTCTCGTCGCCACCTTGATGGCCGGCCTGTTGCTCGGAACGCTGGTTCTGTCGGCGGCTCCCCAACTCCACCGGCTGCTCCACCAGGACGCCAACACCCTCAATCATCATTGTTTGGTCACCAAGCTCAATGAGCACCCGGTGCTCGTTGGTTGTGCCACGGTCCTCGCGCCGGCGCCGCCGCCGATTTCCTACTCGCTGATTTGCTCCGCGGACTTTCAATATCTTCCTACTTCCGACCATCGGCTGACTCCCAGCCGCGGCCCGCCTTCAGTGCCTTCAATCACGATTGTTGGTTAGAAGCGGGTTTAACGACTCTCGGCCTTCGGCTCTCGACCTTCAATCCTCCTTTGGTTTCTGACTGAAGGGAGTCATTAGTCTTTGCGGACGCTGGGTGCGGCCGCGCTTTTGAACAAATGATATGAAGCTCAAAAACGTCTTAGGGTGGTCTTCTGCCCTTTGCCTGGCGGCGATGCCGCTGCAGGCCCAGGAGGCAAATGATACGGAGAAGTTGAATAAAGAGTTGAAACAGATGCAGGAAAGGTTTGAGCGCATGTTGCGCGAGCAACAAGCGCAGATCGATGCCTTGAAAAAGCAGCTCGACGCCGCCAAAACGAACCCACCACCGGCCATCGTCCAGCAGCCGGCGGCCGTCACCAACGGGCAACCGAAGTTGCCGCCGGGGATGGCCGCCGCGCCGTGGTCGCCGGCCGCACCGATTCGGCTGGCGGGGGGCGGGCAGAATTACATCAGCCTCTCGTTCGACGCGCTCGTAGCGGCGGGCGCTTCGACGGCCAAAGACATCGATAAGCTGGAGTTCGGCGGGCATGATCCCAAACAGCGCGGGTTTACGGTCCAGAATCTGGAGACAGTGTTTGACGGCAAAGTCGATCCCTACTTTCGCGGGCAAGCCAATGTCGTCCTGCAAATCAATCCTCATGGCGATACGACCATCGAGGCCGAAGAGGCTTACCTCGAGACGATGGCGCTGCCGTGGAACCTCCAGGTCAAGGCCGGACAGTTCTTCACCGAGTTCGGCCGCCTCAATCCGACGCATCCGCACACTTGGGACTTTGTCGATCAGCCGCTGGTCAACGGCCGTTTCCTGGGAGAGGACGGGTTGCGCAGCGCAGGTGCCCGGCTCTCATGGCTCACGCCAACGCCATTTTACTCGGAGCTTTTCCTGACGCTCCAGAACAGCCAGGGGGGAACGGCGTTCAGTTTTAGGAACGATCATGACGGTTCGCCATTCTTCGGCCGTCCGAACACGCAAGGCCGGGTGACCAGCCTGGGGGACATGCTGTTCGCGCCCCGCTACGCCGCCTCGTTCGACTTGACCGATGCCCAGACGCTCGTCGCCGGAGCATCCGCCGCCATTGGCCCGAACGGCAGCGGCACCGACAGCGCCACGCAGATTTACGGCGTGGACCTGTTCTGGAAATGGAAATCGCCCCAGCAGCACGCCGGCTTCCCGTTCGTCTCCTGGCAGACTGAAGGGATGCTCCGCCGTTTCGAGGCCGGCGCGTTTCCCGGGGACCTGACGACGCCCGCGCTGCCAAGAGAGACCTTGATTGATTACGGCCTCTATTCGCAGATTGCCTACGGTTTCCGGAAAGGCTGGGTGGCGGCGCTGCGGGGCGATTATGTGTTCCCTGAGAAACCGGGCTTGTATGAATCCATCGTCGGCCCCGACCCGGATCGCGCCTCGCGCTGGCGCGTGTCGCCCAATCTGACCTGGTATCCGAGCGAGTTCTCGAAGATTCGCCTGCAATACAACTACGACCACCGCAATGGCATCGGCAACGACCATTCGGTCTGGGCGCAATTCGAATTTCTGTTAGGAACGCACGCGGCGCATAAATTCTAACCCGGCAACCGGCAAAACTGATTCAAGGAAACAAAAACTTTATGAAACCGATCATCAAAAAATCGAGTTGGGCAGCGCTGCTCGCGCTCCTGCCGATCATGGCCCAGGCCAAATTAAACGTCGTCGCGACCATCACTGACTTCGGCGCGATTGCCGAGGAAGTCGGCGGCGACAAGGTGAAAGTGACGACCATCGCCCGCGGCACGGAAGATCCGCACTTCGTCGATGCCCGGCCGAGCTTCATCCGCATGCTCAATCAGGCGGATGTCCTCATCGAAGACGGCGCGGAATTGGAAATTGGCTGGCTGCCGCCGCTGGTCAACGGCGCGCGGAACGGCAAGATTTTGTCCGATGCCCCGGGCCACGTGATCCTCTCGCGGTTTATCCGGCTTCTGGAAGTGCCGTCCGGGCCGGTGGACCGTTCGATGGGAGACGTTCATCCGCTCGGCAACCCACATTACTGGTTCGATCCGGCCAACGGGAAATTTATCGCCAGCGCCCTGGCGGAAACGTTCAGCCGGCTCGACCCGGCCAGCGCGGCCTACTTCCAAGCCAACCTGCGAAAGTTCGACCAGCGGCTGGACAAAAAGATGGCCGAGTGGACCAAGCTGCTGGTGCCGTATCGGGGCACCAAAGTCGCCACCTATCACAAATCGTTCGACTATTTCCTGGAACGCTTCGGTTTGGAGCTGGCGGGAACGATTGAGCCCAAGCCGGGCATCGAACCGTCGCCGAGTTACATCAACGGACTGATTCCGCGGCTCCGCAGCGCGGGAGTAAAGCTGGTGCTGGTGGAACCGTACCGGCCGCGCAAGACGCCCGAGTACGTCGCGGAGGCGATCGGGGCCAAGCTGCTCATTCTACCGGAGAAGGTCGGCGGCAACGAAAAAGTTAAAGACTACTTCAGCTTGTTTGACTATGATGCGTCTCAAATCGCAGCGGCCCTGAAAGAATCGAAGTGAAGGAACCCTCGGCGCTAACTCTCGAACACGTGGCGGTCGGTTACGGCCGCCACGTTATTTTGCCCGACGTTGATTTGAGTTTGCCGCGGGGGAGCTTCACCGGCCTGCTGGGGGCCAACGGTTCCGGGAAATCAACGCTCCTGAAGACAGTGCTGGGTATTCTGGCCCCGCTGGCAGGGCGGGTCGTTTTGGAGCGCATCGAAGGCCGGCCACCGGTTTTGGGCTACATGCCCCAGCGCGAGTCGCTCGACCCGGTTTATCTCCTTTCGAGCTTTGAAGTGGCGCTCATGGGCGCTTGCGGGCGAGTCAGGCCGGGACTGCGCATCAACAAGGCCGAGCGGCAATGGGCCTGGCACTGCCTGGCAGAAACGGGGGCGGCGGACCTGGGCCAGACGCTTTTCTCGGAGCTTTCCGGCGGCCAGAAACAGCGGGTGTTGATGGCGCGGGCGCTGGCGACCAAACCCGATTTCCTGCTGCTGGATGAGCCGACGGCGGGGATCGACGCGGCCGCCACCCAGGCCATCATGAAGGTGCTCCGCACCATCCACGAGCAACAGCGGCTGACCATTCTCCTGGTGAGCCACGACCTGGCGACCGTGCGCGAGAATGCGCAGCGGGTCATCTGGCTCCATCAAGGAACCGTCCTGCAGGGAACGGTGGGCGAGTTGCTGAGCCGCGACAAAATCGAGGAAATTCTGCATTTGGCGCTTCGGTGATATGGATCTACTGCGCGAAATTTTCGATCCGCATTTTCTGCTTCGCAACTCCATCTACGTCAGCCTGCTGGTGGGCCTGGTCTGCCCGTTGGTGGGAGTGTATCTGGTCGTGCGGCGGCTGATATTCATGGGCGTGGCGCTGCCGCAGATTTCCTCGTGCGGGATCGCCTTCGCGTTTTCACTGCAGGCGTGGGGAATCATCTCCCACGTTCACGAGAGCGAGCACCGGCTGGCGTTCTTCGGATCGACCTTGTTCACTATACCGATGATCCTCTTGCTCTCGCTGCTGCTGCGGCGTGGACGCGGTTCGGTCGAAGGCCAAATCGGCACGGTTTACGTTCTGGCCGGGGCCTGGAGCATCCTGCTGTTGGCGACGAATCCTTTGGGCGAACATGGGCTGCTGGACATGCTCAAAGGCGAGATCATCGCCGTGTCCGATGTGGACTTGAGCCGAACGGCGGCGGCCTTCGGCACAGTGGCTTTGCTGCTGATTCTTTTTCAGAAGGAGTTCCTCCTGGTTTCCTTCGACCGGGAAATGGCTATTACCCTGAAGAAAAATGTGCCGTTCTGGGACTCACTGCTGTTCTTGCTGATCGGCCTGACGATCTCGATGGCCGTGTTGAGTGTCGGACCGATGGTCGCTTTTGGTTTCCTGCTGATTCCGCCGCTGATCGCCCACCTGCTGGCCCGCAACATGCGGCAATTTGCGCTGGTCGCGGCGGGCGTCGGCGGCCTAAGCGCTTTGGTCGGCTTCTACATCGCCTTTCGGTGGGATTATCCCGTCGGTCCGACCGATGTCGCGCTCTTGGGTTTTGTCTATGGTCTGGCTTTCACCGGAAAAAAGATCGCCGGCTTGGTGACAGCAAAGGCGGACGAGGCTCAGGCGGTCAGCCGCGTTTAGGTGCGCACCACCCTGGACTGGCGGGTCCGGTGGAGGAGCCGCGGGGATTCGCAAGGTGCTGCATGAAAAGGGTTTCTGAGCGGCATGAAAAAAATGGAAAAAGTTCAAATAGTGCTTGTGAAAAATTTCACTATCTGGCAACTTTTCCTCCGTTTCCGGCGGGACGTCGGTTTTCTCGGGGGCGCCAGGCGCGCCGCGATCGGTTTTGCTGAAGCTTGATGCACTTTTTGAGAACAATTTTAGTGTCGCTGTTTTTGCTGGAAGCAGCGCTGGCGGCGGGGGGCGCCGAAACCGAGCTGCGCGCGGCGCCGGAAAAGGCCGTGGAGGCGGCCCAAGCTCCGGCCGCGCCCGAGGAGCACGGGCTGCCGCCGAAGGCGGTGGAGATCGGCAGAATCGGCGCGTTTCCCATCACCAACTCGATGCTGGTGAGCTGGCTGGTGGCGCTGGGGTTGATCGTGTTCGCTCAACTGGCCACGCGAAAGATGAAGGAGGTCCCCGCTGGGGCGCAGAATTTTTGGGAATGGATGGTGGAAAGCCTTCACAATTTTTTGGAGGGGATCATCGGCCCGCAACTGGTGCGCAAGACCTTTTGGTTTTTTGCGACGATTTTTATCTTCATTCTTTTCTCCAACTGGCTCGGTTTGATTCCCGGGGTCGGCACGATCGGCTGGGGCGTTCACGATCAGCATGGATTCCGCGTTTCCGAACCGTGGTTCCGCGAAGCCAACGCAGACCTCAACATGACGTTTGCCATGGCCCTGATTTTTTTCGCCTGCTGGACGGTTTGGGCCATCCAAGCCAACGGGCCTATCGGCTTTTTGCTGCACCTCTTCGCGCCCAAGGGCGACTCGACCGGGTTGCTGAAACTGCTGATGATCGTGGTGTTCATCGCCGTCGGATTCCTCGAAGTCTTTTCCATTTTATTCCGCCCCATTTCGCTAAGCTTCCGGCTCTACGGGAACATCTTCGCCGGCGGCCTGATGCTCGAGACCATGGCCAGGCTGGTTCCGGGCTGGATCGGCTCGATTATTCTTCCCATACCGTTTTATTTCATGGAAGTGCTCGTGGGATTCGTGCAGGCGCTGGTGTTCATGCTGCTGACGGCGGTATTCACGATGCTGATTTGCCCGCACGAAGAAGGGCACGAAAAGGGCAGCCATTAAAATCATTTCGGCGGTTCGACCGTGTGCCAACGCGGGAGCCGTCGAGAACAACGAAAGGAAAACTATGTTAATGCCTATGCTGGCGGAGATTGGCGGAAACATCCACGTCGGTCTGGCCGCGCTTGGCGCGGCGGTCGGGGTGGGTTTCATCGGGCGGGGAGCGGCGGAGGCGGTGGGACGCAATCCCGGCGCCGCCACGAAAATCCTGGTGCAAGCGATTCTGGCCATCGCGTTTGCGGAAGCCATCGTGTTTTACGCCCTCTTCCTGGTGAAGAGTTAACCTTGACTCTCAGGCGCGGCACGCCGTCGTTCCGCGCCTGACATTTGCCCTCGATTATGGATCATCTCATTCTGCTCGCGAACATTGGCAGCGACCTGGCGAAAATGGGTCAACAGACCGCCGAAACTTTCGGCGTTGACTGGCCGCATCTGATCGCCCAGATCATCAGTTTCAGCATCGTGGCGATCCTGCTCGCCCGCTTCGCTTACAAACCCGTGTTGGCGGTCCTCGCGGAACGCCGCCAGCGGATTGCCGAGGGCTTGGCCAACGCCGAGCGCATCAAAGCCGAGCTGGCCAAAACCGAAGCCGCGCGGCTGGAAGTCTTGGAACAGGCGAACCTCCAGGCGAATAACCTAATCGAACAAGCCCGCGCCGCCGCCGCCCGCGTGCAGGAGCAGGAAACGCAGAAAGCGATCGCCGCCGCGAAGGAGATCGTGGAAAAGGCGAAGCAGGCCGCCGAGGCCGAACATGCCCGCATGTTGATCGAGTTGAAGCGGGAGGTCGGCAAACTGGTCGTGCAAACCACGGGCAAAGTGACCGGCAAGATTCTGACATCCGAGGACCAGCGCCGCCTGGCCGAAGAAACCACGCGACAACTGGCGGCCTAATTCAGTTCCGGACCCGACCAACGTGACGATCTCCAAACAGGCCCGGCGTGAGGCCCAGCAACTCTTCCGCAGTTGCCAGGTCGATGGCCTGCTCCACGGGGAGCGCGTCCGCCGCGTCGCCTTGCAGGTTATCGCCGCAAAGCCGCGCGGTTACCTGGCGATCCTCTCGCACTTCAAGCGGCTGGTGAAGCTTGATTTGGAACGCCGCTCGGCCAGAATCGAGAGCGCCGTGCCGCTGACGGCGGAGTTGCAGGCCAGCGTGGAGAACAATCTGGCCCGCCTCTACGGCGCGGGGCTGAATCTATCCTTTGCGCAGAATCCGGCGTTGATCGGCGGGCTGCGCATCAAGGTCGGCAGCGACGTTTACGACAGCACCGTGCAAGGCCGGCTGGCCGCGCTGCAGGAAAGCTTTTGAGGAAAAACGGATCGCCTGAGCGCGGTCACGCGGCAGAAATTGAAAATCTATGAGTAACTTGCTCCAGGAAATTGAAGCTCAAATCGCCGGCGTCAAAACGTCGGTCATGCGCCAAAACGTCGGCACCGTGCGCGAAATCGGCGACGGCGTGGCGCGGATCGAAGGGCTGGCCGACGCGATGCTCAACGAGATGCTCGACTTCGGCGGCGGCGTGGTGGGGCTGGCGCTTAACCTCGAAGAGACCGAAGTCGGCGCCATCATCCTGGGCGATTACACCGGCATCAAAGAAGGCCAGGAAGTCAAGACCACCGGCAAGCTCTTGCAGGTGCCGGTCGGCCGGGGATTGCTCGGCCGCGTGGTCAACACGCTCGGCCAGCCGGTGGATGGCAAAGGACCGGTCAAGAGCGACGTGGCCTACCCGGTCGAGAAGATCGCCCCCGGCATCATCAAACGCAAATCGGTGACCCAGCCGGTCCAGACCGGCATCATGGCGGTCGATGCGATGATCCCCATTGGCCGCGGCCAGCGCGAATTGATCATCGGCGACCGTTCCACCGGCAAGACCACGATCGGCGTCGATACGATCATCAGCCAGGCCCGGCTGAACAAGGCCGCCGAGGCCGCAGGCGACAAGGAATATCGCCCCCTCTATTGTATCTACGTGGCGGTCGGCCAGAAACAATCGAACGTGGCGAGGGTGGTGAGCGTGTTGGAGGATGCCGGCGCGATGCCTTACACCATCGTCATCGCCGCCACGGCGTCCGACTCGGCCACCAACCAGTATCTCGCGCCATTCGCCGGCGCGGCGATGGGCGAATGGTTCATGGATAACGGCATGGACGCGCTGATCATTTTCGATGATCTGTCGAAGCACGCCGTTGCGTACCGGCAAGTGTCGCTGGTGCTGAAGCGCCCGTCGGGCCGCGAAGCCTATCCGGGCGACGTGTTCTACCTGCACAGCCGGTTGCTCGAACGTTCGGCGCGCCTGAGCGAGAAATACGGCAATGGCTCGCTCACCGCGCTGCCGATCATCGAGACGCAGGCCGGCGACGTTTCGGCTTACATCCCGACGAACGTCATCTCGATCACGGACGGGCAGATTTATCTGGAGACCGATTTGTTTTATCAGGGGATTCGGCCGGCCATTTCGGTCGGATTGTCCGTGTCGCGCGTCGGTTCGGCCGCGCAGGTCAAGGCGATGAAACAGGTGGCCGGACGGGTCAAACTCGATCTGGCGCAATTCCGCGAACTGGCGGCGTTCGCGCAATTCGGCTCGGACCTCGACGCCAAAACGCAGGCGCAGCTCGAACGGGGCAAACGGATTGTCGAGGTGTTCAAACAGCCGCAATACAGCCCGCTCCCGGTCGAGGCGCAGGTGGCGGTGCTCTGGACCGTCCAGAACGGCTTGATGGATGATGTGGCGGTCGATAAGATCAAGGATTTCCAGGGGAAGCTGACCGAGTATCTGACCACCCGCCAAGCGGAGCTGATGGCGAGGATTGCGAAGGAAAAAGCGTTGAGTGAGCCGCTCACTCAGGATTTGAAGGCGGCGGTGACCGAATTCAAGCAGACCTATCGGTGAGTTGACTGAGTTACCATGCCGAGCACTCGCGACATACGCCGACGCATCAAATCGGTCAAGAATACCGCGCAAATCACCAAAGCGATGCAAATGGTGGCCGCGTCGAAAATGCGCAAGGCCCAGCAGATTGCGCTGGCGGGCCGCCCGTACGCCGCCCTCATGAACGAAGTGCTCGCCGAAGTGACCGCCAACGCCGGCGACTTCTCGCATCCGCTCACCGAAGCGCGCGCGGTCCGGAAGCGCGGCGTGATCCTCATCGGCACGGACAAAGGGCTGTGCGGCGCGCTCAACTCGAATTTGATGCGCGAGGCGGCCAAGTTCGACAAGGAGACCACGATTTACATCACCGCCGGACGGAAGGCCTCGCAATTCATCGCGCGCACGCGGCGGCAACTGGCGGCGGAGTTTACCTACAAGGACGCGCCGTTGTTCACCGAGGCGCGGGCGATTTCAAAATTCGCCCAGGACCTGTTTGTGAAAGGCGAAGTGGACCGCGTGGAAGTGCTCTTCACGAAGTTCATCTCGACGCTGAATCAAAAGCCCGAGACGCTCGCGCTGTTGCCCGTGGGCGAAATCAAGGGCGTCCACGCCGGCATCAGCGGAACTCAAGGCGCGGGCGACGCCTTGCAGAAAGGCTCGACGGAATTTCTGTTCGAGGCTTCGGCGAACGACGTGCTCGGGGCGCTGCTGCCGCACAGCCTGAATTTCCAGATTTATCAAATCCTGCTCGAAGCCAAGGCCAGCGAACACAGCTCGCGCATGGTGGCCATGAAAAACGCGACCGACAACGCGAAGCAGTTGATCAAAGACCTGACGCTCGAATACAACAAGCTGCGCCAGGCCAACATCACCAAGGAACTTTTGGAAATCACCAGCGCGGCGATGGCCGTGGGGTAAGACAACGCAAATTGAAAACTTCGACCCGCCCATTTTAGAAAACATGAATAAAGGCAAAATCGTTCGCGTGATTGGTCCGGTGGTGGACGTCGAGTTCCCCGGCCAACCGCCCGCCATTTACAACGCGCTGACCGTCGAGTTCAAGGTCCAGGAGCAGCCGACCCGGCTGACGCTCGAAACGCAGCAGCACCTGGGCGACCGCTGGGTGCGCACGGTGGCCATGTCCAGCACGGAGGGCCTCAAACGCGGCCTCGAAGTGATCGACACGGGCGCGCCCATTTCCGTTCCCGTGGGCGACGCCGTCATGGGCCGCGTGCTCGACGTGACCGGCAACCCGGTGGACGAGCGCGGACCGGTGAAGGCCGAAAAGTATTACCCGATTCACCGCCCGGCGCCGCCGCTCCTCGATCAGTCCACCAGCCCGCAACTTTTGACCACCGGCATCAAAGTCATCGACCTCATCTGCCCGTTTTTGAAAGGGGGCAAGGTCGGCGCGTTCGGAGGCGCCGGGGTCGGCAAGACGGTGATCATCATGGAACTCATCAACAACATCGCCAAGCAGCACGGCGGTTACTCCGTCTTCGCCGGCGTGGGGGAACGGACGCGCGAGGGAAATGATCTGTACCACGAAATGTCGGAAGCGGGGGTCATCAACCAGGCGGACTTGAGCAAATCGAAGGTGGCGCTGGTCTATGGCCAGATGAACGAACCGCCGGGCGCGCGCCTGCGGGTGGGATTGTCCGGGCTGGCCATCACCGAATATTTTCGCGACGAGAAGAACCAGGACGTGCTGCTTTTCATCGACAACATTTTCCGTTTCTCGCAGGCCGGCTCCGAGGTTTCGGCGCTGTTGGGCCGCACCCCGAGCGCCGTCGGTTATCAACCGACGCTCGCCGCGGAAATGGGCGATCTCCAGGAACGGATCACCTCGACCAAGAAAGGTTCGATCACTTCGTTTCAGGCCGTGTACGTGCCGGCGGACGACCTGACCGACCCGGCGCCGGCCACGACCTTCGCGCATCTGGACGCGACGATCGTGCTGGAGCGTTCGATCGCCGAGCTGGGCATCTATCCCGCGGTCGATCCCCTGGCCTCGACCTCGCGCGCGTTGACGCCCGAGGTCGTCGGGGCGGAGCACTACGAAGTCGCTCGCGGCGTGCAACGGGTCCTGCAACGCTACAAGGACCTCCAGGACATCATTTCGATTCTGGGCATGGACGAACTGTCGCCGGAGGACAAGTTGGCAGTGTTTCGCGCCCGCAAAATTCAGCGCTTCCTGAGCCAGCCCTTCAGCGTGGCGGAAGTGTTCACCGGCCGGCCGGGCAAGCAGGTGCCGGTGGCCGAAACGGTGAAAGGCTTCAAGGAAATCCTGGACGGCAAGCATGACGAGGTGCCGGAAGGCAACTTCTACTTGAAGGGCGGCATCGAAGAAATCAAGGAATGAGCAAAGGCAATTCCAACGACGGGCCGATTCCTGAATCCACTCTGATTCCGACGGCCGATTCCAGCTTTTAAAAACAGCAATCTGAAACGGCGCCATGGCTAACACTCTCAGACTCGAAATCGTCACCCCGGAGGCCAAGACCTACTCGGAGGACGTCGAGATCGTCACCCTGCCCGGCGTGGAGGGCGAGATGGGTATCTATCCGCAACACGTGCCGCTGATGACGCAAATTGTCCCGGGCGAGATCACGGCGCGCAAAGAGGGGCGCGATTACTATCTCGCCGTCGGCGAAGGGTTCGCGGAAATCACCGCGGATCGCGTCGCCATTCTGACCGACATGGCGATCAAAGCGGACGATATCGATGAAGCGAAGGCCGAAGAGGCCCGCCACCGCGCCGAGGCGCGTTTGGCGGAGAAGCTCGATGATGCGGAAGCGGCGCTGGTCAGCGCCGCGCTGGCCCGTTCGCTGGCGCAACTCCGGGTCAAACGCCGCCCGCCCCGATAGTCTGCGCCGTGCCACCGAGAAACCGCTAACCGGCTCCGTCAACGCGAGCGGTGCCAACGGGAGGGCGAGCGTCCTCGCGAGTCCCCATTATTTTTACCCTCAATCGATTTCAAAGCTCGCGAGGACGCTCGCCATCCCGTTTGGACGGTTGAATGGGGACTCGCGGGGACGCTCGCCCTCGCGCGCGGACCCCACGGCCTGGAACTTTGCCGTTGACAGGCGGGCGCGGGAAAGGTGTCATGCCGCGCATTGCCGCGCGATTGTTTCGCGGAACGGGTGTCGGGAATTCTTGAACGCAAGCCATGAGCGAGCGGAAATTAAACATTGCCATCGTCGGACTCGGTTTTGGCGCCGAATTCATTCCCATCTATCAGCGTCATCCCGGCGCCAATATGTACGCGATCTGCCAGCGGACAAAGGAGAAGCTGGACCAGATCGGCAGCGCGTTCGGCATCGAGAAGCGCTACGCCAATTTCACCGACCTGATCAAGGACCCGAAGGTGGACGTGGTACACATCAATTCCCCGATCCATCTCCACGCGCCGCAAAGCATCGCGGCGCTCAAGGCCGGGAAACACGTCGCCTGCACCGTGCCGGCCGCCACAACCGTGGCCGAGTGCAAGCAGATCGTCAAAGCGGCGGAGAAGGCAAAAAAGAATTACATGATGATGGAGACGGTCGTCTATTCGCGGGAGTTTCTTTACGTGCGCGAATTGCGCGATCAGGGGAGGCTGGGACGCATCCAGTTCCTGCGCGGCTCGCACCTGCAAAACATGGCGGGCTGGCCCGGTTATTGGGAAGGCCTGCCGCCGATGCACTACGCGACGCATTGTGTCAGCCCTTGCCTGGCGATCGTGAAGGGCGAAGCGGATTCTGTCTCCTGCCTGGGGTCGGGGCGGATCGCGGATAATTTGATCGGCAAGTACGGTTCGCCGTTTTCCTTCGAGACCGCCCACTGCAAGATTCGCAACCAGGACCTTGCTTTCGAGGTCACCCGCTACTTGTTCAATGCCGCCCGCCAGTACATCGAAAGCTTCGACGTGTATGGCGAGAAGACTTCGTTCGAGTGGCAATTGGTCGAAGGCGACGAACCGGTCCTGCACGTGGGCGGTGAGAAAATCGAGAAAGTCAAGATGCCCGATTACGCCCAGTTGCTGCCCGAACCGGTCCGCCGCTTCACTACGAAGGGCGTTTATGACGCCGAGGAGCATCAGCATCTCTCCTTCATTCAGGGCAGCGGCCACGGGGGTTCCCACCCGCACCTGGCGCATGAATTTGTGATGAGCGTGCTCGAAGGGCGGCCGTCGTTCCCGGACGTCTATCAATCGGTGAACTGGACGATGGTGGGCATCTGCGCGCACGAATCGGCCATGCGCGGGGGCGAGATCATCAAAATCCCGGATTTTCGATAAGCGGCGAGCAACCATTCTCATGAGTTCTTCGATCAACGCGGACCGGCACGCGGAGTACAACCAATCGAAGCTTTTCCTCGTGAGCGTTCTCGCGTTGGCCACGGCCGGGATCGGCTTCAGCATCCGCGGCGACATCGGCGGGGCGTTGCAAGCCCACTTCTTCGATCCGATCGACAAGCTCCATTCCGCGGAGATGACGGCCAGCGTGCTGGGCATCGTGTTCATGGGATTTGCGATCGCGATCGCGATCGGGAGTCCGCTGTTGGATTACCTGGGGATGGGGCGGTTGCTCGGCGTGTCGAGCCTCTGTTTCGTGGTTGGCAATCTGGTGGTGATTTTCGCGGACGATCTGAAGGCCAGCGTGCCGGTGTTCTGGGTTGTGTGGGCCGGCATGCTGATCATCGGCGTCGCCCAGGGATTGGTGGAAACGGTCATCAATCCGCTGGCGGCGACACTTTACCCGGATGACAAGACGCACAAGCTCAACGTCCTTCATGCGTGGTGGCCGGGCGGCATCATCATTGGCGGGCTGATCAGTTTGGGTCTGGGGCACCTGGACTTTGGATGGCAGGCCAGGCTGGCGGTCGTGCTGCTGCCGGCGGTGAGTTTTGGCGCTTTGCTCATCGGCACGAAATTCCCGCCCACGGAGCGGGTCGCGGCCGGGGTTTCCGCCACCGCGATGTTCAAAGAATTGGGGCGCCCGCTGTTCATTATATTCTGGCTTTCGATGTTCCTGACCGCGGCGGCGGAACTGGCGCCGGGCCAGTGGGTGGACATTGCGCTGACCCGGACGGTGGGCATGAAAGGGATCATCTTGCTGGTGTATGTCAGCGGCTTGATGTTCGTGATGCGGCATTTTGCCGGGCCGCTGGCGCACAAACTTTCGCCGATCGGCGTGCTATGGGTTTCCTGTCTCTTTGCTTCGGCGGGACTGCTCTTGCTCAGCGTCGCCAATTCTCCCGTCACTGGTTTGCTGGCGGCCACGGTTTGGGGCATCGGTGTCTGTTACATGTGGCCGACGATGCTGGCGTCGGCTTCGGAACGATTTCCGCGGGGCGGCGCTTTGTTGATCGGATTGATGGGCACGGCCGGCAACCTGTCGATCAAATTTGTCCTGCCGTGGATGGGGAGCATATTCGATAAAACCAAGATCCAGGCGGCGGGCGGCGAGGAGGCCTTCAAGGCGTTGACGGGCGAAAAATTGAACGAGGTGCAGAGTCTGGCGGCGCAGGCATCCTTCCGCGTGGTGGCGATCCTGCCGGCGATTCTGCTGGTCGTCTTCGGCGCCATCTGGCTCTACGATAAATCGCGCGGCGGCTACCGGGCCGAGAAACTGGCGGTCGGCAGCGCCGCGCCGGCGCGCCAGTGATGCAACGTCGGTGAACCCCTCAACGCAGAAAACCTGCAGGAATCAAAAATATGAGCAACGGAAACGCTAACGGTACCGCACCAAACGCTAAGCGACTTCTCTGGGTTGGCTTCATGGCGATCCTGGCGGCGGGTGTCGGCTTCGGAATTCGCGGCGGCATTCTCAGTGACTGGGGCGCGCAGTTTGGATTCACCCAAACCGAGCTGGGCCAAATCACCGGCGGCGGCTTGGTAGGCTTCGGGGTGATTATCCTGCTCGGCGCGCTGATCGCCGATGCCGTCGGTTATGGCAAGTTGATGATATGCGCATTCGCCATGCACTTCCTTTCGGCGGTTGTCACGCTGGCGGCCACGCCGATTTTCAAAGCGACGGGAAGCAAGGACGCCGCCTACTGGTGCTTGTACATCGGCATGTTCATGTTCGCCATCGGCAATGGGACTGCCGAAGCGGTGGTCAATCCTCTCGTGGCGACGGTGTTTCCGAAGAACAAAACGCACTACCTGAACATCCTGCACGCCGGCTGGCCCGGGGGGTTGATCCTCGGCGGTCTGGCCTCCTACTTCCTGGTTGGCAAGGTGCGTTGGGAGATTCAAATGACTCTGTTCATGATCCCGGTCGTGTTCTACGGCCTGATGTGCCTGGGCCAGAGCTTTCCAAAATCGGAGGCCAGCACGCACGGGGTTACGTTTGGCGAAATGCTCGCGGAGTTCGCGGCGCCGGTGCTGCTGGTGTTGCTTTTCACCCACGCGCTCCTCGGTTATGTGGAGCTGGGAACCGACAGTTGGATCAGCAACATCACCGGGAACATTCTGGCCAGCCGGGAGAGCGGACTGCTGCTGTTTGTTTACACTTCGTCGCTGATGTTCGCCTTGCGCTTTTTTGCCGGTCCGATCGTCGAAAAAATCTCGCCGCTCGGGTTGCTGTTCGTCGGCGCGACGTGTGGCGCCATCGGTCTAACGCTGCTCGGCAATGCCACGACGGGTTTGTTTGTGGTCGTGGCTGCCAGCATTTATGGCGTTGGCAAGACGTTCCTGTGGCCGACGATGCTGGCAGTCGTATCCGAGCGCTTTCCCAAAGGCGGGGCGATCACTATCGGCGCGATGGGCGGCATAGGCATGCTGTCGGCGGGGTTGCTGGGAGGCCCAGGTATTGGCTATAATCAGGATTACTACGCTTCGAAGGACCTCAAAGACAAGGCGCCTTCCGTCTATGAACAGTATAAATCATCGACTAAAAACCGCTTTCTACTATTTCCGGAAATCCAAGGTTTGGATGGCTCGAAGGTGGGACAGGTGCGCGGCAAAGCTGCGGAGGCGCGCACGACCGAGGAAACCCAGGTGCACGACGCGGACTTGCACGGCGGACGGATGGCGATGAAAATCACAGCAGCCGTGCCCGCCACAATGGCGGCGATATATTTGGTTCTGATCTTCTACTTCCGGGCCAGAGGCGGCTACAAACAGGTGCACATCGAAGGCGTTGGCCACGAGGCCAAAGAGGTAGCGTAAGCCCCGGGTTTATCGAACGATGCGAGGCTGGCGCCTTCACGACAGGAACACGTCGGCAGACACGCCAAAGTGCCGCGCCAGAGTCCGCACGTGATTGAGCGTCAGCTTGCGTTCGCCGCGCAGAATCATCGCACCCAGGTTGCGGCTGGTGTCCAGAATGCGCGACAAATCCGCCGCGCTCATTCCGCGTTCTTCCAGCAAGTGTTTGAGCGCGTCCAGGCCGCTGATTTTTGGCCAGCGAACTTTCTTGCCCTTGTCGAATTCGTCCACGAATTCCGTCAGCACGTTGAAATAATCCCGCTGCTCGGCGTTGAGCCGGGTGAAAACGGCGAGCGCGTTCATCATGGCAGTGGCTTCGGCATCCTCCACGTTGTCATGGATTGGGCGCGGCAGGTAAAGCTGGCACAATTCGCGGTAGGTCTTGGGAATGTCCGCGTTGCTGGCGAAGCGCCGGGGTTTATGAGTCAGAGTCTTCATAATTCGTCTTTCCATCGGTCTTTGTCGTATTCCGCGTGCGTCAGGAAGCGGAGCAGGAACACTTTGCCAGTGTTGTAGTGTATGGCGCAAACGAGTCGGTAGGTGTTGCCGCAAATGTTGAACACCACGACCGGATTGCCGCTGGCCACGCGCACCTGGTCCGCCGAACGAAAGCACCGGCGCAAGTCGGCAAAATGCCGGAATTGCTCGTGCCGCATGATCCGCCGCCAAACTTCCAAACCCGTGGCGGCCTGCGGGTGTCGGGCGGCAAAAGTGACCAGGGTGCTTTCCTTAATAATCCGCACGCATACAATTTGTATTCATTCACCGGATTTGTCAAACATGAAAAAGACCCCTGAACACGGGCAGACGAGTTGTAACTTTTTTTTGTAACTGGGGCGCTTAGATTTGTAAGTTGTTGGCGGAGAAAATGGAGCGAGCGAAGGGATTCGAACCCTCGACATTCACGTTGGCAACGTGACGCTCTACCAGACTGAGCTACGCTCGCTTGCCCGTACGGGAGAAAAAGCTACGGGAATTTCCGCCGATTGCAAGCCCTGTTTCGCGGTTCTTGAGGGTCGGCAGGACGCGTTCGGACCCGGAATGTTGGGCCACTGAGCGCCATCCCCTCACGCATCTGTGGGCGCCACTCCCAGTTCTCCGGTCTGGCGCGCGTTTCGGCCATAGACCCACTCAAATGCCGGCGAGGCCAGGAGGGTGGTGACGATCGCCATTAACACCATCATCGAAAAGAGCGCCGGCTGGATGATGCCTTTCTGGAGGCCGATGTTGAGGATAATCAGCTCCATCAAGCCGCGGGAATTCATCAACGTGCCCACGGCCAAGGCGGTCCGGTTCGGTTCTCCACTCCCACCAGGAACATGTAAAGCCCGACGCCCAACTGTGCCCCGACATAAAGAGTTTTGAGCGAGTCCTTTGGGAAGAGATGATGCTGAAGCTCCGGAAAGAAAAGGCCGAACAATGACGGCCCCATCAACACGCCGGCCACCATCTCGCCCACCACTTGCGGCTGTCCGACTCGGCGGCCGGCGGCGCCCACAATGCGGCAGACCGCCAGAATGAAAAACATTTGGAGAAAAAAGGCCACCGGGAGTTGGGCGCCCGTCATAAAGGGATAAGCGTATAGTTGGCCCGATGCGTAGCTGTCAAGCGGTGCGTTCACGCCGCTCTTTGGTCTTTTCAAATAGCCGCGGCGCCTTATCGTGGACAGCCATGGCTCGAAGACCGCGCGCGAATTACCGACTCAACCCATCTCGATTATGACTGCGAAACTCTCTGGCCCCCTGCTCAAGATTGCCTTACTGGCCGCGCTTTTACCGCTGGCTTGCCCGGCTCAAGACGAGGCGGACTTCTCGCCGAAACCCGGCGAACACCAGGTCCCGAAGCGGATGCACGGCGCGATGAAAGACCTCCCGCGCGTCACCGTGGGGCAGACCGGCGCGGACATCCTCGGCGCCGACAACCGCGCCTTGCAAGCGGCCGTGGATTACATCGCCGGCCTGGGCGGCGGCATCGTCGAGATTGGTCCGGGCGAATATCTCATGCGCGACTCGCTGCACTTGCGCTCATTCGTGACCGTGCGCGGCACGCCCGGCCAGACCGTGCTGCGCAAGGCGGACGGCGTGGTGTCGCCGCTGGCGCTGGATGGCGACTTCGGCGAGGAACAGATCACGGTGGCCAATCCGGCCGGTTTCGAGGCCGGACGGGGAGTCGCGATTTGGGATTCCAAATCCGGCGGTTTTCACACGACTGTGGCGCGTCTCACCGGCGGCAACGGAAACACCTTTTCGATCGATCGACCGTTGAATGCCGATTGCATGGTGGGCAACGGAGCCAAGGCGGCGACAGTGTTTCCGGTCGTCAGCGGTTACGACCTCGAAGGCGCGCGCGTCGAACACCTGGCAATCGAGGGGAACCAGGACCACAACGCGCCGCTGGACGGCTGCCGGGGTGCGGGCATTTTCCTGTATCGCGGCTTCGGCACGGTCATCCGCCATTGCACCGTGCGCCACTACAACGGCGACGGCATCAGCTTCCAGCAATCCAACGACGTGATCGTGGAGGAGTGCGTGAGCGAGAATAACGCTTCGCTCGGCATCCATCCGGGCAGCGGTTCGCAACGGCCCCTGGTGCGCGGTTGCGCGGCGCGCCACAACGGCCAGGACGGGCTGTTTCTGTGCTGGCGGGTCCGGCACGGCGTGTTCGAGGAGAACGTGCTTGAAGGCAACGGCCGCTACGGCATCTCCATCGGGCACAAGGACACGGACAATCTGCTGCGGCTCAATCAAGTGCGGGGCAACCAGGAGGATGGGATTTATTTTCGCGACGAAAGCCTCGGCATGGCCGGCCACCGCAACCGGCTCGAGAGCAACGTGATAGAAAATAACGGCCTGAAAGAAGCGGTGGCGGGCATTCGGATTCGGGGCGAGACCAAAGACATCGTTCTGAAAGAGAACATCATTCGCGAGACGCGCCCGGCGGAGGATCGGCATCAACTGGTGGGCATTCAGATCGAAGAAAAAGCCGGACCGGTGACGCTCGAAAGCAACTCGATCGACAGCAAAGTCCAGATTAAAGACCAGCGCAAAGGGAGCGCTAAAAAGTAAGCGATCTGGGCAATCCGGGCACTTTAACGCAAGCCACCCTGAGGCGGTGTGAGCGCCCGCGTCCGCCTCCTAGCAGCCCGTTGGGCAATGCCACCTCCCGTAGCAGCCGAGGTAACGAGGCTCACATTTCCTCGGAATAAGAAGCGCTGTGAGAGCCTCCTCACGTCGGCTGCTACTTTTTAACCGGCTGCTAGGCGAACACCACTTTGCTGGTCGTCGTTTCGGGGTCCCAACCGCGCGTGGGTTTGCTGGTGACGGAGCCGATGTCCTTGATGGAAAGCTGGCGGCCGCGCGTCTTGGGCCCTTTCACGTCCACTTCGGCCGGGTTGCAGGTCTGCTGATGCACCTTCTGGTGCGGCGCGGGTTTGTAGCGGATGTAGAGTTCGGGCGGCGTGTCGGGCTCGAAGAACAGGAGGCGCGATTTTTCCGGAATGCAGAAATACTCCTTGTTGAGGATGCTGCCGCCGAACGTGAAGCGCTTGAGGTAGCTGGCGTCGCGGTTCGTGTAGGCGAGGGTGAAGACGCGATCGCGTTCGGGCAGGCCGCAGTAGTAGAGGTCGGGGCCGACGAAGAGTTTTTCCGGCAACTCGATCACCTGGTAGTGGCCGTCTTTGAAGACGAGGAGGACCTTGTCGAACTTCGTGCAATCCACGCGGAACTCCTCGCCGGAAACCTTGTAGCCGACGTAGCCGCTGGCGCGGTCGTAGGCGATCTTGAATGACTTGAACGCCACTTCGCGGGCGTCAATTTCCTCGTGGCGGCTCGATCGGGTGAGGCGGGGATAAAGCGGCCCATATTTCTCCAGCAGCCGTTCGAGGTGGGCGATGGCGTGCTTCACGACGTTCCGGAGGTGCTTGCGGGTGTCGTCGAGGTCGGCCTTGGTCTTCGCCATCTCGGCACGGTGCTGGTTGATGTCGAAGAGCGAGATGCGGCGGATGCGGACTTGCAACAGGCGGTCCACGTCGGCGCCGGCCAGCTCGCGGCGCAGTTGGCGGTGGAACGGCTTGAAGCCGGCCTGCACGGCGGCGATCACCGACTCGTTGGTCTTGCACTGCTCGATGCGCTTGTAGATGCGCTCTTCGATGAAGATGCGTTCGAGGGTGCGGAAGTGCAGTTCGTCTTCCAGATCCTTCTGCCTCAGTTCCAGTTCGCGCCGGAGCAGTTGCACGAGCTGCGCGGTGTTGGCCTTGAGCACTTCGCTCACGCTCGTCTCGAGCGGGCGGTTGGCTTGGATGACAATGAGGCGGCTGGCGATGGTCGTTTCGCAATCGGTGAACGCGTAGAGCGCATCTACGAGCTGCTCGGCGCTGACGCCGCTGGGCGCCTTGATTTCGATTTCGACCTCCTCCGAAGTGAAGTCGTTGATGGATTTGACCTTGATTTTGCCTTTGCGCGCGGCGTCCTCAATCGAGGCAATGAGCGAATCGGTCGTGGTGGTCGGTGGGATTTCTTTGATGACGACGGTCGAGTCGTCCCTGGCTTTGATTTTCGCGCGCACCTTCACGGTCCCCTGGCCATCGCGGTAATCGCGGGCGTCCATCAGGCCGCCGGTCGGGAAGTCGGGGAGGCACTTGAACGGCTGTTTTTTCAGAATGGCGATCTGCGCCGCCAGCAGCTCGGGGAAATTGTGCGGGAGGATTTTGCACGACATGCCGACGGCGATGCCTTCGGTCCCGAGCATCAACAAGAGCGGCAGCTTGGACGGCAGGGTGATTGGCTCCTGGTTGCGGCCGTCGTAGCTGGGCACGGACTCGGTCAAGGCGTCGTTGAACAGTTCGGCGCGCGCCAATTCCGTGAGCCGGCACTCGATGTAACGCGGCGCGGCGGCCGGATCGCCGGTGAAGATGTTGCCGAAGTTGCCCTGCCCTTCGATGAGGTAACGCTTGTTGGTCAGCACCACCAGCGCATCACCGATGGCAGCCTCGCCGTGAGGATGGTACTGCGCGCAATGGCCGGAGATGGTCGCGACTTTTATGAAACGACCGTCATCCTTCTCGTGCAACGACCAGAGGATGCGGCGTTGGACCGGCTTGAGGCCGTCGGCGAGCGCGGGGATGGCGCGGTCGCGGATGACATAGGAGGCGTATTCCAGGAAGCTGGTGTTGACGCGGCGGTGCAGGGGCAATTCGATTTTGGCGGGCGTGAACGGCTGGTGGGCGACGGTCTCGACCGGCTCGGCGAGGACGTGCGTTTCGCCATTGCCATCGCCGGCGGGCCTGGCCTTCACGGCGGCGTCGGCGGCCGGCTGGTGCTCCGTCGCCAATTCGGGCGGTTTCGAGCGGGTCTTGCGTTTGGCTGCGCTCATTAGTCCTGAACGGGGACGACGAGGTTTTCCATGATGTAATCTTTGCGCTCGGGCGTGTTCTTGCCCATGTAGAAGCTGAGAATGTTGGAAGCGTCGGGTTTGGGGGCGTATTCGACCTGGCTGAGGCGCATCTCCTTGCCGATGAATTGTTTGAACTCGGCGGGCGAAATTTCACCCAAGCCCTTGAAGCGGGTGATCTCGCAATGCGGGCCGAGTTTCGCCGCCGCCTCGTCCCGCTCGGTTTCGCTGTAGCAATAAATCGTCTGCTCCTTGTTGCGCGCGCGGAACAGCGGTGTCTCCAGCACGAACAGATGCCCGTCGTGGATGACCTGCTCGAAGAACTTGAAGAAGTAAGTGATCATCAGGTTGCGGATGTGCAGGCCGTCCACGTCGGCGTCGGTGGCGAGGATGACCTTTTCGTAGCGGAGGTGTTCGAGACTGTCCTCGATGTCGAGGGCGCGCATGAGGTTATAGAGTTCGTCGTTTTTATAGACGATGTCCCGTTTGAGGTCCCAAACGTTGAGCGGCTTGCCCTTGAGGACGAAGATGGCCTGCGTGTTCACCTCGCGGCAACTGACAATCGAGCCGGCGGCCGACTGGCCCTCGGTGATGAACACCATCGAGCCTTTGCCTTTGCCTTTGGCCTTGTCGAAGTGGATTTTGCAGTCCTTGAGCTGCGGGATGCGGAGCGTGACGGCCCTGGCGCGCTCGCGGGCGAGTTTTTTGACTTCCTGCAATTCCTTGCGGAGCTGCTTGGTGTCGTCAACCTTGGCGATGATTGTCCGGGCGACTTCCGGGTTGCGGTTGAGGAAATGGAGCAGCTCTTCGCGGACCTTGTTGACCAGTTCGGAACGGATCTCCGTGTTGCCGAGTTTGTTCTTGGTTTGCGACTCGAAGACGGGGTCCTTGAGGCGAATCGCCACCGCCCCGACCATGCACTCGCGGACGTCGTCGCCTTCGTAGCCGGCCTTGGAATATTCGTTCACCGCCTTGAGCAGACCCTCGCGGAACGCGCTGAGGTGTGTGCCGCCGTCGGTGGTGTACTGGCCGTTGACGAACGAGAAGAAAGTCTCGCCGTAGCGGCTGTTGGTGTGGGTGAAGCAGAACTCCAGCGTCTTGCTGGTGTAATGGAGCGGCGGATAGATGGGTTCGGCGTTGTCGGCCTGCAGGTCCGCCATCACCAGGTCGAGCAGGCCGTGGCGCGACTGGAAAGTGTTGCCGTTGAAGACGAGCTTGAGGCCGGTGTTGAGGTAGCTGTAATGGCGCAGCCGCCGCTCGACGAACTCCGGCTTGAATTCGGTTTTGGGGAAGATGGCCGGGTCCGGCTCGAACTGGATGAACGTGCCGTCGAGTTCCTTGGTTTTGCCCTTGTTCTCCTTCTTGAGTTTGCCCTGCTTGAACGCCGCCTCGACGAACTCCCCCTCGCGCTGGCTGCGCACCAAAAACGTCTTCGACAGCGCGTTGACCGCTTTGGTGCCGACGCCGTTGAGGCCGACACTGAATTGGAACACGTCGTCATTGTATTTGGCGCCGGTGTTGATCTGGGAGACGCAGTCGATGACCTTGCCCAGCGGGATGCCGCGACCGTAATCGCGCACCGAGACGACGTTTGCCTGGATGTTGATCTGGACTTCCTTGCCGTGGCCCATGATGTATTCATCGACGGCGTTATCGACGACCTCCTTCAGCAGGATGTAGCAGCCGTCATCGTAGTGCGAGCCATCGCCGAGCCGCCCGACGTACATGCCGGTGCGCAGGCGGATATGCTCGATCGAGGAGAGCGTTTTGATTTTGCTCTCGTCATAGACGTGCTTCTTATCGTCGGCCATAATGTGCCAAGGTGGGAAGATGCAGGAAAGCGGCGTCCGGTTGCAAATCGGAAACAGACCGCCCCGCGAATCTTTCAACCGCTTGGACCGGTTCTTCGATGAAAATCGCCGTTTTCGCCGCCGGCGCGGTGAGGACACCGCGCCCTACCTGCCGGCTGGCAGACGGACGGGGCGGGCGTTGATGATGGGGCGGGTTGTCCTCAACCCGCCGCTCCTGTCGGTACGCAAAAGGTCGGGATTATCGCCTTGCGTTTTGGTCGCAGGTCTGTATCATCAGGGTCGAATCCTGGTTCATGAAAACGCGCCTGCCCAGGTCCGTAGATTGCCTCGGCCTGAAGGGTTACTCATCGGTGTTCCCGCGCCGCCGGAAAAAGCGATTCCTAATTTCGGCGGGAATTCTGGCGAGCCTCCACCTCCACGGCCAGGGCACCGTGAACTTCTCGAACATCGGGCTGAACGCGCCGGTGATCGACGCCCTCACCTGTGCGCCTGCTGTTGGCGGAACAACCTTTTCGGTCGCCTTGTACTGGGCGCCAGTGGATCCGCTTAATCCCACCGTGCAGCCGGCTTACTCGGCATTCGCCGCACAATTTCCCACGACCCACGTCGGAATTTTAAATCCACTCACTGGCCAGTACCTCCCGGGACTTTACAGTGGCGGCACTGTGACCATAGCTGGTATCAAACCTCCGGGCGGCATGGGTTGGTTCCAAGTAAAGGTGTGGGAAACGGCTTATGGCAACACCTTCGAGCAGGCGCTGGCTAGCGGACAGGGCGAGTTCGGCGTAAGCAACGTCATCCTGATCCCGACCGGCAATCCCACCATTCTGCCAACTCCTCCGCACCAACTGACGGGTATCTCTCCGATTCTAATCCCCGTGTTAATCGGCTTCCCTCCCTGTGTCCCCGAGCCGTCGGCATTCGTCCTGGCTTTTTGCGGGGCGGCAATCCTGCTCTTCTCGGCTTGGAGACACCGGAAGAATTAGCGCATGTCCGGAAAATGGGTAGCACTGACGACTCGCCCCTGCCGATCGGCGACTCGCCGACCGGAAGAGCGATGGCCCAGCTCCGTAGGAGCGACCTATTTGTAGCAAACCGATCCGACCCTGGCGAAAGCCCCGTCGGGGCGGCATCTTCGGCTTCGATGCCGCTCCTACGGAGCTTTGACGTTTTGCCATTCGCTATCTATAAATATGCCGCCCCGCTGGGGCTGGGAAAGTTGCCCCTCGCCCTTAATTCAATGGCAGCGGGTGGGTGGCTCGGGCTACCCACCAACGATTTTCCAGACACGCTTTTAGGGTGGTTACCGCGTTTCGGATTGGCAGTCCGCCACGTCGCGCGCAGCAATGGCCCTCCGAGGCAGGGAGATAAGATGATTGGATCGCTTCCATCTGGAAAGCCAATTACTCCCAGCGAGGTTGCATTCGTTCAGCCCAAGCGAACGACTTGTGCGACGACGCTGTTTTTGGTCTAATCGCCCAACATTCGGTCAATTGAATTGCAAAGCATCCCATGCCGCGAGTCACGGAACTTCAGGTGAACGGCCAGCGCCGCCGGATTGATGCGGAGGGCGAGCGCAGTTTGCTCAGTGTCTTGCGGGACGACCTTGATCTGACCGGGTGCAAATACGGCTGCGGCGAAGGGGAGTGCGGGGCCTGCACCGTTCTGGTGGACGGCGTCCCAACGCGCTCGTGCCGCGCCCGGGTTGGCGGAATCGGATCAAAAAAGATCACCACCATCGAAAGCCTCGAACAGAACGGGCGTTTGCACCCGTTGCAGGAGGCGTTTCTGAGCACCGGCGCGATGCAATGCGGCTACTGCACCGCGGGCATGATCCTTTCCGGATACGCGCTGTTGCAGAAAAATCCGAAGCCCTCGGAACCGGAGATCGTCCGCGCCATGAATGGGAACATCTGCCGCTGCGGGGCCTACCAGCGGATCATCGCCGCGATCAAAGAAGCGGCGAAAACCCTTGGCAAGAAATGAGCGGACGGCACATGCCCGAAATCGTTCTGGAGCCTGAGCGCTACGAACTTCACGCCGCGCCGCTGTATCGTTTTGAGCTGGACCGGCGCGAATTCTTCAAAGTGCTCGGCTGCGGTCTGGTGGTGCTGTTTTTAGCGGAGGTCGCGCCGGGGCAGGAGTCCGGCGGCGGGCGGCCCGGCGGACGGAATCGCGGTCGCCCTACGGAAATCAGCGCCTGGCTGCACATCGGCGAGGACGGCACGGTGACGGTTTTCACCGGGAAAGCCGAGGTGGGCCAGAACATTCGCACTTCGCTCACCCAGGCCGTCGCCGAGGAATTGCGACTGCCCGTTTCCTCCATTCGTCTGGTCATGGCGGACACCGAACTCACTCCGTTCGATGCGGGAACGTTCGGCAGCCGGACGACGCCGGACATGGCCGCCCAGCTCCGGAAGGTCTCAGCGGAAGCGCGCGAGGCGTTGCTCGACCTGGCCGCCGAATTCTTCAAGGCCGACCGCGCCGCGCTCACCGTCGCGGAGGGAAAGATCACGCGAACGGGCACCAACGAATCCATCAACTTTGGCCCGCTCACGAAGGGCCGGCAACTGGTGAAGTCGGTGAGCGACAAATCGCCGACCACGCCGCCCGAGCAATGGAAGGTCGCCGGCACGTCCATTCCCAAAGTCAACGGGCGCGAATTGGTCACCGGCAAGCATAAGTTTGCATCCGACGTGACTCTCCCCGGCACGCTGCACGGCAAGGTCCTGCGCCCCCAGGCCTTCGAGGCGACGCTGGTTTCCGTCGATACAAAAACGGCCGAAGCGATGGCAGGCGTCACCGTGGTCCACGATGGAACTTTTGTCGGCGTGGCCGCGTCCGACTCGATGCTGGCCACGCGCGCCCTTGAAGCCATACGGGCGGAGTGGACGACCAAGCCGCAGCCATCGAGCGCCGACCTCTTCGATTACCTGAAGAAGCATGCCAGCACCGGCGGAGGACGCGGTGGCGGTTCCGGTCATCATGTTGGCTCCATCGAGGACGGACTGGCGGCGGCCGATCACAAACTTCAGCAGAGTTACACGGTTGCTTACATCGCGCACGCGCCGTTGGAACCGCGGACGGCGGTGGCGGAGTGGAAAGAGGGCAAGCTGACGGTCTGGACAGGCACGCAACGGCCGTTCGGCGCCCGCAGTGAATTGGCCCAGGCTTTTGGCATCGCGGAAGACAGGGTTCGCGTGATCGTGCCGGACACCGGCTCCGGCTACGGCGGCAAGCACACGGCCGAGGCCGCGATCGAAGCGGCGCGCCTGGCCAAAGCGGCGGGCAAACCGGTGAAGCTGGTTTGGACGCGGCCGGAGGAATTCACCTGGGCGTATTTCCGGCCGGCGGGTGTGATCGACGTGGCGAGCGGCGTTCGCAACGACGGCCAGATCACCGCCTGGGAATTCCACAATTACAATTCCGGCGGGTCAGCGATTCGCACTCCCTACGACGTTGCGAACCAAAAAATTGAATTCCACTCCACCAGCTCCCCGTTGCGGCAGGGTTCCTATCGCGGCCTTGCGGCCACGGCCAACCATTTCGCGCGTGAATCGCAGATGGACGATTTGGCCCGCGCCGTGAAAATGGACCCGCTGGAATTCCGGTTCAAGAACCTGCGGGACGCGCGGCTCCGCGCGGTGCTCGAAGCGGCGGCCAAAGCGTTCGGCTGGGGCAAGGCGAAGGCGGCGGCCGAACACGGATGGGGCATCGCCGGCGGCTTCGAGAAGGGGTCCTATTTGGCCACTTGCGCCGAGGTTTTCGCTGATCGCGCGAGCGGGAAAGTGAAGGTGTTGCGAGTTGTCGCGGCGTTCGAGTGTGGGGCGGTGGTAAACCCCGAGCATCTCAAGAATCAGATCGAGGGGGCGATTGTCATGGGGCTGGGCGGGGCGTTGTTCGAGGCCATCGAATTTGAAAACGGCCGGAGTCGCAACCCGCGTTTCGCCGATTATCGGGTGCCCCGCTTCAGCGATGCGCCCGCGATCGAGGTGGTGCTGGTGGATCGCAAGGATCTGCCCTCAACCGGCGCGGGCGAGACGCCGATTGTTGGCATTGCCCCGGCCATTCGCAACGCCATCCTTGATGCCACGGGCATTGCGCTGTTTTCGCTGCCGCTGGCGCCGGAGGGGTTGAAGGCAATCGGCCGGGCAGTCCCTGGCAGGCAGGAGCAGAGGAGCTAGCCGCCGAGGAACACTCGGTGCGCCTTCTGGTAATCGGCGGGCTGGTCGATATCAACGTCCAGCCCGGGATCGTTCAGCTCCACCAGCTCCAAGTCGGCGGCCATCGCGCGCAGGAATTCTTTGAGAGTTTCGTCCTTGCACCGGGCAAGCTTCTTGAAAGCAGCCTTTGGCAGCAACACTGGATGGCGCGGGCGCCCGCGCCGGGCCGGCTGGGAGATTTTCCCGGGATGTTGCGCTGCGGCAGCGAGGAGCGCGGCCAAAGTGACTGTTCGCAGGTGCGGCTGATCTCCCAGCACGATGGCCCAATGGGTCAAACCCGGATTCCATCCGCGCCAGCGAGCGGCGCATTGAACGGAACTGAACATGCCCCGGCCAGGGTCTGGATTCGTGATTTTGTTCTGGTTGGAAAATCGGAGCCGATTCAATTCCGCGTCCATCGCGGCATCCGCGCTGGCACAGACCACGGCAACCTGATCCGCTCCCAAACGCGGCCAGAGCGCCAGCAAATGTCCCAGCACGGTGGTTTTGCCCCAAGGTAGAAGCATTTTCGGCTGACCCATGCGCGAGGAACGGCCTGCGGCCAGAATAATGACCCCCAGGGAAAATCTCCGGCGGCCGGCCATAAGCGATGACGCCGCTCCGGCGCTAGGTTGAGGAGGCGGTGGCCGCGTCCATCCGCGCGGGCGGGAGCGGCGCGGCCGCGGCCGCGGCTTTCGTCAGCTCGGCGCGTTTTTGGACCAACTGGGCCATGATGCTCAGCGCGATTTCGGGGACGCTGACCGCCTGGATGTCCAGGCCGACCGGACAGGCCACGCGGTCCAGTTGCTCGTCGCTGGCGATTTTCTCCTCGCGGAATTGGGAGAAGATCAGGCGTTTTTTTCGGTGGCTGCCCACCATCCCCAAAAAGGCAAATGGGCGATGGACCCATTCGCGCAACACGAGCGCATCGTGCTGATGTCCCCGGGTGACGATGAGACCAAAGGCCGGCCGCCGCGGTAGCGGATCGCGCAGGAGTTTTTCCCAGCCATCGACCCGCAGACGCGTGGCCGGCGGAAAATATCGATGATTGGCCAGGGCCGGGCGGTCGTCGAAGACGGTGACCTCAAAATCAAGCTGCTGGGCCAGCGGCGCGACGGCTTGAGCGACGTGGCCCGAGCCTGCGATCCACAACGCGCAGGGCGGCGACACGGTTTCCTGATAAAGCCATCCGTCGCCGGCCGGATCGCTCACCCAGGCGATGGAGAAATCTTGCTCCACTCCCCAGATCAGGGTTTGCTGGCGAAGGGCGAGTTCGCGCCAGATCGCTTCGGCCCGCGCGGCGTCCGGCAGAATCAGCCCGCAGACTTTGCCGCCGCAAATCAGTCCGTCGTCCCAGCCGAAATCATGATCCAGGACCAGGTCGAATTTGGCCGGCTCCTGCTTCAACAAGGCGCGCCTGGCCCGGTCGCGCACTTCGGCTTCCAGGCAACCGCCGCCCAAAGTGCCTTGAATGCGGCCGTCGGCGAAGAAGATCGCTTTGGCCCCTTTCTTTTGCGGGCTGGAGCCTTTGATGCCCGAAATGATGCCCAGCGCGAACGGCTGGCTTTCGGCAACGGCCGCGAGCAAGAAATCGAAAAATGAAGGCATAACGCTATTGGGGGTAGTCTAACCGCGATTCCTTGATTGCGTAAGGCAAATTTCCAGGGGCGTGATTAAATGTGGGTGCGCTCCCACTTCCAATCACACCCAATCTCCAGGGCGATCCAAGAATTTGCTTGAACCGGATGCGCGGACGGGAATCAATGGACAGACGCGAAAGCAAATTCCGCAGCAACAACCGTGAAGTAACCACTCCTATGGTCAATATTCCCGTTCTTCGGTGGGGCCAACCTTATGCCAGCGTGGAGCTGGACAACGTCATCCATTTCATCACGGGCGAGACGCTGGCGCGGGTGAGCCAGGCCAACCCCGGCTTGCTCGCCAAGGACATGCGCCGGGCGCAGCGCGCCCGCGAGGCGCTGCGCGAGATCCCTTGCCGCGAGCTGGTCGCCATGATGAAGAAGGCGACGGACCTCTACAAGGACGGCAGCCTGCCGATCGGCGATGGCGCGCAATCGCCGGATGATTTCGCCCGGCAACAATCGGCCTCGACCGGTCTGCCCGAGCACATGTGCAAGGCGAACATGGCGAAGAACCATTTCGTGCTCTCCAACATGGACCGCATCCTCGACTCGCTGACGCGCGGGCTGGACTTGAATATCCTCACGCGCGGCTACGGCGTCGAGCCGCGCGGCGTGACGGTCAGTTACCAGGCGCAGGCGCCGGCGCTGGGCATGGTGCTGCCGTCGAACTCGCCCGGGGTGCACACGTTGTGGCTGCCGGTGATCCCGATGCAAATCGGCCTCGTGCTCAAACCCGGCCCGCAGGAGCCGTGGACGCCCTATCGCATGGCCGCGGCGTTCTTCGCGGCCGGCGTGCCGCGCGAAGCGATCGGCATCTATCCCGGCGGCGGCGAGATGGGCGCCGAGGTGGTCAACCGCTGCGAGCGCACCATGATTTTTGGCAGCACGGAGACGGTCAAACGCTACGAAGGCAATCGCCGCGTCCAAGTCCACGGTCCGGGCTTCAGCAAAGTGATTTTGGGCGACGACGTGGTCGATGAATGGGAGAAATATATCGATCTGATCGCCGATGGGGTCTATCTGAACAGCGGCCGCGGTTGCATCAACACCTCCGGGGTGTGGGCTTCGCGGCACACCAAGGAAATCGGGCAGGCCCTGGCCCAGCGGCTGGGTCCAATCGAGGCGCGGCCGCCGGACGATCCGAAGGCGGCGCTGGCGGCGTTCACGGTTCCGGGGCAGGCGCAGGCCATTCACGCTGCGATCCAGGAAAAGCTCAAGGAAGCCGGCGTCGAAGACCTGACCGCAAAGTTCGGCCCGCGTTTGGTCGAGAAGGAACGTTGCGCGTATTTGCGCGCGTGGGTGATCCACTGCGACTCGCCCGAGCCCAAGATTGCCAACAGCGAATACATGTTCCCGTTCGTGACGGTGGTGCGGTGTCCGCAAAGCGAGATGATCGAAAAGATCGGCTCGACGCTGGTCTGCTCGGCGATCACGAGCGACAAGGCGTGGGAACGCCAACTCATCGACGCGACCAACATCGACCGCCTGAACATCGGCCCGCTGGCGACGATCAAACTGGACTGGCTCCAGCCCCACGAAGGGAACATCGTGGATTTCCTGTTCCGGGCGCGGGCCTTCCAGATGCCGGCGGAGCGGCTGGCCGCGCTGGCCTGAGGAGTTCGGCGGCCTTTCGCTGCCGCATGGCCGCTAGCCAGCGATCGGGCGCATCATGGAATGAGAGGGTGATGTGGCGGCGCAGGGTCCGGTGGGAAACGCCTAATTCGCTGGCGAGTGTCGCGGATTGCTGATTGGCGCGGGCAAAACGGGCTTCGCATAACGCTAATAAATTGCTCTTGACCTGCTGCCGGGCAAAGTGGATACTGCTCGACATGAAAACCACGCGACGCAGCTACGAGTGTGCTGTCGTGGTTTGCGGGGGAAGGCGCCACTTCAGATTTTAGGCGGAACCAGGTGCTGGCTCAGGAGGGGGCGGGAGGGTGCAAAGCGGGCCGATGGCGCTGATTAGGTAAGAGGAAAAAACCGGAAGCCGGAGAAAAGGGAATGTGTGAAGTCGGAGTTGGTCGAAATGGATGTCAGATCGAATCGCGCAGCCGCACATAGTTTTGGGCTTTCCGAGCGGCTTCTCCAATTCGTCAATTTCTGCATCGTCGGCGGGACTGGCGTGGTCGTGGACATGACGGTTCTTTATTCGAAAGCCACCCACGGGAACATCCACGTCGCGATTAACCTGGTCCAACCCGGATCTATCAAACATTTAGCCGGCCCATCTTTAGGGCGAGACTACACCCGTCGGAACGCCAGATAACAAGAGGAAAGAAAACCATGACTGCGGACACTAACAAAAGGCAAGTGGCCATTGTCACGGGCGCGTCAAGCGGCATGGGCTTGGGCATAACTCGAGCGCTTCTCGAACACGGCTATCGTGTCGTCGCAAATTCGCGCACGATCAGCAAATCAAAGGATCTAAAACCCTCCGCGGACCTCGTCCTGGTGGACGGTGATATCGGCAAAAGGGAGACAGCCATTAAGGTGGTTGATGTGGCCATGAAACACTTTGACCGCATCGATCTTCTCGTCAACAACGCGGGCATCTATGTTCCGAAGCCGTTCACGGAATATACCCCGGAGGATTTTGAAACGATGATCGGCACGAACGTCGCCGGATACTTTTTCGTGACGCAGCAGGTCGTTGCGCAAATGCGCAAACAGAAGTCCGGCCACATCGTGAGCATTTCAACGGTTTTAACCGATCAGCCGTTGGCCGGCGCGCCCATCTCACTGCCGGTCATCACCAAGTCCACCATTCCCGCGTTCAGCCGCGCCTTGGCAATGGAATACGTGGCCGACGGGATTCGCGTCAATACGATCTCCCCTGGAGTTGTTGACACGCCGATGCACGCGAACGACGACCACGAGTTCCTGAAAAAACTCCACCCTATTCCACGATTGGTTCAAATCTCCGAAATCGTGGATGCATTGTTCTATTTGGAATCGGCGCCGATGGCAACGACTGAGCAGTTTGCCGAGCATGCGCCTGTGGCCGACGGAGCGTCAGATCTGTTTGTCCAGATTTTTGGCCCAGCGGCGGGCCATGTGCGGCTGGTCTATGGAGTGCAAAGCCTGCCGGTTGGCGCGCCAGTGATAGTTGACACTGTTTTTGAAATCGAAGTGATGCCCCAATCAACCTCCAAATAACATTAACCCAGGAAAGGATTGTTTATTATGCAAGAATTCAGAGCTTATGCCGCCTCCCGTCCCAATGGGCCTCTGGAGCCGTTTAGTTTTATCCCCGGCCCTCTTGGTCCGGAGGAGGTAGAAATTAACGTAACCCACTGCGGACTTTGTCACTCCGACCTTTCAATGCTCGACAACGAATGGGGAATGTCAACCTTTCCATTTGTTCCCGGACATGAGGCTGTCGGAACCGTCGCCGCCATGGGCGAGCAGGCGAAAGGGCTCAACTATGTCAAAGGCTAACGATGCGCTGGAGCGTCTGCGCTCGGGCAAAGCCCGCTATCGCATCGTGCTCACCAATGACTTTAAGTAACGCGGCACCGACAAATCACTGAGAGTTTGAACCTAATGGAAGGAAATTTGAACATGATGGCAAAAGATTTGAATCTGGACGTGATGGCAAGTGGTTTGACCGCGATACAGCGGGTGGCGATCTGCTTCGCGGCGGGGGTTGTAGGCGCACTGGCCGTGGTCCTTTGCAGCCACGTCCTGTTTCGGTTGGGGATCAGTGGGACACTCGGGGTAAAGGCACCGATCTCGTTGAAGTCGCCGGATATCTACAAGCCGCTTTTCTGGGGCGGGCTGTGGGGCATCCCGTTCGGGCTCCTCGTAGGGGCCGCCTGGAAGTCGCTATACCTCTTCGGCTTTCTATATGTCCTCGCGCCTTTGTTGGCTCTGTTTCTGATCTTCCTGCCCATAGGCGGTGCGGGGTTCTT
>WNGK01000426.1_pt1 | contig 79981 bp, 94 predicted proteins | sample 5400601 | NCBI WGS metagenome assembly WNGK01 (sample SAMN13153376, study PRJNA577476) | soil metagenome | isolation source: 60 cm soil or saprolite under Garry oak tree replicate 1 | place: USA:California | collected 2016-06-15
ATGAGAAGGCCCCAGCTTTGGGCGGAGGCGGCAAGGGAGTTGAGATGGATGAAACCTATATGGGTGGCAAGCGTAAAGGCGGCGCGGGCAGACCGATGGCTGGAGACAGAGTAAAGACTGCTGTCGTTGGAATCGTTGAGCGCAAGGGCCGCATAAGAGCCTTGGTTTCCGATGATGTCAAGGGTTCCACTCTGCTCGGAATGGTTCGCGAATACGTTCTTCCTAAGAGCACCGTTTTTACCGATGAACTCAACGCCTACGACGGTATTAAGCATATGCCGGAGATGGGCTACAACCACAAGCGCATCAACCATACTTCCAAGGTCTATGTTGTTGGCGACATCCACACGAACACCGTTGAGGGGTTCTGGAGCTTGGTAAAAAACGGGGTGCGGGGCGTGTATCACTCAGTCGGCAAGGGCTACTTGCAGACCTACCTCAACGAGTACAGTTTCCGGTACAATCGCCGCTTCGATACGCAGCCGATGTTTCTGAGTTTCTTGCACCAGGTTGAAAAGCGCGATGCGGTTGTACGCCAATTACCCGTTTCGGTTGAGCCGTTCTGACTCGGCTTCGGTCGCCACGGTAGAACGAAAAAAGCCCGATTCGTGGTCGGGCCTTAAGCTCCAAATTGTGTGGGCACGCTGCTTGCGCTCCCGCTAGATGGGAGTGTGCTGCCATGCGCGCCGAAAGTCAAGGTGCTCGTTGCCGAGCTTTGTCAAGAGGCTGCGCGGTTGGAACGAGAAGTTTGGGACGGTACAGAGCGTCCTGAAGAATCTCGGATTGTGGCCGTTCATATCAGCCTTGATCATTGCAGCAGCAATATCCGTAGGGACCTACCTCAAACACCTTCAATGGCCAGAGGTGTTTGTGCTGGGGCTTATCACGCTGACCTGCTGCGTGCTGCTAGCTGTCCTAGTTCCCGAGTTTCTCCGCCCGCGACTGAAGGTGAAGCTCACTCCTATAAACGTGCCATCCCCTATTCAATTGTTGACCGTTGAAAATAGTGGCCCGCAGCAAATTTTCTGCGCCGATTGCACTTTGATTAAGAGCGGACTGACGTTTTGCATGGAATGGGAGTACAGAGACGTTAGAACGAGCGGCAAGTTGCCGCATGGACGTCACCGTAATCTAATCATCGCGGTTGCTGGCGAAACGCGAGGTATCAATCACGGCCATCCCTACGAGATGAAATGGATTGCCATAACCGGACTCTCCGTAGATGGCCAGCGGGAAGAAAAGCAGCGAAGCACGTGGAGTCACGGCGACAAATTGCCAGAGTGCGACATTAAGATCACTATAACCAGCGGGAATCGCAAGCCGCATATCGAATGTTTCACTGTAAGGACGGGACGAAATAGTGCCTTGGAAATGGTCCCGCTATCGTGTAACGGAAGTATGCACTTTACGCAAGGCTCTTCAAAGCCCGTCTGATGTGCTTTCGAGTCCAATAAAACAGGTCCACCAGCAAGCCAATGCCTGGGTTTAAGACTGGCGCAATTCTATCTAGCCAAGCAGGGGTCTTACTCATGGCTCACGCGCTATTGTCGTGTAATTAGGCTTTCGATTTCGGTTCGATCTTGCGGCTTGCCTTCTTTAGCGCGGTCTCGAAGTCGGAGCGAGTAAAAGGCGTTTCTTTTTTCTCTGGGGCCGCGAAATCGGTAGAGGATACGCCCTCTTCATCCATTGCTAACTTCTCTGCTTCTTTTCGCATTTTCACGTGCTCCGGTAAGTATAAAAGTTCCCGAATCTTCCAACATGGTACTACTATGGAAATTCCCATGTTGACTTTTTCTTTTTCCAGTAGCGCTCGATTTGGCGGGACGTCCCAGTGGCCGATTACCAGCCCCATGAAAAAGGTTTGACCTGGGACGAAGTAAATCTCCGCATGTTCGGGGTACTTTTTGCCAGCGCGTGAGGGATAGGCAATTTGGACTGTCTCGCTGACGAAAGCTGGTGATCCACTGAGTCCGCCGATTGACCGTGACTCCACTAAATAGGCATCAATGAAATTGCCGTCCCATTCCACCTGCTCACCTGGAAACAGTGCGACATTCCCCATTCGCACGATTGGTAGATTGCGAGTGTGGCCCTTTACGGCTGTAAACAGGCCCGTCATAAAAACTTCATCTCCTGGTCCGATTCGATGTTTGGAAATGTCATCACTGGTGAGAAACATGATTTCCGGAACTGAGCGGATGTCCAAATTGAGACCGGGCGACGGGAGGAATGGTATTACAGCGAGGTCAACAGTAGGATCGGGATGGAAGTACCATTTTGCTCCGGTTGCGTCTATTTCCACCGCCGAACCATCGGCTGTGTTAGCACGAAACACGGTTCGCTTAGATTGTGTCTTTTCAATCTCTTTTAGGCAATGTTTGGCCGTTAGTAGATAGCTGGCGTTCCAGCGCTGCAACTCGCCGGGGATTTTCACAATAAAGGCCGTGCCGCAGTACACAATTTCCTTAGTCGCCTCATCCTCGCAACCAAGGGTCAGCACACACTTCCGGACTGTTTCGGGGACACGCATGCAGATGTCGTCTTGCGGCAAGAGATAATAGCGAGGCGTCCTTGCCAGCCGAACATCCACGAATTTAGAGATTTCTGTACCTACTGTCAAGGGATAATTACCATAAAAATCAGCTATTCGCTGTTAGCTCCTAGCCTTCAGCTCGTAGCCTGCAAGCGCTTCCTGGTCGCCCATCGCGGCCGGACACAATGGGTTCGCAACGTCCGAAGCCGCCGGAGAAGTCACGCTAAAGAAGGGAAACACTCGCCAGAAATACGGCTTGCGTCTTTTAGCGCCGGCCGAGAAACCAGAAATCCTCAAAGCCTATCTCGACACTTTCCGCTGCGATGTCCAGCCATTTCCCCGTCCCGGCCGAATTATCCCCGCTCGAAGCCTTCGCGAAACTGACCGAAAGCTTAGCGGTTCACCGGCAAGATTGAGGGTACGTATCCCGCCTTCGAACTCCAGCCAGTGTGATTCGTCGCCATCTTTCTCAAATCATTCCGGCTCGGCAGAGGCAGAAGGATCATCTCTGCGTTCATATCCCGCACACACCAACACCGGCAATCTCGGATATTTCTCAAACCGCGCATCGTTGAGCGCCAGCTCACACCTGACAAACACCGACCCGCGATCCGATTGCACCCGCCGCGCATGGCGGCAGTTCGTACAAAGCCCGGCACATCCCGGTTCAATAGAGATCTCGCCCTTCATTCCCGAAGAATAGCAAAGGGCGTCAGAGTCGGGCTCTCCGCGCGGGGAGGCCAGGTCCGAGCCCATGAATCGAGTCTCCGTCCCCGGTCCGGAACAGCGCCTTTAACTTTTCACTTCCCGCCGCCAATCCTGTCACCACCTTCCCCGACTGCATGCAGCACCAAGTGGCAAACATTGTCGGATCCACCAATGGCAAGCCGCCAAATCTTCTCGGCGCTGTGGTCGAAGGCCCGAATTCCTTCGCCGCCAAGGGCACGCTCACCGGAACGGTGACCCGTCCTCCGAACGGCGTCGACGTATTCGCCAAGTTCAATGGCAATGGCGCAGTTTATCGGGACAATGTGCAGTCCTATTCCACCGTGGAGCCGGCCATCGACTTGTCAGCCTCGTCATTCCTGGTCTTCGCCTGGCAGGTCGCGGGAGCTCCCTCCGGCACTCCGTAACAGGCGTCGGAAGGACTCAACTAAAGCACCCGTAGAGACGTAGCTTGCTACGTCTCTACTCTCACCAATTCCGGCGAAGGATGTCCATTAGGGAGGCGCCATCACTCGCCGCCGTCGCCCTCTCTAGCCCGCCAACCTAGTTCTGCCGCAGCGGTGGCATAGGGAACGCCACGTTATAAGTTCTCGCTCCCACTCCGACTCCACCCCCGCAAGTGTTCGGTGGAGTCGTGCAAATCGACCGCGTACCTTGACACTCGACCGCCCAGAACATGTAGCCCAGCATCCCAGACGTAGTCCCAGCGCCATTCGGCGCCGCACTCCTAGCATAGCTTCCCGTGCTGTTCTCCAGCGAAGCGCTGAAGTTTGTGCACTCCGGAGCAGGGTTCCGGCCAGTCACGATGTACAAGCTTCCGGTGAACTTCGCCGGCGCAATCGGCGGAATCGGAGGACTGTATTGTGGCTTGCCATCAATATGCTCCTGCCAGTTGGACTCCGCCCCCGGACGTGCTGGGCTGCTTATTCGGCACCATGGCATTGGCATAATCCAACACCGGTGCTGAGGTCAGCAGCCAGCTGCTGCTCGCCTTCTGGCTGATTCCAATCAGATAGCGGTCTCCGGCAGCCAGGTCGATTCGTCAACCGCGCCGCGGGATTCGCTCCCGTGGCGTCGTACGGCAGCTGCGAGCGATATGCATTAATAAAGGCCTGCAACCCGGTAAGGTTCGGACTCGAGCCGTTCTCGTAGTCAATCTCAATACCCACGCCCAGACTCTTCGTAAGCGCCGCCGCATTCCAAGCCCAACTGCGTAGCGTTCTGCGATAGCGCCTGGTCCCAATACGTGGTGTAAGTCTGACCGCCAATCGAGAGCATCATCCGAATGTTGTGGCTGGTGAAATAACTCACAATCGCTGAATTCATTCCAATGGGCACGCCGTTCGCGGTCTGCCAGTCATTGGTTTTATTCAGAAGTTTGAGCGGCTGCACAAAGCTAAGCACCACCAGATTCACCGATGGAAAGCCCCGATCCATCACCGCGATCGATCATCCAGTGATTCTTGGTGTCGAAGTCCGTCATATCGCGCACAGAGCCCCATGTGCAGAAGCCGCTGCCACAATGCCAGGAACCGTAAATCTGAATTTGAGTCTGCGCGTTTGCAGAGCGACCCACTAAAACTAAGGCCGATCCCAAAATAACCAGGGACATCACTGTCCGTGGCATGCACTCCCTCCTTATATCTTTTGCTGACGGTTATGAGTACGAGTTCATGATGCCGACAGCCTGGCGGCACGCGCTGCTAATTCTGCCGCAAAGCCGGCATGGGGATCGGAATATTCAACGATGTCGCCCCCACTCCTACGCCACCCTGGCAAGTGGTGGGCGGAAACGTACAGCCCGTGCCGTTCCCCTGGCAGCCTGCTGCCCAGAACATATAACCCAGCATGCCCGACGTGCTTCCAGCGCCCTTCGGAGGAAGCGTCTCCACAAAATTAGCTGCAGCATTCTGATCCGAACTGTTGAACGTCGCGCAATTGGGCTGGCCTGCAACCAGCCACAGGCTTCCTGTGAGTTTGGCCGGAGCCGTCGGAGGCACTGAGCTGGTGCCGTCAACGTGCTGCGCCCAGCCCGTTTCCAGCGTAGAAATGCTCGTCTTCTGCGACGCCACCATAGCATTTGCGTAGTCCAGCACCGGACTGCTAGTAGTCAGCCAGTTGAGCGCAGCATAATTCGCAATCGCGGTCAGATACTGATCGTTGTTTCCCAAATCAATGGTCAGCCGCGCCGCAAAATTGCTCCCCGTCGCGTCATACGGCGTGACCGAGCGATAGGCGCTCACAAACTGCTGCAATCCCGTTAAGTTCGGATTGCTGCTCTTTTCGTAATCAATCTCCATCCCAACGTTGAATTGTTTCGCCGCGTTCGCCGCGTTAATTCCCAGTTGTGTCGGATTGGTTCCGAGCGCCTTTTCCCAATTCTTCGTATAGCTGAATCCGCCGACCGACATCATCACCCGGATGCCTTTGCTCTGAAAGTAATTCACCACCGCGGGCGTCATGCCGATCGGGATTCCATTGACCGTGGTGGAGTCGTTGGTCAGGTTCATCAGCTTCACCGGGTTAACAAAGCTAAGCACCACTAGATTCGCCGACGGAGATCCGTTGCCGCGATCCAGGATCCAATGATTGTCGGTATCAAATGTGGTCATGTTCGGTACCGAAGCCCAACTGCAAGCGTCGGAATAGCAATGCCATAGTCCGTAGACTTGCATCTGCGTCTGGGCGTTCGCGGCAGAGCCAGCCAAAATCAGTACTGCTGCAACAGCGACTACTACCAACATCACCTTGCGTGTCATACCCGCCTCCTTAAGGGGGATTTGAAGGAAACGATGGGAGCCTCTGACCCAAAAGCGGGGGAGCAGAGGCCTTAACTGCAGCAATAACCAAAGACAGCAATGACGAAGAAAACGCCAGCGACAGCGACAAAAACAAGGTCGGCACACGACTCTCGTGCAGGATTGAAGACAGGGCGCCTGTATCTGCGTGCGGAATCGAGAGGGGGAAGACCTGCGGCATCGGAGAACGAATACCCTTTGTGCTCAAAAGCGCTGGTAGGTTTATAACGAAATCAAGACCATGTCAATCAGTAAAAGGCTTCATTGAAACGTTTCTCCCGAATTTTTTGGTGCCTCGTCGGAAACCGGGATGGGCAGGGCGTTGGCGTGCTAAAGAGCGCCCGCTAACTTCCGTCCTCCTGAGCGTTTGACCCGCTTTCCAGCGGGTTAAGCGAGGAGTTTCCACCAACGCGCCAGTGGGGATGGGAATCCACGGCTTTGGAAGGGCGCGACTTCAGCCGTGCCGTCGCCGTTCCCCGCAGACCACCCGTCCACCTAACAATGCCGGCCGCGGCGCAAGCCCGTCCTGCGAACCAGTGCAGAAGCGACTGAAGAAATTATTTCCCCCATGCCGCTATTCAATCGTTTCATGCTTTAATGTCCGAGCCGCGGAAAGGTCGCTCGTCGAAGGGTTTGTTCTTCAAACTTCCGGCTTTTGCCACGCAGGAGGACCGCTTTCATGGAACTATCGCGTTGGTTGCAATGCGTATTGATGTCGTGTGTTGTAACGGCGGCCGTTTTTGCAGGCCTGGTTTTTCCGGCCTCGGTAGCAGCTCAGTCGCCTCCGCCCGACAGACAAGTTGCGATCACCATCGATGACCTGCCGGCAGGCAACTCAGACAAGATGCCTGCCGCGATGATCACTGAGATGACGACGAACTTGCTGGCGGCTTTGCAGCAGCAAAAGGTTCCGGCTGTGGGATTCGTGAACGAGAAAAAAGTCTACAAGTGGGGCCAGGTGGATGAACGAATCAAGGCTCTCCAGATGTGGCTGGATGCGGGTTTTGATCTCGGCAACCATACTTATAGTCACCTGTCGCTGAATCAGGTTGGGTTGAAGGCTTGGGAAGACGATGTGGTGCAGGGCGAATCCGTGCTTAAGCTTCTGCTGGCACAGCGCAACAAGAAGCTTAGATACTTCCGTCATCCGTATTTGGATACCGGACGCGACCTACTTACCCGGCGCGAAGCAGAAGCTTTTTTAGTGGAGCGGGGATACAGAATTGCTCCGGTGACGGTGGACGCGTGGGACTGGAATTTTGGCGGTGTGTACGAAGAGTCCAAGAAACGCGGAGATACCGCAACGCAACAGGAACTCGTGAAAGAGTATCTGGCGTATACGGATGCGGAGTTCGCCTATTCCGAACAGTTGTCCATGCAGCTGCTGGGATATCAGCCCAAACAGATTTTGCTTTTGCACGCAAATCAAATGGAGGCCGAGCACTTCAACGAGCTCGTCGATGTAATACGCAAGCGCGGATACCGGTTCATCACGTTGGAAGATGCGCTGAGCGATCAGGCCTACGGGCTTCCGGATACTTTCGTTGGGGAAGAAGGGACGGGATGGCTGGATCATTGGGCGATCACGATGGGGAAACCTCCACAGGGATCTCCACGGTTTCCGGCGTGGGTGGATGAACGCTACAAGGTTCTGCCGCTGCCGCCGCAGCCTCAGCAGCCGCATTGATCGCCAGCTTGATGCAAGAATCTACGGACCGGTGAAAAACTCGGTCCTGTCGGGAGCGAGTGCCGAGAGGCCGGGAAAACTATTGACTCCGCAGCCGGCCAGAATCAGGCGCAATGTGCTCTGATGCTGGTAGGCGTTGGTGGACTGGAATCCTTCTTTGGCTTTGGGGCTGACGATGACGGTGGCGAGGTGTCCACCCCCTTGGTCGAGGTCGGCTTGATTGCCCTCGTCGAAGGTATGATCAGCAGCGTGCTCTGAAAGCCAGGACTGGCGGCACGATGACATTGCTCTGCAGCCAGGTATCGGCCTGGGCGAGGCTGCCGTTGTGCGCGTCGTCATCAACGTTGGGTGCAATGAATGAGTATTGTGGCAACGCGTGGTTGGCGAGGTCAGTGGCGAACTGCGTGAAAGGCACGATGTTGGCGGTTTAAGCGATGCTGTTTTGCACGTCGGATAAATAGGAAAAGGAATTGTGGCGGCGAACGTAGACTCCAGCATCGGCGCCGACGTAACCGGGCGCAGGAATAGATTCGGCGTAGCACTTCCAAGTCTTGCCTGTTTTTACAAGTCCCCGAACCACGTTGTCGTCGCGGATGGTGCCGGAAAAACTGTCATCAAAGCTCTCGGTCAGGCCAGTCGTCAGCATCAAGTAGTTGGGAATCGACGGATGGGCGACTGCGGAATATTGCGTCGCTAAGCCATATTGCGCCGCCAGGCGCTTGAAATTGGGCATTGCGCAGTTGCCAATTACTTCCGAGTAGCTGTGATTTTCCTCCACTAACAGCACTACGTGGCTGAAGCTGGGGTGATTGCTGGGTACTGGCGTCTGGACTATGGGGTTCCCTCCACCGCCGCAAGCAACTTGCAATGCTGCCAGGGTGCACAGAGTGAGCGCGGCGAGAATATATCAGGGAAGCGCTTGAGGGCGAATGACAACAATGACACAAGTTTCCTTTGGGGCAATGGAGTTTTGGATGTCGGTCGGACCCTCAAATGTTTGCAGAAAAGGCCGCTAAGGTGTGCACTCGATCCGCTGCCGAGCGTCTCGTTACGAACACTTGGCCTAGGCCGCTTTGCCGCTTACATTTTTGCGCCCTAGGTTCACATCCTCTTGCTTGGCCTGGATGTCGACCTGCTCGTGCTTGATGTCGAGACGAAGACGGTTGTATATGCTCATGTACTGATTGGCGACCCAGACGAGGGCGAAGAGGGCGACAAGGTATCCGCGCCAATCGGTATAAAGCAGCTTGAAGCGGGTGATGATGAGGAGTAGCGCCGCGAAGTAATGGCTGAAACAATATTCGCAGGTTAAGACGCAGAAAAACTTGCGGCGAGGCAGGCTTCGGGCAAGCTTGGATTCACGCTGGCAATATTCGCGAGGCTCGCGGAAAACTTCCACGTGGGTGATGGTCCAGGAAACGCAGGCACGGGCATGGACAAGATCATGAGCCAAGCGAGTTGGTACCCGAGAGACATACGGACGGAGGTTGGATGCCGGGCGCAGCAGATGCGTCAAGCGACGACAGGAATTGAAGCGCCTTCTCCTGGCAATACCCGACAACGAATGTGAGTCAGTAAATCATGGGTAGGGTCCGTTGTCATCGCCGGCATGCTCCCTCTCCGCTTACTTTCACTGGCTCTTTCCTCGCAGCTGCCCGCAACACAATGGGCAACGCGGCCAAGTTGGCCTATCCTCCGCTGGCTAGCGGTGACCGTCCAGTCGACGCGAGCGATCATCCAGCCTCCGATCACCCCGCTCCGAACAACTGAGAAACGGCGCCGGAACCCGAATAGCCCGGACTTTAGGAGTCGGGTCTCAGAAGAAAGAGCGGTTTCTCCTGAAATCCGAAACCTCGTCAACGTCATGTTTCCGCCTTCACATCACGACGAAGACAGCGACGCGAACGCCGGGATGGAGTAGATCAAAAAGGAAATAGTCTCCATCGACGTAGTCAATGTAAACGTCGTCGGTGTAAGCCCACTCGACGGGCCAGGGGTCAACGATCTCAAACCAGTAGCCGCCGTACTGAAGGCGTGGCTGACCTTCGACGACTACAGGACGGTTGACAACGAAAGTATGCTGGCGGCCGAATTGGGCGTGGAACTTATCGTCAGGAATATGGCCGCCGCGCTTGGCCTTCCCTTGACCCGCGGGGTGATTGTGTTCAGCCTGTTGCTGAGGATGCTCGGGCGAAGCGGGTTTGGCCTGCTCATGCGAAGGTTTCGATTCCTCTCGCTTGGGTGGCTTGTTTTCGTCCAGCTTCCCAGGTTTGGCTTCGTCCTGACGCGGAGGCTTGGCTTCGTCCTGACGCGGAGGCTTAGCTTCGTGGGACGCGGGTTGGGCTTCCGGTTTGGCTTCATCCTGTCGCGGTGGCTTCACCTCATCCTGCTGGGCATAGGCCACGGCAGAAGTCCCCAAAAGCAAAGCGAGGGTTGCGGTACTGATAAACGCGTAGAGTTTCATAGTTTCCTCCATCACGGCCGAATTTGGTGGTACGCGGACCCAGACTTTTTTTACGTAGTCAAGCAAGCGACAAATTGGCTTTGTTGAGATGCTCTCACAGGCAACCGGGATGCCGCGGAAAGACTGGAGTGGCGATCTCGGACGACGGATTGACCTCTGAGAGTAGCGCTTGCTAAAGCTTGCTGCGCCGATCAGGCCGCTCTCGGGCGTTCGTGGGTCTTTTGTCCCGTCTGCTGCCAGAGCATTCGCTTAGCCCGCTGCAACACTTTGCGCCGAGACGGGCTGAGGCCGCGTCCCGCGCGATTAATGAAATAGGTAAGCATCCGCATTCCGGAGCCTGGTCCTTTGGGCGAAACCCTCCTCGAAGCGAGTGACCTGGCGATGGTGTGAGCGTCCTTCGTGAACTTTCGGGAGGAAACGTGGAAACGGTCGTGACTCCGGCGACCCGCCGTCTGTTGCCGCGTTTATTCGTGCTTGGGCTTTTGGGCTCGAGAGCTCGATTGTTTCTTGCTTGACCTCTTTGTGGCCGCCATGCGGGTCTCCGCGGTATCCTGGAATCAGGGAAGGAGTGAGATGCGAATTGTGGAGGAAATGCAATCGTGGGTGTCTCTCCGTTTTGATTGATTAAATTAATTTCCCAGTAACAAACTTTCCTCTTTTGCGCTAGAATGAGCGAGCTTAAACAGGTGAACCATTCTCTGGCACTGAAGGGTTCACATGACGCCTTCCCCCCCAAGGAGGTAGTAGATGTACCGGCCCTATTCGAGTTCCCTTCCGGACTCGCGTCCGTTTCTGGATGTGGAGTCCGTTCTCCGCGGCTTTACTCAGGATTTTGTAACCTCTTTCAACACGGGAAATTATGATCAGGTGGCGGCGCTGTTCGCGCCTGATGGTGTGTTCATGGCGCCGCATCGCGATCCCGCGTGTGGACCCAAAGCGGTAGAGCGCCTGCTACGGGAATTTGGTGAGGCCGGGTACGAAGGCCTGCGCGTGGAAACAATGCGAGTGGATTATTCCAGTGATATGGCGATGGAAATCGGGCGTTATAGTCTGGCTATTCGACAGACTAACGGCTCTACGCTGGCCGATCGCGGCAAGTACGTGAAGGTATGGCGCCGCTTGGGGGCGTGGTTGATCGTGGCCGATTGCTGGAATAGCAGTTTGCCGCCAGCGAGTGCTGGAAACTGATGTCCGAATTGTCGATCGTCGATTGTTGATTTTTGAATGAAGAGCCCCTGGGCCCGCAGCCTTCACTCCTTGCGGCGATAATGACTTTAAATTTCTGTGAGTGTCTGACGGCTGATCGCCGCCACGGGTCTACAATGACAAACGGGTCTTCATTTCCAATTCATGAGTGAGGAGAAGCGAATGCAACGCAGGGCTAGTGCTGTTTGGAAGGGCGGACTGAAGGACGGCAAAGGAACCGTATCTGCAACCAGCGGAGTTCTGAATAATACTGCTTATTCGTTTGCCACCAGGTTTGAAAATACTCCGGGAACGAATCCTGAAGAATTGATTGCGGCGGCGCACGCCGCTTGCTTTTCCATGGCGCTTTCCGGGCAACTGGGGGGAGCCAATCTGACAGCCGAGAGCATCTCGACCACGGCCACCTTGACACTGGAGAAGCTGGACTCGGGGTGGGCGATCACGGCTGTGCATCTCGATGTTTCGGCGCGGGTGCCGAAGGCAGACGCCGCGGCGTTCAACAAAGCAGCGGAGAATGCCAAGAGCGGATGTCCGGTATCGAAAGTGCTGAAAGCCAATATCACGATGACGGCGAAGCTGGAAGGATAGGAGCAGGCTTCAGGCTTTCGGCTTCACTGAGGAGCCGACGCTGGGAGTTGCAAAGCTGGCGTGGCGTTAACTGCGAGGCGGAGTGCGTTTGACAGAGGTCGATGCGTCTGTAGAATAGAAATGCAGTTCTTACCTGGAGCGGCCTTGTGGTCGCCGCATCCGTCCCACTTCTGCCGAAGTGGCGGAAGCTGCCGGAGTAGTATCCAGGCCATCGTGGCGGAATTGGCAGACGCGCATGGTTCAGGTCCATGTACCCGCAAGGGTGTGGGGGTTCGAGTCCCTTCGATGGCACCAAGATTTCTTCTGATCCGAAGTCCTTCGCCGCGCTCCGGATTTCGCCTGCGGGCTCCCTCTTCGCTGACCTTCAGACTCATGCCCGCAAAGAGGTTCGAGTGGACGTCGAGAGAATGCGGTTTGAGTCTGAAAGCCCTGGCCATGCACGCGAGATCCCTCGCTCCGCCTGAAAAACGGCTACGTTCGGGATGTCGCCGATGGCATCCAGATCGCAGAATCCAAACTGCACCAGGCCCGCAGCGGACGCATTCGCAGGCACTCCCTTATAATCCCTAGATTCGTTATGCCTGCCTTTCTTGATGAGATTGTGGCTCGCACGCGTGTCAGAGTTGCTGCTGCGAAATCTGCCGCTGATTTGCATGAACTTGAGAGGCGGGCGGCACGGCACGCTCCTCGGGGATTTCGGCGGGCGCTGGAGTTGAAGAGCCAGAATGGTGTGGCGGTGATTGCGGAGTTGAAGAAGGCATCGCCGTCGAAGGGTCTGATTCGGGCGGAGTTCGACGCCGCCGGTTTGGCGCGGGAGTTGGAGGCTGCGGGGGCAGCAGCACTGTCGGTGCTGACCGACGAAGAGTTCTTTCAGGGGTCAGTGGAGAATCTGCGGCGAGCTTCGAGCGCGACCCAGCTGCCGTGCTTGCGCAAGGATTTTATTGTGGATGAGTTTCAATTGCTGGAAGCGCGGGTCAATTGTGCCGATGCCGTGCTGCTGATCGTGGCGGCGCTGGAACAGGCAGAGTTGGTGACTCTGGAGCGAAAGGCACGGGAACGCGGACTCGATGTTTTGTGCGAGATCCACAATGAGGAAGAGTTGCAGCGAGCGCTGAATGCGGGATGTGATCTTATCGGCGTGAACACCCGCGACTTGCGGACTTTCAAGGTGGATGCGGAGACGGCGTTCCAGTTGGCTGCGAGTTTTCCCAAGGATGTGGTGCGCGTGGCGGAGAGCGGAATTCGATCGGGATCGGATATTGCGCAGCTGCGGGCGTTGGGGTATCAAGCATTTCTTGTGGGGGAGTCGCTCATGAGGGCCCAGCAGCCCGGGGATGCGCTGCGGGAATTGCTGCAGGCAGTTCCGAGTGACGAGTACCGAGTTCGGAGTGCGCGGTAAGAAGCGAGTTTGGGCGGAAATCTTTTTACCGGCTTCTGACCACTGATTTCATGACTTGGATCAAGATTTGTGGGACGACGAATTTGGAGGATGCGCTGACGGCGGTCGATGCCGGCGCGGATGCGCTGGGGTTCGTGTTTTATGAGAAGAGTCCGCGGAAGATTGATGTGGAGACGGCGCGGGAAATTGTGGCGAAGCTGCCGGCGAGGGTTGAGAAAGTTGGAGTATTCGTCGGTGAGTCTGCGGACGAATGGCCGCGGGATGTTCTGAATGTAGGACTCACATCGGTGCAGCAATACTTTGGCTTCAAGGCTAGAGTTCAGCCTAAGAATGCTAAGGCGGCTGGTATCGATGGCTTTCCCGTCCCCCCGAAGATCTATGTGGCTTTGCCCGTGGCTCGATTCCTGGAAGAGGAAGAGGAATTCAAGGGTTTGGCGGATTTCGCAAAATGGAAAAAGAATCTTCCCAAGGAATTTTCGCTTCTGGAAGGGTTGTTGGACACGATTGTCCTGGATTCGGGCGACCTGCGTCAGCCGGGAGGTACGGGCAATACCTTTGACTGGAACAAGGCTGTACCGATCGCGGAAGGAATGCGGCAGGGTGGTGTGAAGCTAATCGTCGCCGGCGGATTGACTCCGGCAAACGTTGGAGATGCGATCGGAGTTCTGAAGCCTTGGGGCGTGGACGTGGCTTCGGGCGTGGAGGCGAGGCCGGGGAAGAAGGATCCCGAGAAAGTGCGCGCGTTTGTGAGGGCGGTGCGGGAAACAGATCGGAAAGCGTGCTAGCGATGGCGACGGTTCCAAGAACGAAAGTGAAGGTCAAAATCCCCACCCTGGGCGAAGAGCGGGCAAGGGTGGGGCACCCTGGTCCGAAAAATCCAGGGAGCGAGCTCGGCCGGTTTGGGGTTTATGGCGGACGTTATGTGCCGGAGACTCTGATGTCGGCCCTCGAGGAATTGGAATCCGCATATGAGAAGGCGAAGCGGGACCGGAAATTTCAGCGGCGGCTGGAGGAGTTGCTGCGGACTTATGCGGGGCGTCCGACACCGCTGTTTTTTGCGCGACGGCTAACCAAGGATTTGGGTGGGGCGAAGATTTATTTGAAGCGCGAGGATCTGCTGCATACCGGGGCGCACAAGATCAACAACTGTCTGGGGCAGGGGTTGCTAGTGGAGCGCATGGGCAAGCGGCGCGTGATTGCCGAGACTGGTGCGGGGCAGCACGGGGTGGCCACCGCGACCGTGTGTGCGCTGCTGGGATTTGAGTGCGTCGTGTACATGGGCACCGAGGATATGCGGCGGCAGGAGTTGAACGTGTTCCGCATGCGGTTGCTGGGGGCGGAGGTACGTGGCGTGGAGTCGGGATCGCGAACCTTGAAAGATGCCATCAACGAGGCCATGCGCGACTGGGTGACGAATGTCCGCACCACACATTATTTGTTGGGAAGCGTGCTGGGGGCGCATCCGTATCCCACGATGGTGCGGGACTTTCATCGCGTGATTGGTCGTGAGGCGCGGGCACAGATTCTGAAAGCCGAGGGCGCGCTTCCCACCGCGATCATCGCGTGCGTGGGCGGAGGATCAAACGCGATCGGAATTTTTTATGAGTTCATCAAGGATAAGAAAGTGAAGCTGATCGGCGTGGAAGCGGGCGGCCGCGGCGAGGCACTGGGGGACCACGCAGCGCGGTTTCGCGGAGGTTCGCCGGGCGTATTGCAGGGAACGTATTCTTACGTGCTGCAAGATGAGGCGGGGCAGATCGCTTTGACGCATTCGATTTCGGCGGGGCTGGATTATCCGTCGATTGGGCCGGAGCATGCGGCATTGAGAGATGCGGGGCGGGCGGAGTACGTGCCGGCGTCGGATGCGGAGGCGCTGGGGGCGACGACGCTACTGGCGCGGACGGAAGGAATTATTCCGGCGCTCGAGTCAGCGCATGGATAAGGACATTGGGATCATGCGGGAGAGCCTCAAGCTCGACGGATGAGGGAAGATGAAGCTAATTGTTGATTTTTCATTGTTGAATGAAAATCTAAGGCACGCTGAGTTGTGGTTTTTAATCAACGGTCAACAAGCAAAAACCAACAATTCTTCTCCATGCCTCTGATCTTCCACAAAAAACCGGCGCTCGTGGTGTACGTGACGTGCGGCGATCCGGATCTGGCGACGACGCGCGAGATCGTGCTGGCGGCAATTGAGGCCGGGGCGGATGTGATCGAGCTGGGCGTGCCGTTCAGCGATCCGGTGGCGGATGGGCCGGTGATCCAACGAGCCAGCGAACGGGCGCTCAAACACGGCACCTCGTTGGCACAGGTGCTCAAGCTGGCGGCGGAAATTCGGGAGCAGGCGCAGTCGACGGGGTTGATTGTATTTTCCTATTTGAATCCTATTCTGCGAATGGGGCTGGAGAAATTCTGTAAAGTGACGCGGCATGCGGGCCTCGACGGCGCGCTGCTGACAGATTTGCCGGTGGAAGAAGCCGGGCAATATTTGCGGGAGATGCGGCAGGCTGATCTAGCCACGATTTTTCTGGCCGCGCCGACCAGCACGGACGAGCGACTGAAGCGTGTGGCGGAGGCATCGACCGGATTTGTTTATGCGGTATCGCGAACAGGCGTTACCGGTGCACGGCAGCAGCTGGCCGGCGAGGCCAAGACGCTAGTGCGACGGCTGCGGAAATACACGAAGCTTCCGGTTGCGGTTGGATTCGGCGTATCGACTGCGGAGCAATTCGCCGAGGTGGGCGAGTTTGCCGATGCGGCCGTGGTGGGCAGCGCGATTGTCGAGACGATCGAGCGGAACCGGGGACGGGAGGCAGCTGCCGTGGGAGAATTTGTGGGGAAGCTGACAGCTGACCAGTGAGAGCTGCTTTCTGAGGGCTGCTTTTCATGGACATCGCAGATTGGCGAAAGAAGATCGATGAGCTGGACCGGCGGCTGGTGGAATTGCTGAGTCAGCGTGCCCAGGCGGCACAGGAAATCGGGCGTCTGAAGCGGAATACGAGTTTACCAGTTTACGAGCCGGAGCGGGAGCAGGCTGTTTTTTCCAATGTGCAGCAGATAAATTCGGGGCCCTTGCCAAATCGCGAACTGGTGCGTATCTATGAGCGCATCATGGATGTGATGCGGAATATTCAGAAGGATGAGATTGTTCCGCGAGCGGGGAAGCGGGAGGGGGCAGAGACGGAGTTGGAGCCGACGGATTAGCAATCAGCAGTCAGCACTCAGCATTCGGCCAGTCGAGCTTGCCTTTCAGCGGCGACTTCGTCGGGGTGGCGAGCTAGGAGCCAGACGCTAGAAGCGTTCTTATGATCGTTGCGATGCAAGAATCGGCGGATGAGGGCCAGATTCAGCAGGTGATTGAACACTTGGTGAAGATGGGCTTCGAGGTACACCGCTCCACGGGCGCGCGCATGACCGTGCTGGGAGCGGTGGGCTCGCAGGTGGACTTCGACATCCGCAACCTTGAACTTCTGCCCGGCGTCCAGGAGGTCCACCGAATAAGCGCGCCTTACAAGCTGGCGGGACGGAGTTTCCGGCCGGAGGGCACGATCCTGAGACTCGCAAATGGCGTGGAGATAGGCGGCAACGAGGTGGTGGTGATGGCGGGTCCGTGCTCGGTGGAATCGCGCGAACAGCTCTTCAGCACGGCCGAAGCGGTGGCGAAGGTGGGAGCGCGGGTGCTGCGGGGTGGGGCGTTCAAGCCGCGCAGCTCTCCGTATTCGTTTCAAGGACACGGCGAAGAGGCGCTCAAGCTGCTGCGCGAGGCGGGCGACAAATTCAAGCTGCTGGTGATTAGCGAAGTCATGGAGATTTCGCAGATTGCGCTGATGCTTCCTTATGTCGATATCTTGCAGGTCGGTGCGCGCAACATGCAGAACTTCAATTTGCTGCGCGAGCTAGGAAAAGTTCGCAAGCCGGTGTTGCTGAAGCGCGGAATCGCCGCGACACTGGAAGAGCTTCTGCTTTCCGCGGAATACATCATGGCCGGCGGAAACTATGATGTGATCTTGTGCGAGCGCGGCATCCGTACGTTCGAGACTTACACGCGCAATACCATGGACATTTCGGCAATTCCGATCATTCACAAGCTTTCGCATTTGCCCATGACGGCCGACCCTTCGCATGGAACCGGGCGCCGGGACAAAGTGGCTCCCATGGCTCGCGCGTCGGTCGCGGCGGGAGCGGATGCGCTGCTGATCGAAGTCCATTGCGATCCGGATCATGCGCTGTCTGATGGGGCGCAGTCGCTGTTTCCCGAGCAGTTCGCGAGGTTGATGGACCAGCTGCGGCTGATCGCGCCGGCAGTGGGACGCAAGATCGGATAATCATTTTTCACCACAGAGACACCGAGAAAGGCAACCACGAACGACTGGAATGGATCGCGCTTCCCGCGATCGAACACTTTCGCGCAAGATCCTCACGTCTTTTGGGTTGTTTTGTTCTCTGTGACTCGGTGGTGTACGTGATTGATTCATGGCGATTCGACAAATCACTATCGTCGGGACTGGCCTGATTGGCGGATCGTTTGGGCTGGCACTGAAGAGGCGTCGATTTCCTGGGCGAATTGTCGGATGCGACCGGGATCCGGTGCTGGAGCGTGCCCGGACCTGCGGCGCAATCGACGATGGCTATTCGGATTTGGGGGGCTCGGTTGTGGGCAGTCAAGTCGTGATGTTGGCCACGCCCGTGCTGTCGATTATCGATTTGATTCAGCGATTGAGTCCGGCGCTTCCCGTACGCACGCTGCTCACTGACGTAGGCAGCACAAAGGCCGCGGTCGCTGAGCAGGCTCTGAAAGTTTTTGGCCGGAATGCGGGGCGGCGCTTTCTGGCGGGGCACCCGATGGCTGGGAAAGAACAGGGCGGCGTGGAATATGCCGATCCGGACTTGTTTCAGGGAGCGGTATGGTTTTTCACTCCGCTGCCGGACCAGAACCTTCACCAAGGATTGTTTGCCGAGTTTGCGGGTTGGGTAGACCAGATAGGAGCGCGGATCGCTGTGTTGCCGCCGGACGAGCACGATCGGCTTTGCGCGTGGATCAGCCACTTGCCGCAGATGGTGTCCACGGCTCTGGCAGCGACGCTGGTCGATGAATTTGGGGAGAACGCACCATTGCTTCCCTCTGGCGGACGCGCGCTACAAGAGATGACGCGGATTTCAGCGAGTCCTTACTCGATGTGGCGAGACATTGCCATCACCAACCGCAAGAATCTTGAGAACGCACTGTTCAAAGTGGAGCAACGGCTGGCACACATCCGGGAGAATTTGGCTTCGCGGCAATTGATGGATGAGTTTGAACGGGCGCACAAGTTGAAGCGCTTTGGTTCTGGCAGAAAAATTGTTGATTGTTGAGTGCTGGAGCAAAAATCTCCAGGGATGAGAGTTTGTGGTTTCCAATCAAAAATCAACAACTCCTTCCGTGTCTCGAGGATCAGTTTTCATTTAGAATCCTCCTCGCTATGAACAAAGTTGTGGCCAGTGCGGATGAGGCCATTCGCGATGTGTTTGACGGCGCCACGATTATGATCGGCGGATTTGGGCTGTGCGGCATGCCGGAGAACCTCATTCGCGCGCTGGTCCGCAAGGGCTCCAGGAATCTGACCACCATCAGCAACAACGTGGGCGTGGATGGAGTCGGCAACGGTCTGCTGCTGGCCGCGGGGCAGATTCGGCATCACATTGGTACTTATGTGGGCGAGAACCGGCTGCTGGAAGAGATGGTTTTGAAGGGCACCATCAAGCTTGACCTGGTGCCACAGGGGACATTTTCTGAGCGCATTCGCGCGGGCGGCGCGGGCATTCCGGCGTTTTTTACTCCCACCGGAGTTGGGACAACTGTCGCCGAAGGAAAAGAAACCCGAGAGTTCGATGGGAGAATGTACGTGATGGAGCGCGGACTGAATGCTGACTTTGCCTTCGTGAAGGCTTGGAAGGGTGACGCGCTGGGGAATCTGGTTTACCGAAAGACGGCGCGGAATTTTAATCCCTTGATGGCGGCGGCGGCTAAGGTGACGATCGCCGAAGTGGAGCATTTGGTGGAAGCGGGCGAGTTGGATGGGGATCAGATTCACACGCCCAGCGTGTATGTGAAGCGTATTTTCCAGGGTGAGTTGTATGAGAAGCGGATTGAGAGGCGGACGGTGCGGAAGGCTGGCGCTGTTTGAGAGCTTCGGTTCAGAGTGGGGGAAGAACTCCCTGATGCGCCGGCGGTGGCGACAGCTTGCCGAGGTCCTGCGCTTCGCTCAGGCTGACAAAGGGTGAGATTGCGGGACACCTGCCGAGAACAAACATGACGAAGCTGGCCAAAGACGTCGACAAGCGTGAGCGTATTGTGAAGCGCATTGCGCGGGAGTTGCGGGATGGGTTCTATGTGAACCTCGGGATTGGCATGCCGACGCTCATTGCGAACCATGTGCCGCCAGGGATTGAAGTCATTCTTCAGTCGGAGAACGGGATGTTGGGGATTGGGCCTTATCCGATCGAGGGGCAGGAAGATGCCGACTTAATTAATGCGGGCAAGGAGACGGTGAGCGAGATGGCGGGCACGGCATATTTCTCCAGCGCCGATTCGTTTGCCATGATTCGCGGCGGGCATATTGATTTGAGCGTGCTGGGGGCGATGGAAGTGGACGAGGAGGGCACGCTGGCGAATTGGATGATCCCGGGGAAAATGGTGAAAGGCATGGGCGGGGCGATGGATCTGGTGGCCAGCGCGCGGCGCGTGATCGTCGCCATGGAGCACACAACTCGCGAAGGCGCGCCGAAGATTCTGAAGAAATGCACGCTGCCGCTGACTGGAGTGAAGGTCGTGGATACGATTGTCACCGAGATGGCATACATCCGCGTGACCAAGGATGGGCTGGTGCTGGAGGAAGTGGCTCGGGGTTTGACCGCGCAGGATGTGCAGCGAGTTACCGAGGCGAGGCTGCTGGTTAGTTCGAGTTTGAAGGTGATGGAAAGTTAGGGCGCGTTTCGGCGGTTTCTACCAGATGTGTGCGCAATCGCAGAGACCTAGCTAAGTTTGCTGGCTACGTCTTTCTGCTGCCCGTAGAGACGTTGCCAGCAACGTCTCTACGACATCGGTTGCCCGCACTGAAAATCCTCAACAATTTAGATCCGGAACGGCGCTGCTAGCAGGCGGAAGGGTAGGGTGATGGCTAGATAAACGATCTCCAGAACTCCGTGGACAGCGACTCCCAGGATGCGGAAGGGGAGCAGTAGCAGCCAGATGAAGGGATACGCGATCAACGCCAGCATGGCCAATGGCCAGCAGAGCACGAAAAGGATGCACCACAGAAGGAATGTGAACATGGGACGGCCCCTTTGCTTTCCCAGGAATAATACGGCCGGCTGGGGTCGGAAGTTCCCTGCGAGATGCGGGAAGGTTTCAGACTCTGGTTTTTAGGTTAGGGCTGCTACTGTGCCCATTTTTGGTTGCATGAAGGACTTCAATGCTTGCTTCTTTGCCCGCGAGGTTGCGCAGGCATTCTTCATACGGGGCGCGGGCAATACCTCGCTCGGTGATGATGGCGGTTACGTATTTTGCGGGGGTGACGTCGAAGGCGGGATTCTCGATTCCGACGCCGTCGGGGACCATCTGTTTTCCGGCGATGTGGGTGACTTCTTTGGCGTCGCGTTGCTCTATGGGAATTTTGCCGCCGTCGGGTGTGGCGAGATCGATGGTGGAAAAAGGCGCGGCAACGTAGAACGGAATTCCGTGTTCTTTGGCTAGGATTGCGACCGTGTAGGTGCCGATTTTGTTGGCCACGTCTCCGTTGGCGGCGATGCGGTCGGCTCCGACGACGATGGCTCCGATTTTGCCCTGGCTCATCATGGCACCGGCCATGTTGTCGGAGATCACTGTGGTCGGGATTCCGTCTTTCATCAGTTCCCACGCGGTGAGGCGTGAGCCTTGCAGGAAGGGGCGAGTCTCGTCGGCGAAGACGTGGATTTTCTTACCTTGTTCGACCGCGGCGCGGATGACTCCGAGGGCTGTGCCGTATCCGCAGGTGGCCAGCGCTCCGGCGTTGCAGTGGGTGAGCACTCCTCCTTCGGAGGGCATGAGGGTGGCGCCGTGGCGTCCCATGGCCTGGTTGGCGGCGATGTCCTCGGCGTGCATGCGCTGGGCTTCTTCGATTAGAGTCTGCCTGATCTGGGAGAGAGGGCGGATGCGAATGCGCTCCAATTTTTCCTGCATGCGGCGAATGGCCCAGAACAGATTCACGGCGGTGGGGCGCGTCTTGCCAATGACATCGCACGCCTGATTGAAATCTCGCTTCAGATCGCCGACGGTTTCGGCTTTCGAATTCTTGACCGCCAGAGCGATGCCCATGGCGGCGGCAACGCCGATAGCGGGTGCTCCGCGGACAACCATGGTGCGGATGACTTCGGCCACCTGTTCATGCGTCTGGCACGTGACGTAGGTTTCTTCCGTGGGCAGCTTCGTCTGGTCGATGAAGCGGACGCCTTGGTCGGTCCATTCAAGGGTTTGGATCATGAAGCAGGTCTCAGCTCGCGCTTCTCAGTTCTCGGTTCTCCGTTAACAACATCAGATTATCAGGCAATCCGGGGACGCTACCCTGTATGGGCTGCGCAGCGATTGCGCGGATTGTTGGTGACCGCCGGGCGTCCGCAGAGCTCGCACACCGCAGCCACCGCGAAGATTGCAGGCGAAGTGTCGTCGTTTTGCATTACGTGTTCGGTGCGCACTTCGCGTGCGGTGAAGATCGAGACCAACGGCGCGGGCGCGGCGGCCTTCTCTACGTTGGGTCGGCCCTTGGCTTCCTCGCGCTCCACCAGGCACATTACTCCGACAACTTCGAATCCGAATTCGCGGGCAGCTTTGATCGCTTGCACGGTTGAGGCTCCGGTGGTGCAGACATCGTCGACGATCACGACGCGGGCCCCCTTTTCGCGAAAGCCCTCGATGCGCTGGCCGGTGCCGTGTTGTTTTTCTGCTTTGCGTACTAGAAACCCGTTTAGTGCGCCGCTGACCACGGAAACGGCAGTAACGATGGGGTCAGCGCCCATCGTGAGGCCGCCGATGGCGGCGGGCTTCCATCCGCGCTGCCGGATCTCCTCAGTGAAAACTTCTCCGGTGAGGCGCGAGCCTTTGGCGTCGAGCGTTGTGCTGCGGCAGTCGATGTAGTAGTCGCTGGTGCCGCCTGAGGAGAGCTTGAACTCTCCCAAGCGGAAGGACTTCTGAGCGAGAATCCGGAGCAGGTCTGTTCTCGGATTTGACCTCGGGTCTGGGCGCGAAAAGGACATCAAAATCCTACGATATCACGTGATGGCGCTGGACTTTGCGTCCCGGCTTATACCCTGATAGATCCTTACCAGTGGGCGAGGGGCGGGAATGTTGGCCTCGCGACGTGATAATCTGAACCATCCTTCCGAACATGACTCCTACAGGCAAAAATTTGCATAAATCGTCTATTTCTTCCGATTTAATTCTGGTTCATGTAGCTCTGCTCATTTTTCTTGTCATGGTGTTGGTCCCGGCCGGACTTGCCGAAGGCACGCGTACCTGGGAACAGTCGAAGTTTGAGGAACTGACCAAGGGCACGGCTGCGGGCGTAGCGATTCGCGGCTCGGGTGGCTTGGAGTTGGCGCCTGCATTCAAGGCATTGTATGCGACACCTTCCACGTACGTCTGGGCGATTGCGGCGGACGATGCCGGCAATGTTTACGCGGCTACAGGCGGGCCGGCGCGCGTGTATCGCATTACACCCAGCGGGCAGGCTGCCATTATTTTTGAGCCGCAGGAGCTGCAGGTACAGGCGCTGCAGGTGGGCGCAAATGGGGTGATCTACGCTGCCACTGCCCCGGATGGAAAAGTTTACAAGCTGGAACACAAGCCGAGTGGCAGAGCTGACGCCGCGAAAGCGGATGACAACAAGTCTGCGACTCCGGGGGCCGCTCAAGAAGCTGCAAAACCGGTGGTTGATCCTTCGTGGAGTTCGTCAGTCTATTTTGCCCCAGGCACGAAGTACATATGGGATCTCGCGCTCGACAAGGCGGGCAATCTGTTCATCGCGACTGGCGATCACGGGGAAATCTACCGGGTCACAGCCCGGGGAGAGCACTCAGTATTTTTCAAGAGTGATGAAACTCACGTCCGCGTGCTGGCTTTTGACGCGCCAGGGAACCTGATTGCAGGGTCGGATGGAAGCGGCTTGGTCTATCGGATTTCACCAGTGGGGGAAGGCTTTGTGCTGTACAGCGCTCCGAAGAAAGAGATCACGGCGCTCGCCGTCGACCGTACGGGAAACATTTATGCGGCGGGGGTGGGTGAGAAACGAGGAGCAACCGCGGGGATCTCGGGAACTACTCCAGCGACGATTAATCTGACGACGGGTGGGCCGCAGAACCCTGGGCCGCAGGCGCCTGGACTCAACATCACCATGGCTCCCACAGTTCCTGCGACGACTGGGCAATTTGCTTTTCCAGGAGGCGGATCGAGCGGCGGGTCGGAAGTGTACCGCATTGCTCCGGATGGCTCGCCCGGACGAATGTGGACTTCGCGCGACGACATTGTTTATGCGCTGGCTTTCGATTCGCAAGGTCATCTGCTGGCAGGGACGGGGAATCGCGGACACGTTTTTGCCATTACCGGTCAGGACGATTTTGTCGACCTGTTGAAGGCGGCAGCCTCGCAGGTGACGGCATTTGCCAAGGCGCCCGGAGGCGGACTCTATGCCGCAACCAGCAATCTGGGCAAAATTTTTGTGCTCGGTGCAGGCTCTGAGGCAGAAGGAAGTTATCAGAGCGATGTTTTCGATGCGAAAGTTTTCTCGCGGTGGGGGCGCACGGAATTCCGCGGCGCGGGCAACGTGGAGATCTTCGTGCGCAGCGGAAATGTGGACAATCCTGACCGGAACTGGAGCCCTTGGAAAAAGGTGGACGTCACGAAAGATGGGCAATCTGGCATTCCCGCTGCACGGTATGCCCAGTGGAAAGCGGTGCTGCATGCGGGAAATCCTGCGCAGGGGGTGGATAGCGTTACGCTGAATTATCTTCCAAAGAACGTCGCGCCCGAGAGTGACGATGTCAGCGTGCAGATGGGCCTGCGTTACCAGCCTATGCCGAAATCGGCTGGGAGCAGCCTGGGAACGGACGCTGGCGGATCTTCTGGTTCACACTTTGAATCCCCGGTGCCCAGCGCCCACGATCGCGACTCGGTTGGAGTGAAATGGAGCGCGCACGATGAGAATGACGATCAGCTCCTGTATTCGGTTTACTACCGTGGCGACGGCGAAACGCGCTGGCTTTTGCTGAAGGACAATCTGACTGACAAGGCCTATTCTTTCGACGCCAGCCTGCTGCCGGACGGCGGTTACACGGTGAAAATTGTGGCTTCGGACGCGCCATCGCATTCTCCCGGTGAAGCTTTGACGGCAGAGAAAGTAAGCCGGCGATTTGAGGTGGATACTACCCCGCCGCGAATCGAGAATTTGGCGGCTGCGGTGGAGGGCGGACCGATTCATGTGACTTTCCGCGCCGGAGACGGCTTTTCGCAGATCAAGCGAGCCGAGTACTCGGTCGATGCCGGAGAGTGGAATTACGTGGAGCCGGTAGGCCAGCTTTCGGATGCGAAGACGGAAAGCTACGATTTCAAAGTTTCTCTCGATGCGGGAAAAAACGGTGCCGCGGCCGCTTCCGAGCATGTGATCGTGGTGCGAGTTTACGACCGCTACGAGAACATGGGGGCGGCGAAGACCGTGATCCGAGCTAAGTAGAACGATGGTCATGGTGCGGGCGTCGGAAAAGCACTCTCGCAGAGGTCGCTGAGGAAGGCCGCTGAGCCGCCGAGAAGCGCGCTGTGTGGCCGTGGCTCAAACGACTACAAGGATTCATACCGTTTCCAGGTCACGATCGTCTGTCGCATTTGAAGTCGCGGTCAACTCACCGGCTTTCCTGAGTTCGGGAAAAAGCCAGGCCCATAGCGCGATCACGACTAACGTCCCCGCTCCGCCCAGAACTACCGCTGGCACAGTTCCAAACCACTGCGCCGTGAGCCCCGACTCGAACTGGCCAAATTCATTCGAGGTGCCGATAAAAACCATGTCGACGGCGGTGACGCGCCCGCGCATTTCGTCGGGCGTACGGAGCTGAACCAAGGTTGCGCGGATGATAACGCTGATCATGTCGGAGGCGCCGAGCAGAAGCAACGCGGCCAGTGACAACACCAGGCTGCGAGAAACCCCGAAGAGAATGGTGAAGATGCCGAATCCCGCGACCGACCATAGCAAAGCAACCCCGGCGCGGCCGCGCAGCGGACGGTGCACCAGCAGCACCGCCATCATGGATGCTCCGACTGCGGGAGCGGTGCGCAATAATCCCAAGCCCCAAGGGCCGGTATGGAGAATCACTCGCGCGTAGACCGGAAGCAGGGCGACAGCGCCTCCGAGCAGCACGGCGAAAAGGTCGAGTGAGATCGCCCCCAAAATCAGTTTCTCGCGCCAGATGAAGCGCAGTCCGGCGAAGAGGGTTTTGAATGTCATCGGCTCGGTGTGCGGTCGCGGGCGGGTTTTAATTCGCAACGTGGAAGAAAACGCTCCGATGGCGGTTAGTGTGGCAGCGACGTATACCGCCGAGGGCCCGCGGAACAGCGCGTAGAGAATGCCTCCCATCGACGGCCCAAGAATTGTGGCGGCCTGAAACGTGGTTGCGTTCCAGGCAACGGCGTTGGGGAAGTGCTCCTCCGGCACCAGTTGCGGCAGGATCGCGCGGCTGGCGGTTCCATTGAAGGAGCGGACGATGCCGATCAGCGCCAGCACTGCGTAGATCGAGACTATGCAATGTGCCCGGCTTCTCGCGATCAACAGTAGAAGCACGGAGCAGACCGCGTATCCTGCATAACAGGCCGTGAGCACGTTGCGGCGCTCAAAGCGGTCAGACGCGTGGCCGGAGATGGGGAACAGTAGTATGCCGGGCAGGAACTGAGCCAAGCCGACCAGGCCGAGGTTCAGCGGACGCCTGGTAATCTCGTAGACTTGCCATCCAACGGCGATGGCCTGCATTTCAATCGCCGCCACGATGAGGAAGCGCGCAATCTGAAAAAGCGTGAAGTCGGGATGAGTGAAGGCAACTGTTCCGGCCTTGGAATCGGTGGGCGGAGACATGGGTCTTCTAATGTGCCACAGAAAGATACGGCGCGGATACAGCAACGGCAGAGCATTGGATTGAAGATCGAGCAGCCCAGCAGACTAAAATTGGAACATGCTGTCGGTTCTGCGAACGGCGGGATGGATAGTGTGCGTAGTGTACGCGACGATTCCGTTGTTCTGGCTGATGATCCATCCCCGGGCGGATTACTGGCGGACGCGGGCGGGCTCGCCCTATGGTGTGTTGGTGCCGGCCTGGATGGGAATGTGGGTTGGGCTCGTTGTGCTGACGGTGCCTTGGCGGAGCAGGGCGCTCTATGGCAGGGCTGCGAGTTGGATGCCGGCGGGGTTGCTGTTCGCTTTGGGCTTGTGGATTTACCGCCAGGCGGGAGCGCACTTCAGTTGGGCACAGCTGGGCGGACTGCCGGAGGTTCTGCCTGGACACCGCGAGCAGCGGTTGATGACCACGGGGATTCGGGCACGGGTGCGGCATCCGGTGTATCTGGCACATCTGTGCGAGATGGTGGCGTGGAGTGCGGGAACGGGGTTGGTTGTGTGTTGGGTGCTGACAGGGTTCGCTGTCGCCGCCGGCGCGGTGATGATTCGGATGGAGGATGCGGAGCTGGAGAACAGGTTCGGAGAGCCGTTCGCCATGTATCGCAAACGTGTGCCAGCAGTTTTGCCAAGATGGGATGGCTAAAATTAGATCAGGTGTTTCCGGGTGGCGGGCTATCTCACACGTACTTACGGAGAAATTGATTGCGCACTAGCGATTTATCGCCAGCCACCAGCCCGAACATATTTGGTGTTCCGTTTTCTGACGATCAGGCCATCCTGCGCCGTGCTTAAGCGTCCGCAAGGTTTCCCCCGAGCTGTGCGGTTCACCGCGACATGCACCGTATAATCTCTAGTCGGGGCTGATGGCTGACGGCTGAAAAGCTATTCATGCGCTTTGAACTCTTTATCGCTCGCCGATACTTGCGTGCCAAGCGGCGCCAGGCCTTTATCGGCATTATCACGGGCATCTCGATTGCGGGGGTGGCGGCGGGTGTAGCTTCTCTGATTGTGGCGTTGGCCATCAACAACGGGTTTCGCCAGGACTTGCAACAGCGTTTGCTGGGTTCGACTTCACACATCAGCCTGATGCGCGTCGCGGACGATGGCATCAGGGATTGGCCGGCGGTGCTGGACCGTCTTTCGAAGCAGCCGCATGTAGTGGCTGCGGCGCCGGCGATTTTTGAGCAGATCCTGATTTCACGAGGTCCGCGAGCACATGGGGCTGTGCTCAAGGGCGTGATTCCGTCGTATGAGCGCAAGGTGGGAGATTTGCTCAGCACCGTGAAAGAAGGTTCGGCGACGGCGTTGGAGGATAATCGCACCGAGCCGGGTTCGTCACCATCCTCTGAGCCTTCGGGTCCTGCCACCCGCGCCGCACCGGCAGGGTCCGCACCGGCAGGGTCCACACCAGAGTCAAAAGCAGGGGGCAGGAGTGCCCGCCCTGCACCGGCGGAGGGATCTCCCGACTCTCTGGCTGGCGTGCAGCAGCGGGTTGCGGCCATGCCCCCGATCGTGCTGGGTAAGGATATGGCCGACAATCTGGGAGCGACTGTGGGCTCTGTTGTGCTAGTCACCAGCCCTCAGGGCGAACTGACACCCTTCGGCATGGTGCCGAAGTACAGCCGATTCCGCGTGGTGGGAATTTTTAACTCCGGGTTTTTCGATTATGACTCTTCCTGGGCGTTCGCACGCCTTTCCGACGCGCAGCAGTTGTTTGGGTTGGGCAAACTGATCTCAGTTATCGAATTCAAGATCGCCGACATTTATAGAGCGCCTGAAATCGCCGCGCACCTCAAACAGGAGGCTGGTCGGGGATTCGACACTACCAACTGGATGGAGCAGAACAAGGCTTTATTTCACGCGCTGCGGCTGGAGCGCCTGGTGACGTTCATCACCATCGGATTGATCGTATTCGTAGCGGCGCTCAACATCTTGATTTCCCTTATCATGATGGTGATGGAAAAAACGAAGGACATCGCCGTCCTCATGTCGGTGGGAACGCGCAGGGGCCAGGTGCGAAACGTGTTCATGGCGCAAGGCGTACTGATCGGCGTGATCGGTACGGCCATGGGGCTAATCCTCGGCTATAGCATCGCCTATGCGGGAGGACACTATCACATCATCTCGCTGTCGCCTGAGGTTTATTCGATTGACTATGTGCCGTTCGCTCCGCGCTTGATGGATGGCGTGCTGGTCACTTTGGTGGCGGTGGGTGTCTCATTTGTGGCTACGGTATATCCCTCGTGGTCGGCGGCGCGGGTCTTGCCTGCGGAAGCTTTACGCTATGAGTAGTGGCGAGTCGCGAATAACGCGAATCCGAGCAGCGCATTTCATTTGCCAATTCCCAAATTGCTTCCCCTCTGTGTTGCGCTGAGTGAAGAAGTGTCACCTGAACTCGCGGTGCAGCTGCCGCGCAGGCTGTTCAATGGAAAAAGATACTGGTAGAACTGTAATTAGCCTGGGGTATCACTGCAGCTCACAACTCGCGACTGGAACGAAAGAGTGACAGATTGCATCTAATCGAACAAGAGCCGCTGTTGCGGGTCGAGGGGTTGAAGAAAGTTTTCCGGTCCGGTGAATCGGATCTGGTGCTCTTTGAGAATTTGTCGTTTGCAGTGAGGCGAGGAGAGATGCTCGCCATTGTGGGCGAATCGGGGGCGGGCAAGAGTACCTTGTTGCACATCCTCAGCGCTCTTGATCGCGCCTCCGCAGGTGACGTATACTGCGCCCACCTGAAGCTGAACGCGTTGTCGCAGGACGAAGCCGCGGAGTTTCGCAATCGGGAAACGGGCTTCGTTTGGCAGTTTCACTATCTGCTCCCGGAATTCACGGCGGCAGAAAACGTTGCCATGCCACTGCTGATACGTGGGCAGAGCTGGCAAAAGGTTCAGCCAGAAGCTTCACGCTGGTTGCGCGAGGTCGGACTGGAACAACGCGGCCACCACCGTTCAGGCGAGCTGTCCGGCGGGGAGCAGCAACGCGTGGCTTTGGCCCGGGCACTGATCACCCAGCCGAAGCTCTTGTTGGCAGATGAGCCCACGGGCGATCTGGACGGGCAGACAGCGGAATCAGTTTTCGCTTTGATTGCCAGGTTGCATCGCGAGCACCAGCTAACCTCCCTCATTGCAACGCATAACTTGTCTTTTGCACGCCGCTGTCATCGCGTGCTGCGGTTGCAGCGTGGGCGCGTGGAGGAAGTTCCTCCGGAATCGCTGGCGGTATGAGCAGTAAGGAAGTAATGTGTAGTGTTGGCGATGCAAGGATCTAGCAACATTAGTAAGACAAAGTGCAGAAACTGGGTTGGGGAATACCCGGCAGAACGCCGGGGAGGGTTCCTTCAGTAACATTCGTGGGACGTTTCCGTGCTTGGGTTCGTGGCCCTTTGATTGCATAATGGATATAACGGGTCATGCTGAGAATGGGTCCAGGGTTCAGCTAGGGTCGAGCGGGTAGCGGAATTCCTTCTCGGCCGGAAGCTTCAGGGGGAAGGGCATTATGTTTGAACGCTATACGGAGAAAGCCAGGCGCGTTATCTTTTTCGCGCGCTACGAGGCCAGCCAGTTCGGTTCGCCCTACATCGAAACCGAGCACCTGCTTCTAGGGCTCCTGCGCGAAGACAAGGCCTTAACCAACCGGTTCTTACGGTCGCACGCCTCGGTGGAATCAATCCGCAAGCAGATAGAAGGGCACACCACTATCCGGGAGAAAGTCTCGACCTCGGTGGACCTGCCTCTCAGCAATGAGTGCAAGCGAGTATTAGCATACGCCGCAGAAGAAGCTGAGCGGCTTTCGCACCGGCATATCGGCACTGAACACCTCCTGTTAGGTCTGCTCCGTGAAGAAAAATGTTTTGCGGCCGAGATCTTGCATGAGCGTGGCTTGCGGCTTTCGACGATCCGTGAAGAATTGGCGCGCACCAGCCAGGAAAAGGCGCAGCCGCAACGTCAGCGTGAATCGTCTTTGTTGAGCGAGTTTTCCCGTGATCTTACCCAATCGGCTATGGACAACCAGCTGGATCCGCTGGTGGGCCGGGATGCCGAAGTCGACCGCGTCATCCAGATTCTCTGCCGCCGGACGAAAAACAACCCAGTGCTAATCGGCGAGCCGGGCGTGGGCAAGACAGCGATTGTAGAAGGGCTGGCACAGCGCATTGCCGATGGTGAGGTTCCGTCATTTCTTGCCGACAAACGCATCCTGGCTCTTGATCTCTCGCTGATCGTCGCGGGCACGAAGTATCGTGGCCAGTTTGAAGAGCGCCTGAAAACCATCATGAAAGAGCTGATGGAGTCACAAAACTCCATCATCTTTATTGACGAGCTTCACACACTCGTGGGCGCAGGCTCGGCTGAAGGTTCCCTTGATGCTGCCAATATTCTGAAGCCGGCGTTGTCGCGGGGCGAGATCCAGTGTATCGGCGCAACCACACCTGGTGAGTATCGCAAATCTATTGAAAAGGACCGCTCGCTGGAGCGCCGTTTCCAGGCGGTGAAAGTTCCTCCGCCTAACGAGGCTGATGCCACCAAGATTTTGTTCGGGATCAAGGATCGCTACGAAAAGTTCCACGCTGTCACCTACACCGAAAGAAATCACGGAAGTCCAGAAGCGCATCAAGTTCATCGTCCATCGCATGGAGAACGCCATCGCGAACCATGAGTTCGAGAAGGCGCGCTTCTATTCGGACGAAGAACGCAAAGAGCGCGAAAACCTGCGCGCCCTTCGCGAAAAATACCACCTCGATGAGTCCTCCACCGGCGTTGTCGGTCGGGAGGACATCGAGGACGTGGTATCGCGCTGGACCGGCGTGCCTGTCACCTCGATCAAGGAAGAAGAGACCCAGAAGCTGCTGCGCATTGAAGAAGAACTGCATAAGCGCATCATCTCTCAGGACAAGTCGATCAGCGCCCTGGCTCGCGCTATTCGCCGCTCGCGTGCCGGTCTGAAAAACCCGAACCGCCCAATTGGCTCATTCTTGTTCCTCGGACCGACGGGCGTCGGCAAGACAGAAGTTGCCCGCACTCTGGCTCAATTCATGTTCGGCACCGAGAAGGCTCTGGTCCGCTTTGATATGTCGGAGTTCATGGAGAAGCATTCGGTCTCGAAGCTGATCGGCTCGCCTCCGGGATACGTAGGCTACGAAGAGGGTGGGCAGCTGACCGAGCGGGTGAAGCGCGCGCCTTACTCCGTGGTGCTGCTCGACGAAATCGAGAAGGCGCACCCGGACGTGTTCAACATCCTTTTACAGGTATTTGAAGACGGTCAACTGACCGACGGTCTGGGCAACACCGTCGATTTCAAGAACACGATCATCATCATGACCTCGAACATTGGCGCGAGGCACTTGCAGAAGCGCGAAGGGCTGGGCTTCCAGTCGAGCCAGGAAGATATGGTCTCGGGAAAGATCGAGGAGTTGGTTAAGGGCGAAGTCAAACGCACCTTCAATCCTGAGTTCCTGAACCGGTTGGACGAAATCATCCTGTTCAACGCTCTGGGCGAAAACGACTTGATCCAGATTCTCGAGCTTATGGTCACGCAGCTGAATCAGAACCTGGCACAGAAGTCGATCACGGTTACCGTCGCGGATGAGGCCAAGAAGTGGATTCTCAACCAGACGCTTACGGATCGCACCTACGGTGCGCGTCCGTTGCGTAGAGCCTTGCAGAAGTATATTGAAGACCCATTGTCGGAGGCGCTGATCCAGGGCACGATTACGACGCGTCCAGCCTTCATTGAGGTCTTTCTAGAGGCCAATAAGCTGTTTTATCGGCCCGTGGATTCGGAAAAGACTGAGGGCGTGTTGTTGTACGAGAATTCGTAAGCCCTCAGCATGCAGCGCTCAGCCGTCAGCGCTAGCTGGCGGCTTTCGTTTGTGTGCCGAGCGCAGAGGCCGCAGAGAACTTCTTTGCGACCAATTCGTTTCCGACGAATCTGGATATGCGAGGCACTAACGCGGGGAGCGCAACATGGACAAGGTCGACATGGCCGAGAAGTTTGGGAAGATTTCGGAGTACTGGAAGCCTTACATCGTAGCTGAACTGAACGGGCAGCACGTCAAGCTGGACAAAATCCTCGGTGAGTTCGTGTTTCACCATCATGAGAATGAAGATGAAATGTTCCTTGTGGTCAAGGGCCGCTTCCGCATGGAGTTTCGCGACCGGCACGAATGGATCGTGGAGGGCGAGTTCCTTGTCGTGCCGCGAGGTGTGGAGCATCGACCTGTCGCCGACCAAGAGTGCTGGATTATGCTGTTCGAGCCAGCCTCGACGTTAAACACCGGGAACGTGGTAAACCACCGCACGCTGACGGAACTGGAACGGGTGTAGGGACACACAGTCAGTTTACGTTTCTCCGACTACGGCATCATCCACCCCAGACAAAGCTTTGCCCAGCCACCAGAAAGAAAGACGAGCCCCAGGGGCTCGCCTCGACTCCAGTTCTAAATCACATTTACGCGGCTTCGTCTCGAATCGCAGATCTAACTTTGTCTGCCAGTTCCGGGGTGACTTCGCCCACGTTGTGCGCAGTGCGAGCATGTTCCGCGGCTTGCTGCAAAACCTCTTGTTCGGATTCGCCCTTAGCTACGTAGTCGCAATTCGGGACTACGTCGTTGCAGTGCAGTACTTTCGCCATGCCAGTACCTCCTAAACTTCGGGGCGTAAGTATAGCAGAAGTTTTCAGGACAAGCGGAACCCGCGATTCGGGAAAAAGTTTCGTGCCTACTTCGAAAAAAAGTTGCGTCCCTCTGTATCGTTTCCCATTGACCCGGGCCCGAGAATTGTGATTAACTCTCCGGCAATTGCAGCGTTTTGACGCGCCACTCCGATCAACAAACCTGTGAATGGGGCGTGCAACCGAGGTGAAGTTTATGAAGCGTTGTTCGCTGTATGGGACCATGGTAGTCGCGTTGTTAGGTTTAACCTCAGGCGCCAGCGCGCGAGACGTCGTCCTGCCCGCCGGTACTCTTCTGCAATGCACCCTCAATGAACCAAACTTCTCCTCGGCCTCGGTCGATGTCGGGGATCCGGTTCTCTGTCATCTGCACGGAGTAAGTGAATTTGGTCGCCAAGCCTTTCCGCGGGGCAGTTATCTGGTTGGCCACCTAGAAGCCTCGAAGGAACCTGGCCACTTCTTCGGCAAGGGTTACCTGAAGCTGCAGTTCGATCGCATCGGCCTGCCTAGCGGAGACTTGCCTCTAGAGGCGAAGGTGATTGCGACGCGCGGCTATCGCGTGGACCGCGAAGGCAAGATCGATGGAAACGGACATGCCAAGCGCGATATCGTCGAATGGCTGTTGCCGCCGCTGTGGCCGTGGAAAGTGATCATGCTGCCGGCACGCGGACCTCGTCCCAAGCTCAAGGGCGAGAGCACACTCAGCTTGCGCCTGATGGATGATGTTCAGATACCACAGGTGGCAACCACGTACGGACCCGAATGGCGCTTCTTTGGCAGGCCGGAGAGTCAGCTGTACCACGACTCTGCGTTCAGCAACGGCGGACCAACACTCGCTGCGCGTGGTTTGCCAACACAGGAGCAGACCGCCGTAGGTGTTCCACATGCATCGTACGCGAGCTTGGTTTCGCGAGATGTGGTCGCTCCGCTGCGCCTGAGCACTGCACCGGGCATGCCCGTATTTGTCCTGAAAACCGGGACCATACTGGCCGTGGGCAACTACACCTACCAGGACGGTCGAATTAGCTACAGTCTGGCAAGCGGCGGGACTGGCGTAATCGGCTCCGACCAGGTTGACTGGGGCACGACGACTCGGTTCAATGCGGAGCGTGGCGTGCGCGTCACCCTGGGCAGCGGACGGCCCAAGTCGGACGAGCCGGGACTATAACCATCTTAATAGCAGCTAGGTTTCATCAGCAGCCGCCAGCGCCAAGCTGGCGGCTGCTGTTTTCCGGGATGGGAAAGGCTGGTTTTGCCGTCCACCTCATTTCCGATCGCGGCTAGTCACCATTGGCATCTAGAATCGGGTTATGGAGCTTATTGTTTATTCCGCCCTCTGGTGCCCAGACTGCCGCGAAGCCAAACGCTTCCTCGACAAGTACAACATCGCCTATAAAGAGATCGACGTTGCGACCACGCCGGGTGCGGCGGAAGAGTTGATCAGGCAGGTTGGAAAGCGCGCTATCCCGCAGTTCGTCATCGACGGCGAATGGGTCCAACCGTACCGTCCCGGCAAGGGATTTCTCTATGAGGAGATGAAAACCAGGCTGGGCATTCAGATTCCTAGCGTAATTTCGGAGCATCCGAATCCCCTTAACCCTTTACGCAGCAGCGTTTTAGGCTGTGTCCCACCCTCCCGTTCATTGCCTTCCGTACCGTAGAAAAGGCTGACCCGACGGGCGAACATATACCTTCGAGCTTCGGTCCTGGATGTTCTCCTTCAATGGACTGAAAAGGCAAGACTTAGAAGGAAATTTCGACAGTCTCATGTCCGACCAAGAAAACCGGCAAGAAACGAACGACGTTTGCGAAAGCTGGTCCCAAATGGTGCAAGCCATTTTGGGCATCATTCTGCTGGCCGGTGCCGGAGTGATGTTGCACTATTACGCGCCGGCGATCTCCAATGAGCCACAGCCGAGTGATCTGCAGCAGCAGGTCCACGCTCTAACCAAGCAGGTTGAGCAGCTGGAGCAGGATCGGGGCATGCCGGCCCTGGTGCTGAACAAATATAGAAATTCCATTGGCTACATTTACGGCGTGTACCAGGTAGGCTTTCCCAACCAGCGGCCAACGGTGCGGGCGCGAGTGTCAGGTACAGGATTCATCGTAGCTAATGGTCTTCTGGCTACCAACCGCCACGTGGCTGAACCTTGGTACGGGGACCCCGAGGCGGAAGCCCTGATTCACCGTGGCGCCGCAGGCACGCTGGAAAGCCTGGTGGTATTTTTCCCCGGGTCGCCCACAGCAGTGGACTTGTCGCCGGTGGCCGTTTCGTCGCAGAGAGACTTGGCGGTATTGCGCGCGGCGGATTCTCCGGTAATCCGTGGGCTTGCGCCCTTACCTCTGGCAAAATTCCCTGCCTTGCCGGGAGAGCTGGTTACAGTGATTGGCTATCCCATGGGAATCGCCGGTATGGTGGCTAAGTCGCCCTCAGGCATTTATGAGCGGCTTGCCTATCGCCATAATGACATCACCGCGGCCAGCGAACTGGCGGCACTGTCGCTGATTCGTCCCTCAGCCACCTTCGGCCACCTCGGCGATATGGTGGGCGATAAGCTTATTTACGATGCGCCCACAGCCCACGGTGGCAGCGGAGGCCCGGTCTTTAACTCCAAAGGCGAAGTTATCGGCGTCAACTCCGCTTACATGGACGGATTCACTGGCGGGACGCTCGGAGTCGCCGTCGAGGCTTTGCGTCCGCTGCTGGAAGCAGCGCAAAAACAGCGGTAAGGCTTCGCACTTGTCACTAGCAACCGCTGACGGCGATGCCCACATTAGCCATTGTTAGAGCCCGCTCCGGCTGACAAGCTGGATTTCTTCTCTCCGTGATTGCCAGCTGCGAATACGCGTTCTCGGACTGACTGCTCGGGCCTAAACAGCAGAGATCCCATACCGGCGTGCCGATCTGGGAAGCCCCCCGGGACTTCCAATATCTGGACGCTGGAAAACTTCTAAATCACTCGCGACGCTGGCTTCCAACGGGCATGAGGTGTTGCGCCCACCGCCTTGCGGTCGTCGGAGCGCTCTGTTGTCGCCGAACCGGGTCTGTTCCGTTGGCCGGTTCCTTCCCCTCTAAAACGCCCATCGCAGAGAGAATTGGATCAGGCGCGGAGTGCCTACGGTCTGCACGATCGAACCGAACGGGTCTTGGCCTACGCTTCCGGCCGCGACCCAGGCGTTGTAGGCCTCGATGTCGGTGACGGTGGGGTTGCCGAAGTTCGTGTGATTCCAAACATTGAAGAAGTCCGCTGCGAAGCGGAGTTCCTGGCGTTCGGAAATCTTGAAGTACTTGAGAATGGACGCGTCCCAATTCTGTTGGAACGGACCGTGGTAAATATTACGGCCCAGGTTGCCGAAACCGGTGGTGCAGAAGTTCGGGTCGGCGGCGCATTTGGCGGCCGGATAAAGCCGAGCCGCGGGGGCGAAGGCAGTTGGTTTCAGGTATCCGTTGATTCGCTTGTGGATGTCGCCACTGGTCAAGCCGCTGTCGACGGTTGCGCCCGCAGCGAGGCTTGCACCCAGTAGCGGAGTGCTGCCCTGCCCGAGGAACCCGGTTCCAGCGCTGGAATCGAAAATCGAGAACGGCGTTCCGGACTGGAAGGTTGTGACTCCGCTGATGGCCCATCCGCTCAGCAGAGCTCGCTTTGCTCCTGTCGCACCCGCAAAGATCGGAAGTGCGTAGACGTAGCTGATGGAAAAGCGATGCGGCCGGTTGAAATCAGAAATGCCGCGGGACGCATGAATGTCGCTCTGGTCGTTGTACGCAGTGTTGAAGGCGGTGTTTCCCGTCGATGTGGCGTCAATGTTTTTTGAGAAGGCATAAGCTGCCTGAACGTAGTTCTGTCTCCACCGTCGCGACGCTGTCGCCTGGAACGCGTGATAGATCGAGTACGCATCGTTGGCGAAAATCTGGTAGCCGCTATAACCGTTCAATCCCGGCGTGGGAGTGCGGGCGATCGCATTGAGGAACGTGTTGGTGGTTATCTGATAGCTCTTGCCATTGGCGTCTGTCACGGTGACGGGATGAGCGCTGGCGTCCACCGATTGGATCGCATCGCGAGTCTCGCGGAGGTGGATTCCGCGCGTGCCCACGTATCCCACTTCGAGGACCCAGCGCTTGGCGAGTTCCCGCTGCAACGTCAGGTTCCATTGTTGCGTGTTGGGCACCACGAAGTGACGCGGAACTTCCAGCACAAACAGATTCTGCGTGCTGTTCACTCCCGGGCCAGTGCAACCACCGTACACGGCTGCACCGTTCGTGTCTGGAAAACTCGTCAGCTGGGCCAAGCAAGGTAGCCACGCCGGCGAGAGCATCCCGGCTGGCGGCACCGCGTTAGAGTTTATTGCCGGAGTTCCGGTGAAGAAGTTCGACATCGTGAAACCCAGAGTCTGGCCGAAGAACACGATGGGGATGAATGGCGACTGGAAGCTCAACTGGTCGACCGCTCCCACGTCTTCACGAACGTAGTAAATTCCGTAGCCACCGCGGAGCGTAGCGTTGTGATGGCCGAAGACGTCCCAGGCGAAGCCGATGCGCGGGCCCCATCCTGTGGAAACGCTGTTGCGGAAGGTGGATCCGGCGGCGTTCCCTGAGAGTCCGCTGACGCCCAACTTGTTTACGCAACTGGGATAGATAAATGGATAGGTTCCAGACTTGGTAAGGTCCGATTCGATATTGCCAATATGGCAGGCTTGGTCGGTCCAGGCGCCAAGGAATTCCGTGCGCAGGCCCAGGTTCAGTGTGAGATCGCGAGTGGTCTTCCAGTCGTCCTGCACGAAGACAGCAGAATTGTTCTGCCTATATTTGTGGTTATAAACGCCGCCCCCGCCGAAACTAAACTGAGGAGTGCCACCAACAAAGTTCCCGAAGTCGGTGGTTGCGCCAGTGTTGGTGAAAAATAGCTGTCCGTTAAAGACCTGAGGGAAGAGCTTGTTGAGGTTCACGCGCACGACCTGACCGCCGAAGGTGAGGGTGTGCGAACCGCGCACCCAGCTGAAGTCGTCGACAAAGTTAAAGTCGTTTTGCGTCTGGTACTGATTTGCCTGCGGGGTCGGGCCGAACTGGAAGCCTGAAGTCAGGAAGGTAAACTTGTAGATGCTGCTGGTCAGGTTGTCGGTGGGGCGATCGATCCCTGCGTCGCTGACGGTAACAGGGTTCACGTTGATCGCGCTGTTGTTGATGCGTACATAGCCGAAGCGGAAATCATTGACCAAGGTGGGAGAGATCACATGGGTCTCAGCCAGCGTCCAGACGCGATCGTGGACGGGGAGTTGGTAAGGAAAGTTAAGGTCACTACCGCTGGCGGCACCGCCGAGGGAGGCCTGCAATCCGCCCGCGCCAAAGGGAATGTCCTGCTCTGAATCGGAGAAGAAGAAGCGAGACGATAGATGGTCTCTTGAGTTGTGGAAGTCGTGATCCCAGTTTAGGGTGAGCTGGTCGTCGGTGAATTTGCCGGGCTTGCTGACGGTGAATTGGACCAGGCTTCCGGCGGCAGTGCCCGCCGGGACGTTGTTCGCCAGCGGGAACAGATATCCATTGGCCGGGGCGCCGAACTGGTTGCTCTGGAATGCCAGCAAGGAGACCGCAACCGGGTCCGCGCTGGCTACGCCGAAGGCGGAAGCCAGGCTACTGGCGTTGGCAGTGCCGCGGTCGGCGGCAGGAACATAAGGGATGAAAGTGCTGATCAACGTTCCTGGGGAGTCGCCGCTACGCTGGCGCGAGCCCTGATAGTTAACGAAGAAGAAACCAAACTTTCCACCTGGGCTGACAGGGCCGCCGAGGCTCCCCCCAAAAATATTCTGCTTAATGACAGGGCGCGGGGAACCGGTCTGATTCAAAAAGTACTCATTGGCATCGAGGGCCGTATTTCGAAAGAACTCATACACATCGCCGTGAAACTGATTGGTGCCGCTCTTCAGGATGGCGTTAATGTTGCCGCCGCCGTTGCGGCCCTGGGTGGCGTCATACAGCGAGGTCTGAACCTTGAATTCCTGTACGACGTCCGGGTTGGGTAGCGGGGTGTTGGTCAGTTCGGCGACATTGTAGTCGGTGACGCTGATGCCCTCGATCGAGTAGTTGTTGTTGTCTTCGCGCTGGCCGTTTACCTGGATGCGGACGTCGCCCCGTCCCAGTTGGGAAGCCTTGTTCAGTTCGCTTTGGGCGCCGGTGGACAATGTCAACAGCTGTTGGAAGTTCTGCGTGGCGAGCGGCAGGCTACGGATCGTGGAAGGTTCAATTGCCTGCCCCGTCGTGGCATCGGTGGTATCGACCGCCTGCACCAGCGCTTGAACCTCGACCTTCTGTTGCACGGCGCTGGGAGTCAGCGTGGCGATCAGGCGCGTGGTCTCGGTAACCCGAACCACGATGTTGGAAAAGCTGGCGTCGGCGAATCCGGAACTCTTAACGCTGACGGTATATGTCCCGACCGGAAGCAGCGGGATCGTAAAAGAACCACTCGCATCCGTTCGTACGGTGCGCTCCAAAACCCTAGTGTCCCGGTTGGTGATTTGGACGTCGGCGTTAGCTACGAATGCGCTGCTCGTGTCTTGTACTGTGCCGGTAATCGCTCCCGTAGCGCCGCCTTGGGCAAACGCCTGGGCAACTAGCGCGACGACTGCCATAAAACGGATCCAAATTGACCTCTGTCTGGAATCCAACATGACTCCTCCCTGTGCACGAAACGGAATTTGCTTACCGGCGCTTGTGCCCGATAAAGGACGGACCCCAGCGCACGGCAGACAGACACGGTTGTCTGCTGGCACGAGGAGATGCCTCACCAACATCAGAACGAGACTGCTTGGTTTCGGCAGGTGCCATTGAGTGCACTTCCCCGGGGCGAAGATGATTGCCCGTGGGGTTGACGAAGCTTACTGAAAAAGAAAATAGTTTTCAATAGCAGACCTTGATTCGTTTGATTCGATGGCTTGTACGAAGGGACCACGCCACAAGAGAAACGGAACCAACACCATGCGGAACTGCGCCGGGGGTGGCTGGGTGTAGTTGGGCTCATTCTTGGTGAATGCTCTTCCGTTTCTCTCGCGGGCTCCGGCGATGTTTCTCTGAGGTCTCGTTGTCCCCGTGCATCACTCGCCGCAGCGCCGCCACCAGCACCGGTCCTGCGGAGCGCAGTTGCTCATGGTGATGCAGCGCCAACTCGGCCAAGACTCGTTCTCCCTTGGTGGTCAACGCCAGCAGGACTTCTCGACGATCTTGCTGTGCCCGCTCGCGGCGCACAAACCCTCCGGCCTCTAGTCGATTCCCCAGCTCTACGGCGCTGTGATGCTGGATTTGCATTCGGCTCGCCAACTCCGCGACGCGCGGTCGAACCCCGGCGGGCATTCCTTTGATGGCCAACATCAGCTGGTATTGCCCGCGCTCCAGGCCGGCCTGTTGTCCAGCTCGCTCGCTCAAATGGAGAAACTTGCGGATCTGGAAGCGAAATTCGGCCAATGCCTGGTAGTCCGTGGAAGTGAGCTTCTTCATGGAGCCGATCTTGTCGCGGTGCAACCTTTCGTTCTTGTAGTATATCGTAGAACGATAGAAAGATTGCTTCTCTCGCCCTGCTGCCAAGCCCGGGAACATCGTGCTGGCCTCTTCTCCGCTGTCCGTTTAGAATCTGGAGTCCCGTATTCCACAGTCTTTGCAGGAGGCCCCGCGGCTTGATTCCGCGCTATACCCGACCGGAGATGGGCCGCATCTGGAGCGATGAGAACCGCTTCCGCACTTGGCTGGCGGTGGAAGTCGCCGCTACCGAAACTCTGGCTGCGGCGGGCATGGTGCCCACACAGGCCGCCAAGGCCATCCGGGAGCGTGCCGACTTCAGTCTCGAACGCATCCTCGAAATCGAAGCCGAAGTCCGGCACGACGTCATCGCCTTCACTACGGCTGTGGCTGAGATGGTGGGCCCGGATGCCCGCTGGTTTCACTATGGACTCACTTCGAACGATGTTGTCGACACCGCGCAGGCTCTGCTGATCACGCAGGCCTCGGCTCTGATCGCCCAAGATCTGCAACGTCTGGCAGAGGTCCTTGAGCGCCGCGCCTGGGAGTTCAAAGACACTCCCATGGTGGGTCGCACTCACGGCGTCCATGCCGAGCCCATCACGTTCGGATTCAAGCTGGCCAATTGGTATTCGGAAACGCAGCGCAACATCGCGCGCTTCGCCGCCGCGGCCGAGGAAATGCGGGTTGGCAAATTGTCTGGCGCGGTGGGCATGTTCGCGCACCTCGCTCCGGAGATCGAAGAGAAGATTTGCGCGCGTCTGGGTCTCAAGGCCGCCGATGTTTCCTCGCAGGTCATCCAGCGCGACCGCCATGCAAACTATCTGGCCACCCTCGCAGTGATCGCGTCCACGCTCGACATGATGGCGACCGAGATCCGCCATCTGCAGCGGACTGAGGTGCGGGAAGTCGAGGAATTTTTTAGCGAAAAGCAAAAGGGCTCATCGGCGATGCCGCACAAACGCAATCCCATCACCGGCGAGCAGATCAGCGGGCTCGCGCGGGTGGTGCGTGCCAATGCGCAAGCCGGATTTGAGAATGTCCCCCTCTGGCATGAGCGCGACATCTCACACTCTTCAGCGGAACGCGTGATCCTGCCCGACTCCGCGACGCTCATCGATTACCTGCTTCGGAAAACCACGAACCTGATCGAAACCATGGTCGTCTACCCAGAGCGCATGCAGGCGAACCTCGATAGCACCCGCGGTCTCATCTTCAGCGGGCAACTGCTGCTTGATTTGGTCGAACATGGAGTTTCCCGCGAGGACGCTTACCGCATGGTCCAGCGCCACGCCATGCGCGCCTGGAAAGAAGGACTCAATTTTCACCAGTTGGTGCTGACCGATAAGGAAATCACCACCCGCGTGCCTGCCCAACAGATTGAGCACGCTTTCGATCTGCGGCGGCAGTTAAAGAATGTCGACAAGATATTTGCGCGGGTGTTCAAAAACGCCGGAAAAGGTAAGAACTCCCGCCGCCGTCCTCCCCGACCTGCGAAGCCTAAACGGTGAATCGATCGAGGTTTCGAGCCTTTAGGGTTGCCGGCACGGTCTGTTCTGCCCGGCAAAACCTTACTCTTCACGGAATTGTCGTACACGTTTTTGTGCTCCGTGGCATCGAATGTCTTGTGCTGAGCGCCCTGCCGGCGTGGGCCGGTCGGAGAAGGGGTTTCTTGAAAAGGGCTTTTCGATGCGTGACGATTCTGGGTCTTGCCTGGGCTGCTTTGTTGCCATTCCGTACTCAGGCTGCTAACGACAGTGAAGCCGGCACACGGAAAGCCTGGGACATGCTGGACACCGCGGCTGCGTCGCGGAAAACCGGCGAGCGGGCGGATAGCATCCGTGCCCTCGGCTTGCTGCGCAACGATGTTCACGCCCGCAACCTCGCCAGGCATGCGCTCGAAGATCCCAAGCCTGAAGTTCGCGTCGCAGCGGCGACCGCTTTGGGGCAAATGCGCTGCACCGAGTCCATTCCGTGGCTCCGGAAAGTCCTTTCCGATGGGAAGCTTCCGGTGGTAATGGCGGCCGCACATTCTCTGCGCGACCTCAAAGACGACAGTTCCGCATACGCAATCTACTTCGATGTGCTAACCGGGGCACGAAAGTCCAACGATGGCCTGATTGCCCAACAACTCAAGACGCTCCATAACCCGAAGGAGCTGGCAAAAATTGGCTTCTCGGAAGGGATTGGTCTTGTCCCTTTTGCGGGCATCGGCTGGGAGGCTTACCGCACCATGCACAAAAAGGATCCAAACCCGGTCCGGGCAGTGGCCGCGAGTTTCCTCGCGCATGATCCCGATCCTGCTACCGCGGCGGCCTTAGTCAAGGCAACGCACGACAAGAATTGGATCGTACGCGCCGCCGCTATCGAGGCAATCGCCGAGCGCGAAGATCCGTCGCTGCAGCCCAAAGTCGAACCCGGCTTTGCCGACCGTAATGCCCGCGTCCGCTATACGGCTGCCGCGGCCGTCATTCGTCTGAGTTCTGTCGCCGACGGTCAAAAGGAAAAAGACAAAGAAGCGGACAAGTCGGCTGCCGCGCATTCTTCCGCCAAATAAGATCGTATTGGGCAACGCCGCACCCCTGGGTGCGGTTGAATTAGGAGTGGTTACCCCGGCTCGCCTGTGTGTCGCGTCCCATGCATCCCCTGCCACCCGGCCCGCATCCAATGAATTAACCAGATGGTTAGATCGTAAAGTTTGGTCAATCGGGGTCGGAGGTGACCGCCATGACAGTTGCAAAGAAGGGTTTGTGGAATACGGTGGCTTCGCTATGGGCAGTCGGGCTGTTGAGCGCCACGCTGGCTGCTCAGTCTAACAGCGCGGCCCGCTACGACAATCAAATTCAAACCGCGGTCACGCAGCGGCTTGCGGCCAACAAGCAGTTCTCCGATGTGAAATCGAGCGTCGAGGACGGTATCGTTACCCTCACCGGCACCGTCGATCTCTATCAACGTAAGCTTCAGGCGGCCAAGGTCGCCCGCAAGGCTGCGCGAGTGCAAGGCGTGCGCAACCTGGTCACCGTTGCGGGCCCGAGCGTTCCGGACGAGCAGCTTGAGCAGAAGCTGGCGAAAAAGCTGCGCTACGTGCGCGTCGGGTACGACAACACATTCGATTACTTCGCGATCGGAGTGAAAGATGGAGTTGTGACGGTAGAGGGTCAGGATCGAACCGGAGTAGGACGCGACGAGGCTCTTGCCGACATTGCGAACATGCCCGGAGTGAAGGATTTGGTCTCAAACATTTCGCTTGAGCCCACGTCAATTTTTGACGATGGCATCCGTTTGCGCACGGCTCGGGTCATTTATCGTGACTCCGTGCTGAGCAAGTATGCGACGGACCCGGCGCATCCGATCCGCATCATTGTGGTCAATGGCCACGTCACCCTCTACGGATCCGTGGATAACAACATGGACAAACAGGTCGCCGGCATAAGAGCCAACCAGGTCTTCGGCGCCTTCACCGTAGACAATCAGTTAGTGGTGGAGAGCAAGTCGAGCCAGCCCGGGATGTGAGCGGGTTTGGTGCTAGCACAAAGGGCGCGGCGTGAGCCGCGACCTTTTTCATGGTGTGCCAAGCATGTTCGACAGCTAGGAGGTGAAAGTCCTCGACCCTACAGTCGGATGGAGACGAAGGGTTAGCGAAGCGCAAGGGCGAAACAACACTCGCCGCGAGGCGGGGCCGGAAAGAAGCGTGGAGCAAAGACGCGAGCCGATGAACAAGAACCGGATACGAGGCCTGCGGTGGGCGGGCATGTGATTGCGAAGCCCATATCCAGCAAGCTCACTGGTGGTAAATCCGGCGGCTGTGCGTCGAAGGCGGGCTTCCGCCCATGATCGTACGGTCCCCGCATGTACGGTGGTGTGGCAGGGGAGAGTGGGTGACCACTCCCCCTATACCGATCGTGGAGGCCTGTGCTGGAATGGCAGTTTCGTGTAACGTTCCTTTTCCACCGCAATGATCAGGGCGACGCGGCCTTCATAGCTGCGCATCGGGAAAGCCTTCCCGATGTATTTGTGCGAGATCGGATCCATCACCTTGAGTTCGGGGTCCGGACGGTGCTCGATAACCCGACCGCGAATCTGAACTTCCTCGTAGGGGTTGTCGAACTCCACAATGGACAGCGCCAGTCGTGGATCACGGCGTGTGTTCCTGGCCTTGAGAGAGGCATCTGAAGTACAGATAACCAGGTGCTCGCCCTGGCGTCCGAGCCAAACCGGTGTGGACTGCGGAGTACCGTCGGGCATGAGCGTGGCAAGGTGTGCGAAGTTCGGACGATCGATCAATTCCTTGGCTTCTGGCGATAGCGGGTTGGGCATAATACTGTCTCTGATTACTCGAGGGGAAGTGAGGATTCAGGGAAGCCGATTGATCAGCGACGCCACATAGCCCGCGCCAAATCCATTGTCAATATTCACCACGCTTACATTCGAAGCGCAGGAGTTCATCATTCCCAGCAGCGCCGCCAGTCCCTTGAACGCGGCACCGTAGCCGACGCTGGTAGGTACGGCAATCACGGGCACGCCCACGAGGCCTCCTACCACGCTGGGCAGCGCGCCCTCCATCCCGGCGCAGACGATTACGACGCGTGCCTTTGATAGCGCCTCGCGATTCGCCAGCAGCCGGTGAATTCCTGCCACGCCCACATCGTAAAAGTGCTGCACCTCGTTGCCCATAACTTCCGCTGTGGCCACAGCTTCTTCGGCCACAGGGATATCACTGGTTCCCGCCGAGACTACGGCGATCCGGCCCTTGCCATATTTCTTCGGGTCGCGCTGCAACGTGATTGCCCGTGCCCACTTGCGGTATTGCGCCGCGCGGACTCTTTTTTTCACTGCCGCAAACTGTTGTTCATTGGCACGCGTCGCTAAGACATTACCGCCATGCTTGGCCAAACGAAAAAATATGTCCGCCACTTGTTTCGGCGTTTTATTCTCCCCGAAGATTACTTCAGGCATACCCGCGCGTAGAGCGCGATGGTGATCCACCTTGGCAAAGCCGAGATCTTCAAACGGCAGATGACGTAGGCGCTCCACGGCCTCATCAGGCGAGAGTCCGCCCTGGCGCACTTGCTCGAACAATTTGCGGATGGATTGGGCGTTCAACTCAGCACTCCGCACTCCGTAGTCAGCATAAACTCAGGTTAGCATTTGACCGACTCAGGTGTATCGCGGATGCTGACGCGCGATCGCGATAAGACGTGATGAAGGAAAAAGACAGCGGTCACTTGGTCAGAACCGCCGCTACCTGCTGACCACCACCAGGGGGAATGCTGAGTTCTGACCTCTTCATCAAACGCGAACGCTGCGGCAACTCCGGCGAGTCTTTGAGATTATCGTCGCGCACACGTTCCTGGCCACTTCCGGCTCATCCAGGTGGGCGAGGAAAAGTTTCCGCAGTGAGGTCTTCGACCATCTTCCAGCCAGGTAAGCATCGTAAAGGAGGCTCCCCAGGCGTTGACCCCATTCCCGCGCGGTCTCTCCAACCCCCTTGCCATTCTCGGAGCGCGCTGCGGCCTGCGCGGCTCTGTCATAGGTGGCGAAAGACCAGGTTTCTGGTTCACCCCGAAGCGCTGGCGTCGAGGGATGCAGCACCTTGGATCCGAAGTAGGCGAGCGCATTCTCGACCACAAGGGCATGGAAGGCAGCACAGGTGGGCAGAGCGGCTCCTCGCCTTTCGCTCAGGCCATTGCCATGGTGAGTATCGCCGTTGGTTTCATTCCTGTTCACATCCCGCGGTAGACCCCGGCACGCCTGGTGGAGAAAGCCGGCGACATCCTCGGCCGCGTTGACCATTTGAAGTTCGCACATGTAGAACGCGTTGACCTCCGGCAAATAAGCGCCACCGCGTTCTTCCACGCGCAGCAGCATCGCCTCGAACTCGTGGTCGTTTACGCCATTGCGGGACAGCAACCGGCGCAACATCCCGTCCGAGGAACGGCCATACACCTCAGGCAGCATGTCCACGAGGAATTTCGGCTGCGTGCCATTGTGCGGGGAATAACGGTTGATCTCGAGGAAACTGGCCAGGCTCCCGATTAAGTTGTAGATCGTGGGAGCGAAGTCGGGTTCGTTTTCTGCGTGGCTCCATTGGTCGAGACATAGCCGATAGCTCTCATATTTTTCCAGCGGAGTAGCGTTGAACACGCAGACAACATCGTCGTTCACACGAACCGCTTCCACCTTGTTCGCCCGCTCGCCCGCGGCTCGCCAGTAAAGCGCATCCACATTCTGTAAAACCGTGACAATCTTCGCCTCGGGCATTTCGTCACGCAGCAATTGAGGCAAATGACCCGGAGCAAGATGTGACTCCCCGAACAGCACAAAGATCACCGCATTCGGATGGCGTCTCCGCATCTCCACGATTTTTGCGCTGGCGTGGCAATCTCGCAGTCCAATTCTTCGCAGGTCGTCTCGCGGCATGCAATCGAGACCGTAGAGTGCCTCGGCGTGGTCCCGGGCGCTCGCCAGGACTTCACGGAAGGGAGCCCAATCGTACCCCCAGTCAATGTCGAAGCGAATCCGCTGGCGCAATTCGTTCTCGTCAATCTCGCGCCGCCACCACTCGTCCAGAATGTGTTGGTCGCGCGCGAAGATGGTCTCGACCCCAAGTACGACGGGCCGGTCGCCCGCGAGCGCACGCTGTTCTACAGCAGCGGCGGCGTAGTGCTGTGCCGCCGGAAGAGCGTGATAGTCGCCGATTAGAACGATGTCGGCTCTTTGTATCGCCTGATCGAGTCGCTGTGGATCGAGAACGCAATCGTACTCCCGAAAGGATTGGCTGAATTCCCGAAGATATTTGCGTCGGTAATGTGAGTCCTGCGCGCGAATCTCGCGCTCCACCCCTGCCAGCGCATGCAACTGCGCCGCACTCCGCCGGAATCGTAGGTTGGCCGTGCTTGCCATAAGACCAGCTTCTAGCTCTTAGCGTTTAGCTCCTGGTTCAACCACCTGCGCTTCGCGCCACGGTTCTGTCTCGCCTTGACTTCCGCGCCGCGGCGTACCTATGCTCCAAACTTCGGGGCGAGAACCCATTACCGTCTTGCCGGAGCATGCTTTGCCCAATCAGCCGCCACAAATCCTCACGGTTGCAACGACTGGCGCCAGTGGCTCCATCTTCCTCCGCCAACTTCTGCTCGTGGTCGAGCGCGATAAGCGCATCCAGACCGTAAACTTCATCGCCTCCGACAGCGGCCTACGCGTGCTCGCCGAGGAACTCACCATCAAAGGCCGCTCCAATGTCATCGGCCAGATCCTCGGCGCGTCGAGCCTGGCGAAGAGCTCAGCCTCAACTCGCGGCAGCGCATCGCGCTCGGCCAGAGCGTCACCTAAAATTCACCAACAATCCAACGCTGACATCGGCGCGAACGTGGCCAGCGGTTCCTATCCTGCTGACGCCATGATCGTGCTCCCATGCAGCGTGGGCACTCTCGCGCGCATCGCTCACGGCGATGCCTCGCACCTCATCGAGCGTGCCGCCGATGTTTGCCTCAAAGAGAAGCGCCCGCTGGTTCTGTGCGTACGGGAGACGCCTCTCAACAAAATCCACATCCGGAACATGTACCGGGCCGCCGATGCGGGCGCGACCATCTTTCCGCTCATTCCGGCCTTCTATTACCGGCCTGCAACTTTGGATGCCCTGGCCCGCGAGTTTGCCTATCGCCTGCTCTCCCATGTGGGCCTGCCACAGGCTGCTGCCTTCCGCTGGAAGGGCTGATTTATCAGCAACTTAGCGGGCTACATGTAAAAAGTCCTCGCCCTAGGGGAAGATCGACCGACTCCCGGGGAGATCTTAAGTGTAGAGAGCCAGAACTGCAGCTCACAGATACCCGCCGGACATGTACGGGAGGGGCTATCGCCCGCTCGAAGCTGCGGGGGGAATGGGTCAAGCCGCTGATCGAGGAGGCGATGGACCAAAACCGGAGACCGAAACCGGAGACTATGAACGCGACCGATCCAAACTGAGTGCTCGGTCGGCGGCTTGATTGGAATCGGCTTTGGTCGCCAGGTGCGAACGCCACGGCTCGGCTCAGCGTCTATGCCGGAAAACGCAGGACGTTAGCGATGGTGGCCACAAAGGCTTCCACCGACCGAAAGCGGCGTGAGCAGTGATACCATCCCATATTATTTTGTCGGAGACGGCTCCGTGAAAAATGTCGCAAGCGGTAAAGCTTCACCGCTCTTGGGTTTGGCAAATTGGCTGCCAGCGAAGCGATCGCTGATCTCAACTGGACGTTGGTGTTCAACCACGCTGCTGGCGATAATGGTCGCAACGACTGTCGCTCTTGCCGCTGACGATCACAACCCCCTTGCGGGTGACCCCAAGGCGGCGAAGGCCGGAGAATACGAGTTCCGCATCAACTGCGCTCTCTGCCACGGCCTCGGTGCGCGCGGCGGAGGACGCGGTCCCGACCTGACGCGGGCGCAGAAGAAGCATGCAACCTCGGATGCAGTGATGTTTCAAATTATCAATAGCGGAATTCCTGGTACGGCCATGCCAGCTAACGGAACCAACGGCCAGGGTGTGGGGATGACCGACGAAGAAATCTGGGAACTCATCACCTATATCCGCAGCGTAGAGGTTAAGGCTCCCGCCAAACCGATCGGCGACGCCACACACGGAAAAGAACTTTTTTATGGCGATGCCAACTGTTCGCTTTGCCACATGATCAGCGGTAAAGGCGGGCGCTTGGGGCCGGAACTCACATCTGTCGGCGGAAACCGGACTGTGGAAGCGATCATCGAGTCGGTTCGCAATCCCAGCCGGCGGCTGGCCTGGGGATTGACCGAGCCGACCAAAGAGTTCGCGCAGGAATACGAAACGGTCACGGTCGTGACGGTCAACGGAAAGGAAATCAAGGGCGTGATCTTGAACGAAGATCATTTCAGTGTGCAGATGATGGATACGAACGAGCAGATTTACCTGCTGGAAAAAGACAAGCTGCGTTCATTCCAGAAGAGTCGCGAGTCCATGATGCCCAAATACGACGCCGCGGTGTTGAATGACAAAGATCTCGGTGACGTTGTGGCGTATTTGATCAACGTAGGTGGGAAATGAGCGTGACGAGCAATTGCGTGGCACTTCCCTGCGGATGCTTTCAGCGCCCTCTGCGCTTCGCCTTTTTCAGTGCCGAAACCCGACAAATTCTGAATCGCGGAGATCGCCGAGAAGTGCCGCAGAGAGCGCTGAGGCGAGCTTTTGGGCCTAGGCTTCTTGCGGCGCTGATCAGTTTCCTCGCGCCCTGCATACTGCTCGGCCCTTTTGCCTGCCAGGCTGGGGCGCAGGTCACGTTCGAACGGCTGCTCAACTCCGCGAAGGAGCCGCAGAACTGGCTGACCTACTCGGGAGACTACGCGGGACGCCGCTTCAGCCCGCTCGATCAAATCAATCCAGGCAACGCGCGCACCCTGGTTGCGAAGTGGGTATATCAGACTGCGGGAACGGGTAAGCTTGAAACCACTCCCCTTGTAGTCGATGGCATCCTTTACGCCACTGGGCAGGACGACCGCGCCTTCGCCCTCGACGGCCGCACCGGGCGGCCCATCTGGCTCTACCAGCGGCAGTTGCCTTCCGACATTCGTCCGTGCTGCGGGCGCGTCAATCGTGGTTTTGCGATTCTCGGCGACAAGGTTGTCTTCGGCACGCTTGATGCACACCTGATTGCGCTCGATGCGAAAACCGGTAGCGTCATCTGGGACGTAGCCGCCGCCGACTACAAACTGGGCTACAGCTTCACCGCGGCGCCGCTGGCGGTGAAGAATCTGATCGTACTCGGGGTTTCGGGAGGGGAATACGGCGTTCGCGGCTTCATCGACGCCTACGACGCGACAACCGGCGAGCGCAAGTGGCGCTTCAACACTGTGCCGGGGCCGGGAGAGCCAGGTCATGACACGTGGGAGGGCGACTCATGGAAAGTTGGCGGCGCGCCGGCGTGGAACACGGGAACGTACGATCCCTCGACGAATCAGCTCTTCTGGCCGACAGGAAATCCTGCGCCTTCGAATCGTGGAGAGGGACGCGCCGGCGACAATCTCTACAGCAACTCGCTGCTAGCGCTCAACGCCGATACCGGCAAGCTGAACTGGTATTTTCAGTACACCAAACACGACGAACACGATTGGGACGCTACGCAGGTACCCGTCATGATCGACACCGGCAGCAAGCATCTCATCGTGCAGGCCAATCGCAACGGCTTCTTTTACGTGATCGATCGCGCCAACGGCAAGCTGCTCTCGGCGAATGCGTACGGCAAGATCACGTGGAGCGACGGCAAGGACGCCGAGGGGCGCCCAGTCGCGAATCAAGGAGCCAAACCCACGCTCGAAGGCCACACCGTGTGTCCCGGAGCCCTCGGTGTCACCAACTGGATGGCGCCCACCTATGATCCACAAACTGGATTGTTCTACGTGACCGCGCGTGAGCAGTGCGACATCTTCAGCACCGCCCCTCAACCTTACGAAGCGGGGCACGCTTACTACGGCAGCGCATATTTCCCCTCGGATAAAGCCGAACCGTATTGGGGTGCGTTGCGCGCGATCGATCCGGCGACCGGACAGATAAAGTGGGAGTTCCGTCATCCGTCTCCATCGTGGTCAGGAGCGCTCTCGACCGCCGGCGGGGTAGTATTCACGGGCGACGCGGAAGGGAACTTCATCGCGCTCGACGCTCAGTCGGGCAAGGCGCTATGGCACTTCGAGATGGGTGGAGAGGTATACGCTTCGCCGATGGCATTCGCGGTGGATGGCAAACAGTACGTAGCCATTGCGGCCGGAAGTGCGGTCTACAGTTTCGGACTCCCCTGATTCATTCGAGCCAAATTTTAAGGACATCGATCGCAAACTCTATGGACGTTTCTGTTTCCGCTGCCGAATCGCAGCCCACGTTGTGGACCTCGTTGGCTGAGGCAATTCGCGGTTCACACCAGGACTATACCTCCGGCAGTTTGAATCGGGCCATCTTTCTGTTGGCCGTGCCCATGGTGCTGGAAATGGTTTTGGAGTCCCTGTTTGCAGTGGTGGATGTTTTCTGGGTGGGACGGCTGGGGGCAAATGCCGTGGCTACGGTCGGCCTCACCGAGTCAATGTTGAGCCTGGTTTTTGCCGTTGCTATGGGGCTGAGCCTGTCCACGACCGCCATGGTGGCGCGGCGCATCGGCGAAAAGGATTCGACCGGCGCTGCGGTTGCAGCGGTTCAGGCCATCGCGCTCGGTCTGATGGTGTCGATCGTCATCGGCGCACCTTGCCTGGCGCTGGCCCCTCGTCTGCTGCGGTGGATGGGATCTTCATCTGAGATCGTAGCCGTCGGCAGCGGTTACGCCAGCATTTGTCTGGGCGGCAGCGGCGTGGTGCTGATGCTGTTTCTTAACAACGCGATTTTTCGTGGCGCCGGCGACGCTGCCATTGCCATGCGCTTGCTTTGGGTCTCGAACATCATCAATCTGTTCCTCGACCCTTGTCTCATTTTCGGCCTTGGACCGTTTCCGCGTTTGGGCGTCACGGGCGCTGCATGGGCGACGCTTACTGGCCGTAGCATTGGAGTTGCGTACCAGTTCTATCGCTTGCTCCGTGGCACCGGGCGCATCCGCATTTTTGCTAACCAGATTCGTCTGCACCTGGATGTGATGTGGCGCTTGCTTCGAGTCTCGCTGACAGGCATTCTGCAATTTGCTATTGCTCACACCAGTTGGATCGGCTTGGTGCGCATCGTCAGCATTTTTGGCGCGGCCGCTCTTGCGGGATACACCATTGCCATACGAGTCGTCATATTCGCGATTCTTCCTTCGTGGGGTTTGAGCAACGCTGCGGCAACCCTGGTGGGGCAGAATTTGGGGGCAAAGCAGCCTGAACGCGCCGCGGCTGCGGTGTGGCGCACTGGCCTCTGCAACATGTTGTTCCTGGGCAGCTTGGGAGTTTTCTTCGTGCTGTTCGCGCAACCGGTGATCCGTCTTTTCACCCACGACCCTGCCGTGGTGCCCCTGGGAGTGTCGTGCTTGCGCATCGTGAGCTACGGCAACATCGGCTATGCATATGCCATGGTCATGCTTCAGGCGTTTAATGGGGCGGGCGACACGGTTACTCCCACGATCGTTAATTTCTTTGGTTTCTGGCTGCTTGAAATCCCTCTGGCGTACTGGCTGGCAATTCCGCTTAACCTGCGCTCCAATGGGGCGTTTTACGCCATTGTGATCGCCGAGGCGTCCATTGCGGTGGCTAGCGCAATTTTATTCCGTCGCGGACGGTGGAAGGGCCAGCGAATTTGATGAGCCTCGGGCAGAGATTCTTCATCGCGCCCGAGCCAGCACCAAAGTCACGTCGTCAGGCTGTTCGTTGTCGCCGATCCAGTCATCGACTGCAGTGGTCACGACCTGACTGATCTGTTCCAGCGGCAAGCGCCGATTTTTCCGGACCAGGTCGATCAGCCGCTCTTCACCGAATTCGCCGAAATCATTCTCTGGTTCGGTGATGCCATCGCTGTAGGCTACTAAGATCTCTCCCGGATACATCTCCACGGAGCCCTCGTCGTAGCTCATGTTGTCGAACAGGCCGACGACCGTTCCGCCGGCTTCCAATCGGCGGAGAGCCCCGTCCTCGCCAATGAGGAGGGGCGGCAGATGTCCTCCATTGCTGTAGGTAAGCTGATGTGTACGTCCGTCATAGATTCCCAGGAAAAGAGTCGCGTACTTTTCCGGAGGCGTGCTCTCGTACAGCTGATGATTGAGCAAACTTAGCAGTGCCGATGGAGAGAGTTCCGCACCTTCCGGCCAGGTAACCATCACTCTGCCGGACCCGGCGACCGCTCCTACCGCTACGGGTTCCCGCATTTGTGGCAAACTCTCAACGCTGTAGGCTCGCACCGCCGAGTGGATGGTCGCCATAAGCAGAGCTGCTGAGATTCCTTTCCCGCTGATGTCGCCAACGGCCAGGATCAGTTTGTGGGAGCTGGCAGTCAAGAAGTCGTAATAATCGCCGCTGACGGTACGGGCTGGACGGCAGAAGCCGTGCACCTCGAGTGACTCCAGTTCCCTGACTTGCCGGGGGAACAACTGCGCTTGCACTTCCTGCGCGATCATCAGCTCGTTTTCCAGCCGCTGCTTTTCTTTTTGCTCGACGATCAGCCTCTCGATAGAGGCGGTCATCGAGTTGAACGACAGCGCAAGCTCCGCCAATTGGTCTTTGGATTGAACCGGGACTCGATGGCTGAAGTCGCCACGGTTTACGTGCTGGGTAGCGTCATAGAGTTGTGCCACGGCTCGGGTTACTGTGCGGGTGAGGCGCCATCCGGTAATAAGCGCGACTAATTCAATCACCGCAAAGAAAATGCCAACCGCCAACAGGATGTACTCGACGCCCGTTGCAAAGTCTCCCAAGGCGGCAAACAAATGGCCGTACAGTACGGAGGGCCGCGTCATCACTCGCACTAAGGCCCCCGCTCGTTCGCGTTCTCCGGTCTTCCAATCCACAACTGGCAGGGGGGTGCCGAAAGTGATCTCCCGGTCCAAACCGTTTGTTGCATCCGGCAGCGTGCCCACCGTGAAGGTGGGGTGCAGTTCCGGGTGGCCGCCCTGTAGTTCTACGCCAGACGCGCTCTGGCGTATGACAGTCCCCGTACTCGCCTGGTCAGGCTTCAGCGAAGAGGGTGTCCGCGATTTCAACTGCTTCTCGATGGCGTCGTTCTCTGCGGAAATAATCGGTGCGCTTGCGTTGCTAGGCAACGCTGCTGGCGCGTTTTGGATGCCCGCTGCATAGAGGGTGATTTCTCCGAGGGTGGTCGCAATTTTCCCGATTAGCTCCTTGTCCAAAGGTTCGGTGGTGACGACTGCCAGTTTTTCCGCGCTGAGGGGAAGGATCGTAGCCACGCGCAAATGCAATTCGTTTTGATCCCGCACTATCTCGCGAAACGTTCCCGTGACGAAGGCTGGGAATGTGAACAAAGTCTCCGCGTGCGGCCCGCTGCAAAGAGGCAGGGCTTTGGTGGCATACCAGGCGCAGACCTGTCGTCGTTGCCATGCCGGGTCGCGTTTCTTCAGGCCCGCCAGAGATTCCGCCGTTGGATTCTGTCCACGCTCCAGGCGCGCCGCGAGTTCATTGCCGATGGCAGCATTCACCGCTTCCAACCTGCGCAGTTGCGAGTTGATTTCCGAAGTCACCACGAAGCTGGCGAACTGTCCGGCGAAGAGATAAAGCGCGATGAATGCCAGGGCGATTAGCAGCACCACCGGAATCACCCCGATAAAAACGTAGGTGACAATCAGTCGATTACGCAGCCGCCACAGGAGTTTTTTCTTCAGCCAGCGGAAAGCAACAATCGCAAACAACATTGCCGCGTCAAAGACAAGGAACTTCACCCACCACCCGATGCTGCTGCCCCAGGCGGGGGCGACCCATCGCAGCAGCAGGGCAACAACAAACAGAACTCCAGCTAGGCCCAGGGAATACCAGGCGGCGCGCGCAATCCCGCCTTCGGGCCACAAGCCGGCCTGCCTCAAACTACGCCGCACGAATGGATACGAGAGAGCCATTTTTGGTTACGCGGCCGGCACCAGATCATCGAAGGGGGAGATCGCACCGCCGGACAAGGTGGTCAGCTGCCCACTAGCACATTGCAAGAGATCAGACATTCAAATCTCCGGATAGAAATCAAAGAATGCTTCCAAACTTGTTCGCAGTTGCTTTTCGATCTCTTCCTTGCTGCCCTCAAGCACGTGCATGGTGACGTGAGCTTCCCGCCCATTCTTGAGCTTCACTGGAGCTTCGCCTACCTCGGCTACCTCGTCCGAAGGCAATAACCGCATGCCATAAACTAATGTTAGGTTCGCCATATCAACGATTCTACCCCGCCTTCATCGGCGTCCCCTGCGATTTAAGATTTTCGCTCTTCTCATTTAGAATTGCGCCGTGCTCCGAATCCTTGCCTTCACCCTGGGCGGCCTTGTTCTTGCACCTGCCGCCGTTGCTCAACAGACCGCCAATCCAGCTTCATCCCAGCCGCAGGTGAAGGTGAATGTGCTCAACGCTTGCGCCCCCTCCCCTGCTGATCAAAAAGAAATGGCCGCAGCCTTAGGGCGCATTCCTAAACAGCCGTTATTCGCCTCCGATTTCGAGATCTCTCGCGGACGCTCTACCCTGACTGACACTCCGAATCTTCTTCAGCCGGGACAAAGCGCGGTTGTCACCGGAGAACCCTCCGTGGCTACCTACGTTCGCATCCGCCACGAATTCCCCGTGCAGGCGTTTTTTTCCACTGTGCAATACTCCTTCAGCAACGACGGACAAAATATGGTGGAGACTCTGGTGCTGCGCGTGCGCGACGCCAAGGAACTGATGCAGATCTCGCTCGAAGACAGCGCTGCCTCGGTCACAAGTCCGGCGGATATGTTGGCGGTGGATAATCCCGTGAGTCGCATTCGTCTTGAACGCTTTGGCACATCTTCAGTGGCCCTGGCCCGCTGCACTGCGTCAGAAGGGAGCGCGCCGCCAGACCAATCTGCTTACGAGCCGCTCTTCCGCAGCGCTTCCCAGGTGTTGACGAACTACCGGGCCCTGCTGGGTGTTCGCAGAACCGTCCCGGAGGAACTGGCCAAGGTTGGAAGCACGAAGGCGAAGGCTCCCCCAAAATCCAAACTGCGCCGCCCCTTGAAAGAAAAAAAGTGAGGGTAATTCGCTTCTTTGATCCCTCGTTTGCCTCGATGTGTCCGTGGTTGAACCATGGTCTGGCGGCCAAGTCTGCGCTCTGCAACTTAATCGACAATCGGCAATCTAAACCTTGAATCAAGAAATCTTATGAGCGAAACTCGCAATGTCGTCATCATCGGTTCCGGCTGCTCCGGACACACCGCGGCCTTGTATGCTGCCCGCGCCAACCTCAAGCCGCTCGTCGTCGAAGGCCACGAACCTGGCGGACAACTATCACTCACAACCATGGTCGAGAATTTTCCCGGATTTCCCGAAGGTATTCTCGGTCCGCAGCTGGTCGAAAATATGCGCAAGCAGGCCGAACGATTCGGCGCCGAATACCGCACGGCGCATCTCACCAGCGCGGATCTCGGCCAGCGCCCGTTTCTTCTGCACCTCGGCAAACACCAAGTTCATGCTCAGGCGCTCATCATCGCCAGCGGGGCTTCGGCGCGCTGGCTGGGCTTGCCCCACGAGCAGCAACTGATTGGACACGGAGTGTCATCGTGCGCCACTTGTGATGGCTTCTTTTTCTCGGGCAAGGAAATTGTGGTGGTTGGCGGCGGAGACTCGGCCATGGAGGAAGCGACCTTCCTCACCCGTTTTGCGTCGAAGGTCACCATCATTCATCGTCGTGATGAGTTCCGGGCGTCCAAAATCATGCTGGAGCGCGCTCGCGGGAATCCCAAGATTGACTTTCTGACGGACACGGTCGTTGAAGACGTCTACGATGTGCATAAAAAGGAAGTCACGGCAGTGAAATTGAGCAGTGTGAAAACCGGCAAGACGTGGGATTTTCCGACCAGCGCACTCTTTCTTGGCATTGGTCACGTGCCCAATGCGAAGATGTTCGAAGGGCAGCTCGACACCGATGCCGATGGGTACCTCAAAACTCACAATTACGTCTTCACTCGGGTTCACGGAGTCTATGCCTGCGGAGACGTGCAGGACCGCCGTTATCGGCAGGCTATTACCGCTGCTGGCACCGGCTGCATGGCCGCGATGGAGGCAGAGAAATTTCTCGAAGAGCATGGCAAGTGAGTGATTCCCGCTATAAACCATTCAAAACAAAGCGCAATCCTGACAGAGATTACCGAAGCAATCTTCCGCAAGCCTTAGCGCTCCTTTATTCTCAAAGGCAGACCCCGACTCCGCGAATCGTCGCCGTTGTTGCCCTCATTCTCAGCTTTGCATTGATTGTGGTTCCCCGCCGGACGGATGCTCAGGAAGCTACGGAAAGCACTCGCAAAGCTGTGAACCGAGTGGTCCCAGCATATCCCGAAATGGCCCGCACCATGAACCTGAAGGGAAACGTCAAAGTCGAGGTCGTTGTCGGCCCTCGTGGCGCGGTGAAGTCCGTTGAAATCAAGGGCGGTCATCCCGTGCTTGCCAAATCTGCCGAGAACGCCGTTTTCAAGTGGAAGTGGGAGTCGGCGGCAAGGGAAACCCGGGGAGTTGGTCGAGATGAAGTTCAACCCCGAATAGTTGTTCTTTGCACGCCTCAGTCTATTTCGAGTTAGGTTGGCGGATTCGCCGGTGGTGTTTTGAGATCAATGTCAAGGCACCACCGTCTTACTCCATCGTCTCGGCAATCTCGCTCGGTTTGTGCTAAAACCTTCTGTGATCTTCATGTGCCCTCCACGCACGGCAATGCTCATTCCGCCTGGTTCTCAGGGCGCTGCATGCTGAGAACGTTTTTTGTTCGCCTGTCCGAGAATCACTCGCTTCGTGCCTTCGCTGAGCGATCTTCGATTGGACGGCGGGTCTCGCACCGCTTCGTGGCTGGCACCGCTATAGCCGATGCCATTTCCGTCACACAAGCATTGAACCGCGCCGGCATGAGCGTCACGGTCGACAATCTTGGCGAAAACGTCCACAATCTCGATGAAGCCAGAGCCAGCGCCCAGCTCTACCACCAAATTCTCGACGCGGTTGCGGCCCAGAAGCTCAATGCCAACATCAGCCTCAAGCTTACCCATATGGGCCTTGACGTGGATGAGCAACTGGCGCGCGATCTGGTTGCCGGACTCGTGGCTCAAGCGGCGTCCATGAGGTCCGGCGGGTTCGTTCGCGTCGACATGGAAGGCTCGCCTTACACTCAGCGCACGCTCGACTTCGTTCACCAAGTGCATCGCACGCCGGCAAACCAAGATTCGATAGGCACGGTCATCCAGGCCTACCTGTATCGCTCGGAGAAGGACATCGAGCAACTGCTCGCCGAAAGAATTCGGATCCGCCTGTGTAAAGGGGCTTACAAAGAATCGGCAGACATTGCTTTTCCCAAAAAAGCTGATGTCGATGACAACTACATCAGGCTGATGAAGATTCTGCTCAAGAGCGGCGTCTACCACGGGCTGGCCACGCACGATGAAAACATCATCCGCCAGGCCCAGGCGTTCGCCGTCGCCGAGAAAATTCCGCGCGACTCCTTTGAGTTCCAGATGCTTTACGGGATCCGGCGCGACCTGCAAAGGCGGTTAGTGCGCGAGGGCTGGCGCATGCGGGTCTACGTTCCGTTTGGTACGGAATGGTATCCGTATCTCATGCGCCGGCTCGGTGAACGGCCTGCGAATGCGTTGTTCATTGTCAGAAATCTCCTGCGAAAATAGCCCGCAGTCTGGCAAGGATAACCTGCGAAGGCAAGGGATTGTTTTATTGCGGCCCTGGAGGCGATTGCTCGCCTCGACCGCCTTCGGGACCTGCCAGGGGCAGGCGTGTAGCCCCGCGCATCATATCCCTCTCCCGCGGTGAAAACATGCTCCTGAAGCGCGGAGAACCAATGAGCTGTTCGCGCTGCTGGGGCGGCATGGCCCGCAGGTCGCGGATGGCTGTTCCTACCATGTGCCGCCGGTTTGGTGGAAGCTGCTGCATCTCCCCAAAGATCTGACGCGCTTGCTGCTTCTGCTGCGGGGTCAGATGCTCCCACGTCTCCATGCGATTGAGTACGCGTTGCTGCTGCTGTGGTGGCAAGCTGGAAAAATGCTGTAGCTGCCGTTGTAACTCCTGCTGGCGTCCGGGAGGCAGACGCCGGAACTGCGGATCGTTTTGCAGAGCACGTTGTTGCTCGGTGGGAGGCAAATCCTTGTAGCGTCGCAACCAATCGCCCGCATGCCCTTGCGGCCCACGAGGCGCCGGCCCTCGGTTCTGGTACGGATAGACTTGTCTTCGCTGCTGCGGAGGAGATTGACCGTAGTTGCCACGCTGCGCCAGACACGGCAATGGACTCGCGACCGCCATTATCAGGCTTACCGCGGTCACCCATTCCGCGATGGAAATTGCACGCATCAAATCTTCCTTGCCAATTGCCCCGGCTCCCCACCCGCCATGCAGTCGCTGACTTCCGTATTATTCTCACCTCAGTGATCTGAGTTCTAGCTTTCTGACTTCAGTTCTTGCGCCAACCTTAGGGATTTGCCACCACGTCGTGCTGTACTTCCAGATCATCGAGCAACTCGAAATCGGAATATAGCTCGTGATTTCTGTCCAAGGCCTGCAAGTCGCCAACCGCTGTTCCAGGCTCTGTCATGGCAGACTGAATGTCCATGGTTGCCACCTGGTTGTCGCCACCGCCATACCGGCTGCCGTTCCGAGTGAAAAACATGCCAACGCCAACTCCCAGAAGCACTGTAAGCGCCGCGGCGAGCACCGGCCTACGAAACCAATGCATCCAGCCGGATTGGGGACGCTCCATCTGTTCTCGCAGGTGCGCCTGCAAGCGGACATCAAAATACGGCGATGGCTCCGGCGCCCTCCACTCGTCAAGCAGCGTCATGGTCTGCCGGAACTCCTCCAGCTTCTCCGCGCATTCAGCACAGGTCTGGAGATGTCGGCTCACATCGGGCGTGGCTGCGCTCAGCCCGGCAGCCAAATCCGGCATCAAGTCACGAATCTCATCGCAAGTCATAGCCAATTCCCCTTAAAACTCTTCGCCAGTGTTTCTTCGCAAAAGCATTACAAATGTTTTTTGCTAAATAAACTCTTTCAACTGTTCCCGCAGCGTTTCGTATGCGCGAAATAACAGCGATTTCGTCGCTGATTCACTCAATTCCAATACTTCGGCAATCTGCCGGTAATCCATCTGCTGATACTTGTGCATGACCACTGCCAGCCTCTGGCGCTCCGGAAGTGCTTCTATTTTTCGGCGGATGCCCATCAGCCTCTCGCGCCTCACCATAGCTTGCTCGGCCGTCATCTCGCCATCCGCCAGGTCCATGGTCATGCCGGTTGCTTCGTCGGGCTCGTCCAGGCTGACCATTACCTCCGCACGTTCATGACGTGTGTCGCGGGCGTGATTCACCGCCAGATTTGTAGCGATGCGATAAAGCCAGGTAGTGAATTTTGCGCTGGCTTCGTAGCTCTCACGCGATCGATAGACCCGCAGAAAGACCTCCTGCGCAAGGTCCTCCGCTACCGCGGCGTTGCGGGCCATCCTGTACATGAAATTTACCAAGGGACGCCGATACTTCTGCACCAGGTAATTGAATGCTGCCTGGTCCCCCGCTTTAACTCGCAGCATGATCTCGGCATCGCTGCTACCCTCCGCACCCGCCAACGCCGAGGGCAAACTCGTGGACACCGGTACGGTCGTGGCCATCAGGAGGCCCCGATCCAGGGCTGCGGTACTCACATTTGGTTTAACCCCCCGAGGGGCAGAAAGTTGCACGCTTTCCCGCTCCGAAACAGGGGCGGAAGTCCCTAGGGATGAAGGGGGTAGGGGGGGTCTGGCTGGTCTGCGGTCGCTCGGCATATTTAGGAGCTATTGCGGAATCTGGAAAGGCCGAACGTCGCGTAGGGATGGCACAGTTCCGAGTCCATTCTCGCCCCCGAACCGCTAGGCTACCATGCTCCGCCCGAGGGCGAAACCGCCAACCAACTGTATCCGTGGCACGAGGCCGAAGCCCCATGATCGCAGCCAAGAATCTCACCAGCTCCCCCATTGCGCCAGCAGTCAAAACCGGTGTCTTTGAAGCATGAAATCGCTCTGCTCTTCTAGCGATAAAACGGACGCTGGGGAGCTGTCAAGCGTGTTGGCTGCCCTAGATTGTCATCGAACCACCAACGAACAGAATCGTGCTCAGTGTTCCATGCGGTTTGGACTCTCCGTGACGCGGGAAAGCTCGGCTACCACGAATCTCAAGTACACACCCTCATCCCAATTGTTTTCCGCGCGGAGGATGTCGCTCCGTGCCGGATTTACAGCTTTTATTCGCGGAAAGAATATAGTTGCGGTGGCTACCGTCATACCTGCCAGACCGCCTGCAACATTTTTGAAACCGCTGTCCCGAGCCGCACGGACAGACATAAGTCTGCTCGTCCAAGCTTCTCAAGAAGCTCTTTCTCTCCATGGACGATCTTATGACCGCGCTCGATTTCTGAGGGATATCCCTTGCGGCGTTCACTGCTGCGCGTGAAAGGAGGATTGGTTGGCGAGTTCGTTTTCGTGTTTCATGGCAGACCTCCTGTTGAAGAGCCTAAAGATTACCACATCGTATTAGAGCGGAGGTGTTCTCACTCGGTTGGGAACAGTTCTTCAAACAAGCGTGCAAGCAACTGGGCGTATGCCTCTCGCCCGTGCCCCTGCAAATAACGCCGTTCAGCGGGGCGCACCGGATTGGTATCTTTCTGCGCTTCAAGCCGGAATGCGTCGTGTGCCTGCGGGTTTGGCTCCCCTAGGCGCTTCTTGATGCTCCTCGGACGGCACAATCCCCCTTTGGAGGCGGTCACGCGCTCCGCGTAGGTTCTGGAATAAGCCACCAAGGTCATGGATCACACGCAGGGCTTCAAGGGCTCGGCAACCGTCAGCGACCTTGCCATCAGGCCCGAGCGCGTACACGTTTGGCATCGTCCAGATCGTTTGCTGTCCGCGTGCCCACATCAACTGTGCAACGGTATACGACCCATCGCGCATGTTGTAATTTCGGCGACAGAGACAGTCGCTTCGTCAGGTGCTCCGATCTCTTTCACGTATTGGTTCCAGAATCGACAATGCGCTGCTCGGGGATCAGTTTCGCCGGGTTGCCAACCGCCTCGTATTCAGCATGAGCAACTCGCAGACGGATGCTGCTGCTGGCCCAAGCCGGAGGCAGTTCTTTCACGAAGAGACCTGCGATTGCAGACACGAAGGAGCTGGCGCCGGATTCCGCGTGAATTCGCCCGGCTAATTCGTTGATGCGAATAGCGGCTTGCTTGTGTTGTTCGTACTCGTCGTGAGCACGCTGTTGCATAGCGGCCTGCGGCGCAGCGGAACCGCCCTGCTGGAAAGCCGCGACAACCGGTGCGAAGACTAATCCGAGGATCATGGACGATGCTCTCGCCGTGAGTTATGGCCGGAACGGAAGACTCTCTTCCTTATTCTCCGCAGGTAGAAGATCACGCCAGCATGAGCGAAGAACGCGCCTACCGCGAAAAAGCATTGTTCCCAAGCTAATGAAGACTGTGCCAACAGCGACTTGCATAGCATACTGGATGGAGTCTTCTGTCTCTGGTGGCTGACTAAACCAAAATCTCCCTCATCTCTTTTTACCTTCCGCAAGTGCTTAGCGTTGGTGATGGGCCTGCCCACGAAAATCTACTTAAATCCTGCAAGACAATTCTGATAGGCGGCCTGAACGTGAATCGCTGGAACGTAACGGATAGGGGCTGTTTTGAACTATTTTGCCTGATTCAGGCTTGGGCGCATGGTTTCCCCGATCAGACCGATCAACACATAGGTAGAAGCATTCGCCAGAAGAGACCAATACAAAGAAACGCTAAAATGGAAATGAAGACTAGCAAATACAACTGGGCAAGTAAACTCCACGAGAGTCAAAATCGGGTCGGCAGAGGTCATTGCTGGAGGTGTGGTTGCGAAGGCATAAAGTGCCCAGCAGCCGGCTACGAGAAAGCCCGCACTCGCCCACATTCCAATCCGGTATTTCATGCCGCGGCTCCTGCTGTTCTCTGGTTCAATAGTCTCACCAATTCTTCCGAATTCCAAACGAACAGAACGGAAATATTGTCGGCACTTCAACTGCAGGTCACGTGCACCCGTTCGAAGGGCCAAACCTCATAGCCCAGAAGAGAGTCACGGAAGGGTGGGTGTTCGCGCTTGAGACGAATGTGTACGCCCAAGCAGAGCACAGAATGTGTCCGCGTTCGTAAGCAAAGCATCGCCCGCGAATTCGAGGCTGGCAATTGAGCGGTCGGCCGCATCGCAATGACCGAAACCACAGGCGTCTTTGACCACCACAGGGGTGTAACCGAGATCAGCGCCCTGCCGCACCGTAGGCTCAATGCCGATTTCCATCGCGATGCCGACGATGGCAAAGGCATCGATGCCGCAATCGCGCAACGCCATGTCCAGTGGCGTGCCTTCGAACGCTGACATGGTGATCTTGTCGAAGATGGCTTCGCTCGGCAGCGGATTCATCTCCGGAATCAGGTGGAATCCTGGCGCGTCCCGCAAGAACCAAGGCTTGACCTCGTTTGGCGATTTCACCCGTTGCCAAGCCATCGCCATGCGGAATTGCGACACTCCCATCAGTTCCTTCGGTAGTGACATATGGCGCGTGAAGAAGACCCGAATCCCCGCTTTGCGAGCCGCTGCGAGAACCTGAACGACTTTATCCGTGATGTGTTGACCATTCTCGATCTGGGTCACGATTCCGACTTGCATGTCGTACACGACCAAAGCCAATCGTGTGGGATCACAAACGTCGTCCAGTGTTTGCGGAATATCTAGTCCGAATGCCCGCTGCATAATGAGTCACCTCACGAGATAATCGAACCTCATTTTAGCTTGGAAGGGAAGCCGAGCGAGGTCTCTGAATCGAGCGGTCGTTTTCACGCATCGAAAAAGTGATCAATGGAGTGAGGGATGATGGACTGTCTGAAGAACCTCGAAGACGAAATCTCTGCGTGGCCGCACGTATCGATTCATCCACATCGTTTTGGAGGTCGGAAATTCCGCTTCGGAAACGCGGAAGTGGGGCGCATGCACACTGGCGCGGTCGTTGACATACCCCTTTCCCGCTCAATCCCCGATGCGCTGTTGGACCAAGGTCGGACTGACGAGCACCATTGGGTTCCCAATTCAGGTTGGATCACTTTCCGCGTTCGGAGCGAGGATGATCTCAAGCATGCCCTCGGGCTCATGCGGCTGTCATACCTGCGGTACGCGCTGAAGACGGCGAGTGATTCACGCGGGCTGCTGGAGCAAGAGAGTGAGGACTTGCACCTGAATCATCGTTTCCCATCGTTGTTCGAACCGTTTGTGCCTAAAACAGCAAACGTTTCAACGGGACCGTTCCCGGCGTAGCTGTCAGAGAGCATCATGACCCATTTGTGTGTAACCTGTGGAACTCAATTTCCTCCCGCTGACCACGCACCTCCTCACTGTCCCATCTGCGAGGACGAGCGGCAATTCGTCGGTTTACGAGGTCAGCAGTGGATCACACTGGAGCAATTGCGGCGGACGCATCGCAATACGTTGTTTCAGGAAGGGGATGGGATTTGGGGCATCTCGACCGTACCCGCCTTTGGAATTGGCCAACGGGCGCTGCTTGTACGAACGAAACCCGGAAATATTCTGTGGGATTGCGTGAGTCTGATCGATTCTGACACGGTTGCGCTGATCGAGGCGCTGGGCGGAATTTACGCCATAGCAATTTCCCATCCTCACTACTACACTTCCATGATCGAGTGGGGTCGGGCGTTCGGTGGCGTCCCCATTTACCTACACGAAGATGATCGGGAATGGGTGCAGCGTCCGGATGCCAGCATTACATTCTGGCAAGGAGACACCTACCCTCTGGAGCATGGCCTGACGCTGATCCGTGTGGGGGGTCATTTCCCCGGCTTCCAAGTCTTGCATTCGGCTGAGGCCGAAAAGGGGCAAGGAGCGTTGTTCACCGGAGACCAACCACAAGTCTGTCCTGACAGGCAGTACGTCAGTTTCATGTACAGCTATCCCAACTTCATCCCCCTCGACGCAGCCAGTGTGCGGAGGATCGTTTCAATGCTTAAGCCGTTTTCGTTTACCGAATTGTATGGGGCGTGGCCCAACTTTGTAGTTCAAGGGAACGCAAAAGAGGCCCTTCGCCGTTCGGCCGAGCGTTACCTGCGGGCCTTCGAAGGTTTTCCATCGATCAAACCTCGGGCAGGAGAAAAGTGTGGTGCTTAGTAATTACCGCCTGGGAATCGAAATGGCTTGCATGGTGTACTCGATGGTCAGTCGTTTTCTGAACTTTATATCCGTACGGCAGATGATCTAAAGCGCGTGGTTGCTTGGAAAAATCTCCCGATGAAAGGCACGGACTATTGTGCTCTCTGGCACACAGCCGAAGGCTGGCTGCTGAAAGGCACGGGGCAGGAGGTAGGCGAAGTGCGCGGCTGCCTCGACGTTGATCTCTCGGTAACGCCTGCAACCGACACTCTCCCATCAGGCGACTTGACCTCGGTATCGGCAAGAGCGAGTCGGTCACCACCGCTTGGATTAAATTCCCTGAGCTTGAACTTCAACCCCTTTCCCAATGCGCGCACGCACAGCGGAAAATATTCATCGCTACGAAAGCGAATACCGGGTTCTCGGCTGAGATCATGGTCGATGATCTCGGTCTCGTGACCGCCTATCCCCGTGGTTGGGAGCGCATGGCTGCGTTTTAGAGAGGATCGGAATCGCCTCCGCTTAACTGCCGATGGGCTTGCGGAATTCAATGAGCGGCATCCCAAAAAACCATCCGATTTTCCCGGTAGGTCGGAATCCATTTTTTTCGTAAAAACGAATTGCCCTATTCAGCGGGTCGGTTGTGTCGACAGTGATTGTCTTACATCCCGCCTTGCTGAGTTCGTCTTCGGCTGTTTTAAGGAGAGAAGTGCTCAAGCCCGATCCGTGTCATTCGGGGTTGACCGCCATACCTCGAAGGTGTCCTTCGCCGCTCTTCAGAACCTTGTAAGCGACGGTGCCAACGACTTCTCCGGCAGTGCTGGTCGCCACAACGACCGACATATCTGATAGGCGATGGCGAAAAGTTTCCGGGGTCAAGACGGTATCCGAGAACGCCTCAGGAGTGTAGCTCTCGCGATAGGGAGCGAAAGCTGTCAGAAGACATTCAAGGATCGCAGCGCAATCCGCAACGGTAGCTCTCCGAATCGCAAACGATTGTTTGAGCGGTCTCTGCAAAGAGGTCACATCCTCCCGGGCTGCAAAACGGCAGTACTTGAGTCTTTGCTCCAGTGATCCCTGCGAAAAGCCATTATGCATGATCGGTGAAAGTTGCCTGAGGTGAGTGGCCCGATGACCTTTCTAGCGTCGTCGCGGGCCATAATCGTCTAAAGTATCCGTGAATGAAATACCTTGTCTGTATCGTTTTTCTGCTTTTCACCGTGAGCGAAATGGGTGCACAGGAGACTACAACCGCTGCCACTTTTGACATCAACGCGGCTGAGCGGTTCGCCAATCTCGCACTCGCCTGCGTTCATAAGGAATATCCGAACAAGCTCAGTCACACCCTGAACAGCGATGCGGATGTGGCACCACCAAGAAAACTGACCCCCGCCTTCTACGGCTGCTACGACTGGCATTCCTCGGTGCACGGGCATTGGCTGCTCGCACGGTTGGTCAGGACTTTTCCCGACGCCTCCTTCGCGCTGCCTGCACGCGAAGCCCTGCGACAAAGCCTCAGTGTCGAGAACATCGTACAAGAAGGCGTGTACCTGCGGGCTGAGGGACGCGCCAGCTTCGAACGTCCCTACGGGCTGGCATGGCTGCTGCAGCTCGTAGCGGAACTACGGGAATGGGACGATCCTCGAGCCCGCGAGATGGCTGCCAATCTGCGTCCTCTGGAACAGGCTGCACTGGAGCGCATGAACGACTGGCTGCCCAAGCTTTCGCATCCTGTGCGAATCGGAGAGCACTCTCAAACCGCCTTCGCTCTCGGCTTAATGCTTGACTATGCACACGCCACGCGGGATACGAAGTTTACCGTCCTCTTGACATCGAAAGCCCGGCAGTTTTACCTCGGGGACCGGGATTGTCCGCTGGCATACGAGCCTTCGGGTGAAGATTTCCTTTCCCCGTGTCTCGGCGAAGCCGACCTGATGCGGCGTGTGCTGCCAAGTCCTGAGTTTGCTCATTGGCTCCGCACTTTTCTGCCTCAGATTTCCGCAACGAGAAAAGGCTCGGGGTTGCAGCCAGTGGTATCCCCTGATCCCAGTGACCCGAAGTTGGCGCATTTGGATGGACTCAACCTGAGTCGCGCATGGATGCTGGAGGGCATCGCTGCGGGCTTGCCCAAAGGCGACAAACGCCTGCCGATGATTGGGGCGGCTGCTGAGGAGCACAAGAATGCGGGATTGGCTGCGGTGACTGGCAAGCATTATGAGGGCGGTCATTGGCTGGGGAGCTTTGCAGTTTATCTCGTCACACGCCGGGGCATTTCCCAGAAGTAAGCGGTCGGTTTAGGATCGTTGAACTACGCGCGGCTTTCTTCTTTCGACAGCCTAAATCGGCCACATGGCATCTACTTATCCGAGTCCACTAAGGAGGTTCTCTATGGCTGACGCCCTGCGAATCACCGTTGACGAACTGAAGAGGCGAATGGAAGCCGGAGAAGACTTCACGCTGATCGACGTGCGTAATTCAGGCTTGGGCGGAATCGGACACCATGCTACCAGAAGCGATCCGAGTACCGCCGGATAAGCTCGAAGAAAACCTTCCCAGAATCCCCAAGAACAGACCTGTAGTGGCGTACTGCACCTGACCAGACGAAGGCTCTAGGGCCAGTTTGGCGCGGAAACTTCAGCAACGCGGGGTACGAAAATGTGTGGGCGCTTCCGGGCGGATTCCGAGCATGGCAGAACGCTGGATTGCCGGTCGCGCCAAAACGGCAGACAGCTTAGAGGGCCCCCACTTTAATTGTCATGAGTGCCCGTACCAAGCAGAGTGTGGCGACCACTGCTTGCACGAGAGCACTGGGGTCGAAGTCCAATGACGGAGGCAGGAGGGGCAGACTCCCCCGGTTTCGAAGGTGTTCCAGAAATGCCCGCAGTCACAAAACCAATGGTCGTGCTTGCGCGGACTCCAAGCGCAGAGCGGAAACGGATGCGAGGGCATGAGGGAGCGAAAGTTGTCCCTTCGAGTTCTCGATCAATAACAACAGACGGCTTGTCGCCGTCAGAGAGCACATGCCCCGATACTATGACCTAGTTCGGGTGCACGGATGAGGGGAGTGCTGTGACTGAACGAACAACGGGAAGGCCATGCGCGACTTCCTGCCGCCGCGGTCGGCGTTGGCTGAAGTCGTATGGCTACGCATCCTCCGGCTTAGGTAATGGTCCAAACTCCCGCGGATGCTCGGATACAAGCGAACAGCGAGTCCGTGAGGTGGTGGGGGTAGGAAAAGAATTCTTGGTCTAAATCTAAAGGCTCCAGCAAGTACATGATCTGGGAAATCGGCCGCAGCCAACAGAATCTCCTCCGCCGACCGGGGTAATCCAGAAGGAAATGCAGCGGCGCCATTCCAGACGAGATTTACAAAGGACCCGAGGATGTTTTTTGGCGCGGCACTCTTGTCGAGGCCCCGTAACTGCTGCAGACCTCCACGAATCAAATCATCTCCCTGCCGCTTCAAAGATCATCACTGGCGAACTGGTCGCAAACGTAGGCAATTGCTGGAGCTCCCAAGGATCCCGCACCGGTACACGTAGTCCGGAGGATGCATGTCGAGCACATCGGCTGGGCGCGCCCACAACCTCATCTTTGCTCATTGCTCGTACGCGCCGGCGTTGATTTGCCCGCTGGCGTTGACGCGCGGGTGGCCGGCAAAATCCAGTATGCCGACCACGGTTGAACCCAGATTCGTGCCTTCGTTTACCGCAGGGGATGTGGACGCGACGTCGAGATTCGGTGGCAGCGTCGCTATGTTGTCAAACTGGGGATCGGCAAATGGAGAATTCGCCTCCTGTCCCGACGCTGCCTGGTAATTCGAGTAGCCGGTAATAAATTTCCCCTGCCAATCCCAGGAGCTGCTGGCCGCGCCAACGGTGGCGAAGTAGACATTGAAATTCAGAAGCGCAGGATTGGGCACACTCGATGTGAAGTCGTTGATGAGCAAGTTCGTCGGCCCGGCATACATGATGTTATTTTCGATCACGTTATTGGTGGCGTTGTACTGAATCTGCAGTTCACCTGCCGCACCTCTCGCCGTGCCATCGGCCCACAGGGTATTGTTGACGATTGTGCAGTGGTCAGTCCCGCCTACTTTGCTCGAAAATCCGCCGATTGACATGCCCACGAATTGAGCGTGATAGATGAGGTTATTGCGAACGGTCACGAAGCTGGACACATGGCCGGTATGTTCGCTGGCAACCTCGACCGGAATGTCGGAATCGTGAATCAGGTTGCGCTCAATAATGACCCGGGTGCAGCCGTCGCAGTACTGCCCGTTGGCGCCCAGCTTGCCGTGGTAGACGGGATTGTTCGCCGCAGTGATGTTGAAGATGGTGTTCTGAAAGTCCCAACCATCGCGCGCCTGGTCAAAGCTCACATTCGGCGAAACTCCCTCGAAGCCGATATTGTCAATTCCGATGTTGTCGTTGTCGTGAACGAGATTGTTGGTTACGGCAAAGTATTGCACGTTGCCATCGAGCGACATGTTTTCGCTGCAGCCGGTGGTGTTGTGATCGAGTTCGTTGCCGCTGATGGTGATGTTGTTGATCGAAGCAGGCGCCTGCGTGCCGTAGATCGCCATGGCCAGCGCATTGGCACCGCTGCACGTGCCCAGTGTCTGCACGATGTTGTGAATGTGGTTGTTCAAAATCTCGGTGTTGCTGCCGGATCCTTCGAAATCAATTCCGACCGGTACCGCGCCGCCTTTCGAGCTCTGGAAATTCCGAATCTCAAATCCCTTAATGACGATGTAGCTGTTGGTTCTCAGGGTAAACAGGCCGAACTGCTGTCCTTTCGCAACATTTATGCCAGTGCCGTCAAGAATTGCGGTTTGGCCGGGAACGCTCTCAAACGTGATATATCCCGCTGTCGCGTTTCCGGAACCGGGAATGGTCACGCTTTCGTTGTACACGCCTCCCATCACCTGCACGGTGTCTCCAGCATGAACCGAATTCGCGGCATGTTGAATCGTCCGCCAAGGCGCGCTTTGTGTGCCGGCGTTGTTGTCATTCCCTGTCGTCGAGACGAAGAAGGTCAATCCTGATCGTGAGGGCACTTGAATGGTTGCAGTTGCCGAGGCGGACTTGGTCGGGTCAGCCTGGGAAATAGCGGTAACCGAAACGCTGACCGGACTGGGCACGCTCGCCGGGCCCAGGTAAAGACTCTCCCCAGTTGTGCCGGGAATAGTGGTCGTGATCACGCCAACCGTCGAATTTCCTCCGGATACGCCGTTCACTTGCCAGGTCACGGCTGTGTTTGTCGTTCCCGTCACCGTGGCTGTGAACTGCTGCGTCGCCAGGGTTGCAAGTGTGGCCAACGACGGTGAAATTGAGACCGCTACCTGCCCGACGGCTACCTGGCAGACGGTTCCGGCGAGAACAATGACGGCTACGAGATGGGCGAGGATGGTTGTTCTGCTGAACTTCACTATAAGGATTGGAGACGGGGAATTCGTCATCGTCGTTCTTCTTCGCTTGGCTATTTCGGATTGCTACTTATATCTTCGTTTTGTTTCGTAGTCAAGAGAAAATTCCGACGTAGGAGCTCTTCCGGAGGAATTTCATTTCCACAGCGGATACAAGTGTGTTCCGCCTCGTGCTCACAGAGGGCGCACCTGCCCTCGGCCACTCCGCTGCGGGGCTGCTCGCCGTGCAGTCTCTCGGACGGAAAAACGAAGTCGTTATCATCCGCGTACATCGTTTCCCGCCTCCAAGCGGCAAGAGCATCGAGCAGAAGTTGAGGAGCTTCCACCCGCGACCGCGACAGCGGTGCGCAGCAAATCGGCCCGCTTGAGCGCATCCGCCTTGTCGCTCTTGCTGCCCCCCTTTAACAAGGCATTGCGGTGCGGATTGCAGACCAGAACTTGCTCGACCTGCGGCTGCAGCAGATCGTACAGCCAGGCTGCCCAGGTCCCTTCTTCCCAGGTGACATGCAACTCACCCCGCAGACCGTGGATGAACTGTAGAGCTGGCTTTGGTTTCCAGGATAGTTTCCATGACCAGCTTCCCAGCGAGGTGTGATGTTTTGTCGGGCGATTTGGCTCCTTGCAGGCGCCGGGGCTTACAATTGCTCGAGTTACAGTTGCCCCGATTACCAAGTGAGGCGGTCGTGACCGAAGCCGAATTGAAAAAGCATCTCGACGATGCCGAGAAAAGCCCCAAACAAATTGCCGCTGCCGTGTTGGGCCTACCGGAGAAAACGCTGCGCTATAAAACATCCCCGGACAAATGGTGCATTCTGGAGATTCTTGGACACCTGGCTGATATGGAAATCCTGTACGCCTACCGCATTCGGCAAATGCTCGCTGACAAAGACCCGGTGATCGCGCCGATTGATCAGGACACTTGGGCGAAGAATCTGGGGTATCTGGAATCGTCACCACCGGAGTTAGTCGCTCTCTACGGACTCAACCGCCACGCCAACGTAGGGTTGCTGCGGCGGCTGAAGGCGGAAGACTTGCAGAAGTCTGCCCGCCATCCCGAATTGGACCATCGGGTCACGGTTGCAGACTACGTGATGATGATGTCGAAACACGGGCCGAACCATTTGGAACAGATCGAGCGGCTGAAGAAAGACGCGACAGGGAAATGAATCCAGAGACCACAGGCATTGAGACTGGCAATCGCACGCCGGGTGGCGGGAACCTGGCAATGCAGACCGCGAGGGATGTCGAATTAGGGGTCAGCATCGAATCATTGCGCTCGGTCAGGATGGGCGTACAGTTCCTAGACTGTCATGGAGGATCAAATGCCTATGCGCTCTGCAAATCGCCACATCTTGGTGGTAACTTGTTCAGTGTTCCTGCTTGGGAGTCTGTGTTCCCCAAGGGAGGTTCCCATGAGGTCCGAGCAGAATGTGCACTCACAGGAGCAAGTGACGCGCACAACCATTGACAGGTTCAACGAAGTCTTCAATCGGCACGACGCTGACGGATTGGCAGCGTTTTTGACCGAGGATACGGTGTTCGAGGACACGTCGCCCGCTCCGGACGGCCGCCGCATCGAGGGAAAGGTGGCCGTGGTCGATTTCTGGCGCGGATGGTTCGCCCGCAATGCCGACGCACGGTTCGAGGCCGAGGAAGTGATCGTCAGCGGAAGTCGGGCCACAGTGCTGTGGGTCTATCGCAAGATGCGCAACGGCCAGCCATGGCACCTGCGCGGCGTTGACGTTTTTACCGTGCGCGATGGAAAAGTAGCCGCAAAGCTCGCCTATGTAAAGGGCTGAGGCTGCCCCTCCGGGTTGGGATGAAAGTTGGCGCAACGCCAACAAGCCAATCGCTCCCCCGAAGAAAGCACTTCCGAGATTTCTCTACAAACGCCACCAGCAAGACTTATCGATACAAGAACGGGAGCGACTTCTTCACCCTGAAGCCCTGATCCCGCTGCCCCCTTATCCTGCGCACGGCGATTTCGTTATCTGTTATCCGGATTACTGTGACGCCAGTTCCAGTAGACGGTCTGCTGCCGGGGGTTCAACTGAACGAAAGCCCGCCTTTGGTGGTGCTCGGTCTGATACCGCTGGTACGAGCGGTCTTCATTGGCGTCCCAGTTGTGATAGTCCTTGTGGCCCTTGTCGTAGTAACGCTTGTTGTTCTCGTTTGGTCTATTTTCGTGGTTTCTGTCGTCTCGCGGGCTGGCAGCGGCCATCATCGCAACAGGTGCAGCAAGGGCAGCAGTCAGAAGAAGCGAACTGAGATATCGGTATCCACGGTGCACGTCCTCTCCTTTGGCCGAAATTCACATCCGCAGAATCCCGCTAACATCACTGTCTGCTCTTGGCTGCCCCAAAGTCTGGTCAATACTGCTCGGGGCTCGTCTCTTCTTGTAGCTGGCTGGTAATCTTCCCGGGTCACCTCACGGCGCTATCACAGGCCAGAGCGCAGCCATCCCAGACTTGGAAATCCGGATCGCCTCCGCGCTCGCGCTCGAACAACTCTTCCCGCCCGACCCACTGCGAGTATTCCCGGTTCCGAATCTTCAGCCAACTCGCGTGTCCCTCCAGATATGGATCGGACTTCCGCTTGGCAACAATGCCTTCGAGATCGTGGTGACAAGCCAGCCGGAATAATGCCTCGCCGTCATGCTCGACGTGATCGCAATAGAGGAGCCGATTACCGTCGTTGCGAACGATAGATCGCAATCGCCGCTTCCGGTCAATCAATGGCACGTATCGCAAGTCCTCGCCCTCGCACCACAGGAGGTCGCTACCGGCGTCTATAGCCGAAATGCTGGACAGAGAACTTCCCACGCTACCACAATCGTAGCTGATGTATTCAGGCGATGACGGTGCGCCGTGAGAAGCTGCTGTTCGCCAGCGGACGGAAGAGCAGCCTTGTCGAAGCTGGATCGCCCCCTGTTACACCAACAATCAAAGGCGACCCGATGCCCTTTTCAAGATCGACGAGGCCCTAGTCTCCGCTGGCTGTTGAGGACCCCCGACATTGTCAGAGACGCGATTTATCGCCAACAATCCGCTGAAGTTCGCCAACTACTCTCCCTTTGACTTACTCAACCTCTGCATCTAACATTTCAGCCCAATAATCGACCGGAACATTGCAGCAGTAGCGATGCCCGGGTGGCGTGGGCGCGCGTTTCGTGAGGCTTGTGTGTCTTTTGCAGATTACCCGATGCAGCCGGAGGGCACCATGAATCGAGACAAGACGCTAAGAATTCTGTTGGTATTGTTTGGATTGATATTTGTGGCTGCCGTTTATCCCTTGATTACGTCTGTACGCAGTGGTTGGCAAGCGAATAGGGAGGACGCCGAGCCGATGGGCCTTAGTCTCTATGTCACAATGGGGATTTTCTTGCTGGTGGCAGCGCGTAATCCGTCAGCGAATCGCGGCGTGATCGCCTTCGCCGCATGGTTGAATATTGCTCATGCCGCCGTCATGGCGGTCATGGCAGTTCACCTCCCGAACGAACGCGAAGGTCTGCTGATTGCCGCGGCTGTGTTTGGGGTCATCGGCGCAGTCCTGATCTTGCTGGCTCCGGCAAAGCAGTTAGGCGAGCGGGTAGTCCGCAACCCGTGAGTAGGTTCGCAGCCCGGGAAGGCGACCACTCGTCCAGTATTGGCGGTTGGATAACCCCTCGAAGCGTAAAGCAAGACGCCCGTGGAGACTCAACCGGGCTTAGTGAATGGAAACCGGGTCGCGGTCTAAGGTGTGGTCGAAACGAGTTGAACGTCCACGGTGAAGCCAGCGATCCTGAAATAAGCAGAATTTCCGGTTCTGCCGGTGCGGACAACAACTTGGCCTAGATAAGGGGTGTGTACGGGATTGTTGGCTGAACATATGCGAGGCACAGCCCACCCGGCTCCGGCCAGGATCGCTATCCATAGCCCGATCGCCGCCACCCTGATACCGACCCCGAAGCTTTCTTCAATTACCGCCGTCTGGGCGCAAATATCGCCGATTCTTTGGCGAATATCGGAACACGCAGCCACGACAGTTCCAACAAGGTAAAAGCCAAGACCGTCTACGATCCTCAAAACATTGCGCACGGCGCAGGCAGATACGGAGCCGCGCTGCGTGGTTCCCACAACTCGAATTCCCACCATAGCCTTGCCGAGGGTAGCGCCACATCCTGCTTCCAGCAGCCAGCCATAAAGGAAGAGTATGGTGGCGTTCAGCGTTATAGCGATCAGGAGGGAGGCGGTTGTGAGCTGCAATTCACTCCCGTCAACCCAGCCCCATCGCATAAAGACCCAAGCATCCACAACAGCGAACAGGCCGAAAAGGAGTGCTGTGTCCAACACGAAGGCGATAAAGCGGTCGCCTAGCCTGGCGAAACGGTATCTGCCTGCATTGCGAACTGGAGTCGAATGGAGAGCAGCGGGGGTGACGGCATGCGCGGGCTCAATCACGCCGGATTCCTCTAAAAGGTACTGCCCGGACGGAATAGCCTCACCGCAGCAGTTACAGTTCTTTGAGTACAGGTTAATTTGGCTCTGGCAATGCGGACATTCCATATTTTGCCCGGAACGTGGTAATCGTCAATCGGTCAAGGATACCCCTGTAACGGCTGGATACTGGCATCACGGAAGGACAGCGTCGGGTGGGCATTGGCCCTTCGACTTGGTGAAGTGAGGAGCCGCTACACAATGCAAGAAGTTGTGGATCGTCTAGTGAGTTGCTGTTGCAATATCGCCTTAACGCTCATTAGAGGGGATCTGAGTACTATACGGTTAACGACAGGTAAACTCTCCCGGAACGTGTGAGGTCGAAACGACCTCAGCTTTAGGGCTTCTTCTCGATCCGGCAGAGAATAGCGATGCCGATTGTTTTCTGGATGCAGGAAAACCTGCCGCCCATCTAAGTCACCGATTTGCTGAGCGTCCCACAAGTGCTGAAAAAAGGCCCTGCCATTCCGGCAAGGCCTACGAACAGGGTGGCCGTGTCACATGCTGTGACAAGGCTCACTTCCCAACATATCCTTTGGGACTGCCGACACCCGTGCAGGGATCCCACTTGGTTGAGGGAATGTATCCATCATAGAAGCCGCAGATCCGGAGCCCGAAGAAAAGGGGCCACTTAAAAAGCTCAGGCTTCCGAAACATTGCAGACCATCGACCGCCAGGAAGCCACTCGCAAGGCAATCACTTAACGTGAACTACCGGGTATTTCCATGTCCTTAGAGTGCCGTCCGTGCTCTGTAAGTCCTTAGTATTAGTATTGACGTTTTCAGGTGGATTCGAGTCCTACCTGAGGAGCCATTTCTTTTCATCTTCGACTGGCGGTGCTTATCAAAGTCTCGGCTTTCAGATCGCCGGCGAGCTTTTAAGTCGCTTGCTTCTCGTTAGTGAAACATCCTTGAAAAGAAGGTTTTGATTTTGCCCAAAACTGTCTTGCGCCGCTCCGGGGCCGTTACCGCAACGGGTGGTGGGGGCGGCGGCATTGCAGCTATCGGCGATGACAGCTGGCGCGAGGACACCGGCAAATTCCTTGCGGTCGCCCTCGCGGAATTGGGCGTGAAGGTGAGGGATGCGTCTACCTCTAGATGAGGCTGTTGCCGCAGCGATTCCGGTAGGTCGGGAATCTCCGCCTCTGTATGGGGTGGAACCGGACTGCCTGCGGAGACTGGATCTTTTGCCAGAGCCGGACCAGAGTCTGGGCGACCTTCAACAGGAGCCGACTCGTCGGGAGACGAGTTCCCTGCCACGATCCGATGATCTGGCGTATTGGACGCCACCAGAGTCTGACGAGAGGGCGGTGGACATCCGCACTCCACGGGTAGGACTGTGCCGGCTAAATTCTTGGACTCAGCGTGAAACGCAGCATCCCCTGGGCTCAACTTCCCCTCATGAAAAACCAGCTGATCATGGGCTTGAACCTGAAACGTTCCGTCTCCCATCAGTTCGTAAATGATGGCCGAGGCTGTGTTCCCCGGAAGGGTTCGAACACACGTGTTTCCCCGCGAGTCTGCACGAATCGCGTAGTGAAATTCCCCGGGGCCACGCAGAAGGATACGAAAATCCGGCGTAACCACCTCGTCCGCGGACTTTTGCAGAGTCAGATGGGTTTCCAGAGCTCCATCGTTGAGGGCCAGCATCAAGTCAGGGCCCTTCCGGGAGTGCAAAACCGAAATGGTTGTTTGCGGACAGACGTACACGTCTCCAGCGTGTTTTAGACGCAGCACGGTGGTTTCGGAGTCAGCAGTAATGGAAGCCCCTGAGGCAACCCGTTCCTCCGGCACAAGGTTGGTAAAGTTCGCAGCATCGACCGGAGCAGAGACAGGCAGCAGACTCTCGCTGGGCGCGAGCGGCGGGAGCGGTGGAGCGTCCGTTCTAGCAATGTGGTGGAAACTAAACAGCAGGCGGTTACCTGCGGAATCCCATGTGAAGCCCAGTGGTTTGCGAAAATCGACCTCGACGTGCACCACCGGCGGTGTAGTGTTGAGGAGGTTGAGCCGTAGCGCGCTAAAGTCCCGGTGCTTTATCGGCACGAGTTTATCGGGAACCGACATGTTGGTATTCGGCAAGTCGATGACCAGACGCATGCCATTCACCGTGCTGATCTGCGGCTTCACTGGGGCCGTGGTCACAATCTCCAGCGCTGGGGCGCCATTCTCCAGCATGAGTTTGACGTGCTGCACTGCGGCCGGGAGCGCATTGTCGGACTGCGGATCGGACGCCCGTGGATTGCCCGATGCGAGAAGCGGCAAAGCAGCCAGCGAGAAAGCGGCAAGCCTGGCCGCCGCCCACGGAAGAGACTGTCTTTCCCGATGGCCTCGGACTCGAAAGCGCGGCTGCTGTAAATTCATGGCAAAGCGAAGTGGAAAGTGATGTGACTCTCAAAGCTGACGGATTGGCCGTTGCGAACGAGCGGCGTGAAACGCCACTTACGCACCGCCTTCGCGGCCGACACCAGCAAGCGCGGATCCCCACTCACGGGCCCGACGACTTCGAGCCGGCCATTACTGCTCACGACCACATCCACTATAGCCGTTCCTTGCACGGCCTGGGAATTTGGGACGGCTGGGTAGTGTGGTTCCACGCGCGCGGTAACATGATCGAGGGCGGTCTTTTCCGGAACCACTACCGGGGATGCCGGCGAAGAATCGGCATTCGTGGAGGCCGGCTTCTTGTCTGCCTCCTCCTCTGGCCGCGGCGCTGCGACGGTGCTCGTTTCATCAGCTTTAAATGCGTCCACCGATTCAGACACGAGCGATCCCGGAGATGTGTCATCCAGCGCATTCTCGATTTCCAGATCAGGCAGGTGGAGTTCTGAGCGAGCCGGGATTTTCTTTATGGCCTTGTGGGCGGGTGGGGGTTCTGGCACTGGTTTGACTGCAGCTGCGACCGCCGGACTCTCGCCAGGATTCGCGCCTGCATTGTTGGACAAGGGGGATGCTGACGAGGAGGAAGCCGACTGTGGAGTGACAGCTGCGGATCCTACAGAAGTCGCCCGTGAGACAGGTGCGGACGTTTTCGCAGACGCGTCCATCGCCCGCTGATTTATGGCGCGGCTCAAAGTCCAGCCCACAAGTAGCACGACAGCCAAAATGCCAAGAACCCACAGCGATGAGCGTCTGCTCACCGCGACCGGGCGTTGTATAGCCCGGAGTAGCTGGGCGCGAATCGGCAGGACGTTGCCTGGGTTAGGCCGAATCTGAGCGGCCGCATCCCGGGAAGAAACAGGGGTGCATTGATCTACCTGCTCCATCGCATCCGCGATACGACGGGCTAAGCTTTGCAAAGCTGCAATGTTAGCATTGGAAAACGCATCGACCTGAGGCGAAAAAACACCGAAAATGCCGAGTTTCTCTTCTGTCTCGTCGGGAATCGGAACGAGGACGACGGAGCGCGCACCTAAATAGCGACACGCAGGACCGTCGAGCTCCTCAGAAGCCTCAGAGTCACGGCAGCGCTGCAGAGAGCTGGTGCGGAGATACGAATGAACCATTCGCCGGTCCCGGTTCAAATAGGCCACAAATTCGCTGGCGTTTGATCCGCTCAGGGCCTGGCAAACAATCTTGTTCGCCCGCACGAGACCAATGAAGGCTCCGGTCGCACTCGTCGCCAGGCGGGCATGCTGGACAATCTCCTGCAGTACCCAATCGAGTGCGAGGTCCGCCGCCACCACCTTCTGTTGGGAACCGCAATCTTGCGGTCCGACAGCACTGTCTCCTGTCGCTCGTGGAGAACGCCCGTGATGGCGCCCTTCGCGCTGTTTCCGCGGTTCCCGCGCTTCAGGAAAGTTCGGAGATGTCGAGTGAAGGCCCATCCAAAATACTTACCCCCGAGGAGGCTTACTGCCCTACCACAGCTGCAAATGCCGTGGCTGCTGCCCAACTTTCGAAATAGCACACTGGCTTTGCACGTCCTCTTGCGCAAAGGTTTCGCCGTAGAGCCATTGGACGACAGGGATTGCGTCGCGCAAGGGACGGACCAAACGCTCAGGGGGAGGGAGAAGGAGAAACTGTCTCAGAGTGTCCTGCTATTGCTGCAATCTGTCAATGACCAATAAGAGCCAAACGTCCACCACAGGGTCGCTTGGCCGCCACTGCAGAACCCGCCTGCTCAAACACCTCGCATTGCGTCACACAGAATGCGGAGACTGCGGTAGCAATCTCAAATTGGCTGAGGTCATGACCCAAGAGCCTTACCAGTCTGCCCACCGCGTCTTTTGGATCATGGACAACTGCTCCGCTCATCACCGCGAGCCCAGTCGCTGCCGAAGCATCTTGCGAACGTTCTTAGGAAACGAACTTCGGGTTTTGGCTAGTCTCGCGGCCTGGGGCTGATCGGTTCCTCATTTGAGCAAATTTTCGAACGTTAGAGTCTTTAACTTCACGGTGCCTCCTCTTTGTGCGCACCACCCTGGCTCGATCACGATCAGGGTTCGGGAAATGCCGGCTGCAACTGCACGCCCATCGGGATCGTGCTATAGATAGCGTCGACTCCCAGCGAGGCGAAAAAGTTCCAATCGGCCGGCGT